>ERZ772772.46-NODE-46-length-62936-cov-5.556114_pt1 | contig 62936 bp, 53 predicted proteins | sample MGYA00511484_ERZ772772 | MGnify/ENA primary metagenome ERZ772772 (study PRJEB29015, sample SAMEA2737913) | human oral metagenome | biome: human oral; feature: human-associated habitat; material: dental | place: China | collected 2088 ... | reverse complement strand
ATCAGCGTCGCCATTTCCGCCGCCTGATCCAGCGTCGGGGCGGAGGCAATGGTGTAGCAGGCATCCGCTGTGACCGCCAGCGGCAGCGGATAGGGTCGGCCTTTGATGACGCGCACGTCCACCTCAACCACGCCCTTGATTTCCAGGCCGGAGACGCCGACTTCGCCGTCGCCCATCGCTGCGTGCAAATCGCCCATCGCCAGCAGCGCACCCGCCACGTTGACCGGCAGGAGCAGGGTCGTGCCCTCGCTGATGATTTTGGTGTCCATATTGCCGCCATGCGCATCCGGCGTGCCGCAGCTGACCGCTTCTCCGGCAGGCGCGGTGCCGATGACGCCGATCATCGGATTGCGCGGCAGGCGCAGCGTATCGAAGAGCACGACGTGATCCTCTGCCACCGGCACAAAGTCGATGCGTCCGGCCGTCAGACGCGCTCCGGCCACGCCCGCGCCGGGCAGGGTCGCCAGCACCGCGCGCTTGTCCAGCTCGATGCGGTGGATATGCACGCGCAGGGTGTCGCCCGGCTCGGCGCCTTCGATGTAAAGCGGCCCGGTCGCCGGATTAATGCGGTTCCAGTCCAGTTGCTCTAAGGTGTCACCGGGCTGCTGAATCTGGTCGGTAAAACAATCGCAGGTCTCGAAGCGGACACGGCTGCCGTCTGCCACACGCAGTACGGGCGGGTTTTGCGGCGACATGGCATAGATTATGTGTTCAGCGGAAATGGTAGGGATCATGGGAGGCTCCTGATGGGAAAGGGCGTCGTATAGTTGAATAGATAAAAAGCGTAACAAGGCGCGCCGCGGCAGACAGTACCGGCAGTACGGCAAGGCGGTGCAACGCCGTGACGATTTTTTAGATCGTTTAACTATAGAATACCACCCCTGTTTTCTCTCGCTATCCCGCAATCCTGCTATGAATCCGGCAGCTGCTTTCCCGCAACGGTACACCACCGTCGATGTGGTGATTTTCACCGTTACCGACGGTCTGCTGCGTATTCTCCCCAGCTGCCGCCCGCTCATCCCCAGCGCGCCCTCCCCCACTATGTTCTGCCTGCCCGGCGGCTATATCGACATCGGCCGCGACGCCACCTTTGACGACTGCGCCCGGCGCACACTGCGCGAGAAACTGGGCTTCGCCGCACCCTATCTGGAACGCCTCGGTAGCTGGGGCAGCGCCGGCCGCAACCCGCACGGCTGGATGGCGACGCACGTTTATTTCGCCCTGGTGCCGCCGCCCGATGCCGCCGCCTGGCCGGAGGCCAATGCCGCCTGCGCGCAGCCCTTGGCCCTTGACCACAACAATATTCTACGCACCGCCCTGGCGCGTCTGCGCAGCAAAGTGGAATACACTTCGCTGCTCGCCTTTCTACTGGCGGCGCCGTTCACCCTGCCGCAGTTGCAGCGCGTCTATGAGGCCCTCCTCGGCCGCCCGCTCGATAAAAGCGCCTTCCGCAAGCGCACCCGGGATGCAGGGCTCCTGGTCGAAGACGGCATAACCAGCGGTGGCTTCGGCCGCAATGCGATGGGCTATCGTCTGGCGCAGCGCGACAGTGCCATCAATTTCCCGCACCTGCTCCGCTCGGAGGAATAATGCCGCTTGTACCCCATTCCCCCATGCCCCAGCGCCACGCCGCGTACCGCCTCGCCTGGTTGCGCGTGCTGACGCTCGCCGTCGCCGCCTTCGTCTTCAACACCACCGAATTCATTCCCATCGCGCTGCTCTCCGATATCGGCGCCGGCTTCGGCATGAGCGCAGCGCAAACCGGTGTGATGTTGACGGTGTATGCCTGGGTTGTCGCCCTCGCCTCGTTACCCGGTATGTTGCTGGAGGCACAGCAGGAACGGCGCAGCCTGCTGCTCGCGCTCTTCGCCCTCTTCATTGCCAGTCACGCGCTCAGCGCGCTGGCGTGGAATTTCACTGCACTGCTTATCTCGCGCATCGGCGTGGCGCTGGCGCATGCGGTGTTCTGGGCGATTACCGCCGCGCTGGTGGTGCGCCTCGCCCCGCCGGGCAGACAGCAACAGGCCATCGGCTGGCTGTCGATGGGTACGGCGCTGGCGACGGTGCTGGGCCTGCCGCTCGGCCGCTTTATCGGGCAACTGTTTGGCTGGCGCACCACCTTTTCCCTGATTGCCGTCGCCGCCGCAGCGGTGATGCTCGCCGTCTTTCTGCTGTTGCCACGCCTGCCCAGCCGTAACGCGGGTTCCGTCGCCAGTCTTCCCCTGCTGGCGCGCCGCCCGCTGCTGCTCGGCCTCTACGCTTTTACCGCCCTTATCATCGCCGCCCATTTCACCGCTTACAGCTACATTGAGCCGTTTGCTCGCCAGTTCAGCGGCCTGGGCGAAAGCGCTACGACGGCACTGCTCCTCGTTTTCGGCCTTTCTGGCATGGTGGCGAGCGTGCTCTTCGCCCGCCTGCACGCGCACATGCCGACGCGCTTCCTCACCTGTGCCGTCGCGCTGCTCTGCGCCTCCCTGCTGTTATTACGTCCGCTGGGGGCGTCGCCATCGGCGCTGTTCGCGCTGGTCTTTTGCTGGGGCATCGGTATCGCCGCCCTCAGCCTCGCGCTGATGGTGCGCGTACTGCGCCTTGCGCCAGACGCGACCGATGTTGCCATTGCCATCTACTCCGGCATTTACAACATCGGTATCGGCGGCGGCGCGCTCATCGGACGGCTGGTGATGCAGCACGGCGAGCTTGCCCTCATCGGCCTGGGCGGAGCGGTGCTGGCGCTCGTTGGCAGCGCACTCTTTGCCTGGACGCAGTGGCGTTTCCGCACGACGCGCTGAATTTTAGGAGCTGAAAAGCTTTGAACACAAAAAGGCCCTTTTTGCGGTTCAAAACAGATCAAGAAAAACGGCGCCGGCAATGAGCGGCAGCAATACCGCGATACGGCGATTGGCAGCTGCAAGCGCCGGTTTCTGTCAGGGAACCGCCTTGATTCAACATCCTCGGCCGCCTTACCGCGACGGTAAATAGACTGTCGCACAACTTGCAAAGCAGCATGAATGCAGCCTAGAAATCATCCATCCGTTTTCATCTCGCCAAAGCAAGAACTCAGGCGAATTCCCAAAATAGCCGGAGCGTATTGGCGCGCCGCGCCGGGGTGAAGCATCACCGTCCGAAGCACAGCCGCCGCGACCGAAGACACGCAACACCACCTGCCCCGCAGCCCGCGTAAAACGGGCATCTTCGGAGAAGCTGCCCGCCAGCCCAGTGTTTACACGGGTTTCCGGCCTGCCTATCCGCAAGCCCACTATTTACGTGGGATTCCGGTGTGCCTATGCGCAAACCCAGTATTTACGGGCATTCCAGATTTGTCTATCTGCTAGCCCAATGTTTACGGGCACTTCCGGCCAGTCTGCCCGCAAATGCCCGATCGACAAGGGCTACAGAAGCGACCGGGCTGAAATGCCCAAAAGACGCGGGGTCCAGGCCGACGAGTCATTGCGCTCCGCTGCGGCCGTCGGGCTTATGCCTGACCCAGACAGCCGGCGGCCTGCCCTGCACTCCGCGTAAAACGGGCGTTTCCGGAGGAGCTACCCGCCAGTCTAGTGTTTACGCGGGTTCCCAGCCTGCCTGTCTTCAATCCCCCTATTTACGTGGGTTTCCGGCCGGCCTGCCGGCAAATGCCCAAATTTGGCGATATGAAAAGGTCTTTGCAGTGCCATCACAGACTGAAAAATGGGAATAAGGTATGGCCTATAAAGGGTTATTTCGCTAAAGAATGAGGCCCTGAGCATGAGTTTTGTCCATTATCGCCAGGCGTCTCGGGGAAAGCATGAAGTTTGTTCATGACTCCGGATTTTTTGTGGATGACAATTGTTGGGCGCCGAGCGCGCCGTATTCAGGATGCCAGTCTCGGAAAACCAAAAAGCGCAACGGCTGCGGCGGGCGCCGCCTCAGGCTGTTTGCGGGTCTGGCGTCATTTTTCGTGCGCTGTAGCGCGGCGATTTGTCTGCGCATTCACGCAACACTTGTTCAGGGCATTGTTCGTACCATCATGTCACACCGGCCGTTCGGCGCCCGTTCAACATCACTTTATGGCGGCTTTCGGAATAACGCTGAAACGGCGGCGCGGCGCATTGCAGACAGTACACAACCATGTACCTGGCATGCCAACATCGCCGGAGTATTTTCTGAAATTTGATTTCCAAGCCTGTCCGGAATTCTTGCCGGTGTTCAGACAGGCGGTCAGCTTCCCGCCGCTCGTCCCGCGGCGTTCTTGGACCTTTTCTTCAAGTCGCGGATAGCGCTGTTTGCATTCCTTCCAGCGCCTGCCAAACAGCCAGCGCATCTCGCGTTTCGGCTACGTCATGAACACGCAGGATGCGTGCACCGCGTTGTGCTGCCAGTAACGCAGCGGCAATGCTGGCGGGCATACGTTGCCCCACTTCGCGGCCGGTCATTGTTCCCAGCATTGATTTGCGCGACAGTCCGGCCAGCAAGGGCAGGTCATCCACCCTCAGTTCAGGCTGGCGGCGCAATAGCTCAAGATTATGCGCAAGCGTCTTGCCAAAACCGAAACCCGGATCAAGCACCAAGCGATCGTCGGCAATACCGGCCGCGCGCGCCGCAATAACGCGCTCTTCCAAAAACGCGCGCACCTCACCGACGACATCGCCGTAGACAGGCGCCTGCTGCATGGTCAGCGGTTCCCCCTGCATGTGCATCAGGCACACGGCGCAATCGCTGGCGGCGACGGCTTCCAGCGCACCGGGCATACGCAAGGCGTAAATATCGTTGATCATCGAGGCACCGGAGGCCAAAGCCGCGCGCATCACATCCGGTTTGTAGGTATCGACCGAAATCGGCACGCCGCAGTCGGCCAAGGCGTCCAGCACCGGCAGCAGGCGCGCCAGCTCGTCCGCGAGCGACACGGGCTGACAGCCCGGCCGCGATGATTCGGCGCCAATATCGAGCATGTCGGCGCCCGCCGTGATTTGCCGCCGGGCATGTTCGACGGCGCGTGCCGTATCGTTTGCCACGCCATCCCCGGAAAATGAATCCGGCGTCAGATTGACAATCCCCATGATCAGCGGGCGATCGAGTGAAAAAGAAAACCTGCCGCAACGCAACATGCCAAACCTCATTCAAAAAAGAAAACGGGAAAGCTACCTTTCCCGTGATGTATTTCAAGCATTCCGAATTTTCAGACTGATCGCGATTCTGCCCATGCCGCTTTTCGATGACACCCATCAGAACGATCACCATATAAGAAAGGGCAAGAACGTCCTGCGCGCCGGATATTCTCAGTCTCAGGCGGTGGCTTCCGTCGTAGGTGCGGCGTCGGGCGGCGGTGCTTTGGGCGACTCGGTGTTGGTATTTGTCTGCGATGGCTTGGGCGGGCGCGGCGTCCGTCCGGCCATGATGTCCTCGATCTGCTCGACGTCGATGGTTTCCCAGTCGAGCAGAGCCTGTGTCATCGCCTCGACTTTATCCCGATGCTCTTCCAGCAAATTCACGGCGCGACCGTACTGCTCATCGACAATGCGGCGGATTTCGGCATCGACTTTCTGCATCGTCGCTTCCGAAACATTTTTGTGCTGCGTCACCGACCGGCCGAGGAATACCTCGTTTTCGTTCTCACCGTATACCATGACGCCCAGATCGGACATGCCATAGCGCGTCACCATGTCGCGCGCCATCTGCGTTGCACGCTCGAAGTCATTGGAAGCGCCGGTCGAAATATCATCGGCAAAAATTTCCTCGGCCGCACGACCGCCGAACAGCATACAAATCTGCGCCAGCATCTGCTCGCGATAAAGGCTGAAGCGGTCGTGCTCGGGCAGCGACCAGGTTACGCCCAGCGCGCGGCCGCGCGGGATCACCGTGACTTTGTGCACCGGATCGCACCCCGGCAACAGCGAACCGATAATGGCATGACCGGATTCATGATAGGCGGTTTTCTTTTTGTCTTCGGGCGTAATGATCATCGACTTACGTTCGGCGCCCATGAAGATCTTGTCCTTGGCTTTTTCAAAATCCTCCATATCGACAAGGCGCTTATTGCCGCGCGCGGCGAACAGCGCTGCCTCGTTGACCAGATTGGCCAAATCCGCGCCCGACATACCCGGTGTGCCGCGCGCCAGAATATCGGCCCTGACATCCGGCGCCAGCGGCACTTTGCGCATATGCACATTAAGAATCTGCTCGCGGCCGCGAATATCCGGCAGCGGCACGACGACCTGGCGGTCGAAGCGTCCGGGCCGCATCAAGGCCGGATCGAGTACATCCGGACGGTTCGTGGCAGCAATGACGATGATGCCAGTCTGCCCCTCAAAGCCGTCCATCTCGACGAGCAGCTGGTTCAGCGTCTGTTCACGCTCATCATTACCGCCGCCCAGTCCCGCACCGCGATGGCGGCCGACGGCATCCAGTTCGTCAATGAAGATAATGCATGGCGCGTGCTTTTTGGCGTTCTCGAACATATCGCGTACACGCGCGGCGCCAACGCCGACGAACATTTCGACGAAATCGGAACCGGAAATTGAGAAAAACGGGACTTTCGCCTCACCGGCAATTGCCTTGGCCAGCAGCGTCTTGCCCGTCCCCGGGCTACCGACAAGTAGCACGCCTTTGGGGATGCGGCCGCCAAGCTTCTGGAACTTGGACGGATCGCGCAGAAAATCGACCAGCTCCGAGACTTCTTCCTTGGCTTCATCACAACCGGCGACATCGGCAAAGGTCACGCTATTGTTTGAGCCGTCGAGCAGGCGCGCCTTGCTTTTACCGAAGGAGAAGGCGCCGCCCTTGCCGCCGCCCTGCATCTGGCGCATGAAGAATACCCAGACGCCAATCAAAAGCAGCATGGGGAACCAGCTGACAAACACGCTCACCAGGAAGGATTGCTCTTCCTCTGGCCGCGCCTCAACCTTGACGCCGTTCTTGAGCATGTCCGACACCATCCACAAATCCGCCGGCGCATAGGAAGTCACCTTGCGGCCGTCGTTTAGCGTCCCCTTGAGGGTGCGTCCTTCAATGACGACCTTGCTGACGTTGCCATTGGCAACCTCGCCCATGAATTGCGAATATTCCATCGACGGCTGCGGCGTCTGGCGCGTATTGAACTGATTGAACACCGTCATCAGCACAACGCCGATCACCAGCCAGACCGCCATATTCTTGAACATGTTATTCAAAGCGTAACCTCATGCGTATCGCTTCCATCGAACGGGAAGCAGTATGTTGGATTGTATAACGTCCTTGCCTTTTTGACAGATCTGGCATCCGCTTTCGTTTCAACCGTTTTCAAGCCGTTTTCCCACTGTCTTCAGTCCCTTCCCGAGCAGGTACACCTCGGCGCTCCGATCGCGGGAGGCCTCCGGTTTGCGCGTCATTACGCTGCGGAAGTGCCCACGCATGGTACGCACAAAATCCTCGTAACCGTAGCCCTGAAACATTTTGATCAGAAACGAGCCATCCATTTTCAGCCAGCAGAGGGCAAAATCCAGCGCCATTTCGGCCAAATCCATCATGCGTGCCTGGTCGGCGACGGCAATACCTGAAATATTGGGCGCCATGTCGGAAAGAACAAGCCCTGCCCGTTCGCCAGCAAGCAAAGTTTCAAGCCGCGCCAGCGTTTCCGCATCGCCAAAATCACCGCGAATGAAATCGACGCCAGGTAGCGGCGCCATCTCCAGCAGATCGAGCGCGACGATACGCCCGTTCCCCCGCAGGCGCTGAACCGCAAGCTGCGACCAGCCGCCGGGCGCTGCGCCAAGATCGACGATAGTTTCACCCGGGCGGATCAAATGATCGCGGTCATCAATCTCCATCAGCTTGAATACGGCACGAGAACGCCAACCTTCCGCCTTGGCGCGCTGCACGAAAACGTCAGTGACGTGTTCATGCATCCATGCCTTGCCGCTTTTCGTCCGCTTCATCGTACAAACCCGTTAGAATCCATTTTTCAGCGTTTCACGTTTCACTTTTTTCACGTCTCCCGACGTTTTCATTCCACCCGGCAACACCAAGCAAACACCTGATACCGAATGCCCACACTCGAAATCAATGCGGAACAACGCCGCGCGCTACGCGCCCGCGCCCATGGACTGGCACCCGTCGTCGCCATCAGCCAGAACGGTTTATCCGAGGCCGTTCTGCGGGAAATCGCCCGCAGCCTCGACAGCCACGAACTGATCAAAATCCGCGTATTCAACGACAACCGCGCAGAACGCGATGCCTATTTGGCGGCAATCTGCGAACAGCTCAACGCCGCGCCGGTACAGCACATCGGCAAACTGCTCGTCGTTTGGCGGCCTGCGCCAGATGACGAAAAGAATCCCATATCGGCGCAACGGCGTTCCACGCGCCGCCGCAGTGCCCCTCGCAAAACAAAGCGCAGCTATCAATGAGGGGCAACGACTACCGCGTCGTGCCTGAACCTCGGTATTCAGCAATGCCCCATTCCCGCCGGGCAGACTACTCGTAACGAACGTCCAGCAACTCGTACTCGCGTAAGCCGCCCGGCGCCTGCACCTGGGCAATATCGCCGACGAATTTGCCGATCAATGCGCGGGCGATCGGCGAGTTGATCGAAATCTTGCCGGCCTTGATGTCCGCCTCATCCTCGCCCACGATCTGATAGGTCGCCTGCTCGCCGGAATCCTGATCCTCAACATCGACCGTCGCGCCGAAAACACAGCGACCCTCAGCATCGAGCAAGGCCGGATCGATGATCTGCGCGCGCGCCAGTTTGGACTCGATTTCCGCAATCCGCCCCTCGATGAATCCCTGACGTTCCTTGGCGGCATCGTACTCGGCATTTTCGGACAGATCGCCGTACGAGCGCGCCTCGGCAATTGCCGCAATCACATTCGGCCGATCAACGGTCTTGAGCCGATGCAGTTCGACCCGAAGCTGCTCGGCACCGCGCAAGGTCAATGGAGTTTTACTCATAGATCTTTCATCCAAAAAGCAAACTGCCGGTCCGCGCACGGCGGAAACCGGCAGCCGGGCAGTTAATCAAACGATCTGCGCGTGCAGATCCTGGAGAGAATAAATCGTCAGGCCGCCGCCATTCTTGATCCCTTCCGCCGCCGCTTCGGCGCCCCAGATCGTCGTATACAGCGTCACCTTGGCCGCCTGCGCCGAAACGCGGATAACGCGCGAATCACTGATCGCCTTGCGCTTCTCCTCGACGGTGTTGATGATCAGGGCAATCTCGTCGTTCTTGATCATGTCGGCAATGTGCGGCCGCCCTTCCGTCACCTTGTTGACCGTCGTGACCGGTATCCCCGCCGCTGCAATCGCCGCCGCCGTGCCGCGCGTGGCCAGCAGCTGGAAGCCGCTTGCATGCAGATCGCGCGCCACGTCCACCGCTTTCTCCTTGTCGGAATCCCTGACGCTGATGAACGCCTTGCCCTGATCCGGCAGGCGCACATGGGTCGCCAGCTGGCTTTTGACGAAGGCTTCCGCAAAGGTTTTGCCGACGCCCATCACCTCGCCGGTCGACTTCATCTCCGGACCAAGAATGGTATCGACCCCAGGGAATTTGTTGAACGGGAAAACGGCTTCCTTGACCGAAAAATACGGAGGGATCACCTCGTGCACGACGCCTTGTTCGGCCAGCGATCTGCCCGCCATGCAACGCGCGGCAACCTTGGCCAGCGGCAGCCCCGTTGCCTTGGAAACGAAAGGCACGGTACGCGAAGCGCGCGGGTTGACTTCGAGCACATAAACCGTTTCGCCCTGAATGGCGAACTGGACGTTCATCAGTCCGCATACATTCAGCCCCTTAGCCATCAGCCGGGTCTGACGGCGCAGCTCATCCTGGATTTCCGGCGACAGTGAATAGGGCGGCAACGAACAGGCCGAATCGCCCGAATGCACCCCCGCCTGTTCGATATGTTCCATGACGCCGCCAATGATGACTTCTTTTCCGTCAGAAAGCGCGTCAACATCGACTTCTACAGCATTATTGAGGAAGTGGTCAAGCAGAACCGGCGAATCGTTCGACACCTTGACGGCCTCGCGCATATAGCGCTCCAGATCGCGTGGTTCATGCACAATTTCCATGGCACGCCCGCCCAGCACATAGGAAGGGCGGACGACGAGCGGATAACCGATTTCCCCGGCCAGACGCAAAGCCTCCGCCTCGGTGCGCGCCGTGCGGTTAGGCGGCTGTTTCAGGCCAAGATCATTGAGCAGCCGCTGAAAGCGCTCGCGGTCTTCCGCCGCATCGATCATATCCGGCGACGTGCCGATAATCGGCACCCCATTGGCCTCAAGATCACGCGCCAGCTTGAGCGGCGTCTGCCCGCCAAACTGGACGATGACACCCGTCGGCTTTTCGATAGCGACGATTTCGAGCACATCCTCCAGCGTCAGCGGTTCAAAATACAAGCGGTCCGACGTATCGTAGTCAGTCGATACCGTTTCCGGATTGCAGTTGACCATGATCGTTTCGTAGCCATCTTCGCGCATGGCCAGCGCCGCATGTACGCAGCAGTAATCGAACTCAATCCCTTGACCGATACGGTTCGGCCCACCGCCAAGCACCATGATTTTCTTTCGGTGACTCGGCATGGCCTCGCACTCATCTTCATAAGTCGAGTACATATAGGCGGTGCTCGTCGCAAATTCGGCCGCGCAGGTATCGACGCGCTTATAGACCGGACGGATGCCCAGCAGGTGGCGGCGCGCCCGCACCTGCCCTTCGCTCGTATGCAGCAGACGCGCCAGGCGGCGGTCGGAAAACCCTTTGCGCTTGAGTTCACGCAGCGTCGGGGCGTCGATGTCGTTGAGCTTCATGTCGTCAAGCAACATCTCCATGCGCACGATGTCCTCAATCTGCGCCAGGAACCACGGATCGATATGCGTGAGCTGATGCACTTCATCGAGGGTAAAGCCGTTTTCAAAGGCATCGCCCACGTACCAGATGCGCTCCGGCCCCGGCTCGCCCAGCTCTTTCTCCAGTTCCTCGCGGTCGGTCGTATGCTGGTTCATGCCGTCGACGCCGACCTCCAGTCCGCGCAGGGCTTTCTGGAAGGCTTCCTGGAACGTGCGGCCAATGGCCATGACTTCGCCGACGGACTTCATCTGCGTACCCAAACGCGAATTGGCCGTCGGGAATTTCTCGAAAGCAAAACGCGGCACCTTGATGACGACATAGTCGATCGCCGGTTCAAACGAGGCCGGCGTCTTGCCGCCGGTGATTTCATTAGCCAGTTCGTCGAGCGTATAACCGACCGCCAGCTTGGCCGCTATTTTGGCGATGGGGAAGCCGGTCGCCTTGGAGGCCAGTGCTGAAGAGCGCGAAACGCGCGGATTCATTTCGATGACGATGATGCGCCCGTCCTTCGGGCTAACGGCGAACTGCACGTTTGAACCGCCGGTATCGACGCCAATCTCGCGCAGGATGGCGATCGAGGCGTTGCGGATGAGCTGGTATTCCTTGTCGGTCAGCGTCTGCGCCGGCGCGACGTTGATTGAGTCGCCGGTATGCACACCCATCGGGTCGAAATTTTCGATCGAGCAGACGATGATGCAGTTGTCCTTCTTGTCGCGCACCACCTCCATCTCAATTTCTTTCCAGCCGATCAGGGACTCCTCGATCAGCAGCTCGTGCGCCGGGCTGGCCTCAAAACCGCGTTTGCAAACCGCCAGAAACTCCTCCTGGTTGTAGGCAATCCCGCCACCCGTCCCGCCGAGCGTAAAAGAAGGGCGAATGATCACGGGAAAACCGATCGTCGCCTGGATTTCCTGCGCCTCGGCCATCGAGTGGGCAACGCCGGAACGCGCCGACTCCAGGCCGATGTTCGTCATCGCCGCCTTGAATTTCTGGCGATCCTCGGCTTTTTCGATGGCATCGGCGCGGGCGCCGATCATTTCGACGCCATATTTTTCCAGCACGCCGTGGCGGGCCAGATCCAGAGCGCAATTGAGCGCTGTCTGCCCGCCCATCGTCGGCAGCAACGCATCGGGGCGCTCCTTTTCGATGATTTTTTCCAGAACCTGCCAGGTAATCGGCTCGATGTAGGTCGCATCGGCCATTTCCGGGTCGGTCATGATCGTCGCCGGGTTGGAATTGACGAGGATGACGCGATAGCCCTCCTCGCGCAGCGCCTTGCACGCCTGCACACCAGAGTAGTCGAATTCGCACGCCTGGCCGATGACGATGGGGCCGGCGCCGATAATAAGGATGGATTGAAGGTCGGTTCTTTTAGGCATCGTTCTGGATTTTGAAAAGCGGTGGCACGCGCCGCGTCAAGTCAGTCAAACAGTTACTCACACCACAAACATCTGAAAACCGTCAGCCGCCGCGCGCTGAACATGGCGGACGATCATGGGCATACGGAAAGGACGCCGCCGCTGCATCGGCGGCAAGAAGCCGGCACGAGATGAACATCGCGCCACCTCATGCCCCATCATTCCCTTCCGACATCACTCATGCCGGTTACGATCGAGCTTGTCGATCAGCGCCTGCGCACGCTCTGGCGGCATGTTTTTCTGCATCAGCTGCAACAGGCCGTCCCCTTCGACGATGGGGCGCAGCACTTCGATTTCGGCCTCGTAGAACTTTACATCCCAGGCCGCCAGTTCATTGTTGAACGTTTCATCGTCCCAGGTCTTGCCTTTCGCCAGCAGGGTAATCAGCGGCATGGCCTTGTTTTCGATAAAGGCTTTTTTGTAAGGCTTTTGCGCCCAGCGGCTGGCAAACCATTCCCGATATTGCGGCACCAGCGTCAACATGCGCTTGGCAATGGCTTTTTCCAACGGTGCCTGGGGAAATTTGTAGAGTTTCATGACCGTATTCCTTACTTGAGGGATATCACATTATTCACACTATTTTGCGGGCGCGGCCGCCATCTTTTCGATAAAACGATCGAACAGGTCGGCGACGTCGTGCGGCCCGGAACTGGCTTCCGGGTGCCCCTGGAACGAGAAGGCAGGCGCATCGGCACGCTCGATCCCCTGCAACGAGCCGTCGAAGAGGGAAATATGCGTCGCTTTCAGCCCCTCCGGCAAAGTCTCGGGATCGACGGTAAAACCGTGGTTCTGGCTGGTAATCATCACCTTGCCGGTACTCAGATCCTGCACCGGGTGGTTGGTGCCGTGATGACCGAACTTCATCTTCACCGTCCTGGCGCCGGAGGCCAGCGCCAGCAACTGATGCCCGAGGCAGATGCCGAACATCGGGATTTTCGCCGCCAACAGCTCGCGGATCGCATCGACGGCATAAGCGCACGGCTCGGGATCGCCCGGCCCATTGGAGAGAAACACGCCGTCCGGCCGGTATTTCAGCACCTCCGCAGCTGGCGTCTGCGCCGGCACGACCGTCAGCCGGCAGCCGCGCTGCGTCAATAGACGCAGGATGTTGCGCTTGACGCCAAAATCATAGGCCACGACATGGAACTTCGCCTCGCCCGCGGGCTGATAGCCTTCCAGGCTCCAGGTACCGCCGTCGCGCCATTCATAGGACGCTTCGGTACTGACGACCTTGGCCAGATCCATGCCGGCCAGACCGGGAAAAGCGCGCGCTTCCGAGAGCGCTTTCGCCTCATCAATCTCGCCGGCCATCAAACAGCCGGCCTGCGCCCCCTTGTCGCGCAGCAGCCGAGTCAGCTGCCGCGTATCAATGCCGGCAATGGCAACCACGCCCAAGCGTTTGAGAAAATCCGGCAACGACTCCTGCATGCGCCAGTTTTCGGCGCGCAACGGCAGATCGCGGATGACGAGGCCGGCAGCAAAGCACGAGGAAGACTCAAAATCCTCGTCATTACAACCGGTATTGCCGATGTGCGGATAGGTCAGCGTCACGATCTGCCGGCAATACGAAGCATCGGTCAGAATTTCCTGATAACCGCTCATGGCCGTATTGAAGACGACCTCGCCAACGGCAAGGCCCTCCGCGCCGACGGCATAGCCGCGAAAAACCGTTCCATCGGCCAGCGCCAGAATCGCCGGGGGAAAAGAGGGTAACAAAGACACGAAAATCTCCAGTTCCGTCGCTTGGATGTGCCGCTCGGAGCACAACTCGGATATGCAAAGCGGGATCGGCACACGCCAACCCCGCCGGCTTTGCGAAAGCGAGAGGATTATAGCCGCGCCCCGCACGGGCGGCAATTTCCGCCCCGTCATCCGCGTCTTTTGGGCATTGCAGTGGCAGCGCCCCTGAAGCCCGCATAAACAGGGCATTACAGCGTGGGCACCTCTGAAACCCTTATAAACAGGGCGTTGTAGCGATGCCTTCCCCGCAGCCCTTATGTAGCGTGGATTCCAGGGCGCCTACCGCCACAGCTCTTATGTGATGCGAGTAATAGCGCAGCGGTCAGTGAGAGGAAATTTTCCGGCCGTATAAAAAAGCAGTACCCTGAAGCCCGTATAAATAGGGCATTACAGCGCAGCCACCCCTGAAACCTTTATAAACAGGGCGTTGCAGCGATGCCTGCCACGTAGCCCTTGTGTGGCGCGGATTCCAGGGCGCCTATCGCCACAGTCCTTATTCCGCGCGGGCTACGGAGCACGCTGCCCGCAAAGCCCCGCGGATCGCGGACGTACAAGCCTGTCGCCCCGACGATCAAAGAAAAGATGAACGGAAATGGGCGCCAGCGCGCAGCACAGCGATCAGCGAGAAGGCAATCCCGACCGGATGCAGAAACGGCGGCAAAGCAAGGTTAATCAACGAGGAACACGAAGTCACCGGACTGACGTCAAAAGCAGCCAAGCGCCCTTTTCACTTCTTTCTCTCCCTTTCTTCCCGCCCATCCGGCAGAGCGGTAAATGCCACCCCGTCATCCACATCTTTTGGGCATCGCAGCGGCAGCACCCCTGAAGCTCGCATAAACAGGGCGTTACAGCCTGGGCACCTCTAAAACCCTTATAAACAGGGCGCTACAGCGATGCCTGCCACGTAGCCCTTGTGTGGCGCGGATTCCAGGGCGTCTATCGCCACAGCCCTTATGTGACGTGGGTGACAGGGCAACGGTCAATGAGAGAAAAATTTTCCGGCTGCATGAAAAAGCGGTGCCTCCGAAGCCCGTATAAACAGGGCATTACAGCACTGGCACCTCTGAAACCCGCATAAACAGGGCGTTGCAGCGATGCCTGCCCTACAGCCCTTGTGTGGCGCGGATTCCAGGGCGCCTATCGCTACAACCCTTATATGGCGCGGGTTACAAGCCACCTATCACCACAGCCCTTATTCCGCGCGGGCTGCGGAGCATGCTGCCCGCAAAGCCCGTGGATCGCGGACGTGCAGCCCAGCGTCAGCGGTTAGCGCAGGCCGAGCACGTCCTGCATGTCGAATAGGCCGTTTGCTTTGCCGGCCAGAAAGCGCGCGGCGCGCAGGGCGCCCAGGGCATAGGGCATGCGGCTGCCCGCTTTGTGGCTGATTTCGACACGCTCGCCGATACCGCAGTACATCACCGTATGATCGCCCACGATGTCGCCGCCGCGCACCGTGGCAAAGCCGATGGTCGAGGGATCGCGCTCGCCGGTCACGCCCTCGCGCCCATACACCGCGCATGCCTTGAGATCGCGCCCCAGCGTCTTGGCGACGATTTCGCCCATGCGCAGCGCCGTGCCAGAGGGGGCATCGACTTTCAGCCGATGGTGCGCTTCGACAATCTCGATGTCGTAGCCGTGCGCAAGAATGCGCGAGGCAACATCGAGCAGTTTGAAGACGGTATTGGCGCCGACGCTCATGTTCGACGAGAAGACGACCGGGATTTCCTTCGCCGCCTCGGCAATCGCCTGCTTGCCGTCCGCCTCGAAGCCGGTCGTGCCGATGACGATCGCCGTCCGATGCTTGCGGCACAAGGCCAGATGCGCCAGCGTCCCTTGCGGGCGGGTGAAGTCGATCAGGCAATCGGCGGCGGCAACGGCCGCTTCGATATCGGCAGTCACCGGCACATCGCAGCTTAAGCCGACCAGTTCGCCGGCCGTTTTGCCGACCGACGGCTGGGAGGCCTGATCGACGGCCGCAACCAGTTCTGCCCCTTCATCCTTGATCGTCGATTCGATGAGCATCCGCCCCATGCGGCCGGCCGCACCTGCGACAGCAATTTTGATCGCGCCCATAGTCCGCTCCTTGCAAAGTTTTCAGAAACCGATTTTCTCGAACATGCGGCCAAAGAAACCGCGCTCGCCTTCATGCTCCGGCGGCGGCGCGGCCGTGTCCGGGTCGACCGAGCCAAGATCGAGTTCCTGCATCCGGTTGGCGGGCACCGTCGCATCCGTTTTCTCCTCCGTCGCGGCCACGACATCGCCCGTCACACGCGCCAGCCGGCCTTCGCCGTCGAAGAACAGCGTCAGCTTCTGCTCCTCCGTCTCGCCCGTGCTGCCTTTATGCAGGCGATAGATGTAATCCCAGCGGTTGGCATGAAAAATATCCATCAGCAGCGGCGTCCCCAGAATAAAGCGCACCTGGTCTTTCGACAGGCCCGGCCGCAATTGAGACACCATCTCCTGCGTCACCACGTTGCCCTGCTGGACATCAATTTTGTACTCATTGACGATGCGCGGTACGCGCGTACACGCGCCCAGCGCGCTGCACGCCAGGGCCAGCGCAAAGATACGGAAGCAGTTCAAGTTCATGATGCGCGGAAAGTTTCTGCGAATGATTGAAAAGAGTCGATGTATGCAAAGCCCGCTTCACCGCCGGCGCCACGCGCCAACAGCCGGCAGACACGATAGAAGGCCACTATGATAACCGAAAATGCACCGCCCGCTGCCGCCAGATCGTGCCTTCACGGCGTTGGCGTGCAGGCATCCCTTGTCGGCAGACCGGCAAGCGCCCGGCGCACGCCGCATTGCCCTGAACTGAGCGCCGCATTGCCCAGAACGTTTCCGCAGTCGGGCGCCCAGAACGCATAGAGGGCCGCTTTCGTCAAACATAGTTTTAAAGCAATTCAACAGGCCACGAACCGCGCCATTTTGCGCTCACGCCGCCCGCACCTTTCCACGCATCCTGAGCGCCGGCCGGGCGCGGCCTCACAGCGCGTCGAACCCTGCGTCTTCGATAGCCTCGCGCAGCTGCGCTTCACCGACACGCGCTTCATCATGAACGATGACGGCCCGCGCCGCATCCAGCGACACCTCTACCTGTTCGACGCCGGGCAGGGCCTGCAACACATTCGTCACATTCTTGACGCAGCCCTGACAATGCATACCGCCGACACCGATCACCGTCTGCTTTGCCGCCATTTTCTACTCCTCCGGAAAAAATTCAGGGAAATCCGCGCGCTAAACGTCACGCACTAACTATCACGCTCCGGCCGCCAGCGACGCAGCAGCAGCGAATTTGAAACGACCGAGACCGAACTCATCGCCATCGCCGCGCCGGCAATGACCGGGTTGAGCATCCCCAGCGCCGCCAGCGGGATGCCGAGGATGTTGTAAATAAACGCGAAGAAAAGATTCTGCCGAATCTTGCCCAGTGTCGCACGCGACAGGCGAATCGCGTCGGCCACGCCGTGCAGATTACTTTTCACCAGGGTGACATCGGCCGCCTCAACGGCCGCATCGGAACCGGCACCCATCGCAAAGCTGACATCCGCGGCCGCCAGCGCCGGCGCATCGTTGATGCCGTCGCCGACCATCGCCACGAGCCGGCCATTTTCGCGGAGCGCGGTGATGGCGTCCGACTTGCCCGCCGGCGATACCCCCGCGCGTACTTCGTCGATACCGGCACGCGCGGCGATCGCCGCCGCCGTCCGCGCATTGTCGCCGGTCAGCATGATGACCCGCGCGCCCAGCACTTTGAGCCGCGCGACGGCGTCGGACGAGGTTTCGCGTAAGGGATCGGCGATCGCCAGCAGCGCCAGCGCCCGTCCGCCATTTGCGGACACTTCCGCCAGCACGGTCACCGTCTTGCCTTCGTTCTGTAAGGCGGCAATCCGCTCCGTCGGCAGCGGCACGCCGGCCAGCCAGTCCGGCGACCCCAGGCGCAGGCGCCGCCCCATGACCGTCGCCTCGACTCCCAGACCGGGCGAGGCGCAAAAATCGGCCAGCGGCGGCACGCTCGCGCCCAGGCTTTCCGCCTGCCGCAATACTGCTTTGGCCAGCGGGTGTTCTGACCCCTGCTCCAGCCCGGCGGCATAGCGCAGCACTGCTTTTTCATCGAGCGGCGCATCCGCATCCGCCGCCAGCACAATGATGTCGGTCACGGCCGGCTCACCGCACGTCAGGGTGCCCGTTTTGTCGAGCGCCAGCGTGCGCACCTTGCCGGCCTGTTCCAGCGCGACCGCGTTTTTGATCAGGATGCCATGCCGCGCCCCCTGCCCGACCCCGACCATGATTGCCGTCGGCGTCGCCAGGCCCAGCGCACACGGGCAGGCAATCACGAGCACAGCCACGGCATTGACCAGGGCGACGCTGAAGATGCCGCCATACACCCACCAGCCGATGAACGTCAGCAACGCAACACCGCAGACGACCGGCACGAATACGGCGGAAATCCGGTCGGCCAGACGCTGGACAGGCGCTTTTGACCCTTGCGCCGCATCCACCAGGCGGATGATGCCGGCCAGCAGCGTATGCTCGCCAACCCCGGTAGCGCGGCAGCGCAGCATGCCTTCGGCGTTGACGGTCGCGGCAAACACTTTATCGCCGGGATACTTGGCGACCGGCAGACTCTCGCCGGTCAGCATCGCCTCGTCGACGCTAGAGGCGCCTTCGAGAATTTCTCCATCGACGGGTACGCTTTCGCCCGGCCGGACGATGAAGACATCGCCGGGAATCAACTGTGCAGCCTTGCGCTTGGCGAGGTTCGTTCCGAGCTGTCTGCACAGCTGGTGAATCAGCTGTGCGGCATCGACTTCGAGAATACGGCCATCGCGCTCGACGCGCGCCGTTTTCGGTTGCAGACGCGCCAGCGCTTCGATGGCGGCGGTCGTGCGCGCCTTGGCGCGCGCTTCGAGCAGCTTGCCGAGCAAGACCAGCGTCATGACCGAAGCCGAAGCCTCAAAGTACACCGGCAGATCATGAAAACCGCCGAGCGTGACGATCAGGCTGAAAAAATACGCCGCACTGGTGCCCAGCACGACCAGCACATCCATGTTTGCACCGCCGCCGCGCAGCGCTTTCCAGGCGCTGTCGTAAAAACGCCGGCCGATCCAGAACTGTACGGGCGTCGCCAAGGCGAGCTGCCACCCGCGCGGCAGCAGGTCGTGGTGGCTGTGGCCGGAAAAATCCAGCCCGTTGAACATTGTCACCATCTGCGCCGCCAGCGGCAGTGTCAGCAAGGCGGCTAACCAGAAACGGCGCAGATCGGCGCGGTACTGCGCCGCTTTGCGCGCTTTGTCTGCCTCGCGCGCCTGATCATCGGCAATGCGTCCGCGAAAACCGGCGCGGCCGATAGCGGCCAGAATGCCCTCCGTATCGGCCAGACCCGGCGCATAACGCACCCGCGCATGTTCCGAGGCGAGATTGACCGTCGCCTCGACCCCCGGCAGGCGGTTGAGCACCTTTTCGATGCGGGCGGCACAGGCGGCGCAGGTCATGCCCGCAATCGGCAGATCGAGAACAACGGCCGCGCCCGCGCCGCCAGACGCCTGCGCATGTTTCCGTTGATTTTCCGGCAGATTTTCTTCCTTTTTCATCATTGACACATCATTCATATCGTTCGCACGCCGATAATGCGCATGCACGGGTCAGTCCAGTCGCCCTGCCTGCCGATCATCGGCGTGCGCACCGGCGTCGGAGCGTATGACCCCTCGGCCGGGAAATCGTTCTTTCAGCCATCTCGCGCCCTACGCCGAGGCACAAGGCAGCGCAGGCTGGGGCAGTCTCACTCGTCCCAGCCGCCAACGTCAACGCCGCGACAGCCGCTATACGGCCGAAAATTCCTGATACGGCATCCTTTCTTGCGCGGCATCGTGCAAAAAAACCGGCAGCTGCGCAAATCAATGTCTACCGGACTACCGGACGCATCCGGAAAACTCGCCCGGCGGAGCGCCTAACGGGGCGGACATGGTCGCGTGTGGCGGTTCACGTCAATCCCCGACGATTTCACATAGAATACTTGTGCTGATCTTTTCTGCAAAAATCCACACGCCCATGAACCCCGCGCCACCTACACCGCGCGAATCCGAGTCGAAATCGCCGCACGCACCGCCATCGCTTTCTCTGCTGGCGATGACGATGCCCGTTGCCATGGGCTACATTCCGCTAGGCATGGTATTCGGCTTTCTGTTCGCGCAATCCGGCAGCGCCTGGTGGTTGGCCGCCCTGGCAAGCCTCATCATCTACGCAGGCGCCGCGCAGTACATGATGGTGCCTATGCTGGCCGCCAGCGCGCCGCTCGGCGCCCTGGCGCTGGCCACGTTGATCGTCAATCTGCGCCATATTTTTTACGGCCTCTCGCTGCTCGACCGCTTTCCCCGCCGCCCTTGGCCCTTGCGCTGGTACATGGTCTTTGCGCTGACCGACGAAACCTATTCGGTGCTGACCACGGCAACAACCGCTACGCAAAGGCAAATGGCGTGGCTTGCCGCACTCAACCACGGCTGGTGGATATTGGGATCCACGTTGGGCGCACTGGCCGGCGCGCATGCAAGAATTGATCTGGCGGGTCTGGATTTCGTGCTGCCCACGCTGTTCGCCGTGCTCGCCGTCGAACAGTGGCGCAGCCGGAGAAATCCGTTGCCGTTGCTCACGGCGCTTGCCGCTTATGCCATTGCCGTCTGGCTGCTGCCGCAGCATGCGCTGGCCGCCGCCATCGTCCTGTGCATCATCGCCAGCCTCTGCTGGCCGGACAAGGCCCTGCTCGCCGCCGGAAAAGGGAAAGCGCGATGATCGATACGCCCTATACCATCGCCGCAATTCTTGTCATGGGACTGGTGACGTTTGCGCTGCGCGCCTTGCCCTTCATCGCCGCCTTCTGGCTTGAGCATTCGCCGCTCGTCCGGCGGCTGGGCGTTTTTCTGCCACCGGCAATCATGATGCTGTTGCTCGTGCATTCGGCGACAGGCGCCAGCCGCGAGCACGACGGCGGCCCCTGGTTCGAAATTGTTGCCATCCTCCTCACCGCCGCGCTGCAATGGCGCAGCCGCAACGCGCTGCTCAGTATTCTGGCGGGGACAGGCGTATACGTATTGCTGCGCAACATCGGCTGATATGGGCAACGCGGCCAACTGCGCTGCAGGCTGCCGGAAGCGGCCGAGGCGCCCAGAAGCAGCCAGATAGGGCCCAACAGTCCGGCACCGTCGTTCAGATCACCCTGGAATAACGCCGGCGTTCGCGGTCGGCGCGCAAGCGGCGGTCAAAGACCATCGCGATGCCGCGAATCAGCATGCGGCCTTTGGGGAGTACGCGGAGACGGCGGTTTTCGATCGTGAGCAGGCCGGCCTCGACCATGTCCACCAAAGCGCGCAGCTCGGCGGCAAAGTACGTTTCAAAGCCATCAAAACCTTGTCCGTCCACCCCTTGGCGGGAAGGAGCGGAATGCCCGAACTCATGCTGCGCGACGGCTTCAACCGCGGCGAAATCCAGGGCGAAATGGCACATCAGCCCCTGAATGACCGCACGGCGCAGCCGGTCATCCGCATCCAGCTCGATCCCGCGGAATATGGGCAACTCACCGCGGTCGAGCGCGCTGTAATACGCATCGAGCGTTTTGAAGTTCTGATAGTAGGCCGAGCCGACCTGGCTGATCGCCGAGATACCGAAAGCGAGCATGTCGCACTCCGGAAACGTCGAATAGCCCTGGAAATTCCGGTGCAATCGGCCTTCCCGCAGGGCAACGGCCAAATCGTCTTCCGGTTTGGCGAAATGATCCATACCAATGAAAACGTAGCCCGCATCCGTCAGCGTGCGAATCGCCAGCGCCAGAATCTGCAAACGCGCTTCGGCCGTCGGCAGATCCGCTTCCGGAATACGCCGCTGCGGTTTGAACAGCCCCGGCAGATGCGCATAATTGTAGATGGACAGCCGGTCCGGCGCGGCGGCCAGCGTGCGTTCCAGCGTCCGCGCAAAACTTTTGACCGTCTGGCGCGGCAAGCCATAAATCAGGTCGATGCTCACCGATCTGAAACCGTTGGCGCGCGCTGCGGCAATGACGGAAAACGTTTCCTCTTCGCTCTGCCGGCGATTGATCACCTGCTGCACGGCGGTATCAAAGTCCTGCACGCCGACGCTCATTCGGTTAAAACCGAGCTCGCCAAGCAGTTTGACCGTATCGGCATCGACTTTACGCGGATCGACTTCGATCGAATATTCGCCGCCCTCGTGCAGGCGAAAATGCCGGCGCGTCGCTGCCATCAATTGACGCATTTCATCGTGTGAAAGAAAAGTGGGCGTGCCGCCGCCCCAGTGCAACTGCTCGACAAGATTGTCATCGCCGGCAAGAAAACGACGCTGCAAGGCGATTTCCCGGGCAATGTAACGCAGGTACTTGGCCGAACGCCCATGGTCCTTGGTGATGATTTTGTTGCAGGCGCAGTAGTAGCAGATCGTCGGGCAGAACGGCAGGTGGAAATACAGCGACAAAGCTTCTTTTTTCCCCGCTGCGCGCCGGGAAAGCCAATATTGACCGCGATCCGGAGCCAACGGAACAAAGCGGTCAGCCGTCGGATACGAGGTATAGCGCGGGCCGTTGATGTCAAAGCGCCGCACGGTTTGTGCGTCGAAAACAACGCTATCGGCAACAGTAAGCATGGACATAGTTTAATCTGAGTCCAACGGGCGCCTCTACATGGACAGAATGCACGCAAAAAGGCTAAACGCTGTCTTTTACTTTCTTCAACGGGAATTCGTCAAATCCATTAGCGATACAAAATTTCACACAAAATCCAAACCTTAGCCGCAGTGATATGAGAATATTCAGTCGTTCTATCGCAAAGTGGTTCGATAAAGCTTCCGCAACAAAATCGCGGCCTCTGACATCCGGAGAAGACACACCGTCCTTGGAAAGCATGGGCTTCAGCGGAAATCTCACAATCTTGCATTCACCTGGAGTTTAAAAATGAAAACATGGCAATCCATCGCTGCAGCACTGATCTTTGGCGTACCTATTTACGCATCCGCCGATACTGGCGGGACCGTCTCTTACCGTTGTCAGCAAGGCAAAAACCTAAGCGTCCGTTATAGCTTCAACGCACAAGGCATCCCCACGCAGGCGCGTGCCATGATCAATGGTCAAGACCGGAAAATGGCCTACAATCTTGATCGCTCCGATAATGTGGATACTTTCTTCAACGACCGAAATGGTTATCGGCTGGACTCATCCTATATGGACAGCAGCAATTATCGTACCCAGCAAATTATCGTCACCGGTCCTGATGATCAGATTTTGTACAAGGGTTGCAGCCCCGAGGCAAAAAATGCGGAGCGTATGGCTGAAAAACCGACGGGCCACGTCAAAAGCGCCCAAGTCGCTTATGTTTGCCAGAATGATCAGCGCGTCAACGTATCCTATCAATTCAATTCCGCCGGCCTTCCCACGCGTGCCGCCGCCCGCTTACAGGGCCGGAAAATCACGCTGCATTACGACCAGAACCGCTCAGATAACGTAGACACCTTCTTCAAAGGGCGCGGTTATTCACTGACAACCGACTATATGGATGCAGAGAACTATCGCTCACAAAATATCACTATCACCGCACCCAACGACGTCCTTCTTTATAAAGGCTGTTCCCCCGTTCGCTGATCGGTCGGTATAGATAACCGCAGCCTGAAGCCATCATCAGCGGCATGGCTTCAGGCTCCCTCCCCAAAACCACTTCTACAGCTCGTGCATGGCGGCCATGAAACGCGGTCGTCCCAACTGGATATCCGATCGCTACGGCATACGTGATAGCGGCACATGGCAAGTGGCGGACAAGGAGAGCCATCAGGAACAACCTGCCTTATCAGCTCGCCAGCCATAGCATACTGATGAAGCATGCAGGGATGCGTTTGCATCAAGGCACCTTGCCAGAAATCCTGCGCTACTTTTCCTTTTTAGAAAATTGCGGCTATATTGGAAGCGTCGGATCAGCAAGGAGACATCATGTTCAAGCATATTCTCGTCCCGACGGACGGTTCTGAACTCTCACAGGCAACCGCCAGACGCGCAGTCTCCTTTGCCAAAGAAAGCGGGGCGCGCATTACCGCGCTCTACGCCACGCCGGATTTTCCGGAATGCTTCTTCGGCGAAGGTGCGCTGGTCGATCCCGGTTCGCCGGAAAAATTCGCCCGGCTCGCCGAGGAAGAAGCGCAAAAAATCCTCAACTTCATCGAAACCCTCTGTCAGGAGGCAGGCGTTCCGTGCGCGAAGCTGTCGATTCATAACGACATTCCTTACGAAGCCATCATCGAAGCGGCCAACCAGCAGGGCTGCGACCTGATTTTCATGGCCTCGCACGGACGCAGCGGTATCGGTGCCCTCCTGCTCGGTAGCGAAACCAGCAAGGTGCTAACGCATAGCAAGATTCCAGTACTGGTCTATCGTTGAATCAGGACGGAACCGGCGCCTCGCCGGTTATGAAGCCTGTCGGACAAGCTGCGGCTCTTCGAACAGCGAGTTGATCTCGACGCGAACGATATCCGGGTTATCCGGTACAAGGTAGAGAACCGGCGTTATCAACTCTTCGAAAATGCCGCGCAGGCTACGGGCGCCGGTTTTGTACTCGATGGCAATTTCTGCAATCTGCTCGAACACGCGCGGTGCGACGACAAGGTCGACGCCTTCGGCGCGGAAAATATCCACGAACTGCCGGTAAATGGCATTTTTGGGCACGCTCATGATGCGCGCCAGCATCTCGCGCGACAAATCATCGAAGCGGGCCACAATGGGCAAGCGGCCGGTAAATTCCGGAATCAGACCAAACTCAAAAAGATCGGTCGGCTTGACGCGCTTGTTCAGGCGTTCGAGGATATTCTGGTCATCGCTGTCGGACGTGGCAATAAAGCCGAAGCCGTGCGTCTTCGACATAATTTTTTCCAGCCCGACAAAAGCGCCGCCGCAAATGAACAGGATGTTCGTCGTATCGATGTAGCGGCCATCCTCAAACTTGACCGGCGCACCCTCCATGATTTTGAGCAGGGCGTGCTGAACGCTCTCGCCCGAAGTTACACGCGCCTCGCCCTTGCCCGCCTTGAGCTTGTCAATCTCGTCGATGAAAACGATGCCGAGCTGCGCCCTGGCGATATCCCCCCCGGCACGGTCGATCAGGCGCAGCAGCGCCGCTTCGATTTCCTGATTGACATATTGCGTCTGCGCCAGCGAAGTTGCATTGGCCGTGACGAAAGGCACACCCAGCATGCGCGAGAGCGTTTCGCACATCAGCGTCTTGCCCGTGCCGGAGTTGCCGATCAGCAGCACATTGCTCTTGGCGACATTACCCGCCTGCTGCACGAGCGAAATCTTGCGGTAATGCGAATACACCGCGACGGCTAGAACCTTCTTCGCCGCCTCCTGGCCAATCACGTACTGGTCGAGATATCTGACGATCAGGCTGGGGGTCACTTCCTTGGCAAGCATGGCGGTTTTCCTTTGAACTCTTCAATACCAGACACGCATGGTATAGCGGATGTAGCGATGAATCCAGAAAACAAGAAAACGGAGCGCCGCCAGCGCCTTTTCTGAAATACACCATGTGCGAAATACGCCATGTGCATTGATACGACCAACGTCGCCTGCATTCCCGCAAATAGGCAAACACACCGTCTGCGGCGGCAATGCCGGTTTTCACAAAATCCATAAAACATAGGTTAAAGTAATGGTTATTATGTGTCGCTACGCTAGGCGGTAAAGCCGTGATCGCGGCAGTCGCCATCTTAAAAAATGCATCCGAATACCCAGCCCCAGCGGTGGCCGTGAATTTTCCGGCCACTGGCAGTATTCTGCGGTGTTTGGTGTTGTATCGTGCTGCGTTGTCCGCCTCGCGGAACACTTGCGGCGGATGCGGGTCATCCGCCGTTTTTGTTGGGCTTTTTGCCATCCGCGCGTTCTGGGTTTTCGGTATTGACTGATTGGTACAAATAATTCAAATGGATTCCAACACAAGCCTATCGACTTTTAAAACACCTTCGGCACGCTGGACAGCAATCGCTACGAGTGCCAGTCAGAAAACCCGCATCATCCGTCAGTTTTTTACCCATCCACAAAGCATCGGCGCCATCGCGCCCTCATCCCAAACGTTGGCCACGGAGATGGCTAACGCCGCCCTACACTACGGCGCTCCCGACGCTCTCGTCATCGAGGCCGGCGCAGGCAGCGGTGCAATTACCGAAACCCTGGTCAAAGCACTGCCGGATAATGCCCGCTTCCTTGCCTGCGAAAACAACACACAGTTAGCCGACGCGCTGGCGCACAGAATGCCCACCATCGAACTGCGCCGCAACAAGATTCAACATCTGCCGGAATGGACTTCGGCCAACAATAAAACCATTGTTTCCTCATTACCCTTCCGCAGCCTGCCCGCCAATGATGTCCGTGAAATTATCCGCTGCTTCCACGGGGAACTGTGCCGCCATCAGGATTCGATTCTGGTGCAGTTCAGTTATGGCCTGCGCAACCCTATTCCAGAACTGGCTGAGGATGACAATATCGCCTGTTTCCACCACAACACCGTGTTCCGTAATCTGCCGCCCGCCAAGATCTGGATTTACCGCCGCCAGGCCGCCTAGGCATTCCGTACCCGCGCGCTGCCGATCTTTCACTGCGCCCTATTACCCTATTTACCCTATTCCGCGTCCGTCTGCGCTAAACTGGCGCAAGCCTCCCGCGCCCCATAGCGCATAGGTGTTTTGCATCATCCGCGGAGAATACACATGATCGAATGGTGGTACTGGCTGATACTGGGTTTCTGTCTGATCATGGCAGAACTTCTGATTCCCGCCTTTTTCACGCTCTGGTTTGGCATCGGCGCCATCACTGTCGGCCTCGTTTTGCTGGCGATACCCAGCCTAGGCATGGCGGTACAGATCCTGCTGTGGGCGATACTATCAAGCGCGCAGGTCATCCTCTGGTTCCGTTTTTTCCGGCCGAAAACCATGACGCACGTCGGCACCTCGGCATCCAACGTTATCGGCGAAGTCGGCATGCTGGTCAGCGATCTGGCGCCCGATATGCGCGGCCGCGTGCGTTTCCAGAAGCCCGTGCTGGGCGCGGATAGCTGGGAATGCTATGCCGACGCCCCCATCCCGTCCGGCGCGCACGTGCGCATCGTTGCCGTAGAAGGTAATTTCATCAAAGTGGAGGAAAAAACATCATGCTAAGCGGCGCTACCCTGACATCCCTGATTTTTCTTGCCTTTATCGCCATGACCGTCGCCCAGGGCGTGCGCATTGTGCCGCAAGGCGAGGAATGGATCGTTCAACGCTTGGGCAAATACCATATTACGCTGTTGCCCGGCCTGCGCTTCATCATCCCCTATCTCGATTCGGTAGCCTACCGGGTCACAACCAAGGACATCATCCTCGATGTCCAAGAGCAGGAAGTCATTACCCGCGACAACGCCGTCATCGTCGTCAATGCGATCGCCTTCATCAAGGTCACCGACCCGGTCAAGGCCGTCTATGGGGTGGAAGACTACGTCGAGGCGATCCGCAACATGATCATGACGACGTTGCGTTCGATTGTCGGCGAAATGGATCTCGACCATGCGCTGTCCTCACGCGACATGATCAAGGCGCGCCTGAAAGCCGGCGTTGCCGATGAAGCGCTCGACTGGGGCCTGACCGTCAAGTCGGTCGAAATCCAGGACATCAAGCCCTCGCCCTCGATGCAAAAGGCGATGGAAATGCAGGCCTCCGCCGAACGCGAGCGCAAGGCGATGGTCACCAAGGCGGAAGGCGAAAAGCAGTCAATGATCCTGTCCGCCGAAGCGCGGCTGGAATCGGCCAAGCGCGACGCCGAAGCGCAGATTACGCTGGCCGACGCCTCCTCGCAGGCAATCACCAAGGTGACGCAAGTCTTTGGTGCCAACGAACTGCCGATGTTCTATCTGCTCGGCGAGAAATACATCAACAGCCTGAGCAAAATGGCCGACTCGCCGAATGCGAAATTCGTCGTCCTGCCGGCCGATTTGCAGAACGCGCTGCGCGGCCTCTTCCAGAATCTACCCAAGCATTAAGGCGGTTTCCTTGCATAGCGGCTTCTTTGCCCAAATATGGCGCTGGGCGTTGGCCTCGCCTTGTCTTGTGGCAAAGCCCGGGCGATCTATTTGGGGTGGCTCAGGGCAGGCGCTCTGAAGTCCCTTATCCACGGGCATCTCAGAGCACATGCCCTGAACCCCTTATAAACAGGGCATTTGCGGGCACCCTATCCTAAACCCCTTTATTCATAAGGGTTCCAGAGGCGCCTACCCGGATCGCCTTTATCCACACGGGTTTCAGAGGGGGCGCCCCGGAAATGCCCTATCCACGCGGGGTTCCGGGGGGTTCCTTAAAAGCCCCTCGCGCTGTGGGAGGATATAGACCGGACACATGGGAGAGGGGTTTGATAGGGGTTTGGGGAGAAGGAAAATTAAAGGGTTGCCCTGAGCGCCTTTATCCACGCGGGTTTCAGAGGATGGTGCCCGGAAATGCCCTATCTACGTGGGTTTCAGAGTGGGATATCCGGAAACACCCTATCCACGCGGGGTTCCGAAGGGGTATCCCGCGCCGACGCGGTGCCATGCGCGCGCCGGCATTGCCGCCCGGCTATAAGCAAATAAAAAATGCTTCTTTGGCAACGCCAGGAGTTACGCCTAAACTGCGCGTGTTGCCCGCCATCCGGTTTATTGGTCATTAACGGAACAGCGGCGGCTGATCCCCAAACTTCTGAAATACGCTTCACTAAGGAGAAACTGCCATTTGCCAGCTTCTTGGAATGAACTGCAATGTCCCCACCGACATCTGCTTTTCCTTTACCGGTTTTCAAGCCCGTGGCGGCACAACGGATACGCATCGCGACGGCTGGGGAATCGCTTTCTTTGAAGGAAAAGGCGCGCGCCTTTTTCTCGACCACAATCCCTCCTGCGAATCGCCGCTTGCGGCGCTGGTGCGACACTATCCGACCCGATCACTCAACGTCATCGCGCATATCCGAAAGGCGACACAGGGCCGCATTAGTCTGGAAAATACACACCCTTTCAGCCGCGAACTCTGGGGACGTTACTGGATTTTTGCGCACAACGGCAATCTGACGAATTACGAACCCACACTCGATGGTAGCTTTCTGCCAGTTGGTCAAACCGACAGTGAACTGGCTTTTTGTCGGCTGCTGCAAGACCTGCGCCAGCGTTTTCCCGCCGGCATGCCGCCAGAAGAGGCATTGCATGCAGCCATCGACGAATTTGCGGCACAAACGCGACGCTTCGGTTCCTTCAACTTTCTGCTCTCCAACGGCGATAGCCTGTTCGCCCACCGCACGACGGAACTGCACTACATCATCCGCCAGGCGCCTTTCCCGGTTGCCCATCTGATGGACGAAGACATGACTGTCGATTTCAGCGAAGTCACCACGCCCAACGACCGCGTGGCACTGATCGTGACCAAGCCGCTGACCGATAACGAAACCTGGCATCCGCTGCCGGTCGGCCGCGTGACGCGCTTCCACAATGGCGCCCCCGTAGAGTGACAGCCGGTAAAATCAGCTCTCTCCAGGGCGGCACATTAGAAACCAGTCAAATATATGGTGAGGTTAAAAAACCCGTCCCGGGGCACCACGGCACCGCTGTCCATCGCAACGCTGATTCAGGCAAGCGGCCTCTGCGCCATTGCTAAATCGACGATAATCTATGCCCTGTTGTGTCTGCTCCGACACATTCTATTTTTCCTGTGAGAGGCTCATGAAAGAACTCGGCTTTACGACCGGCAATCTGCACTGTGATCGCGCCAAATCCACTGAACATGGGGCGGTGCATAAACCCATCCACAATTCTGCCGCCTTCGGCTTTACCGACGTCAACGATCTGGTCAGGGTATTCCAGGGCGAGCAGGCCGGTTTTGTTTATGGCCGCCAGGGTACGCCGACGACGATGGCGCTGGAAGACAGGATCACACGCATGGAACAGGGACTCGCCACGGCGACGTTCGGCAGCGGCATGGGCGCCATTTCGGCGACGCTGCTGGCCTTGCTGCGTGCCGGCGACCACCTGATCGCCAGCCGTTTTCTGTTTGGCAACACCACCAGTCTGTTTGAAACGCTGGCGCAGATCGGCATCGCCGTCTCCTTTGTCGATACGACGGATGCCGCCCATGTGGCCGCTGCACTGCGGCCAGAAACGCGGATGGTGTTTCTTGAAACGATCGCCAATCCCTGCACGCAGGTCGCCGATCTGCAAGGCATCGGGCAGCTATGCCGCGAGCGGGCTTTGATCTATGTCGTCGACAACACGGTCACTTCGCCATATCTCTTCCGTCCCAAAAGCGTTGGCGCTTCGCTCGTCATCAATTCGCTGACCAAGTATATCGGCGGACACGGCAACGCCCTGGGCGGAGCCGTCACCGAAACGGGCTGCTTCGACTGGGCCGCTTATCCGCATCTCTACGATTTCTATAAAAAAGGCAATCCCGCACTTTGGGGACTCACGCAAATCCGCAAGAGAGGGCTGCGCGACATCGGCGCGACACTTGGCCCGGAATCGGCGCACCACCTGGCGGTTGGCTCGGAAACGCTGGCATTGCGCATGGAGCGCATCTGCGCCAATGCACAACGCCTGGCCGAGTTTCTCGCCGCGCATCCGCAAGTCGCGCGTATCCATTACCCCGGTCTGGACACCCACCCGCAATATGAACGCGCCAGGACGCTATTTAGCGGCAGCAGCGGCATTCTTGCCTTCGAGCTGCGCGAGGGTTGCGATTGCCTCGACATCTTTCGCAAGTTCCGCATCGTCATTCCCTCGACCAATCTGGGCGATAACCGCACGCTGGCACTGCCCGTCGCCCAGACAATCTATTTTGAGCTTGGCCCCCAACGCCGCGCAGAATATGGCATTGCCGAATCGCTCATCCGCGTTTCCGTCGGAATTGAAGATGGGGATGACCTCATCGCCGACTTTGCGGCCGCGCTGGCGCGATAAGGCACGCCTCAAATGACGCCAGACGACACGCTACCCAAAGAGGCGGTGACTGCGCCTGATGACGCGTCCCCGATCGCCGGCCGCATTGAAGGCGCCGAACAGGCTGAACGTCGTGAACATTTCCTGCCCGGCAAGGACGCGCCTCTCGAAGCGAGCATCCTGCATATGCAGGCGCGCTTGGCGGCGCTGGGCTTTCATGTGGAAGAGCGTTCCTGGCTCAACCCGCTGGGCGACATCTGGTCGGTACATCTGCGCGAGCGTGATTGTCCGCTGCTGTTTGCCAATGGCAAGGGCGGCTCCCGGCCGGCCGCACTCGCCAGCGCACTGGGCGAATTCTGTGAGCGGCTGTCATGCCATTACTTCTGGGCACATTACGATCTCGGCAAACACTACGCCAATGCGGACTTCACCCATCACCCCCAGGAACGCTGGTTTCCCCTCTCCAAAGAAGGCCGCTGGCCGGACGGTCTGCTCACGCAGGCACTGCGCGGTTTTTACGACCCGGAGGGCAGCCTCGATCCCCGATCCCTGGTTGACCACAATTCCGGCAATGCGGAGCGGGGTATCTGCGCCCTGCCTTTTACCCGCTTGCGCGATAACGCGCGTGTCTGGTTTCCGGTCAATATTCTCGGCAACCTCTACGTCAGCAACGGCATGGCCGCGGGCAACACGCCGTCCGAAGCACGGGTACAGGCCCTGTCGGAAATTATCGAGCGCTACGTCAAATTCCGCATCTTTAGCGAAGGTCGATGCCTGCCGGACGTGCCGGAACCGATGCTTGCCCGCTTTCCCTGCCTTGCCGCCGGCATCGCCGCGCTGCGCAGCGCCGGCTTCGGCATTCTGGTGCGCGACGCCTCGCTCGGTGGCCGATACCCGGTGCTCTGCATCGCTTTGCTCAACCCCCATGATCAGGGCTGCTATTGCAGCTTCGGAGCGCATCCGCGCTTTGAGATCGCCCTTGAACGCGCGCTGACCGAGCTGTTGCAAGGGCGCGCGCTCGATGCGCTCGACGGTTTCCCGGAACCCGGCTTTGATCTCGACGAAATTGCCGGCGCGCCGAATCTGGAAATCCACTTTGTCGATTCAAGCGGCATCGTCGGCTGGCCTTTCCTCGGCAATGTGCCCGACTTCGCCTTCCATGATTGGAATTTTTCCGCGACGACGGATGAGGAATACGCCTGGCTGGTTCACCTGATCGAGGCGCAAGGGTTCGATATCTACGCGGCCGACTACACCCACCTGGGCGTCTATGCCTGCCGCCTGCTCGTGCCCGGCATGTCGGAAATCTACCCGGTCGACGATCTGGAATACGAAAATAATGCCGCCGCCGACGCTTTCCGGGACGCCATTCTCAACCTGCCCCGGCTGGACGGCGCAGCCTGCCGCGACCTGCTCGCCGCACTCAATGAATCCGGCCTGGCCGACGAGCATCTGGTCGCCGCGCTGATCGGCCTGGCGCCCGATGCCGGCTCATTTTGGGAGACGCTGCGCCTGGGCGAACTGAAAACACTGCTCGCGCTCGCCGCAGGCGAGGCAACGGCCATCCGCGAAGGCTGCGACTGGATTCACCAGTTCGGCCAAATCGACGCCGTGCGGCGCAGGGTCTACCGCTGCATCGAAACCCTGCTCAATCTGCGCGAAGCGGGGCTGGAAAAAACCTGCCGGCAAGCGCTCGCCAGCCTGTATACGCCCAAGACCTTACAGCAGGCGGAAGCCCTGCTAGCCGGTAAAGAACGCTTTTTCGGCCTCGATACCGCACCGGGTCGGGATTTCAACGGCTGCACAACACATCGCCGCCTGCTTGAAGCCTACGAAAAAGTGCGCCGCGCCCTCCGCCAGGCCGTCGACTAAATTCGAGGCGGGCGATGGACTGGCTCAAACCCACAGCAACCGTTGAAGAACCAAAGATGACGGGACACGAGTGCAGCGCGACCAACCCGCCTGCCGCGTCGTAGCCGCATCTTCATGACTACATGACCACTTGTGCGCTGTGCGCGCCCGACTTCCATCGGCCATTCCGCGCCATCGCGCCGCTACCGTGACGTGGAAATGAGACTTAAGCGTCCGTTCTCAACTCTTTCGGAGCAAATCCTGCACTTTGCGGACAAGCACTTCCATTTTTTCGTAAGAGTTGATGCCGTTTTTCCCGCCCCAAAATGGTGATACACAAACTAGCGTATTGCCGTGCATTGCGTAAAAGAGAGTGAAGCGACCGCAGTCAAGCGTTTGGTAATTGGCCTCCCCGGCAAAGAATCGGAAAAAGTTTTCTTTTTCTTCTATACCAGTGCACATCACAAGTTTAGGTTGATTTTTACGCATCTGCTCTCGAAAAAACTCGCCGCGATGCGTCACGCACCACTCACGGTACGCATGAAATGAATCAAACCCTGTAGCCTTGTCCAACAACTCATCCCATTTCACGTCTTTGCGCCCTTTAAAACGAATAGGGAACATGTTCATCTTGAACCCACAGCCATCAGGCTTGCGATACATAATCTTGTAGGTTTCGACAAACTGCTGATAGCTCATCTTTTCCCAATAAAGATCGTAGAAATAGTGCAAAAACCAGCAGATTTTTTGGTTATATTGTGCGCTCCAGCTGCCTTCAAAATTCTTGTCTTGCCAAGAAGTGGGCTCAGGTTGCGCGTCAAAGTCTGACGCTATTTTTTCATCATTATTTTGCGTACCGCCCCACTCCATCCCGCAAAACCAAACTTCAGACTGCAGGTTACCGCCATCACACCCTGCAAATGAAAGAGCCATATTTTTAAATTTTTCCGTCACCATTTTTGCTCCTTTTTATTAGGCAGCCCCTAGCATCACGAACAGAATCAAACGAGTCCAGCGTTAACCTGTTGATCTGCATAATAGCTGAATAGCCTAATACATTAGCGTCTTAGGAAGCAAACAAGTGTTCAACACATGTTTGATTCTTGAGATGCGAGGTAAAAACAAATACTACCGCCATTGAAAAATCAGTGAAGCCAAGTTTCGCCAGCTACTGCGCCTGTTTGCCATGGACTTGACCGCCACGGATGTCGCGCAGTTGTGCGGCCTTTCCGTGCGCTCGGTCAATGCGGTATACCAACGCATCCGTGTCCGCCTGGCCCAAGAATGCGCTGCGCACTCTCCGTTCTCGGGCGAGCTTGAAGCCGATGAGTCCTATTTCTGTCCCAAGCGTATCCGAGGCAAACGCGGGCGTGGCGCGGATGGCAAAACCATCGTCTTTGGTCTGCTCAAACGTGCCGATTGCGTTTATACCGAAATTGTCCCCGATGCTTCCAAAGCCACGCTGCAAGCCATCATCCAGAGTAAAGTGGATCCTAACAGCATCATTCACACCGATGGCTGGCGAGGCTACGATGGGCGGGTTGACCTCGGCCTAGAAAAGCACTTTCGGGTCAATCACGGCAACCGAGGCAAGTCAAAGTCTCCAGGCATGTCAACGGCATCGAGTCTTTCTGGAGCGATGCCAAACATCGGCTGACGCAGTTTCATGGCGTGCGAAGGGACAAGTTCGAGCTGCACATCGAGGAAACCGAGTTTCGCTTCAATCACCGACACCTTGACCTCTACAAGACAGTGCTTAAAATGCTCAGAGATGTCCCCCCTTTGATGCGTTTGCTTCCTAAGCCCCCCTAGGAATTCTCAAGCTCTGGCACAAAGAGGTATTTAAAGGTTGGGACAGGTGTAGTTATGGCTCCAAAAGTGAAATTGATGATTTTGCTGTAGCAATGAGCCTTATTGATAGATTTTCTGGGGGTACATCCAAGAATCGATTAGAACTTGTTGATGAAATTCTTAAGGATGCATCCATTAAAAATATCGGTGCTAAAAGGTTTTTGAATGATAGTTGGCCAGTTCTGCGCAAGCGGCTCAATAGTAATAGTTATAGCAACAGACAACAGGAAGATAAATAAGAAAGTCCAAGCCAAGGTTTAGTAGGAGGTTAATAGTGGACAAGCTTAACGACATCACTTCTGTCATGCTTCAATTTCGCGAATCAGTTAGGCACAACTGGAATATATACTTCCAAGATGCTGATGAGCCGATGGGCCCGGAAATTCAAGAGGCCTTTACTCTCGTGGAACAAGGACTATTTCAGGGAATAGTATTGTGTAAGTGTGCTTATGTCTTACCCTGTAGATACCGGGAAGCACCCCTGCCATTTATACAAGTTGTGCCTCGTCCCGAAATACCCGACTTGGAGTTTCAAATAGGATTATTGGGTAGTAGTTATAAAGTATGGGATTATCCTGTTCGGTTTAAAGTCGAAGGGAGTACCAAGCTTGAATTCGTCCAGTTCTTTGATTGGAATCCATACGAGCAAATAAACATGTCCTTGGTGCAAGTTTACATTGCAAGAATGGATACAAGGCCTGATCTAGTTGGAGCGCATGCGTTGATTGCTGAGCACGAAATACGTTTCTTACTCATAACATAACTTGCTGATGAAGCTTATAGTAAAAAGTGTAAACCTTATTCCCTGTCTTCGGCTGATAGCTGCTAAAGAGAAAGGGGGCCACTTATAGCTCTTACAATTTCTTCCGTGATTATGATCCTCTCTCCGGGCGTTATCTGCAGTCCGATCCCATCGGACTAGACGGCGGAATCAATACTTATGCCTATGTCGAAGGTAATCCATTAAGTTATATAGACCCCCAAGGGCTAGCAATCAATTGCCGGTTGATTGGCAGCGTCTATATATGTCAGAGCGTACCTCTGCCACTAGGTAGCAGCACCGGGAATTCGTATATTGATGAAGCACTTAAAGGCGGTAGAGGAAGTAGTTCAGGTTCTTCATCAAATAATAATGGAATTTTTCGCCAAACTTGCCCACCTCTACCCCCAGAAGATCCTTGCGACAAGAAATTGGACGAGAAACTACTACGACGCCTAGGTATAGATGCTCATAAGATTAAGAATGATTTGCTTGGAGGCAGAGGTTTGGGGGCTTATAATCTTTGTGGTTGCAAAGATGGGCGTATCGTTTTAAAACGTAGTTCAAATTGCAAAGCGCCTGGTGGTGAATACGTTTATGAGCGATGGAAATAGCAATGATCCCGTTAATTCGAATGTATCTGGCTCCGCAGTGCCCAAGTGATTCCTACGCTAGTATCGAGATGGCGACGGCAGCAGAACAGCTTAAGCAGCTTATTTCTGAAGAACTGTTCGTCAAATTCAAACAAAGTAAAGGATGTATCTATCAAGAACCTTTCTCAACCGTGCTGATAGGCTATTCCCTATTTAGATATGATATTGAATTGTTCGAGCAGTACACAAACTTTCTTTTTGAAGAATTGCATAACAATCAAGCGGTACTTTCTAAGTTGGTCAACACACCTTCGGTGGTTAACAGTTTTGTAATCAATATTAACTCGATGGGTCCTGAGGAACGACCTTACTTTTATCTATCCAGTACGCAAATATCATTTTTAGCCGAAATACGTGCATCGCTTTCTTTTGATGGATATTTAATGTTTGGCGATGAAGAAGAAAGTAAATAGCAGAAACTTACTTCTCTATCTTTAGCTGATAGCTGCTAAAGAGAAAGCGCGTCGCTTGATACATCTGTTTTGAATGAGAGGCGTGGGCGTGCATGGGTGATTTCTTCTCTGAGCGTTTGCATATCCGTGCAAATAGCCTGAAGGTGTCTCGCCCAGTGTTCATTGTCTGTTTGTCCCGCTTGTTAATTGGAGTATTCTTGGTCGTTTTTAGGCTTCATGGGTACCTCTCCCGTCCTGGCGCAGATGCAGGTTTATTACGTGCATTTGGATCATTTGAATACGCCGCGCCGGGTCACTGATGAGCACAATACGGTGTTGTGGCAAAATCCGCCGCTTTCCGAGCCCTTCGGCTTGATGCCACCCGAGGAGGATCCGGACGGGGGTTAGCCAGTTCTGGCCAACCCACTCGAATTCCGGGGGTAATTCGACTACGATTAGAATCGACCCTCCGCATGTGTCGGGACAGCAATCCCATGCTCACGCTTATGAGAAGGGGTGCAAAGAAATTGTGGTCAACAAAGATGGCACCGGTAGTCATGGCTCTGACCCATCGAAACTCAAGAACCGTGAAAAAAACTTCTTACGCGGAAAGGAATTCAAGATCATGTGGTGCCCGCCATTCCTAAATGATTTAGTTATGAGCATGGCTGCTTATCAATGTGTAGCAAGTGATCTAACTGCATGTCAAGTTTTCCAAGGCATGGGTGATACAATTCAGGATAGTTCTGAAATTTGAGGCTGATTAAATGAATATCTATGGTTATTCTTTGACGGACAGCGAGGCTCTTCAATCTCTGCGTGAGGTATCTATTTTGGCGAGCAGGGAAGAGTTGCTTGCCTTGGCTGCATTTTTTGCAAAATGTGCTTTTGAAATTCAGATGGAAAAAAATTGGGAACATGCACATTTTGGAGATTTCTTGGGGAATCCTCCGGAACTCGACAGGGACATCATCGTTGTTGCAAAACGAGAGTAACTACCGGGGCTTACAATTTCTTCCGTGATTATGATCCTCTCTCCGGGCGTTATCTGCAGTCCGATCCTATCGGACTGAGCGGTGGAATCAATACTTATAGCTATGTCGAAAATCGCCCAACCATAATGGTCGATCCGGAGGGGTTGAAAGGTTGGTACTGCCAGCGCCCACTTGGCCCCCCGGCACTCAAGGGCCACTACTATTCAATCATCAATACCTCTGCGTAACTCGTGCTGATGGTTCCGTTTCCTGTGGAGGACTTACCACCGATGGCAATCCATTGTCTGGAGAGCCGCACCTGACGCGCCCAGATGAGGACTATTACGACCGGAGATCTTGCAAGGAAGTTGATGACGACAAGGAGCAATGTTTCGAGCAATGTGTCCTTCGCAACTTTGCCAAGCCGAGCAAACCACGCTATGGCATCGGACCACTGACAGACTGCCAAGAGTACGCAGACGATCTCTACTATGGTTGCAAGATTCTTTGCAATATACATAGGGGCAGACAATAATGTGCGGTCGATTGGTACGGGCTCTATTTATTCTTTTCCATATTGGGTTAGCGTGGTATGCGTGGTCATCATGGTCAGACGCTTTACCTCAATATAAGAATGAAGCATTATTCATTTCATCGATTGTGCTATATGCGTTGGCATTCCCGGCAAGTTTAGCGGTTCAGTTGATCTACACTGGGTTGACTTTGATTACGCCGATTGATCAGCTTAATACGGGTACGGCATTTTTGACTTGGATGGTGATGACGTGGGGGCCACTAACCATGGCCGGGTATCTGCAATGGTTTGTGTTTGTGCCACGCTTGGTTCGGTATTGGCATAATCGACCCGAGAAACCTCGTGACGGCTTATACCCTTGACGGCCTGGATAACCACCTTCAGACCCGAAGTCCGGACACCGGCGTCACCGTCAGCATTTATGACGCTGCTGGCAATGAGATCACCCATACCGACACCAAGGACCAGATCACCCGTACCGCCTATGACGCGCTGAACCGTGCGATACACATCACCTATGCCGATGGCCGACAGACCCGCTATACCTAGGATGCGCGAGCCTACGGCGTCGGACGGCTCTCCCGGATTGATGAAGTGGAGAACGGCAGCATCACCGGCAACCGCCAATACGCCTACGATGCCCAAGGACGTCTCCGGCAGGAAACCCGCACGTTCGGCACACTCTCCCATACCACGGCCTACCCTTACGCGGGCGGCCATTCATCCTCAATCTGCGCTTCCCCGGCCAGTATTTCGACACGGAGTCTTCTACCCATTACAATCTCTTCCGTAATTACGATCTTCTCTCTGGGCGTTATCTGCAATCCGATCCCATCGGTCTATACGGCGGAATCAATACTTATGTCTATGTCGAAGGTAATCCGTTAAGTTGGATTGACCTATTAGGCCTCGAAGCAGAGATGTGTTACCGTACAATTAAATTTCGGTTGATCCCTGGCCAACATTGCTTTATTCGATTTAATGGCAATGATAGTGACACATTGAGTTTTGACCCCGATGGAATCCATCCAGACCCTGTGCATCAAGGAGCAACTTGTAGAAAAGCAGAAGGTCGAGAAGGGGATGGTTGCGTAAAACAGGAAATACAAAAATGTCAAAACTATAATTTTTTCAGAAATAACTGTTGTTATTGTATAGAACAAGCTTTAAAAGCTTGTGGGCAGTATATTACTTCTAGGCAGTGGCCTAATTGGCCCATTAATCCAGGGCCACAGCTAAGAGAATCTGGATATAAACCATGACTCATTGGACCACACCACGAGCTTCATTAGCTGGAATTAGTGTATTCGTGCTTGGGCAAGCGTTATATGTCGCATTTAGCAACCATGAACCACTACGGCTGATATTACTTTGCACACCTAGTTTTGCTGCATTAATATCTGCTTATTTAGCGCCACATTGGAAGATATTTATAGGAATGTCTATGGCCATATACGGAACCATGATTGGAGAACTAATGGCATGTATTTATGAATATTTTGGTGGACATGTAGACCGTATTGGCGACACAGGAGCAACATTCATAATTCTTTTTACCTATAATATAATATTAAGTATCATTGGTAGTATTCTAGGAATAGTTTTATCTCAAAAGATTACGGGATCTTATGATGAGTAAAAAATACTTATAATTATATTAAAAATTGAGCATTATTTATGCTCCACATCTTAGTTAATTATATAGCTCTTTATAAAATAGTCTCAGGTATTTTTGGTACCAGTTTCTATGGCTTACATCTGTTATAAATTACAGCAACTCCAATCAGGACTGTCTCAGGTATATTGATCTGACTGAATACAGATACAACCAGCAAAATCTCATTCGAAATAAGCCACTTGAAAAATAGATCGCCAACAGTATTGACGAATGTTCGCGAAACCCTTGCTATAGCGTCCGAGCCTAGACGGCCAACCTTAACTTAATTTCATCCAGTACAGTACTCAGTGCAGATAATCAACTGCGCATTCAGGTTATCGCTGGCAGCGCTTCAACTTCGGCCAGCGCCTTGCGCAGCCGCTCGGCATCGACGGTGCCGGGCAAAAAATGGACGCTTTCTTCCGGACGCAGGATACGTGCGACAAAGGCGTCCATATCGCTTTCCTGCGTCGGATCGACGCCCAGATCGGTCAGCCGCCGCGGCAGGCCAAGCGCACGCAGCGCCGTCCCCAGATGCAGCAATTCCTCCCACCGCCTTTCCAGCGCCAATTGCACGAGAATGCCATAAGCCACCTTGGCGCCATGCAGGATGCCCGCCGTTGCCGGGATGACGGTCAGCCCGTTATGGACGGCATGGGCGGCGGCAACACGTGTATAGCGCTCACCCAGGCCACCGACCAGGCCACCGCCGGCAATAATGGCATCAATGACCTGGACCAACGCTTCATTCACCGCACCGGCCGCAATGGCCGTCAACGCCGCAGCGCCCTGCGCCAGCAATACGTCATGAATCTGACGGGCAACCGACAGGCCGAGCTGCGCTGTCAGCGGCAGAGCCGGCGCGGCATCGCACAACACCCGCGCTTCGTACCATTTGGCCAGCGTATCGCCGATGCCGGCGCGCAAATATTCCGGCGGCGCCGCCAGTATGATGCGCGGATCGACGAGGACAAGCCGGCTGGCCAGCGAAAACAGCTCAAAACCGAGCGCACGGCCTTCATCGTCGTACCAGACCGAAAGCGGCGTCCATGCCGCGCACGTGGCGGCCACGGTGGGAATGGCGACGAAGGGCTTGTCCAAACGAGCAGCAACCGCCTTGGCGGTATCGAGCGCGGAACCGCCGCCAATACCGATCACCAGATCGGCGTTCCGCCCATCCCGGGCGTAGCCAGCAACCAGGCTTTCGCTGCAATGTCCGGAAAATACACGGCGGATCGAGCGTGCATCGTCATCAAATATCGGCGGCAGATACGGCCGGGCGGCCGCTAAGGCACGCGGCCCGCCGATCCATAGCGCCTGCCGCAAGGTGGCGTCTGGAAAAAACGCATCGAAATGCGCCAGCGCGCCGACACCGGAAAAATAGTTGGCTGCACCAGCTTGCACCCGGATTCCGTCAAACGTGCTCATGTCCGCTCGCTTCCGTATTTATTGCGCCGCTGAAACCGGCATTGCGCGGCCCGCAGGCTCGCGCTTGCCTGACGAGTCTCTGGTTTCATCGAAATATCGACGCCCGGCAGACGCGCACCACATTGTCGATGCACGGATTTGCCGGGCGGGTTGGATCATATGAAGAAACAAGAATTACCAGACGGGGAAAATGGAGTCCTTAAATTCTTTCTTGATGAAGGCCTTGATTTCATCGTTCTGGAATGCCTTGATCAGCTTCTTGATGACCGGGCTATCCTTGTCTTCAGCGCGTACCACGATAATGTTGGCGTAAGGCGACTGGAGGCTTTCCATCGCGATTGCATCACGCGCCGGCATCAGCCCAGCCTGAATGGCAAAATTGGTATTGATCGCCGCCACGTCGGCATCGTCCAGCGCACGCGGCAACTGGGCGGCATCCAGCTCAATGAACTTGAGTTTTTTCGGATTTTCGACCACATCGATCGGCGTCGCCTTCAGGCCGACATTGGGTTTGAGTTTGATGAGTCCCTTCGCCTCCAGCAGCAGCAATACACGGCCGCCATTCGTCGGGTCATTGGGCATCGCCAGGCGCGCGCCTTCAGGAATCTGGTCGAGCGACTTGATCTTGCGCGAATACAGGCCGATAGGGAAAAGAATCGTACGGGCGACGGATACCAGCTTATAGCCGCGATCCTTGACGGCGCTGTCCAGGTAGGGCTGGTGCTGGTAGCTGTTCAGATCCAGATCGCCTGCGGCAAGCGCGGCATTGGGCTGAACGTAATCGGAAAATTCGATGATGTTGATCTTGAGGCCATCGCGCGCAGCGATTTTCTTCACGGCCTCGAAAACCTGGGCATGCGGCCCGGCAGTCACGCCGACGCGCAGCGGTTTATCCTCACTCAGCGCCGCATGGGCAGAAAACGCGGCCAGGGCAAATACGGCCGCCAGACTACGAATGATCTTGGGTATCAGCATGTGTCTTCCTTCAAAAGTCATCAAAGAATAAAAAATCAGCGGTGGCTGATGCGGTGCGCCAGGCGATCGCCCGCAGACTGGATGAACTGCACCAGCACAATCAGCACGAGGACGACCAAGGCCATGACCTCCGGCAGGAAACGCTGGTAGCCGTAGCGAATGCCGAGGTCCCCCAGCCCGCCGCCGCCCACCGCGCCCGCCATGGCCGAATGGCCGATCAGGCTGACCAGGGTAATCGTCAGGCCGGCGATGATGCCGGGCATGGCTTCGGGAATCAGCACCGTGCGGATGATTTGCCACGGTGTCGCGCCCATTGACTGCAAAGCTTCGATCAACCCGCGATCGACCTCACGCAGCGCGCTTTCAATCAGCCGGGCGACAAAAGGAATGGCAGCGATGGTCAGCGGTACGATCGCCGCCTTCGTCCCAATCGAAGTCCCGACGATCCAGCGCGTAAGCGGGATCACCGCCACCAGCAGAATGATGAACGGCGTCGAGCGCACTGCATTGACAAGCACACCGAGGATGCGGTTCAACGGGCGGTTCTGCAACAGGCCGTGCTGATCGGTGATCACCAGCAGCACGCCCAGCGGCAGGCCGAGCGCCGTACCGATAAAGCCGGAAACGCCAACCATCCACAAGGTCTCCAGCAGGGAGGTCTGAAAAAGGCGCAGCAGCTCGGGACTCATAACACAATCTCCTCAAGAATAATGTCGTGCGCCTTGATCGATACCGCCGCCGCCTCAAGCGCAGACGCCTCACCGCTGGCCGCAGCGACCAGCGAGCCGAAGCTCACGCCCTGGATCTCGTCGATATAGCCGTGCAGCAATTTGATTTCGACATTGAAGCGGTTGGATATTTCGGTCAGCGACAAGCGGTCAAAACCATCGTCCTTGAACGCCAGACGCCAAATGCGCCCTGCCCCGCTTGCCACCAGGGCAGATGCCCGCTCACGCACGCCCGGCGGAATTTCATTGCCGATCACCTCACTGAGCAGCGTGCGCGTAATGGCCTGTTTCGGCACGGTAAAAATATCGGTCACCGTCCCCTGTTCGGCAAGATACCCGCCGTCGAGCACCGCCACACGGTGGGCGATCGCCTTGATGACCTGCATTTGATGCGTGATCAGCACAATAGTCAGCCCAAGCCGCGTATTAATGTCCGCCAGCAGGGCAAGGATCGACTGCGTCGTCTCCGGATCAAGCGCCGAAGTGGCCTCATCACACAGCAGTACGCGCGGTTCCGTCGCCAGCGCGCGGGCAATGCCGACGCGCTGCTTCTGACCGCCGCTGATCTGGCTCGGATAGCGGTCGCGCTGATCCGTCAAGCCGACCAGTTCAAGAAGTTCATTGATGCGCCGGGTAATCTTTTCTTTCGGCGTTCCGGCCAGTTCAAGCGGCAGGGCAATGTTGCCGGCGACCGTGCGCGACGACAACAGGTTGAAATGCTGGAAGATCATGCCGATGCGGCGGCGCATCTGGCGCAGCGCCGCATTATCGAGCGTCATCAGATCCCGGCCATCAAAGATCACCTGCCCGGCACTCGGACGCTCCAGCCGGTTCAGCAAGCGCAGCAGCGTACTCTTGCCCGCACCGCTGCGCCCAATGATGCCGAATATCTCGCCTTCGTAAATGTCGAGATCGACGCCATGCAGTGCATGCACGCCCCCCGGGAAGGTCTTACTCGCGTTACGCAGGGAAAACAGCGCCGTACCGGCACCCGCCGGCGCATCGAACAACGCCGTCTCCGGCCGCGCCGCGCCGCGCTGCTGCGCTTGTTCCGGATTATGCGCGGATGGCACGGCCGCCTCCCTGGGTAATCGCGTGCGCATCGTGCGCAAGCGCGCGATGTACTCGGGCAAACGGCGACGCACACCGGGCGCCGGAATCAAGGCTTGGGTCAAATCCATGTTGATTGCAATTCGGTTGAAATAATGGCCGGTTCAAATCAGCAGACTGAATACGAATTGCGATTGTATAAGCAGCGCTTATTCTAACAAAAGAATTATTGTTTATTTTCATATATCAAAACAGTATATTCCCCATCGTGGCAGCCTCAAACCATCATCCACGCGCTCATCGAAAGAACATGGCTGACACGACACGGGCGGGCCAATGGATGCCGACAGGTGAATTGCGCATTATGGCGCAGACATGGCTTGAACGGTAAAAAACCGCCCAATGGCATGACCCGCCCAAGTTAGATGATCGGCTTTTCACCACAGCGGCGCGGAAAGACTGAAAAATACGCTCACCCTCAGGCGTCATGAAGATCGGCATCCCGTTCGATCAACGCTACAGCGTCGCAGGCGATACCTTCGCCACGGCCGATAAAGCCGAGTTTTTCCGCCGTTTTGGCCTTGACGTTGACACATCCGGAAGACAACCGCAGATCTTCGGCCAGACAGGCAACAATCTGCGGAATATACGACGCCATTTTCGGGCGCTCGGCATGAATCGTGGCATCGATATTGATGATGCGCCAGCCGGCCTCTGCCAGCAAATCACGGACAGCGCGCAGAAGCACGCGGCTGTCGGCATCCTGGTAATGCGCGTCGGTATCCGGAAAATGGCGGCCGATGTCGCCCAGCGCCGCAGCACCAAGCAAGGCATCAGTCACCGCATGCAGCAGAACGTCGGCATCGGAATGGCCGAGCAACCCTTTGGCAAAGGGAATCTCGACACCGCCAATGATCAACCGCCGCCCTTCGACCAGCGCATGAATATCACTGCCCAATCCCACACGAATCATCGTGTTCATGTTACCGGCTCCCTGCCAGAATTAACTCCGCCAAGGCCAGGTCGGCGGGGTACGTCACCTTGAAATTGCGCAACTCGGAAGGCACCAGTCGGGGCCGATAGCCGGCCATTTCCAGCGCGCCCGCTTCATCCGTCACTTCCTTCGGTGCAGCCGCCAGCGCGGCGCGCAGCAGACCGTAGCGGAACATTTGCGGCGTCTGCGCCTGCCACAGCCCGTCGCGCGTGACCGTAGCGGCGGCACGCGGGGCTTGCGCGCCATGCGGCATGTTGCATCGTCGCGGCGCGGCCCGATCCGGCTGTCCGCCCAAATCATCCCTCCCAGCCAAACTCCCCGCCTCCGCGTGGGCGCGCTTGAGCGTGTCGGCCACCGGCAGGGCGAGCAAACCGCCGACCGGATCATCCGCCAGCGCATTCAGCAGCGCATCCAGCAAAATCGGCGATAAACAGGGACGCGCCGCATCATGGACAAGCACCCAATCGTCCTCCGCCAGTTCGCCGGCCATCGCAGCCAGGCCATTAACAACGCTCTCCGCGCGCGTCGCACCGCCGCAAAACACCGGCCGCAAGGTATCGCCCAGCGACGACCAGTCATAACCTGCCCACCAGGCATCCCCTGCAGAAAGTACGACATAGACCTGCGCGATTCGCGTCTGGCGGCACAGTACCGACAACGCGTGCCAAATCATCGGCCGGCCAGCCAGCGGCAGATACTGCTTGGGAGTTTGTGAGCCGAGACGGGCACCGCTTCCGGCCGCGGGCACGAGGGCAAAATGGCGCGGCCGGGCATCGGCCTGAACATCGGAATGCGAATCAGACCGGCCACCCGGCCGAAAACGTGACGGAGAGGACATGGCCGCCATTTTAGCGGAAAGGCTGTCCAGCGATGGCCCTGATGGACGCGCCGACAACATGAACCGATGGCGCGCTTAAAGCCTGGCCAAATACACGCCGGACGGCGCGCCATTTCCTGGAGAAGCTGATAGCATGGCGAGCAACCCAAGACAGGTGGTTTCGGTCGCTAAACGGCACCGGCTTGGTCGAATGGGAAACATCGGGCGCAAGATTGACGGCGCCTTTACCAGTCGTTCTGGTGGTTTTCCGCACGCGGGTATCCCGCTTTAACAGAGGAGTTCCGAGATGACACGCATTCCCATGGCGCTCACCATTGCCGGCTCGGACAGCGGCGGCGGCGCAGGCATACAGGCTGATCTGAAAACCTTCCAGATGCGCGGCGTTTATGGCATGAGCGTGATCACGGCCATCACAGCGCAAAATACGCGCGGCGTTTTCGATATCCACACCGTTCCACAATCTACCGTGCGCGCCCAGATTCAGGCGATTGCGGAAGACCTCCCGCCCACTGCATTGAAAATCGGCATGCTCAGCACGGCGGACATCATCGAATGCGTGGCCGCCTGCCTGCAAACACACCGCCTCGGCCCGCTGGTACTCGATCCGGTGATGATCGCCAAAGGCGGCGCACCGCTCTTGCAGCAAAACGCCATCGCTGCCTTGATTGCCTGCCTGCTGCCGCAAGCCGACATCATTACGCCGAACCTGCCCGAGGCCGAAGCGCTCACCAGCATTCCGATTACCGACGATGCCAGCGCCGCCGAGGCTGCCGCACGCCTGCAGGCACTCGGCGCCAAAAGCATCGTCATCAAAGGCGGACACAGCGGCAATTCGCAGGATGCCGTCTGCCGCGACCGGGTATTCCTGCCTGACCGCACTTTTGTGCTCGAATGCCCGCGCTTTGACACGCCGCACACACATGGCACGGGCTGCACCTTCTCCGCCTGCATCACGGCGGAACTGGCCAAAGGACACCGCATGGAAGCGGCCATCCGGTCGGCCAAAGCGTTTATTACCGCCGCCATCTCGCACCCGCTCAACATCGGTTCAGGACACGGCCCGGTCAACCACTGGGCATGCCAGACAAACGGCCCCGTCCTTGGCTGACGTCGAAGAGAAAATACCGGGCCACGAACGGCAGACGAATGCACGCGGATGCGCCCCGGCAAGCGGCACAGGTAGTGAAAACGCGCTCCGCAAAGTCAGGGCGGCCCCCTGGCTTAGGGCTGCCATCTGGCATTGATGCGGAATGGATGCCCGTTCAGCGCAGGCCGCACGGGCAGTCTGGTAGTATCAAAGCCGCCATAAAACAGCGTGCCGGCCAGCCCGGCCTGTGCGTATCATTCCCGGACCGCCACGCCTGCTAATTTCAAACCGCAGCCGCAAAATCCGCGGGCAAGACATTGCCCGACATTTTTCGACGGAAGCATGCTGACCGCTCCTTACGATGACCATCCCTTCTCCCCCCGACCCTGCTTCTGAGCCGGTTGCTCCCCCCGCGCCAAATGCCGCACAAACAGCCTCGGCGCCTGTTCCGTCTGCGGTGGCGATTTCGTTGCCGCTTCTGATCGGCGCGGTGGTGATTCTGGCCCTGAATCTGCGTACTCCGCTGGTGGCGGTGGGGCCGGTCGTCGGCATGATTCGGGAAGATTTGGGCGTTTCAGGATCGTTTGTCGGCCTCGTCACCGCTTTGCCGATGCTGGCGTTCGCCCTGTTTTCTCCGCTGGCGGCACGGCTCGCCCGCCTTTGGGGCATCGAAAACGTATTGATCGGCTCGTCGATACTGCTGGCGATCGGCATCGCCGCGCGTTCGGCCTGTCCTTCCGCCGCACTGCTCGTGGCCGGGACAGTCATTCTCTCGGCGGCGATTGCCATGGGTAATGTGCTATTGCCGGCGCTGGCCAAGCGCAGCCTGCCTCACCGCGTCGGGCTGATTATCGGCGCCATGACATTCACCATGTCGCTGTCGGCGGCCGTCGCCGCGGCTGTCGCCGTGCCGTTGGCGCACTGGCTAAACTGGCGCTGGTCGCTGGGCGTCTGGATCACGACCGCCCTGCTTGCCCTGCCGGTATGGCTGTATCTGAAGCGGCAGACGCCGCCGGCGCCCCCCGAATCGCCTGCCTATGGGCAAAACCCCACGCAGACACGCCACGCGGCGGGCGGCCTGAACGTCTGGACCTCGCCTGCGGCCTGGTGCATCAGCGCCATGATGGGCGTGCAGTCACTCATGTTTTACGCCATGGCGAATTTCCTACCCTCCGTACTGGCGGAAAAAGGCATGAGTGCGCTGGAAGCCGGTGCATACGGCTCGCTGTTCCAGGCCGTATCGCTGCTCGGCGTACTGGGCGCCTCGGCCCTCTTTGCGCGCAGCCGCCGCAAGCAGGCACTGGGGCTGGGCATGGCGCTGATGCTGGTTGCGGGCATCGGCGGCATCTGGCTCGGCGGCCTGGGGACGATGTGGCTGTGGGTGACGTGCGTAGGCATCAGCGGGTCGGCGCTGTTTTCCGTTTCATTGATGCTGTTCGCCCTCCGTACCGACTCACCGCAGGAAGCGGCCGCCTTATCCGGCATGGCGCAGTCAGTGGGGTACACAATCGCTATCTTCGGCCCGCTGGGCATGGGCATGCTCTATGACGGGTTCGGCTCGTGGCGGATACCCATGGGCGTTCTCACGGCGATGATGGTCGGCGAATGTGCGCTGGCCTGGGCTGCGACCCGCGCCGAAACGCTGTCGCAATGCGCGCAAGCGGCGGAGAAACGCCGGCGATTTTAGAAGTCGTCCGGAGCTCCTTGATCCACGCGGGTTTCCGGGGGAACGCCCTGAAGCCCTTATAAACAGGGCATCTCCGGCCGCCCTTCCCGCTAGCCCTTTATCTACGCGGGTTTCAGAGGCGCCTGCCGGCAAACGCCCTGTTTACGCGGGCTCCAGAGGAGGCGCCCGCCGGAAACGCCCCGCCGTTCAGTGAATCACAATCGGCCGCGCCGCGCCGGCGCAGAAATCATCGAGCAGCGCATCAATCGACTCCTGGCTACGCTCGGCGTCGGGAATATTGTCGATGGCCGAACGCAGCCCCATGGCCACCGAACCTTGCACGAACAGGCTGCGGCTGGACTGTTTGTCGACCAGCTCGAAAGCCTGCCGCGTCGGATAAGCGACGATGGCATAGTTTTCGCTGTTATAGACAATATCCATGGTGACTCCTTTCTGCCCGATGGCGCCGAACGAGAAGCCGCCCGGCAGGAGAAGAAGATGCGGCCGGTTTTTATAGTTTCAAGCCCGCCGCCCCGCCCGCTGATGCCGCTTCACGCGGGCCCGTGCCGGCCGGCTTGTCCCCGGTCGATGCACGCAGATACCTTCTACCACACATCCGGATTCGGCGTAACGGACAAAACAGGCGTTTTGGCGCGTCATGGGCAAAATGGATACGGTCGGCAGGGCGGCGATGGCGGATTTTGCGCCGCGCGCCGGCGGCATGAGGGGGCTCTGAAACCCTTATAAACAGGGCATCTCCAGGCAGTCGCCCGGAGATCCTTTATCCACGCGGGTTTCCGAGGGGGTGCCCGGAAACGCCCTATCCACGTGGGCTTCAGAGCGCCCGCCCGGAAATGTCCGGCCCTGCCCGCCGGGCGCCGGCCAACACTGTCGCACTAACGGCTACGGCGGGCAAACACCTTGAGAACTTCCATCATCATCGGGGAAATGAAGAAAAACGGCAGCATCAGCAGCCAGTCATTCAGGCCAAGCGGCACGGTATCGAAGACAGGTTGCAGGAACGGCACATAGACCACCATCAAAACCAGCAGGAACGATACGATGACCGCCCATACGATCCAGCGGTTGTTCATCAGACCGAGCGAGAAAACGCTGTGCGTTTCAGAGCGCGCGGTAAAGGCGCGCAACAACTCAGACGTGCATAGCGTAATGAAGGCCATGGTCTGCGCAGCAGCCAGATGGTCGGGATAACGCGCCTGCGCCAGCAGAAATACGCCCAGGACGGCAACGGCGTCCACAATGCCGATGACGCCGATACTGATCGCCATCATTTTGTCGATGACGGGTTCGCTCGGCGAACGTGGCGGCCGCGTCATGATATCCGGTTCGCCCTTTTCCATGCCCAGCGCCAGCGCCGGCGCGCCATCGCTGACCAGGTTGAGCCAGAGCAGCTGCACGGGGCGCAGCGGAATCGGCAGGCCAAACAGCATCGCCGAGAAAATGATGAGAATTTCGCCGACATTGCAGGCCAGCAAGAAATAGACAAACTTGCGTATGTTGGCGTAGATGATCCGCCCCTGATGGATCGCAGCGACGATGCTGGCGAAATTATCGTCGGTCAGCACCATGTCGGCCGTCTGCTTGGCAACGTCCGTGCCGGTGATGCCCATAGCGACGCCGATATTGGCACGTTTGAGCGCCGGCGCGTCATTGACGCCGTCGCCAGTCATCGCCACGACATGATCGTTGGCCTTCATCGCATCGACAATACGCGTCTTGTGCTGCGGCGACACGCGGCAGCACACTTGCAGGCGTTCGGCGCATTCCGCCAGTTCGGCATCGCTGAGATTTTCAATTTCGCTGCCGGTGAGCACCAGCCCGCCCGGCTTGAACATGCCGATATCGCGCGCGATCGCTTCCGCCGTGTCCTTGTAGTCACCCGTCACCATCACGCACTTGAGGCCGGCGCCATGCGCCACTTTCAGCGCCTCGACGACTTCCTGGCGCGGCGGGTCGATCATGCCGAGCAGTCCGATGAAGACCAGGTCTCGTTCCACCGCTTCCGGCACCGGCGCATCCGGCACACTATCCAGCGGCCGGCAGGCAACCGCCAGCACGCGCAGGGCCGAAGTCGCCATACCATGGTTCTGCGCCAGAATTGTCGCCCGCGCTTCCGCCGTCAGCGGAACAGTTTTACCGCCTTCGAGGCGCTGCGTGCACAGGTCGAGAATGACATCGGGCGCGCCTTTGACAAAAGCGGTGACAGCGCTGCCGACTGCCGCAACGATGTCCGGCGCGCCATCAACGCGGTGAATGGTCGTCATCCGTTTGCGGTCGGAATCGAAAGGGATTTCCTGTACGCGCGGCAGCTGTTCATTGAGCGCATCGCGCCAGAGCCCTGTCTTGGCGGCGGCCACGACCAGCGCGGCCTCGGTCGGGTCGCCGGTAATGCGCCAGACGGACGCACCACCGTCCTGAGGCTCCTCTTTTAGCGTCGCATCGTTACACAACAACGCGCCCCGTAACAGCAGGGAAACGTCGGGATATTCCTGCGGCTGGAAACGTTGTGCGTCGGCAAAATCGTTGGCCGACGCGCCCGCAAAAAACTCGCCCTGCGGTACGTAGCCTTCACCGCTGACCTTGAATTGACAGTCTCCGGCAACACCTTGCAGGACAGTCATCTCATTCTGCGTCAAGGTGCCGGTCTTGTCCGAGCAGATGACGGTGGCGCAGCCCAGCGTTTCTACGGCGGGCAACTTACGGATCAGCGCGTTGTTTCTGATCATCTGCTGCATGCCGAGCGCCAGGCAAACAGTGACGATTGCCGGCAAACCTTCCGGCACGGCCGCAATCGCCAAGCTGACGGCGGTCATGAACAAATTGATGATGTCCTTTTCCTCGGCGCGCAGATAGGCCATGAAATCGCCGCCGATGGCTTGGGCCAGATGCGTGTCGCGGAATAAACCATAAATGAACACTAGGGCGCAGATAATCAGGCAGACGGAACCGAGTACCTTGCCCAGGTGTTCCAGCTTCTTTTGCAAGGGCGTCTGCTCGTTTTCAAACGATTGCAGCATCTCGGCAATCATGCCCATCTGGGTATTCATGCCGGTGCCGATGGCCAGCCCCTTGCCCCGGCCGTAACTGATCATGGTGCCCATAAAGGCCGAATTGGTCCGGTCGCCCAGCGGTGCGGCCGGGTCGAGCAGTGCCGAGGCGTCCTTCTCTACCGGCACCGATTCGCCGGTCAGCGAAGCTTCCTCAATTTTCAGGTTGACGCTTTCGATCAGGCGCAGATCGGCAGGCACGAAATTGCCGGCTTCCAGCATGACGATGTCGCCCGGCGCAACTTCCCGGCCGGGGATGGATACCAGCACGCCGTCACGAATCACGGAGGCATTGGGCGCGGACATTTTCTGTAGCGCCTCAAGCGCCTGCTCCGCCTTGGATTCCTGCACCACGCCGATCACGGCGTTGAGGATGACGATCAGGACGATCGCGGCCGAATCGACATATTCGCCCAGCGCCAGCGAAATCAGCGCCGCCACGATCAGGATGATGATGAGAAAATTGTTGAACTGATCCCAGAGCAATGCCATAAAGCCCGGGCGCGGGCGATCTTTCAACTCGTTGTAGCCACCGCTGTCCAGCCGTCGCCGCGCTTCCGCCGCACTGAGGCCGCGCTCGCTGTCCGTCTCAAATTCGGCCGTCAGCGCGTCGATTGTCTTGCCGTGTGATTCCTTGTCGAACATGGTGTGCATGAAGGCTCCTTGTCTTTTGATTTTTTCACTCTTACGGCGGTGTTGTCTGCAACGCGGCTTATGGCGCGCCCCCCTCCTCAAGGCGCCTGCCGGCGATTCTGCGCTTTATTCTTTTTCCGCATGCACCTGCCCTGCCCTTCATGCCCTTCCTTTCGTCCATTGCCATCACATTGCCATTATTTAACGAGCAGGATGGGCACCGGGGACAGATGCAGCACCTTCATCGTCGCTGAACCGATCAGTCGCCCCAACGCACCGCGCCCGTTCGTACCCATGATGATCTGGTCGCAGCCCAACGTTTCGGCAAAATGGATAATCGTTTCGGCCACATTGCCGAATTCGGCATGACAGGTATAGCGCGCGCCGGCAGCATCGAGCAATGCACGCGCAGGCGCCAGGGCGTGTTCACTTTCCTCGCGCAGGAAGTTAGCAATCTCGTCATGGTTGAAAAAGCGTTTCACGCTATGACTGATCGGCGGCTGAACGTTGAGCAGATGAATCTCCGCGCTGTCCGGATCGGCATAATCCAGGCGGGTCTGCGCTGCCAGCGACACGGCTCTCAACGCACATTCCGAACCATCAACGGGAATCAGGAACTTTTTCATATACCCCCCTACGTTTTCGAGCATGCTCTATGGAAAACAGTCGTCGTTGCAAACAGCAGTATTCAGTCTACCCGCCCCAGGCATTCCGGTGCAACATGGAGAGACGTACTCAACGCAGGGCAAAGGCAGCGCGCATCTGCCACGCCCCATGCGATACACGCAGTGTTGTGGCCTTGTTTTTACCACCGGAAACGGTTAGCGGGTATGTGGAATACCGAAATTGCTTGGCACCTGAAAGGGCGTATATTCCGCCTTGCATTTAATGTCGCGTAATGCGCTAAGCAGAATGGACTGACTGACGCCCTGCCTGGCTCCACCATCCAGAGCGCCAAACTGAATATCCGGCGGTGCGCCCTTGCGCGGTTTTCAATTTTTATATTGATATGAGGAGGTGCATGTGGAAGGTATTTCATTAGTTGCCATCATGTCCATCGTCGCACTGGTCGTCGTTGTCGGGATCAGCTGCGTTAACGAGGACCTGAACGTCGGCTTCCTGGCCATCGGCTTCGCCATCATCGTCGCCGGTGTCTGGGGCAATACTGCCGGTTCAAAAGTCTTGACCTACTTCCCGACCAGTCTGTTCATGATCCTTGTCGGCGTGACCTTCATGTTCGGCATAGCGCAGACCAACGGGACGATGGAAAAGCTCACTGCCTACGCCGTGCGCGCCAGCGGCGGCAACGTCGCGCTGATGCCGCTGATCGTCTATATTCTGACGACGATCATCACCACCATCGGCCCGGGCAATATCGCCGGGACGGCGTTGATGGCGCCCGTCGCCATGGCGATCGCCACGCGCATCGGCCTGTCTGCTTTCCTGATGACGCTGGTTGTCGTCGGCGCGGCCAACGGCGCGGCTTTCTCGCCATTCGCCCCGACCGGGATCATCTCCAACGGCCTCATTGCCAAGATGGCGCCGGAACTCGGCATCGCCGCTGACGCACTGAGTGGCCTGGCCTGGAAGGTGCACTTCAACTCCGAGATTGCGCAAGCCTTTGCCAACATCGGCGGCTTCTTCCTTCTGGGCGGCATGGCCTGGATTTCGAAGCAAAAAGGCGGCAAGCTCGACATTAACGAACTGGCGCCGAGACCCGAGCCGTTCAATAGTGCCCAGATCCAAACCTTATCGATGGTTGGTGTGCTGATCGTGCTGGTCATTCTGCCCGGTCTGCCGTTCATGAAACCCTTCTTCGCCAGCAATCTGTGGCTGAAGAACATGGTCGCCAACGTCGGCACCATCGCTTTCATTCTCTCCTGCGTCCTGATGCTGACCGGCGCGGGTGACAGCAAGGCTGCCGTTAAGGTTGTGCCTTGGGGCGTGATCATGATGGTCTGCGGCATGACCGTGCTGATCGAAGTTATGGATAAATCCGGTGGCCTCAACGCACTGGTGAAGATCATCGGCACCATCTCCAACCCGACTTCGGCAAACGGTACGCTGGCGCTCATCACCGGCGTTATTTCGGCCTACTCCAGCTCGTCTGGCGTTGTTATGCCGATGTTCTTGCCGATGGTGCCGGGTCTGATCAAGGAAATCGGCGGCGGCGACCCGGTCGCGCTGATCTCGTCAATCAACGTCGGTTCGCACCTGGTCGATACCTCGCCGCTCTCCACGCTGGGCGCTCTCTGCATCGCCTGCGCAGGAGACCACGAGGACAAAGGTGTACTGTTCAAGAGACTGCTGATGTGGGGGCTGTCGATGTCTATTGTCGGCGCCATCGTCTGCTACGTCTTCTTCGGCCTGCTGGGCTTCTAATCTAGACCATAAAGAAACAGACGTCACAATTTCTTGGAAAGCAAAAGCCGATGGCACCTGCCATCGGCTTTTTTATGCGCTTTTTATGTCAAACCATAACCCGGAAAATGCTAACTGCTTTGTAGCAAGGACGTTTTAGTTTTTATACGCCCCTATAGGCTTTGATATAAAAAGCTTTTTAAGCATGGCGCAGATTATGTGGGCTTTACTAGTAACAACAGCACAGCTTCCAGATTTTTCATGAATGTAGTGTCAGTCACCCTGACCGCCCATTACAATTACGCGCACGGTACAAAACAACCGAGAATCAAGAATTCAGGCAACGATTCCAACATAACAGGTGCTCTCGACAGCCCAATGCTCTTCAACAACATTGCTATAAAGGCCGGTCTGGTCGGCAACACCTCACCAGAAATATCATGCTAGTTTTAGCAGCCAGGAACAGTTTAGCGTGTCATTGATGCACTCAAATATAAAGCGCTCCAATTTCGGCGTAATGGACAAAAAATAGGTGTTAAAAATTGCTATAGCCCTTACGCGGCAAGGCCTTACAAGAGATCAAAACCTTTGCACACAAAAAATGCTTTTTTTGCGACCCCAAACGGTCAAGAAAAACAAACGCCGTAACGGCACTCAGCGCTACAACTACAACCGTTGCAACCGTTACGGTCAGTGTTTCAGTGGCGGGCAAAAGCTAAATCCCAGCATCAACACCCTTTTGCCGCGCTATAGTTGAATAAATGAAAAAACCTAAGCTCGAAACCCGCGTGGAATAAGGGTTTCCGGGGTGCATGCCCGCAAACGTCCGATTGGCGCGGGTTCCAGCGCTGCCCTGTCTGAAACGCTCAAAAGACGCGGGCTTCCGGGCAGCCGCCGTAGACGGACAGCTATCTGCGGACGTTCGGACGCCACAGACGTTCAACCCGCCGCGCGCAGACGCCGACGCGCTTAACGCGCAATGCAGGCAGATGACTGCCGCGACGGGGAGCAAGTCCAGAGCCCGCGTGGAATAAGGGTTTCCAGGGCACATGCCCGCAAACGCCCAATTGGCGCGGGTTTCAGAGCCGCCCTGTCTGAAACGGCACATGCCGTGCTTGTTTTCCTATGGACGCTTTTCTGATTTGGGCGTTGCTGAATCGCTACCCGCTAACCCGCGTGGATTTGCTGCATCTCCGGACTGCGTTTTTCAATTCTTTTTTGCCAAGAGGACGTCTTAAAAACATCCGTTTTGTCCATTACACCTAAAAATGTGAGGGCATGGGGTAACGGCAAGAATCCGCAGGGCAATGCCCAAATGACGCACCGCACCGCTATTTTTTGTTTTGTTTATCCGCTGTGAGGCGAAACCCTCTCAGTGCAGCGCTGCAGCGTCACCGCCAAATAGCCGCGCGGCGAAGCCATTTCCGGCCTCTGCGCCCAACCGCTTGGCAAAACGTTCGGCAATATTTTCTTTGAGCGAGTAATCGAGTACGTTTTCCGCCTTGATAATGTCGCGTGCGACCGAATCCACAGTGCCGAAGTCGTCGGCCAAACCCATCTGGATACCTTGCGCTCCCGTCCAGATCAGTCCGCTAAAGATTTCTGGCGTTTCTTTCAGACGCTGACCGCGCCCCTGGCGCACGGCGTCGATGAACTGCTTGTGGACTTCGCCTAGCAAAGCTTCGGCATGCGCCTTCTGTTTTTCATCCTGCGGCGAAAACGGGTCGAGAAAACCCTTGTTGTTGCCCGCGGTCATCAGACGACGTTCGACACCGACTTTTTCCATCACGCCGGTAAATCCGAAACCATCCATGCGCACGCCAATCGAGCCGATGACGCTGGCCTTGTCGACGAAAATCTTATCGGCCGCCGACGCGGCATAATAGCCGCCCGAAGCGCAGACATCCTCGACAACCGCATACAGCGGGATTTTCGGATATTTGGTGCGCAGGCGACGAATTTCGTCATAAATGATGCCGGACTGTACCGGACTGCCGCCAGGGCTGTTGATACGCAGGATGACGCCGGAAGTGTTCTTGTCTTTAAAGGCTGCCTGCAAGGCATTATTGACCTTATCTGCGCTGTTGTCGCCCGTCGATTCAATGACGCCGTTCAGATTGATGAGCGCCGTATGCTTGCCATCGCTCGATGTATCGCTGCGTCCCCAGTCAATCCAAACGATCATGGCAATAACAAAATAAGCCAGCATGGCAAATTTGAAGAAAATGCCCCAGCGCCGCTTGGCCCGCTGCTCTTTGAGAGAGGCCACGGCAAGCCGTTCGAGCAGCTTTCGCTCCCATTGTGGCTGATTGGTGTTCGGTGTATCCACGGTAAAACTCAGATTGGATTTAAGAAAGGGTCAATAAAAATCACTGCATTCGACGGGAATGCATCAATCGGGTACTGGCAAGCATGGCAGGGATCGGCGAACGACCGACAAACTCAACGTTACACCGCAGAATAAAGCAATACTGCACGGCCGCCGCTGTCGATGACTGTTTCCGTTTTTATGTTGTTAAGGAGTATATCTCCCGCATGCTTCATCCATAAAGCAAAACCTGAAGCATCAGGCGTTCGCCAGCAACCAGTCTGACAATTCCGCAACGCTGGATACCTGCGTTAGCGACCGTATTTCTCGCAGTTGTGCGCTGGAATGCGCGCCATAGCTCACGGCCAGACCCTCAACACCGGCATTGGCTGCCATGTGCAGATCGTGTGTGGTATCGCCGATCATCAAAGTACGTTCGGGCGGAACGTCGAACGCCTCCATCAGCTCATACAGCATTTGCGGATGGGGTTTGGAAAAGCATTCGTCGGCGCAGCGCGAAGCGGCAAAAAAGCGTTCCGCCCCGCTGGCGGCCAAGGCGCGATCCAGGCCGCGCCGGCTTTTCCCCGTTGCTACGGCGAGCGTAAAGCCCCGCGCGCATAAATCCCTGAGCAATGGCATCACACCGTCGAACAGACAAAGCTCGCCATCGCCGGCAAGATAATGCCGGCGGTAGCAATCGGCCATTTCCGGATAGCGCCGCGGGTCGAGGGTAGGCGCGGCATGGCGCAAGGCATCGGCGAGCCCCAGTCCGATGACCTGCCGGGCCTGCGCATCCGCAGGCTCAGGCAAGCCGAGGTCGCGGCAAGCGGCGCGCATAGCGAAGATGATGGCGCCGATCGAATCGTGCAGCGTGCCATCCCAGTCAAACACCAGCAAATCAAAGCGCTTGCCCATAATCCTGCTTCTCCCTACAGGAAATTTCCCTTAAAAAGCCAGTGAGTGCTACAGGAAGCGGCGCTTCCAAGGACAGCGCCTCACCGCTGATCGGATGGGACAAACGCATCTTCCAGGCATGCAGGAACATACGTTTCAGACCCTTCTGGACAAGCGCACGATTCAGCGCAAAATCACCATATTTTTCATCACCGGCAATCGGGTGTCCCATCGCGGCGCAATGCACACGAATCTGATGCGTTCGTCCCGAGCGCAACTCCGCTTCCAGCAGGCTGAAATTTTCCCAGCGCGCCAGCAGGCGAAATACCGTGTGCGCCGGCTTGCCCAAAGCATCGACACGCACGCGGCGTTCGCCCGATTCGAGCAAGAACTTGAATAACGGCAGGCGAACATGGCGCAGCGGCTCCTGCCAACGCCCCGCAACGAGCACGAAATAACGCTTGTCGACACGACGTTCACCATGTCCGGAAGAGCCTTCCCGGAACATATCGTGCAATACGGTCAGCGACGAGCGTTTTTTACCGACCAGTAGGATGCCCGAAGTCTCGCGGTCGAGCCGATGCGCAAGTTCCAGAAACTTTGCCTGCGGCCGCTGCCGGCGCAGCGCCTCGATTACCCCGAAGCTAACGCCACTGCCGCCGTGTACGGCCATTCCCGCCGGTTTGTTGATCACCAGCAAGGCGGCATCTTCGTAAAGGATGGGCAGATCCGCCTTGAGCTGCGCGCCGGCCATGATTTCATCCACGCACGCTTCCTCGCGCCGTGCAATGCGCAAAGGCGGAATTCTCAGCACATCGCCGGTTTGCAGGCGATAGGCGTTATCGACACGCCGCCCATTGATGCGCACCTGGCCACTCCGCACGATCCGGTAAATATGGCTTTTGGGAACACCGTGGGCGATCCTGAACAGAAAATTATCGAGGCGCTGACCATGCGCATCTTCACCGATAAGCGTCTGGGAAACCTGAAAAAAGTCCGGAGAAAGCTGTGAAACCGGCGCAACCGGCAAGGAGTTCAAAGGAACGGGGCGAGAGACGTTTTCTTTGCCAATTCCGACCATTTTGAATATACTGCCCCCCGCGATTTGCGTCTCGTACCGAAAGAGGCGCCGACCCGTAAGACCGTTGCGCGACGCTGGTTTTTTGCATTTCCTGCAATGACTGTTGCGGCGCACTTCCCGGCAGGCATCGGCAGCTTCACTTGCGCCAATTTGCGCAAGATCGGTGCAAGGCAGGTCACCTGGTTAAGTACGCTCACCAAAAGTAGCGATACTACTTGATTTATGCGCGTTTGACACGTTCGGAACGCCTCAGGCAGATTTCACAGATCCCGGAGATCCCGGGAAATAATGAAAAACGACGGAAACTCGATTCAGCGATTCACTCACCCGGCACCGGCATCAACATATATGAAGCATCCGCCATTCCACTGATTCGTTACCGCCTGCAACAGGCGCTCCCTTCGTGCATGCATCGCGCACGGGAGCACAAGAATGAAACGCATGCTGTTCAATGCGACACAGGCCGAGGAACTCCGTGTCGCCATTGTCGATGGTCAAAAACTGATCGACCTCGACATTGAATCGTCCACCCGGGAACAGAAAAAAAGCAATATTTACAAAGCGGTCATCACCCGCATTGAACCGAGCCTGGAAGCTGCTTTCGTCGATTACGACAGCGAGCGGCACGGTTTCCTTCCTTTTAAAGAAATCTCGCGTAGTTACTTTCAGCCGGGTGTTGAAGCCGGCCGGGTGTCGATTAAAGAAGCCTTACGCGAAGGGCAGGAACTGATCGTCCAGGTCGATAAGGACGAACGCGGCAACAAGGGCGCGGCGATGACGACGTTCATCAGCCTGGCCGGCCGCTATCTCGTGCTGATGCCCAACAACCCGCGCGGCGGCGGCGTTTCGCGCCGCGTCGAGGGTGAAGAGCGTGCCGAGCTGCGCGAAATCATGGATCAGCTGGAAGTACCGCAGGGCATGAGCCTGATCGCCCGCACGGCGGCAATTGGTCGCGGTCTGGAAGAATTGCAGTGGGATCTCAATTACCTGCTGCAACTCTGGAAAGCCATCGAGAACGCAGCTGATACCAACAGCGGCGCCTTTCTCATCTACCCTGAGGGCAACCTCGTAATCCGTGCCCTCCGCGACTATTTCCAGCCCGATATCGGCGAAATCCTCATCGACACGGACGACATCTTTGAGCAGGCGCAGCACTTCATGTCCACGGTGATGCCGGCCAATATCGACCGGATCAAGCGCTACAGCGACGATGTACCGCTCTTTTCGCGCTTTCAGATTGAGCACCAGATCGAATCGGCCTACTCGCGGCAGGTCAACCTGCCTTCCGGCGGTGCCATCGTCATCGACCACACCGAGGCGCTGGTCTCGGTCGACGTCAACTCCGGGCGCTCGACACGCGGCGCCGACATCGAAGAAACCGCCTTCAAAACCAACCTGGAAGCGGCTGAGGAAGTCGCCCGCCAGTTGCGCCTGCGCGACTTAGGCGGCCTGATCGTCGTCGATTTCATCGACATGGAAAACTCGCGCAACCAGCGCGAGGTTGAAAACCGCCTGCGTGACGCCCTGCACTTCGACCGAGCGCGCGTACAGATCGGCAAGATCAGCCGCTTCGGTCTCATGGAACTGTCACGCCAGCGCCTGCGCCCGGCTCTGGCGGAAACCAGCTACATCCCCTGCCCGCGCTGTTCCGGCACCGGCCACACCCGGAGCACGGAATCGGCAGCGCTGCACATCCTGCGCATTCTTGAAGAAGAGGCGATGAAAGACAACACCGCCGCCGTATATACGCAGGTGCCGGTCGATGTTGCAACTTTCCTACTCAACGAAAAGCGCCACGACATCTACTCCATCGAAATGCGGCACAAAGTCAGCCTCATGCTGATTCCCAACATCCACCTTGAGACGCCGCAGCACATGATCACCCGCATGCGTCACGACGATCTCAACCAGGAAGAAACCAGCCAGCCGTCGTACAAAATGGTGGAAGAGCCGGCGGAAGAACACGGCAAGCAAATGCCCGCGAGCAAAGAAACGCGCGCGCCGCGCCGCCAGGAAGCGGCCATCAAAGGCATCACTCCGGCGCAGCCTGCGCCCATCGTGCCGAAAAAATCCAGCGAACCCCCAGCCGCCGGCGTCGGTCTGTTCGCCAAAATTATTTCCTGGCTCCGCGGCACGCCAGCCGAAGTGCCCGAAAAACACGAACCGAAACCGCGCGCAGGAAGCCGCCGCGAGACATCGCGTGAAAGCCGCGAGAATCGGGAAAATCGCCGCGGCGGACGCAACACCCGGCGGGACGAGGAACGCGACACCCGGCCCAGCCGCGAAGCACGCGAGGGTAAGGCACGCAACGAAAATAGCGAAAATGGCCACAGCGCCAATAACGGCAGCGAAAAGACGCGGGCAAGCCGAGAAAAGGATACACAGAGGGAAACACCGAAAGAGCCGCGCCGTCAGCGCAGCAGTTCATCGCGCGCAGAACGCGAGGCGCGCCAGGCCGTACCGGAAGCCGGCAACAATGTGCCGGATACCGTCGTAGCGTCGCCTGCCCAGGCCGAAAACAGCGAACGTGCCGGCGAATACACCGCCGAAGAAAATAGCACTACGCCACGCCGCCGTGGCCGCCGCGGCGGACGCCGTGACCGCCATGAAAATACAGCGGGAAATGCACCGGAAGCACCGGAAAATTCGCCGGAAAACGCATCGGAAAACGTCTCCGCAGCCGCGCCAGCACCTGCGCCTGCAGCGCCGGAAATGGCGCCGGAGACGACGGCAGCCAGCATCAGCGCAACGATGGCGACGACAGCGATTGTCGCCGTATCAGCCGCCACGATCAGCACGCTGGACACCGAGGCAGCGAGCGCAGCGCAGGCAACAAAACCGGGGGACAGCGAATCTCCGGCCGAGCCAGACGATGAAGAAACTTCCGTGTTCTTTGCCACCGAGGCCGCGATCATCACGCCGGAAACCCTGCAAACTCCGCCGTCGGAAACCTTGCCGACAGCCCCGCTTGACGCGGACGCCACGGCCGCAGTTGACGGCGCGTCCGCACCCATCGTTTCGGCGCCCGACACCAAACCCGACGACGCCCCGCCGCCCTCGGCTCCGGCCACTGCGCCATTGGGCGAAACCCCGCAACTGGCGTCGGCGACGGCCGAACCGATTGTTGCCGACCCGCTGCCAGCAAGCGCCGTAACCGACCTGTCACGATCACTGTCCGAAGCCGGGCTGGTGATGGTGGAAACCCAACATGAGAAACACCAGGCATGGCAGCCCGAAGTTACGACCGCGCCGGCAAAACCGCGGCCGCGCCGTCGTCGGCCCAAGGTCGAAATCTCCGACGAACCACTGGTCATGGTGGAAACCAACGCCCGCCCGTCCGAACACAGTCAGATGGGTGAAACGGGGGAAAACTAAGCCTACAGCCGCCGCACGACCCTTCCACTGCCCGTTTTTGATCTATCGGTAATTTCTGCTCGGGTGGTGGATTGGCCTAACCACTAACGAAAAGCGCGACACGCAGGTGTCGCGCTTTCTTTTGCGCGGAATGAAAAACATGCATCGTTAGCTCGCAGGCGCCATGCGGCAAAGTCAGCTTAACGGACTAAGCTTTTAACCTTTTGGGCGCATCGCCCGCCGCGCGGGAAGGAAGCATCGCCGGTTGAATCGCCGCCGGCGATGGCCGCAGACCTGCCACAACACCGCCACAGACCTACGATACCCCCCGCCACCACACCTACCCTGAACCCCGCGTAAAACGGGCATCTCCGGAGGGGCTGCCCGCTAGCCCAGTGTTTACGGGCGTTTCCGGCCACCCACAGCTGAAACGCCCATTCCACGCGGGTTTCCAGCCTACCTACCCGCAAGCGCCCTATTGACGGGGGCTTGCAGCCAGCCGATTTAGATAACCGAGCACATCTGAAAGACGCAGACAGCAAATCGGCGAGCCAAAGTAGCAAATGAGTATCGCGCCTCGTCGCCATAGCTGTCGCCGCAAGCTACAAGCCGGCAATGCCGGCAACACCGCTGCCGGCTACAGACCACCACAATATCCGCCGCCACACCTGCCCTGAACCCCGCGTAAAACGGGCGTTTCCGAAGGGCCTGCCCGCTAGCCCACTATTTACGCGGGTTTCCGGCCTGCCTGCCCGCAAACGCCCTATTGACGTGGGCTTGCGGGCAGTCAATTTAGATAACCGAGCATCACATCCAAAGGTCGCAGACAGCACTCAACAAGCCACAGTAGAAAAAACAAGTATTGTCTTTCCCAGCCAGCCGCG
>ERZ772772.43-NODE-43-length-64488-cov-8.088495_pt1 | contig 64488 bp, 70 predicted proteins | sample MGYA00511484_ERZ772772 | MGnify/ENA primary metagenome ERZ772772 (study PRJEB29015, sample SAMEA2737913) | human oral metagenome | biome: human oral; feature: human-associated habitat; material: dental | place: China | collected 2088 ... | reverse complement strand
GAAGACTGCGACGCCGACGGTGAGGTGTGGACCTACCGCATGCTGCCGCTTGCCGCACCGGGCGCAGGACAAGAAAGACGATCGGACACTATCGGTGCCCTTTAAGGCAACACAAAGACAAACCCAAACCCTATAACGAGGAAGAACCCCATGGGATTATTTGACCGCTTCAGCCGTCGGACGGCAGAGCCAACCCCCACCACCGCCAAGACAGCAACATTGGCACCTTTTACCTGTCTCGTCATCGATGGCAGGGTGCAGGTGCAACTCATCGAAAGTCCCGAAAGCTGCATCAGCAGTGATGAGGGCGATGCATCTTCCCTCTGTTGGCACGACGTTGACACGTTGCATGTCGGTGGTAACGGGGAGGGTACCGTCGTAGTCGGCGGCAACATTATCAACAACATCCATGGCAGCTTTATTGGCTCAATCACGCGAAGCAGGCACCTTAAGCTTTCCGATGCTCCTGAGGGACACTCGGTAAGCGTCAGCAGCAACGGACAGGTGATGATTGACGGGCGAGTGGTGAGTAAGACCGGACAGTCGGTCAGTATCATCAATGGCCGGGTGATGGATGATGGCACAGGGATGGTCATACGGCCAAGAAGCTGTACCATCCGCACACCACAGTTGCCAAAGATTATAGTCAAAGCCGGCAGCCTGCATGTACAGGGCTTTGCCGGGCAAGCAATAGACTATTGCGTTGCCGGCAGCGGCAATATCCGTCATGACGAAGCGGACACGGCAACAGCCAAACTGAAAGTCTGCGGAAGCGGCGACGTACTGCTAGGATTGCACGGTTTCGGGCGGGGTAAAACAGAGTCGGAACTGCAGCAGCTCCATGCGCAGCTCTTCGGCAGCGGTGATATCCGTGTGTGTGGCCGGGCGAAAAGCGCCGACATCTCCCTGAGCGGCAGTGGCAGCATCCATCTCGGTGATTGCCCGGTAGCAGAGGCCAGAGTGTCGCTCTCGGGCTCCGGCGACATCCGTCTCAATGCAACCGACAGCGTCAGCGGTACCCTCATCGGCGACGGTCAGCTGGCCCTGATGCAGGAACCGCGCGAGCGGCAGCTGACAATACGAGGGTGCGTGGTCTATGTCATCAACCGGGAGGGAACCGCATGATTGTTATTGGTCACTTTTCCACCCTGCGCGGCGCAGGGCACAAACTGTACACCGGTCTTTCGGCTGCCACCACCGCCCTCCGCGAGCTGTGGCAGAGCACACCGTGGCGGCTGGGCTGGCGTGCTGTGGCTATCGGCATTACCGGTTACTGGGTGCTGCGTGCCGGGACGCTCACGGATCCGTTGCTGCAGGTGATGGCAAGCACCCTGGCCGTGCTGACCGGCTTCCTGTTGAGCGGTTCTCTCCTCGTGACCCTGCTGCGCATGCTGCTGTCCTTTGGCGTACGGAAGCAACCGACGGCCGCTGCGCGGAGTTTTGACTGCACCGTGGCGCGCTCCGGCTTGTACTGGATACTGGACATCATCCTGTTCCTTTTCTCCGCTATCGTCCTCTTGCAGGCCGTCGGCCCGGTCATCTTGCAGGCGGCCCACGAATATCCGGAGAAAATGGCGGCAGCCGGTCTGGCAAGCGGGATGTTTGTCCTGCTCGGGCTCTTTGCGGTGATGATGCTGCTGTTCCGGCGGCAAGAGGCATTGCGCATCCGCGTGGAAGAAATGGTGCCGGACGATGATCCCGTGGCGACACGCCTCAAATTGGGATGGTGGAAAAGAGGGCACCCCGCCACCGGAAGGGCATGCCAGCCCACGCTGATGAACAGACGTTGATGCAATCACAATCCTGACCAGTCATAACACAACACCGGGAGCCGACATGAGCCAAACCCTCACCCCCGGCGGCAATGCCGCCCTCAACAGCAACAACATCGTCATCCGCGTACGCAGCGGGACGGACATTGATGTTGCCGCCTACCGCCTTGCCAGCAACGGCAAGGTACGCGGCGACGGTGACATGATCTTCTACGGCCAGACGCAGTGCGATGACGGCAGCGTGTCCTACAGGGGCCACGAGCGTGAATCGACGCTGGCCGTCAACCTGGCGGCGCAACCGGCGGCAATTGAGCGCATCGCTATTGCTTTCTCGGCGGCGCTGCCGTTGGCACAGCTCGGCAGTCTGACGCTCTCGGTCGAGGCCGACGGGCAAACCCAGCTGCAATGCCTGGTCAATGGCAGCGGCCGCAGCGAAACCGCGCTGATCCTCGGTGAGTGCTACCGCCGCAGCGGGGTGTGGAAATTCCGCTTTGTCGGCCAGGGTTTCAACGGCGGCCTCAAACCGCTGTCCGAGCACTACGGCGTGGAAATTGCCGATGATGATGCCGACGTAGCACCGGCTCCGGCTGCCACAGCGGCCACGACACCAGCCCCGGCCGCTGCCGCACCAGCTACCCCGGCACTCAACCTGGCCAAAGAACGGCAGCAGCTGTTGCTCTCCAAGGCGGAAAACAGCCTGCCGCGCATGGCAAACCTGATCAAGCAGGCCGGTATCAGCCTAGAAAAACGCGGCCTGGCCGAAGCACGCTACCGGGTCTGCCTGGTGCTCGACATCAGTGCCAGCATGGATCAGGAATACCTGAAGGGTTCGGTGCAAAAACTGGCCGAACGTGCCCTGGCCTTGGCGGCACGACTGGACGATGACGGCGAGGTCGAGGTCTACCTATTTGGGGAAAAGGCACACCGCAAGCCGCCGCTGTCGCTCGACAACGTGCGGCATTACATTGACGGGCTGCGCATCCGTCTCGAGGGTAACACCAAATACCTGCTGCCGATGAAAATGGTGCGCGAAGACGCGGATGCGGCCGGGCATCACTATCCGACACTGGTGCTGTTTATTACTGACGGGGCGACCGCAAACGAGGCGGCGGTAAAACGTTTCATGATAGACGTTTCCGCAGAGCCGATTTTTTGGAAATTCATGGGCATCCGTCGGGGCAAAAGAGGCTTCTTCTCTGGGGATAATTTTGGTTTCCTTGAAGAACTCGATGATATGGGTGGCCGTACCGTTGACAATGCCGATTTCTTCACAGTGGATGCCGGCGTCACCTTGTCAGACGCCAAGCTATTCGACCTCCTTGTGAACGAACTCGACAGCTGGCAACGGGCGGCGAAGAGGGCGGGGATTCTGTCTGGGACAGCTTGAGGGGTTCGCTTTCCCTGTAACAGGTACAGCCTCGTTTTCCACAAACACCACAACCGGTATTAAGGGCCAACAGACAGAAAATCTGTTGATTGCCTCATTCTTCTCGGTTTCTTCTCCTGTCGCCAGAATGGCGACCATCATTCCCGATGGACTCCTCCTATTACGCACGTTTCTGGACGAGGCTACGGAAATCCCGTAGTATTCAAGTGCGGAAATTCCGTACTAACTACCTGGAATCTATCATGCAACACCATGACGACCGGCACTCAGCAATACTCTCTGCAGCCACGATACACATCACCAATGGGCAAGAGCTCAAAGCATTGCGCCATTTTTTACGACTCAACCAGCGGGAGATGGCCGAGCAGATGGACACGCCGTTGGGCACATTGCGCGATTGGGAACAGGACAGAACCTCATTGCCCGGCATCGCCCGGGCGTATCTCAATCGTTTTCTGAATCAGGGAAAATATATGCGCGTAAAAATCATTCATCCCAGCCCAATGGTACGCCGTGCCGTCGTCGGCGAATTTGTCGAATATCTGGACGTGGACTGGACGCAACCGCTTGAGGCATTAAAGGTGGATCTGGAAATCGCTCTTGAATATCTGCTGGCTGCACCAGCGTACCGCAAATACCGCGAGGAAGCCCGCATCTACAAGGGGAACAGCCATTTGAAACTGGTAGCCGGTGACAAAGACCTGGAAAAATTGCTGTCGGTGTTTGATCACATCATTGGCCCGGAAGAAGAGGCCGGGAAGTAGGGGAAAATCCGGTATTGGGTGGGAAAAACGGGCCACTCCCGGAATAAACAGACACGGTTCTTATGACACTAGAAGAGTGCAAAAAACCTATTATTCGGATAACAGATGAGCACTTAAGGTAACCGAAGTATATGGATGAGACAAGCTAAATCCAAAGACACCACAAGATATAGTGGCAAAAGGACAAGCCTCACCCCCAAATTTTGCGTTTGACAAAAATTATTGACTTTTCAACCAACAAGTGACACGTGTTATTTGTCAAGACTTTGCCCCCCGAAAAAAACACCTAAAATAGCTTGCGAAACAAAAAACCGCCGGGCTGACCCAGCGGTTTGGGGTGGGGTAATTAGTATTGGCGTACTGTTCCCCCTGGCTGGCACCGTCCAAGCCCCATGACGGAACTATGAATGGATACCGATGCTGTGAGAAGCAAGAAGGTATTTTACAGGTTCTCGCGAGATGTTTTGTTACGGTGCAGGGTCTTTTTATTAGCAAATAAGAGCAAATAAGAAGAAATAGGCATATTTCATGGAGAAACAACATGAAAAAAATACAGAAACCGCAACAAAACCAATCAAAAAATACTTTTTTCCTTGCCCTGAGGCAATCCAAGAAACTGCGTATTTTCGGTTACCACTTGCGGTTCCATTTCTCGTTTTGCATTAGCAAATAGGAAAATGGGGACGGCGCCAGGCAACTGGCGCCGTTTTTTGTCCCTGTCACCGGCAGCGGGGCAGATCCTCCCAGCGGGTGGTATAGGCCGGACTGAGCATGTCGCGCCGCATCGCCCATGGTTGCCCGATGCCCTGCGCCGCAAGAAAGACATTATGACGCTTGCGCTGGTTCAACCCATCAATCACCTGCATCAGCCGGTGGTCATTGCGGATGCCGGGTACGGGGAACAACGGCGGCTGTCGTTCGCCCCGGCTGAACTCGGAGAGCAGGACACCGGCCTTGGCAAATTTGACCCCGGCCCGAAATATCTCCAGCGCCGCCGGGCGTACCGCTCGCAACAGGTCGCGGGTGTCGGCCGTCAATGCCGCCAGGGCAACGGTGCGCTGCGCACTGTAGGGCTGTTGCCCATAACGAGTGCTACGGACAAAGACCGTCACCATGCGGCATTCCTGCTTCTCTTGGCGTAGTTTTTCGGCGGCACGCGCGGTGTACTCGGCCACCGCTTCACATAATGCCTCCGGGTCGGTGATCGCACTTGAGAAGGAACGGCTGCTGATGATTTGCTGCTTCGGGGGACGTACCTCTTCCAGCTGCAGGCAGCTTTGCCCGTTTAACTCGGCCACAGTCCGCGCCAGCACAACATTAAAACGCTGCCGGATCCATCCCGGATGACTGTCGGCCAGCTGTAGTGCAGTATGAATACCGAGAGCACGCAGATGCTCGCCCAGACGGCGGCCGATGCCCCACACCTCTTCCACCGGGGTGATGGCGAGCAAGCGGCGCTGCCGGACCGGGTCGGACAAATCCACTACCCCGCCGGTCTTGGGATACTGCTTGGCGGCATGATTGGCGAGTTTCGCCAGGGTCTTGCTCGGCCCGAAACCGATACCGCAGGTGATGCCGGTCCACTGGCGGATAACCTGTCGCCACTCACGTCCCAGCGCTTCCAGATCGGAAAGACCGCCGGCATCCACAAAACACTCGTCGATGCTGTACACCTCAAGCGCCGGGGCAAAAGTAGCGATGGTCTGCATCACCCGGTTCGAGATATCGGCGTAGAGACCATAATTACTGGAAAAAACCGCCACACCGCGCGCACGAAGAAACTCCCGGCAGCGGAAATAGGGCTCACCCATCGGAATACCCAACAGCTTGGCCTCGGCATTACGGGCGATGACACAGCCGTCATTATTGGACAGCACCACAACCGGTTTGCCGCGCAAATCCGGACGATAGACCTGCTCGCAAGAGGCGAAGAAAGAATTGGCATCAATCAGCGCGATCATGGCGGGCCTTGCCCCGGCGCAATTTGCGGATGACGGCCGTCACCACGCCGACAATCTCAAAATCACTGTCGGCAGAAACCGGCTGTGCCTTGTAAGCCACGTTGTGCGGAATCAACAGAGGTGCACAATCAACAAAGCCCAGCTCCTTAACGGTAAAGCCGCCATCCAGGGCGGCAATGATGATATCGCCACTTTGGGCATGTAAAGAGCGGTCCACACACAGCACGTCGCCGGGGAAAATCCCGGCATCGATCATGGAATCACCATCGGGCTCGACGCGCAAGTAAAAAGTCGCCGGCGCGTTGCGCACACAATACTCGTTGAGGTCGAGCATCTGCTCAACGTAGTCATCGGCCGGGCTGGGGAAACCGGCGGCGACGCGGGTGAGCATCAGTGGCAGGGGTAGGTATGGTGGTTCCGGTGGGGAGATGAAGAGGGAGGATGAGTCGCTCATGAGATATAGAAAATTAAAAAATTAAGCTATTGTTGTACATGCTCAGTTGATTGTGCACAAGAAGAGCCTAAGCAGGATGCGTGCTGCTTAAGGAAGCACAAATCCCTTCTGTTTTTACGATTTTTTAACAATTAGTTCTTGCTGAATAAATTTATGATGTTAAAGTATACATCTTAAATGTTCGCTGTCATGATATGTGACAAAGCCCGTGCGCACACCAAGTATTTAGATTTATATCAACTGCTGATATAAAAAATTGGCGGCGCCATTTGCAAGATGGCGCCGCCGTTTTTTTTTGCCTTATATTTTTAACACTTGGTCAAGCAAGTGCTAGAACTGCTGATTATAAATTTGTGATCGTTATGATGGCATTGGTTTTCCTGCTCAATACGACAGGCGTTGCATAACAAATGCGCAACGATCAATTTCACTTTTGGTTGACAGAATCTGCCCAAGCTGGTAATCAGCAAAAGCAGCACGAGAATGGTAGTCAGGAGGCGTTCACATACGGCCCCTCCCCTTTGACTTTTAATTGACATAGGCCACTCCATATAAATAATGGGTTACAGAGAATTTTCAATAAATATAATAATTTGAGTTCTCTTTTTCCTTGCACCTCCGCTATCCTAGTTATGGGCGTGTATATGCGGTTGATTACGTGTAGTTTTTTAATTTTGTTCATGGCAGTTTTTCCAGAATTGCTTGTGATTGTCGACAGCGTATTATAATGCCAAACTTGGTACACGAGTCAAGTTGTATGTCGTTTCAAACAGGAATTGAGACAAGGCAGCGAGCCGGAAACAGTACAACTAGTACGGCGAGGCGAGCCAACACCGTATCATTTCTGTTTGAAACGACTATATACATAAAAGCTACAGACTTAGGCAGCTGATGTTTATAGCCTCCTTCCAGACAATAAAAAAAGCGCCTTTCGGCGCTTTTTTTATTGTCTGCATGACAGCGCTTACGCACCCGTCGTGTCATCAGGATCTTCCTCCCCATCGTCATCGATGGGAATGTAGGTTTGTCGATTGTCATCCCAGCGGTAATCTTCCTCACCGCCCCATAGCGCAAAACCAACCTCGTAGGCCTCGCAGCTGCCATCCGCAAATGCTTCAGGCCCGGTTCGGACGCCGTTGCGTATCGTGTACCGCCCGGCATTCTCACCCGGGATTTCTTCGGCAAATTCGACCGTGAGTTCGGTCTCGGGATAGTGGAGCGACAGCGTTTCGATGAAAGCGTGCGGGTGGGTCCACGCCGTTTGGAAGAAACAATTGCACCGCGCATGGTCTAGATAGAAACTGCTCAGGTTGGAGCAGCTGCCCCAGTTGTCCAGACACCAGCTGTACCAGTCGGGTTGGCCGTAGAGCTTGTAGCAAAGATAGTAGCGTCCGGCGAGGCGGGCCCACTCTTGAGCCGGCATCAATTTTAATGTCTTGACCATCATGCGCTGTGCATCAGTCTGATAACGCAACACTGTCGGTGCATTCTCCGGCTTGATGATTTCTTGGTAGGACATGCCGCTTGCCAGCAGTTCCCGGAAATGACGGCTTTCTTCACCCCATTCGGTTTTCAGCAGAGTCAGCGGCATCGGCACAAGGCGGTTGAAATCCCGCAATTCGTTGAGCACGGCACGGTTGTTGCAATACACATGGTTGGCTACCCAGTTAGGCATATATATCTCCTTTTTTCAGATGAAAAAAAGGGAACAGCCCCGACGGGACTGTTCCCGTCGGGACTCGCAGAGCTTGCGCTCCGCTGTGAGAATGGGTCTTGCGACCCGGTGGTGGCGTTACCGCCGATGAGGGCCTTGCGGCCGGTGGGTTAGGCGCGGCCGAGCAGCTGCTTGGCCAACGCTTCCGTGATGGAGTTCTCGCCGTCTCCCTCCTCGACAAAAGCGTCGAGTCCGGTTTCCGGCATCACCCCCATGGTGGACAGCGCGGTCTTGATTTTGCGCGCCATCAGTTCCATGCACTGCACCTGGGCACTACCGGCATAACAGGCGTAATAGACCTTGACGGCCTCTTTTTGCCCGATCCGCCAGCTGCGGCGCGAGGCCTGGGCGACGGTATAGACGTTGTAGCCCGTCTGCATGAAATACAGCGTCGGAAAGGCGAGCAGGTCAAGGCCGGTTTTCACCAGCTCCGGATTGGTGATAAGCACATCCACACCGCGTTCGACCTGATCGTTGATCCAGTCTTCACGCGCATCGCTGCTAACGGTGGAGCGCAGCACCGCCACACTCAACCCATGGGCCTGCAACAGATTGCGCAGCCGGGTTGAGGTGTCATGGCCGCCAGTGTAAGTGGTATAGACGATGACGCGCCGGCCCAAGGCCTTTTCGGCGAGGCATAGCTCGATCACATCTGCCTCCTTCGGCGTCGGCGTATCGGCGTCGTATAGCGCGGCCTGTTGCGCCAGCAGATCCTGTTTGTCGTGCGGGTGCACGACCTTTTCGTCGCGGAAACAGGTTTCTGGCCAGCGCAGCAGGGCATTGATGACCACCCCCGTGAGGGAACTGTCACGATGGGCCAGCGCTTCACGCAATGCCGTTTGCAGTTGCTGGGTCAGGGAACGGTTCGCATCCGCCATCCAGACCGGCATGTCAATGACGCGCGTTTCTTCTGTGAAGTCCGGCAGGATGTTGTCACCCAGGTCGCTGAGGCGCATGAACACCGTATACGGCAGTACGAAGCGGGCTATGCCGAGTGGCGAAAACCCCGGTGCTTTGCGCGATGCGGTGGTTGCCTTTTTCGCGCGTGATGTCTGAAAACTCTCACCTTCCTGGTTCAAGTGCACAATATCGATCAAGCAACCATAATGGCGCATGAAATTGGTCTCAGAGGCCGCAAGCGAGTTGTTTTTCGCGACACCGAAGCCCAACTTCGTCATGACGCCGGGCATGGCGCGAAACAAGAGGTAGAAAAGGTCGGAGGCGTAGCCGCCCATCAATGTACCGGTGAGGCATAGCACCTTGTCAGCACGGTCGCAGAGCACGGCCATGGCCTGCCCCTGGGCGGAGCCGGCATTCTTGTACTCGTGTGCTTCGTCAACCAGAGCCAGGGAAAACGCCGTGCGCGGAAAGAAGCGCTTGACGAACTCGGACGGCTGATAGCTGACATTGCGCAGGGCAAACTCTTGCCGGCCCAAGGCTTTTTCGAGGCGCTCGGCCTGACGGTCGTTGAAGAAGAAACCGCCGTCGGCCGTTTGCAGGTTGACGAAATCGAAGATGTTATCGTCGATGACCGTCTCCAGCGTCTCAGTGCCGAAGGTGTCGAGCAGGCGGGTCGTGGTGACCGCGCCAATGCCCGGCAGGGAACCGAGGAACTTGCGCAAGCGCTCTTCCGGCGTTTGTTCGCCGTTATCTTGATGCCGCATCGTCCACAGCGCCGCACCGCAATTTTTGCAATGCTCGCGCCGTTCTTTGCCCCAGCTGCCGCCGGCGTGCAGCGGTCTACCCTCGCTGTCGGTGCAGTAGCTGCCGCAATGCTGGCAGGCGATGGCCGGGTAACTCTCGAGGCGTTGTTTGCCGTCACTGAGTGTGGCCATAAAACGGTAGGTGCGGGTCCAGTAGGACGGCCGCCAGAAAAACCCCATGCGCATCCGCACCCGGCCGATGACCAGATAGTGCGGCCGGTCACTCTGCGTGATGTCACGCAGACGCTTGCGGAACAGCTGCAGTTCGCGGATGGCGTTACTGCCATTGATAACGGTAACCACCGCGTCCGGCACAGTATCGAGGATCTCGCGCCGCCATTTGTAAACCAGGTGCGGCGGTGAAATCACGAGGACTGGCTTACAGGAAAAACCACGCTGCATCAGCGCCGAGACGCAGATGCCCATCATGGTCTTGCCCGTGCCCATTTCGCCGTTCAAAAAAATTGCCGGCAAGTTGTGCTCGACCAGCCCGGCATAGCAGGCAAGAATGCGGTGTTTCTGGGCGGCAAAGGGTTGACGCTGCAAACTGGCGAGGACTTCATCCTGCCAGGGAGCATGGGTGCCGTCATAGAGGACCGGTGTCTGTTTGCTGATCTGCTCGAGCAGCGGCGTGCTAAAGTCGGTGAGGAACTGCGCCAGTGGCATGACAAGTTCATCATCCGGGGCTGTTTCATCCTCGTCTGACAGCATAACCTCGGTGACAATATCGTCCCTTAGGGGGATTTCGTCTGCCGGTGGTGACTCACCTTGCGGTGCGCCTTCCCAGGTCAGGACAACGCGCTGTGCGGCAAGGGCCTGTTTGGCATACTCGGACAGCGGCGCGACGGCTTTGAAGCCACGGTCGCTGACCAAGGGAATGCCGAATGAGCTGGTGGCGTCAACAATCTCGTTCAGGTCAACATAACCCAGCTCAGGGAATCCCATGCCTAGGTCGCATAGGCCGAAGGCGATGTCGTCATCATCGATTTCCGACAAGAGCCAATGGTGCTCGTGCCCGGGGACAGCCAAATGTACGACCGGCATGGGGTCGTGACCTTCGGCATAGTGCCGTTGGTGGTTGGCATGCAGGGTGGCGATTTGCTGCGGGGTGAAAAGCAGCGCAGCCGCGCTGGTAGGTTTGACAGCGGCAACGTTGATAGTATCGGACATGGTGTTCTCCTTTGAACATTGGGAATGAATAAAGGGGAACACCACCGCAGGGGAAGTGTTCCCCTGTGGGATGTTGGGCAGAGCCCAGAATCAGCTCGGGCCGCATACGGCCCTGACGTCAACGGTTACGGCTTCCCGTCTTCCGTGACAGAATTGGCATCGTCTGCCGGGTTAGTTGTGACCAAACCGACAATGCCCGGCCCGAAGTCTTGGGCGAGGCGTGCTCGCAGCGCCTGCTCGAAGCGGGTAGCGCGGGTAGAGGTGTCGGCATCGTGTCTATCGTCGCCGAGATAATTAATTTGAATTTGCATAGTGTTCTCCTTCGGAAAAAGAAAAGGGGAACACCACCCGGCGGGGAAGTATTCCCCGTGGGGTGAGGGCACGGCGGCCCGGGAGGTTAACCGGCCCGGTACGGGAGGTAGTTACGAACGGGTGAATACTCGTGGCGGAGCACGACCAGTTCGGCCGGTGTACCACGCGCACGCATGGTGTCGAGGAAGAGCGACGCGTCGTCGTCTTCTTCCAGGTAGGCAGTCTCGCCGTCCCGGTAGGACCAGGGACTGATGCGTCCGGCGATACCCAGGGCGCGCAATTCGGCCATGGGCACTTCTACCCAGCCGTGGCTGGGGTCTTGATGGTAGATGTAGTTGGACATGGTGTTCTCCTAGAAAAACAGGAGAACGACCCGGACAGGGGCGTTCCCCTGCGGGTTGGATGCGCGCGGCAAGGCGCGGAAGAGGCACCGGAAGGTGCGATGTGTTTAGGTCAGTCAGAAAGCAGCGCCTGCAACAACATGGTCATCGTCTCGACCGCTATCTGATCCGCCTTTTCGACGAATTCAGCGTTGCGTTCTTGATAATCCAGTGACTTCAGCTGGATGGAAATGGCCACTCCGTTGACGCTATCGCCCTCTATTGCCACCTCCGCATTATTACCCCGGATCGTGGAAGTAATCGGGCAGACCCAGACAAAACCCGTTTGCCGGGAAAATTGCTGACTGCTCACGACCAGCGCCGGACGACGCTTTTGGATTTCGCGGCCTACTGCCGGATCCAGGTCAATGTAGATGATGTCACCTCTGGCGGGAATGTAGCGGCTCATAACAGCTCCTTCCCGACCGATCGCATCTCCATCCATTCCCGATCTTCTTTTGTTTGGAAGGTCTCGGGTGTGACGCCTTCAAGAATCTCTTCCAGTGTCAGGCGCTTCACCTTGTCCTTAGACGGACTCAGGATGATTGCACCGTCTTGCAGGGCAACATCGAAACGATCCCCGGTGCCAACACCCAGCTGTTCTAGCAGGGCTTTCGGCAGGGATACGATGTTGGCATTGCCGCTCTTGCGGATGGTGATGGATGGCATGGTAATCTCCGGCTTAGTTTTACCGAAGTATAACCTATGGATGAAGAAATTCATGGTGTTCTCCTAAAAAAGCAGGAGAACGACCCGGTACAGGGGCGTTCCCCTGCGGGTTGGGTGATGCTGCCATGATGATGGCAGCGTGTAGAGTTGGGTCGTCACGCCATCGTGCGGATGACGTTGCCGGATTACAGACGAGTTTGACACCCGCGTACGGGTGCTGTGCGATCGCGCCGGCTCTGTTGCGTTTAGAGTTCGCCAACTACTAGGGGCGAGTATAGCACCGGCACCCGGCAAGAAAAAACCGCCCCGGAAGGCGGTTGGCTGGCCGGTTATGCCGGACTCTGCTGCAGTTGGGCCAGATAGCATGCCAGGTTGCGGTCAACCGTCACCGGCAGGTATTGGCCAATTCCAGGGCATACTCGGTACCGCTCCACTCGTTGGTGAAACAGGCGCTGAGGATAGCCCGGTCATCGACAAAGGGACACAGCCTGAGCCGCGCCAGTTTTATTTTGCCGCCAAACTCTGCCGAGGTCATGCCGAGCGGGATGGAGAGGTCGTAAAGGTGTTGCTGAAACTCCCAGAATACCGACAGGATGCGCTGCAACGCGGCAACATCAATGTCGATGACAAGATCCGGCAAGGGTAGATCGTTGGGGTCGGACATGTAAACCTGATCCAGTTCGGCCGACCCCGCCGGCAGTTCCAGACGCAGCCAGAGACGGCCGTCTTCGTGTACCGGGATGAAAAGAGCCGCCGGGGCAGTGGTTGATGTGGACATAAAGGCTCCTGTGCAGGGTTGAAAAACACGGGAGCCTCCCCATGTGGAAAGACTCCCGTCGTGGGGGTGATGGTCCGCCGGGGCGGACCGGACAAACAGGGCTGCTTCAGGCCGGACCGGAATCCGGGCTGTAACAGGAAGGGATCGGTTTATACCTGTGCCAGCAGGCTCTCCAGCCAGGCTTGCAGGGCATCCGCCTCCGCAAAGGGAAAGCACTGACTCAGGTCGAGAAAATACTCCTCGCTCCCATCAGTATCCGCATCGTAGAAATGCAGCTCCAGGTCAAGTTGGGACCCGGTGAAGAGGTAGAGACAGGGCGAGAGGATGTCGCCGGCAAAACCGGCGGACGAAACGTCAATGCGCAGCGCGACATGATGCAGAAGACTGTTTTCCCGTTGCGAGACCGCGAGGGCGGCCGCAAAACGGGCCACGTCAATGTCGATCACCGCATCGGGCAGCGGCAGGGCATCGTCGTGCGGAGGCACGACATCGGCCAGCAGGGACGCATCTGGTGGCAAAGCCAGCCGCAAGACGCAGCGGCCGTTCTCTTCGCAAACCACGAAGGCGGGTTCGGTGACAGGGATGGCAGTGTTCATAACAGACTCCGGTGAAAAAAAAGCACGGGAGCCTTCCCCGCCGGGAAAACGCCCGTGCGGGGGAAGAAGAAGAAAAACGATCAGCGCAGCTGCCGGGCGGAGAGGCCGTCGGCGGCGATAAGGTGCGGTGTCAGGGCCGACTCCACTTGTTCGCAGACCCAGCAAAACACCGTACTGCGCCTCGCGTATTGCGGGTCATCAAGGATGGTGCAGAGGAGGGACGCCACATCGGCGGCGAGACCGCCGCCGCTATCCGTCAACAGGAAATGGTCCAGCAACCGGCACAGGGACTGCTCGCGCAGCCAGTGGTCAATCGCTGCCCGGTTGCGCAGCAACAGCCAGCGGACAACGCCATCACTGAGCAGATCATCGACCTGGTCAACATAGCCATCCGCCGCAAGCGGCACGTCGCGGAACAGATAGGCGAGATCCGCATGAGCAAAAACAGCCTCTGTCGTCATGCGCCGTCTCCGTCTTGCCGCAATAAGCCGGCCAGATAGCCGGGTACGTCCCGTTCCGGCACGGCAAAGCAGGCACCGATATGAAAATAGTATTGTGCTGATGTTTCCGCCCATTCGTCCTGAAAAAGCAAATCGAGCGCGATATAGTCGGGGAAGACGGAAAGATGCACATAGGGACGGATCAGGTACCCCTCAAAGCCTTCTGATTTGACCTCGGCGGCGATGCCCAAGTAGCGCAGGGTGTCGCCGTGTTCACGCAGCAGGTCAATGGCTTGCACCAGCCGGGCGACATCAAGGCGGATGACCGCATCCGGTACCGGCAGTGCGCCCGAATCCGGCAGGATCACATCGTCCAGGGTCGGGCAGTCGGCGGGTAAGGTCAAAGACAGCAGCAAGCGGCCGTCACAGGTTTCCGGCACAAAGCGCGGAGAGGTTGCAGTTGGGGTGTGCATAAAAAACTCCCGGTTGAAACAGGCGGGAGCATCCCCGGCGGGGATGTTCCCGCACAGGGTGGATGAAAAGGAAGACGGTTCAAGCCAGGGTGGCTGTACCATCTCCGTCGGTTGAGTGCTGCTTGGGCGAGCAGCGATCGCAGGCCCAGCGGTAGAGTAAATCGGCACGGGCCTGTTCGGGGTCATGCAGCATGGCGCTAATCGCCCGTGCCAACCCTTCTTTCAGCCGGTCGTCCCGGCTGAGGTGTGCGCCCAGCTGATCGGCAACATTTTGCCGGGACAGCCAGGTAAGAATATCGTCCCGGTTGCGCTGATACAGCCAGACGGTATTGACCGGGTCACGGACGACACTGTCCAGGACGCGGCGGTAGTTTTCCTCATCGATGAGGTAGCCGTCCAGCAGATAGGCGAGATCGGCATTGGGGATAGAAAAGGTCATCTGCCCTCCTCTGAGTTGATGAACAGGGACACCCCTGCAAGAGAGACGCCCCGACGGGTGGCCGGTTCAGGCAAAGGCTGCCGCCAGACGGGCTTTGATTGCCAAACGCACACGGCCCCAATCTTTATCCTCGAACCGGTTACACACAAGCGACTTGCCGTTGACATCGTTGAGATGGCACCACTTGCCGGGCTTGTATTCACCCCGGTAGGTGTTGCCGACGGTGTCGCTGATGCAGAAGCAGTAGGAAGAACGGAATTTGCCGGGTTCCCGTGTGCACGGGGCATCCTCGGCAAAAACCGCGCCGGCGAGCAGCGTCGCCACATCGTGATGGTGTCGGGCATAGAGTATATTGGCCAGCTCCCGAAAATCCGGGTGCTGCGTGGCCGCCATGAGATAGCGTCGCTGCCGGCTGATATCCGGCATCTCCACGGCGTGATACAGCGTTTTGCTGCCGCGCCGGAGATGGAAAATTTCGGGGTAGCCGTGCGGGTAATGCAGGCTGAGGTAGACAGGGGTGCTGTCACCTTTACCGACCAGCCGGTAGGAATAGAGCGATTGCAATACATCGGGCAAAACCGACAGATCAAGACCGCGCAGACAGGCAAAATAGCCGTCCACGAAAGCACAATCTTGTTCCCGGGAAACCCGGTCATAGATCTCGCGCAGGATTTCCTCCACTGCGCACTGTGCGGCCAGGTGGGCCATGCGTAGCAGGTCGAGGCGGGTCTCGGCCGGATACTCGTCGGCGATGAAGGCAACCGCGTTTTTGGCCCGCGCGAGCCCTTCTTCTGCAAGTTGCGCCCTGAAGGCGGCGTTGATAGCGCTACGTTCGGCGGCATCGGCTGCCAGACCGAGCACGGTCAGGGTAAGCCGTGTCTCGGAACATTCGAGGAGAGACGCAAAATTGTCCTCAATCAGATCATGGACGCATCTTTCAATTCTCGTAGATGACATGGAAGACTCCTGTTTTTACAAAAAACAGGGGCACCACCCACAGGGAAGTGCCCCTGTGGGTGGGTGAAGGCGGTGATGTCGCCTGGGGGGGAGGTCAGTCGTGGGGGAACTGCACTGCTTCTTGCAGGCTGTTCTCGAACGCCCTGAATCCTTTATGCTCGGCCGCCGACATGACGTAGCGGCCACGGAAGAAAATGCCGCGTTGACTGAATTGGTGATAAATCACCTCTTCAGCGCGCGACAGCGCATAGACGCTGATACCGGCGCTGTCAAAGCGCAGGATCAGCTCAATATCGCCGGGCAGCCGGTAACGTCCGAGCCAGATTTCCGGTCCGTCATCGACCATGCCGAAGTAACCGAGAGAATCGGTTGCTTGCGGCTCTCTTTCCAGGCTGACGCAGTTGTCATCCAACCGGGAAATTTCGATGCCTTGCAAGACGTCGAAATAACGGCTGGCGTATTCATGCGCCAGCTTATGCCAGCAGAAACTGGCAGCTTCAGCTGCCAATTCATCGGCGACGGCCATCACGGCCTGACGCATGGCCATTTCTGGCACTGCGTGCAGGGCTGCCGGATCTTTGGCCAGGCTGTGGCGGACGTATTGTATCGTCCGATCTAAGCCCTGGTCGCGGATAAAGGCTTCGGTGGTATTAGCCACCATTGCCTCCTCTTCGCGGCTGCTGATCCAGCTGTGGTCGCCCATGCGGGGCCAGAAGCCGTCCAGCTCGCTCAGGAAGTCTGGATAGCCGGCTTCCAAAAGCGCCGTGATGGCAGCAATGCGCGCCTCAAGCCGTGCTTCTTCCGCGATCATTTCGCGGATGTCGTCCTCTTCAAAGGGACAGCGGGGATTGAAGGTGTCTGTAGATGTAGACATGAATTTCTCCTGTAAAAAAACAAAAAAGAAATACAGGAGAACGCGCCGCACAGGGGAACGTTGCCCCTGCGGGTTGGGTGATGCTGCCGGGTGGTGGCAGCGTGTAGAGTCAGGTCGTCACGCCATCACACGGATGACGTTGCCGGATCACAGACGAGTTTGACGTCACGGATGACGCTGTGCATTCGCGCCGGCTCTGTTGCGTTTTCAGTTCGCCAACTATGAGTTCGAGTATAGCACCGCCGCTTTGCGGCGCAAGCAAAAACCGCCGGCGGTGCGGCGGTTTGGGGTCAGGGATGTGGGTGCGGTGCGCAATGTCGGTGCAGCTGCGGCTCAATTGCCGCAGAGCTTTTCCCTGATAAAACTTTTACCGGAAAGCACCGTTTGCTCTGGTGATTGGCGTCAAGAGAAGGGGAGAGGGCGAACCTGATGCCGATTTGGGATTGGAGAAGACTCAGAAAAGACATCTTCTCCTTCCCCATTGTGCGACCGTTTGGCTCGATTGGATGTGGTATATAGCATTACCTTATATCCCAGCGATTTGGGTACAGTCACGTCGACAAATGTTGCGAGGGTTGCTTGTGTAGAGATTGAAGCCCCAAACCAATAGTTTTAACTCCCGGCCTAGGAGACTGATCTTGTGGTAGCAGAGCAAATGGAAGGAAGCGATGAGAATACAGAATAGTAGTGACACAGTACAGCCAAAGGGTAATCCTGAACAACGCAAGGCCATTCTGACTACTGATGGCCCGGTGCTTATCATCGCAGGTCCTGGATCCGGCAAGACCTTCACGCTCGTTGAGCGGATTGTCTACCTGATCACGCACAAAGGGGTTGCTCCGGAATCGCTTCTGGTCGTTACTTTCACCGACAAGGCTGCGCGTGAGCTGACGACCCGTATCTCCAACCGACTGACTGCTTTGAACATCAAGTTCAATCTGAATGAAATGTACTTGGGCACGTTCCACTCAATCTGTCTGCGGCTGCTTGAGGAGTTCCGCGAGTTCACCCGTCTCAAGCGCAGCTTTACGCTATTTGATCAGTTCGACCAACAGTATTTCCTGTATCAGCGCATCAAAGAGTTTCGTGAGCTACCGGATGCCCAACTGGTTATGGGTGATGACCAGTCCGGACGTTGGGCACAGTCAGAGAACCTGCTCAAATGGCTCAACAAGGTCAGTGAAGAAGCTCTTGACGTTGTTACCCTCAAAGGAGCCGCAGAACCAGAAATTCGCGCCTTGGCTGAGTGTTTTGCCAAATACCAAGAGCTGCTGTACGAGCACAACTCGCTGGATTTCTCCGGCATACAGTACGAGGCTCTGCAACTGCTGGAAAAGCACCCCGATGTGCTGTCGCAACTGCGAGAAAAACTCGCCTACCTGATGGTGGATGAGTATCAAGACACCAACACGATTCAGGAACGCATCCTCCTGCTGTTGGCAGGCGAGAAAACAAACTTGTGCGTCGTCGGTGACGATGATCAGGGCTTATACCGCTTCCGTGGAGCTACCATCCGGAACATTCTCGAGTTCCCGACACTATTCAAGGATGGTCTGTGCAAGCAGGTGAAGCTCACCGTCAACTACCGCTCGCATCCGGACATCATCCGTTTCTACAACGAATGGATGAAACAACAATGCTGGGACGACGGTACGCGTGTCTTCCGTTTCGCCAAACAAATCGTTCCGCGTGATGCCGATTTCCCCGACATGCCTACAGCGGTACGGTTGGCTGCTGGCGGCGACAATTGGCACACCGAGGTACTAACCTTCCTCAACGACCTGAAGAGATCCGGCAAGCTCTCTGACTGGAACCAGGTTGCCTTTCTGTTCCGCTCGGTCAAGAACCCCAAGGTGGTGGAATTGGCCCGCTTTCTGGAGCATGAAGGGATACCGGTCTTCTCACCCCGTTCTAATATGTTCTTCGAACGTGAAGAAATCCGTCTGATGATCGGAGCGCTGATCTTCCTGTTTCCACAGTTTCCCAAGGTACGAGTATGGGTTGAAGGTGTACATCTGAAGATCTGGGAGTACTACGACCAGCTTTGCTTCAAACCCTTCACGGATGAGCTGCGCAAGCCGGAAAACAGACCGCTGCTGGATTGGGCTCGCCCTTTAGCCAAGCGCCACGCGGGGCTCGCACAGAACACCGACTATGCTTTTTCCGGTCTGTTTTATCAACTGCTTCAATTTCCTTTGTTCTCGCGCTTTCTTTCCGAAGAGGCGACGCAAGGCATAGATAAGGGTCGCGCTGCACGTAACCTGGCCACCTTCTCCAAACTCATTACCAAATTCGAGTATCTGCATTATGTCAGCGTACTCAACCCCAAGTTTCTAGACAAAAACCTTCGTGATTTGTTCAACCAGTTTCTGCGCTTCCTGGTCGATGGTGGCATTGGTGAATATGAAGACGAGTCTGAATATGCACCCAAGGGGTGTGTCTCTTTTTTGACCATTCACCAGTCCAAGGGGCTGGAGTTTCCGGTGGTGGTGTGTGGTTCTCTTGAGGCTGTGCCTCGCAAACAGAACGGCGAGCTGGATGAACTCCTGGAAGATGGTGGCTACCTTTCCAAGGAGCGCTTCGAGCCGCTTGAACGCATCAAGTACTTTGATTTTTGGCGGCTTTACTACACGGCTTTTTCGCGGGCACAGAACTTGCTGGTGCTGGCAGCACAAGAAAGACAAGGCCGTGGCAAATCGCCTTCCAAGTACTTTGAACGTCTGTTTTACCAACTACCCGGCTGGCGAGATATCAATTTGTCTGCGTTGACCTTCGAGGCTGTCAAGCAGATCAACCTCAAACGTGAATACTCCTTCACATCGCACATCACGGTGTTTGAGAACTGTGCCGAGCAGTACCGCTTCTTCAAAGAACTGGAATTTGCCCCTGTCCGAGAAAGTCCGATGCTCTTCGGTACGCTGGTGCACCAAACTATCGAGGACATCCACAAAACCGTACTACGTGGGGAAGAAAGCGCCATTACCCCCGACAGCATCAAGGGCTGGTTTTCTGCCAATTACGCCATGCTGTCGAAAAAAGATCGTGTCTACCTTGCCCCCACATCTCAGGAAGCCGCTCTGCAGCATGTGCTAAGGTATTACGAACGCGAAAACGGAAATTGGGACCGCATCAAAGAAGCCGAAGTCGAGATTTCGCTCGTTAAAGATGCATATATCCTCAAAGGCAACGTTGACCTGGTTCGTGGCGAAGGCGATACGGTCGAAATCATAGACTTCAAGTCAGAAAAAAAGCCCGACATGGAGAAAGATCGTGACCGCCTACGCCGCTACCAGCATCAGCTGGAGGTGTACGCCCACCTGGTAGAGGAGCGTATCGGTCAAAAGGTCAGCCGTATGCATCTCTACTACACCGGCGAAAGCGACGGAAACCCCTACGTCTCTTTCACCAAGGACGACCGCGCCATCGGAAAAACCATCGCCCGTTTTGACGACATCGTGGCACGCATCGAACGACAGGATTACCAAATCACAGCACGCCCAGTTAAGTTGTGCCAAAGCTGCGATATGCGCGCTTACTGCGATCATAAGAACTGGACATTCAGGAAAGACAACTGATGAGTAACACCAAAAGCACACAAGCCGACCTTCAACTGGCTACTCCGAAAGCTGATGCCTCCAATATCGAAAAGTACGAGTTTGAGCCTATTAAGGGCTACCCAATGCTGAATTGGCGTGGCAAACGTCCATTCACTTCCACGCAATATTACCCAGCGCAGCTAAAGGAAGTTCACGGAGAGGAAGTGGACGGCTGGCGCAATAAAATTTTCTGGGGCGATAACCTCCAGGTAATGAGTCATTTACTAAAAAAGTATCGAGGCGAGGTTAAGTTTGTCTACATTGATCCTCCCTTCGATTCGAAAGCCGACTATCGAATGACCATTCAAATGAAAGGAAGAGCTGCGAAGAATGATCAGCTAGCATTTGAGGAGAAGCAATACGGAGACATCTGGTCTAACGACGAATACCTACAATTTATGTTTGAACGTCTGATTCTCATCCGGGAGTTAATGGCGGATGATGCGGCAATTTACCTACATTGCGATTATAGGAAAGTGCATCATCTACGCTCTCTCATGGACGAAGTATTTGGTCAGCAAAATTTCCTCAATCATTTGATCTGGATGTTCTCAACTAGAAGCTCCATCAAGTCATCGTGGAAGAGAAGTCATCACGACATTCTCTTCTACAAGAAATCTCGAGACCCCATCTTCAACTGGAACGATGATATGGTTATTGAACCACTGTCTGAGGCAACTATTAAGAAATATCGTCTTGAAGATGAAAATGGTCGATATCGACTGAACGGCAGAAACATAAAAGACAGCCCTATTCGCAGTGCAAAAGATGTAGATGTCTCGTGGGAAAAATCTCACCCTGAGTTGGTAGTCCGCGACTATTTAAGAGAGGGAAAGGTAGCTAACGACTTTTTTTTCATTGACATCGAAAATCAAGCGTCTAACACAAGAACCGACTATCCAACTCAAAAGCCAGAAGAATTGCTTTACAAACTCATTGCAGCATCATCAAATCCTGGTGATCTGATTTTCGATTGCTTCATGGGCTCCGGCACGACCCAGGCGGTCGCTATGAAACTTGGTCGCCGCTTCATTGGCGCAGATATCAATCTAGGTGCGATCCAAACGACAACCAAACGCCTTTTGAAGGTTGCCAACCAATTGCGCCAGCAATCTCTAGTCGGCGAAACGAAAAACTACACTGGTTTCGAACTTTACAACGTTAACCACTACGACATTTTCCGTAACCCGGTTCAAGCAAAGGAATTGCTGATCGAAGCATTGGAAATCCAAAAATTAGAATTCAACACCGTATTTGACGGCGAAAAAGATGGGCGCATGGTCAAGATCATGCCCGTCAACCGCATCGCCACCCGCGCCGACCTGAACGAGCTGATTGCAGGCTTCAACTACAAGGCTTGGGAACGCAAACAGAACGAAAATCCGAACCGACCTGTAGAGAAGGTTACTCTCGTCTGCATGGGGCATGAGCCGGACTTGGCCGCCCAGTTGGAAATGGAGGTAACGCCTTTCAATATTGACGTGGAAGTGGTGGATATTCTGCGTGACAAGGCCAATCTGGAATTCAAGCGTGATTCACAAGCCAGGGTCGTCGTCAAAAACGATGAGCTGATCATTGAGCGCTTCTATCCGATGAACTTGTTGCAAAAGCTCTCTCTGCAAAAAGAGTCGGTCGATGACTGGAAGGAATTGGTTGAATCGGTGTTGATCGACTGGAACTACGACGGTTCAGTGCTGCAACCAGCGATCGTGGACATTCCGGGCAAAAACGATCTGGTCAAAGGCGTATACAAGGTGCCGGAAGATGCTGGCACCATCCGCGTGAAGATCACCGATCTACTGTCTGAGTCATGGGAAGGGAGCGTGAGCGATGGCAACTAAGCGCACCCCAACGAAAAATACTGCCAGCTCGACCAGTGCTTCGCTGAACTTTGCCTTCTTCCGCTTCCTCTGGCAGTTTTATCAATCCAACCAAGGTGCAATCCGCACACACTACAAGGAACTGACCCGCAAGTTCCTTGACTTCAACAATCCAGACCGCTCCCCAAAGGCTTTTTTGCGTCAGCCGCAGTTCGAGGCACTGGAGATCTATGTCTTCCTCAAAGAGTTTCTTGGCAACAACAAGGTCGAGGAAATTTTTAAAGCGTGGTACGAGCGTTCAGGCAAATTCGAAGGTCGCAAATTCGGTTCTTTCTTTGGAAGCAAGGGGCAAGAGATGTTTCAGTTTGGCTTAACAGACGAACTGGAGCTGAACTCGTACAAAGTCTTGTTCGAGAGGATGCGCAAGAACTCGCGCATCTATCCTAACTACATCTTCGCGCTGACGATGGGTACGGGCAAAACCATCCTGATGGCGACCTGCATCTTTTACGAATTCCTGCTGGGCAATAAATTCGAGAAAGACCCTCGCTATTGTCACAATGCTCTGGTGTTCGCCCCGGATAAAACGGTGCTGCAATCGTTGAAGGAGATCGAAGGATTCGATCTGGCACGTGTAGTGCCGCCGGAATATGTCAACTTCCTAACCACACACCTGCGCTTTCACTACCTTGAAGAAGCCGGTACCTCACTGGATACGTTGGATCACTCACGATTCAACATCATCGTTTCCAATACGCAGAAGATCATCCTCAAGCGTCAACACAAAGAAAAAAACGCGACAGTCAAACTGTTTGGTGCGACCGGCGAGACGTTTTCCCATACGGGTGTTTATGCCGATGCGGCCGACCTCTACAACTTCGACCAACCGGAAGAGGAAGGGGAACTGGCCACCAACCAACGGTTCGAGAAGCTGCGCCGCCTGGAGCAATTGGGTATCTATGTTGATGAAGCCCATCATGCTTTCGGCAAGGCACTGGCCAAGGATATGGGGATGGGCGTGAAAGAAACGGATACCAGCTTGCGCACCACCATCGATGCTCTTGCTGCCAGTCTCACCGACGCGGGGACGCGCGTAGTAGCTTGTTACAACTACACCGGCACGCCCTATGTAGGGAGCGAAGTGCTGCCGGAAGTTGTCTATGCCTATGGTTTGACAGAAGCAATCAGCAAGGGCTACCTGAAAAAAGTCAGCTTACACGGCTACACCAATACCCGCACCCAAGAGTTCGTAGATATTGCGATTGAAAAATTTATAAAGGAGAGCGGGGATCTGCGTCCGGAAGGCTTGTTGCCCAAGCTGGCTTTCTTTGCCGCGACCATTGATGAACTGACAAACGAACTGAAGCCGGCCGTGGAAAATGCGCTAATCAAGTACGACATTCCCATCTCACGCATCCTGGTCAACGTGGGCGACAGCAAGCTCACCACCAACGATGACATTCGCGAATTCAACCGTCTGGATACTGAAGAATCGGAAAAGCAGTTCATCCTGCTGGTCAACAAAGGGCGGGAGGGTTGGAACTGTCGCTCACTGTTCGGCGTGGCCATGTTCCGCGAACCAAAATCCAAGGTGTTTGTGTTGCAAGCCACGATGCGCTGTCTGCGCGCCATTGGCGAAGCCCAGCATACTGGCCATGTCTTCCTATCACAAGCCAACTTGGAAATCTTATATGATGAGCTGGATCAGAACTACCGCATCAGCGCCGACGAATTGCAGCAAGCAGGAAAGGGAAAGGAACGGGTACAAGTGCGCGTGGTTGAACCTCCGGTCAAGATCAAGCTGATGCGTGTACGCAAACTCTTTCAGGTGCGGGAAAAACAACCAGCCCCAGGGCAGGCACTAATGCCAGAACGTTCAGATTCAGACAAATGGAACGAGCTGATCGACAATTATCGCTTGATCGAAACGCAGCGGGACGGCCTAACGGTCACCGGTGCGGCGCGAGCAGCGGACATCCGTACCTTTGACTTGACGGAACGCCGCGAGAAGCGCGTCTTTTCCCCTCTGACACTGGTTGCCGAGATATCCCGCTACCTGAACCGTCAACCACTGGAAATTGAGACGCTGCTCGAGGCAACCAAGGAGGGTATTCCAGAGCTGGTGGCCATCACCAATGAGTTTAACGAACTGCTGTACGACGAAATTATTCCACGTCTGTTCCGTTCGCTGTTTGAGCTCGACGAATACGAAAAGAGGGACGAGTACGAAGTTGACCTGATCAAGATCCCTCCAAACGGTTATTACGAAGTGTCAGCGGCCAAAGACAAAATCGTTCGGAGGAGCGACCCGCAAATCGAAGAGGAGGAGCGCACCAAAAGTTTCCATCTCGACACCTACTGCTTCGACTCCGGCTCAGAAAACCTGCTGTTTTGGGATTTGCTACGCGAGAAGCGGGTGAAAAAAATCTACTTCACCGGTATGTTGACGCATGGTCAATCCGATTTCTTCATTCAATACATCGACCCGGATTCACGAACGGTGCGCAGCTATTACCCCGACTTCATATTCCAGCGCGAAGAACCGGATGGCAGCTTGAAATACGTCATCGTCGAAGTGAAGGCTGACAATCAGATAGAAGATGCCGTCGTGCAGGCTAAAAAGGATTTCGCCCAGCAGATCGCGGTGGCGAGCGGGATGGAATACCACATAATTAAATCGTCCGATGCTGATAGGCAAAATTCAAGAATATTGATATAGCGGATTCAAGTGCGCCTCAATTGCCGCAGAGCTTTTCACACGGCACGCCATCCTTGTCCCCGTCGAGACGGCTGACCCCGCATTGACGGTAGTAGTACTGCGCCTCGGCGCAAGAACGCATCTCGCCACAGTAACGCTTGCTGCCGCAACTACCGAAATTGGTTCCGACGTCCGCTTTTGCCTTGCCGCCCTTTTTCTGTTTCGCTTGCTGTACCTGCAGCTGTACTCCTTTTTGGTTTTTACGCCATTGCGAGGGCTCGACGATTTGCGCCTCGGGCTGGCTCCACAGGCCCTTGGCCGCTGCCTTGGCTTCCTCCTGGATCGCCGGCAGGTCATCGCGCCGGTTGTATTGGCTGTAGACCCAGGCATGACCGGTCGCGACCAGATCGGCGTTGACGTCGGTCCCGTCCACGGTAAGCGTGCAAACATCACGTTTGTATCTATCTTGTTCGCGGCAGTCGGCCACGACCTGCTTGCCAAAGGCCAGTTCGCTCAGGCGCTGCCGTGCCCGGTTGCCATAGGGCTGGCCCGATTCCGGCGCATCAATGTCGGCGAGCCGGATCTTATGCTGCTTTTTGCCAGCGTCGAGTACGGTCAGGGTGTCGCCGTCGCTGATGCCGACGACTTTCCCCTCAATAGTATAGGCCTGGGCGGCCGTGCTAACGGCCAGTGCTGCCGTCAGCAGCCAGCGTAATCCCTTCATGTCCTCCTCCTTTGGATGATGGGTCATAAAAAACCGGCGCGAGCCGGCAAGACAAGGTAAAAGCCCGCCGATCGCGGCAGGTTGCGTCATTATACGGTGCTGCGTCGGCCGTGGCGTTTCGTCAGTCCGGCGGCAAGGCTATCGACCGGCACCGCAACCAAAAAAAAACCGGCTCTCAGGCCGGGAATGATGGAGGAGGAAACAGGTAGGAGGGACCTGTTCCGATGGAGGAGTTCATAGATACCGTTCATGGTTGCCCAAGTATAGCACGGTGTCAGGTTAGGCCACACCGCCGGGCGGCGTGGCCGGGTTACCGTGCTGACAGATGCGGCAGACGATGACCAGGCAGAAAAAACCCGGCCGGAGCCGGGTCGTAGGGTTACAGCCAGTCGTCATCATCGCCAAACCAGGGACGGTGATGCGAGGGCTGATGGTGATACCAGCACACCAGGGCGCTGACACAGATGAGGGCAATGATCACGCGCAGGCTGAAGACGCTGGTAAGCGTCTGGGCCAGCAACTCAATGGCGAGGGCCGAAGAGAACATGGCAGGTACATGCTTCATGCGGCCTCCCCGGTCAGACGACCGTCTTTGATCAGGGTGGTGACGAGCTGCTGATAACGCTTGTAGTCACCAAGATCGAGTAGACAGGCGTCAACGCCGTGTGAGGGGAGGGCATTGATCATGTCGGTCTCGCGCAAGGCAGCTAGCAGCGGCGTACGCCAATGCGGCAGCAAGCCGAGCGGTGAGAGACGGTTTAAAACCGACCAGAGCTCGTCATCCCCGGTATTGCCGAGTAGCACCTGATGATAAGTGCTGTTGCCGGCGATGATCGGGGCATAGAGCATGGCATGGACGCAGTCCTTGCCGTAGCGGCAAGTGGGCGGCATTTTGGTCTGCCGTTTGTCCAGTTCCTTGCGGATCTCGAGCCGGCGGCCGTCCACTTGCAGGGCGTTGCAGAGGCTGGCCACGATATTGCCGTAGAGCGACATAATCTTGCCTTCCCGGCCGATAAGCGAAACGAAGACCAGGTCACTGCCGTGCAGGACCCAGGCATCGCAAAAGATACCGGGAAAATTCTCCACCGGCAGCACCTGACGGGCGGCCATAGCCGCCGTGGGGGTTTGGTATAACATTGGGATACTCCGTTTAAAGTAAGCAAGGGAGTACCCCCGCAGGGGTACCCCTGCGGGTTGCGGCGCGTTGCGCCGTTATTTGATGATGAGGATGTCGCCGTAGGTCGGCGCACCCGGGGTGAGGTCGATGGCCTTGATCACAGTTTCAAAACGGTCGCGGTGTTCTTCCGCGACAATCTCGCCGTTCTCATCCTCCCGTTGCCTGACCGTCTTCATTTTGACGGTACGGCCTTTGACCAGTAGCCGTTGCCGGCCATTGTCGACCAGGCCGCTCACGATCCCGGAGGCGATGAGCAGGCTGGTATGCCAGTCGGTCAGGTCGTGTACCGGACGGATGGTCATCCCGGAATCGCTAACGCCGAAACGGGTGTTGAAGTCCTGCCACAGGCCGCCATATTCGGCGAGCACGGCAGCGACCCCTGCAACATCCAGATCCGTTACCTGCATGTGCAGGGCCTTGTTGTTGTCGCTGGTGACGTAGCGGTCAAGGGGCTGGTCCGGCAAGACCGGCCAGGCTTCCTCGCCGGATTGCCAGCGCTCAAACCGGGTGCGTAGCGCTTTATCTGCAGCCCCGGGCATGGCGCGCTTCTTCGCGACGATGACGATCTGCTTGAAGCGGTCGGTCGCGGCCGCCCATACCCCGATATCTTCGAAGCGGGCCTGTAACCAGCCGAGGCAGTCTTTATCAACGCTGTACTCAGGCACGATATAGATGAGCAGGCCACCGGCATGCAGTGCCGGGTAAAAATGGCGTAGGAAGCGATGTTCGAGCTTTTCGCTCTTTTCGCCGGCCTCGCTGTCGCGCAGGCTCCAGCCATAGGGCGGATTTAGAAACAGCACGTCGACCGCGCCGGTCGTGACCTTGCTATCCAGGGCATCGCCCTGCAGCAGCTGCCGTATTTTTTGCCGTGCCAGGGCGGCACGCTCGACGTCGTCCTCGATCCCGTAGCAGGTGGCAAACGGAAAGCGCTCGCCCCGGGCAAGATAGACTAGGGCATCGCCACAGCCGCAGCAGGGGTCGAGGAATTTCAGGGGCTGCTCGCTTCTAGCGAGCAGGTGATCAATGCCGCGCAGGGTACCGTCATCAGTCGGATAGTACCCCTGCTTGGCGTAGTTGTGGGCAACGCGCGGGTGCATGAGCTGGCTCATAGGACACCCCCGTCATCGGCCGGCAGCCACAACTGGCGTCGGGTGTCGAGGACATAGCCGAGGGCATCCAGTGCGGCACGGCATTTGGCGATATGCGCCCTGCCGATTGTGGTGTCGATCTTGTAGGGATCGCCGTAACACCAGCCCTCACGCTCGGTACCAGCAAGGAAAGCGCGCAACAGCCGCACATTTTCATCTTCGTAGGCAGCCAGTGTGACGGACATATCGTCGTCCGCAGCTGTGGCCTCCGGTAGTGACGGCACTGCGGCGCGGTTTCCGCCGCTGGCCTCGCCCGGGCATGCTGCGCCCACGCCGTCCGATGACGTTTCTGGCAGTGTGGAGCTTGATACATCCGTCTCCGGGATATAACAGTCGCTGTCATCGGTATACGGCATGAAGCCGTCATTGGCGGCGTCATGCGCGAGGTAAGCCTCCTCTTCGGCACCGGCCGTGAAGAGCGTGTAACTGCTGATGACGGCGCGGATGCAGGTGCGCTGCTCGCCGTAGGCGCGGTAGCTGTAGAGCAGCAGTTCCGCGATCTGGAAGACGCCTTCGTGCTCGCCTTCGTCCAGATCCTGCAGCCACTCGTCGCGGACAGTGAAGGAACCGACGGTGGTGTACAAAGTGCCGACCGGAAACGGGCCGAAACGGCCGCTGATGAGCTTGACGTGCAAGGTCCCCGTAAAGGGCACCAGGGTTTGCCCGTCAGGTGTAGCCTCCGCTGTCTCGTCCGCAGTAGTGCAGGACGCGGGGTAATAGGGTTGGGGATGGGACATGGGGTACCTCCGAGAAAAAAAGAAAAACGGAGGAACCCCACGGGGAGTTCCCCCGTTTGGGTGAGCTGCCTAATGGCAGAAAATTATCCGGCTACCGTCCGGCGGACTTGCCATCCGGTACGGTTACGGCCGGGGTATCGCCGGCAGCGGTTGGCTGCGGCATGGTTTCCGGCACGCTGGCTGGGTAAACGCTGCTGGTCAAGCTGGACGTCGGGCAGGAAGGCGGCATGACCGCCCAACAGCCGTTCACCAGTTGGCGCATATTTCGCATGGGGGGTTCTCCGGGTTAAAGGACAAGAAGAAACGGGGAACCACCCACGGGGTGATCCCCGTGTCGGGTAAGAAGCCGTCAGATCAGGCCGAGCTCGTGGAGCATGCGCTCGATAGCGGCCAGCTCCGCCGGCTCCCGTTCCCGGTAAGTGCCGAGCGCCGCCGAATAGACGTAGCGGTAGCGGCAGAGGGGGAAGTGCTGAAAGGCTAGCTCATAGGCCTCCCGGGAATAGTCCGGCAGCACTTGCTTGCCGCTTATAGTCCCGTTCCTGATGGCGTAGGTGCTGCAATTGCAGCCGATGCTGTCCGTGGCGACGCTGACCCGGAAGATATCGTCCGGATACTGGCGGCTGAGGGTGGCGATGATCCAGTGCGGGGCCTGGTCGCTGGTGCGCAGGGAGACGCGGCTCGAAGCCTGGTGGAAGGTGAAAAACCCGGGGGGACGTGCAAACCCCCAATGTTCCTGCTGCCAGTCGCGGCGTTCCTGAGACAACCAGCGATCCGGCAGGCGCTTCAGGTGCGGTGGCATCGGGATAATCTGGTCAAAATCCCGTAGCAGCAGGATTGCTGCGGTGTTGTGGCAGCTTACCCTTGTCGACATGTTGAAACTGCCGGGCATAGTCAGGTTCCTCCGGTGAAAAAAGAAAAAGCAGAGGGAACCGTTCCCCGCCGGAGAGGGTTCCCCTACGGGTGGTAAGTGAAATAAAAAGGAGGGACAGTCGGATGACTGTCCCGGTGGCGGTCGGTTTCCCTAATCTTCGGGATACTCAACCGCCTCCTCCCAGCGGTGCGGGTTGTCCGCACATCTGCTGTAGAGCGTATAGCTCTCTACAGAACCGCCATCCTGGCAGTTCTCGAATTGGATGACGACGCGCTCGGCGCGGCGCACCAGACGGGCGACGCCGTCCGGATCGCAGGGCCGTTCGTACGGCTCTGTGTAATTGCTCCCGTACTCCTCGCGGTATGCGAGGGGTAGGTCCCGTGTCTGCCCGTTGGGCAAGATGGCCCATGCCTTGTCCCGATACGAGGCAAGGCAGCCATCGAATCCGTCAAGGTGCGTGGCGACGAGGGATTTAATGACCTCGCAGGTGCTGAGGGTGGTTGAAGTATTCATGGTGTGTTCTCCTGTTGAAAAAAAAGCAGGGGAAACCATGCGCCCGGAGGGGACGGTTTCCCCTGCGGGTGGATGCCCATGCTATCGCGGCATGGGTAAAAGAAAAGAGGCCGTGGTCGGAGACCACGACGTACTTACGACTCCTGCCGACGGCGGTGTAGCTTCGCCCCACAAAGATGGGGGAATACACATGGCCGGCAGGCGGTGCAGTCGTCACATACCTTGCGGTATGACGCCGGATTACAGACGAGTTTGACACCCCAAGGGGTGCTGTGCAATCGCGCCGACTTTCTCACGTTTAAAGCCCGTCGGCATTGGCAAAAAGTCTAGCAAGGCTTTTTGCCAATGTAAACGGATGTTCCCGGGTGGGGGCCTTGCTGCCGGTCAGGAACTGTCCGGCGGCAAGGCAGGGTGGTGTGTCAGTCAACCGCCTCGATGCGGGTAATGGTCTCATCGCGGAGATCAAGGTGGTAACGGTACGCCCCAATCTCTACGGTAAAACAATCAAAACAAGACGTGCAGCGCACGCAGCACGCTTCCGGGTAACCGTAGCGGCGCAACACCCATTCCGGGTCGAGCAGATCCCGGCTCATCGCGGCCAGCACCGCCGTGGCCCCATCCAGGGCCGCTGCATGGTGCAGCACCAGCCAGCCGGGGATGCGCATGCAGCTTTTGTGGTCGTCATCAGACAGCACGGCATAATGCACGATGCCCTGGTCGGCATCTACCGTTCGGACCCGCACAATGTGCGCGTTGACGATGTCGGCCAGCCAGCCGTCTTCTACGCCCGGCCGGCCGTGCCAGAGGACGACTTGAGCGGCATAGAAGAGTATGACCTCATACGGATCAACCTCGGCGGTCAGTTCGGTGAGCAACGTCGGGTGCAGCTGTCCGTCGCTCATAGCGAGACGGCCGAGCCAGGTTTTCGCACTCGTCCCCAGCAACAGGGCAAAGCCGCCGCTGACCGGGTGGCATTCGTACAGGGTGATATTGACCGCCCGTAACTGCCGCTGCAGCAGGTCTCTGTCGAGACGGCCGGCCGGCATGGTGGTAAGGATGCCGGCCAGCAGCTGCTGCAACCGGTGCAATTCGTGCAAATCATGGATTTGGGAATTCATCTGATACTCCTGATGGGTAAAACAGACAGGAGCACCCCGCAGGGGCCCCTGCGGGTGGTGAAGGAAAGACTCAGACAGAGCCGGTTTCAGCCTCTGTCAGGCTGCGCAGCTGATAACGCGCATCCTCGAAGACATAGTCCTCTTCCAGGCCCCAATGTATCCGGGTCAACGTGTAGGCGGCCGTCGAGCCATCGGCCGGACGCTGGTATTCCAGATAGTGGCCGTTACGGATGCGGTAGCGCCCGGTGTTGAAGCCGGGGTTTTCCTCGGCGAACGTCACCGCAAAGATGTCGTCCGGAAAACGGAAGGACAGCTGGCGGATGACGGCAAAAGGATGGGCGAGCGCGGTGTTGAACGACATCGTTTCTTCATCGAAATCGAGGTTGGGCAGCTCCGCATTATTTGGACTACCCCAGATCAGCATGTTGGCCAGCGAGAAAAAGCCTTCGGCGGCGTGATAAGGACGCGCCATGGTGGCCAGGAAGGCTTGCCGCACGATTTCGCGCGCGGTCTCGAAATCATCGAAATGATGGCGCACAGCAGCGGCAGCCTGATCAATGGTCAACACATCGTTCTGCCACAGGCCTTCCAGCGCCTCTGCCACAGCCGGGGCAATGCTCCGGCTGTCAGCGGCAGATGACGGCACAATCAGGTTGAAATCACGCAGCAACATCAGAGCCTCGGTGTTTTTACAAGCAACGTCGTTGCTGACGCGGTAGAGCATGGGCATACAGCCTCCTTTTAAAGAAAGAAGGGGATCTGCCCGACGGGGCTGATACCCCGTGGGTGAAAGAATGACCGGCAAGCGGTCGGTGCAGCCCCTAGATCGCGAACTGCGGCCGGTATTGCAGCGGCACACCGGCGCGGATCAGCCGTTTGAGGCGCATGTAATGCGCCCGGCGTTTTTGCTGGATGGCATGGCGGATTTCGGAACGGGCGGCGGCGAGCAGACCGGACGCCTCATGGTCAGAGCCGTAGAAGCTGCCGATGCTGAGATCATCCAGTGCAGGAATGGCGAAGTAGTAGGTCTCGCCATTGACCCAATCGCCCAGGGTGGCGATCTCGGCCTCGAGACGGTGATACACCGCGACCTTCGTCGGGCGGGTGATGCGTTTGACCCCGTATTCACGGCGGATATCGGCACGGCTCATGTAGATGTACCCCACTTGCCCGGAATCCCAGCGGTCACCGAAGGGTGTGCAGCCTAATGCCAAGCCGCTGTGCTCAAAGCTGTAGACCGGTAGCCAGATGACGTCGCGCTCGGTCAGTCCCCTGTCAGCCAGGTGCTCGGCGAATGCCTCTTCGATGGTGGCAGGGGTGTTCGGGAGCATCTCGCCACCGAAAGTACGGCGGCGGTGTCGGGTACACAGGGTACTGCTGCAACAGGTGCGCGGGTTTTCCGCATCGTGGTCAAGATGGATCTCGACGGTGTAACCGCAGAAGGTGAAAGTTTCGAGGGGATGGTTCATGACGGTCTCCAAAGAAGGGAGACCGCCCAACGGGAAAGGTCTCCCGTGGGAAAGAAAAACCCGCCGAAGCGGGTTCTGAGGTTTTATGGCTGCTTGCCGGACAGCGACACGGCCTGCTTTGTCTGCAATAGCAGTTGCCGCTGTTTCAGGACATCGTGGGCGCGTAGCAGGATCGGCAGAGCGTCCTTGCCGGACAGGGCGGCAAAGACGAGGCAGAGATAGCGTGCGCAGAGACACGCGGACTGAAAATGAAAGCTCATGGGTATTCTCCTGAGTTGGGAAAAACAGGAGAAACACCCGTTGGGGATATTTCCCCTGCGGGTGGTATCACGCACCGGGCGTGATGAACAGATGGCACTCGACAAGCGTCAGCGCCGGTTCGACCTATTCGGGCGAGAAATAGAAGCCGGCGTGCTCAAACACGCTGACTTTGCGGACGGAACCGTCCGCTTGTACTTCATCCCGGGCTACGCGCTCGGAGAGTGCGTAGCAAAACCCCACGCCTTGCGCGAGCAGGGCGTTTTCCAGAAAAGACTGGAAGAATGGCGCGCCGCCGAGCATGGCGACGTCGGCACCGCTGTTGGCAGCGATTTGCGCCAGGGTGTCAGCACGGTAACGGAGGGTCTCGTAGTTCACCTCAGCCGGTGCGAAGGTGATGAGATCGAGCACCTGAGCCCGGATTTCGTCCGGGATAGTGATAAAGATCACCTCGCCCGCTTGGGCCGGGGTCGGGGTGTGTTGGGTAAGGTTGATGACTTGCATCATTTTTTGTCTCCTTTATGTGCAGAAAGAAAAGGGAGACACATCCAGCGGGATGTGTCTCCCGCTGGGAGTCCTGATTTTGTGATCAGGATAAGAAAGAACCGTGGCAGAACCACGGTTTACTTGCAAAATCCTGCCGACGGGGTTTGCCTGCACAGAAGAGCATAATGGGGGTATCCAATACGCTTTTCCTGTGCTACATCCCATGGTCAAACAGGGGTATATTCGCCACCACATAAATTATGCAGTTGCCGGAATCACAGGCGAATTTCACATCCTGGGATGCTATGCGATCGCTCCGGCTTTTTTGCGTGTAAAGTTCGCCAACTATAAGGGTAGCTTGTGGCTCCCCGAAACCATCTGTCACAAGGCTTCGGGGAGCCACCCGGGAAACCCGGATGACTGACTACTGCGGGCTTGGCCCAAAGCTGGAGTATTTGTCCGCCCTCCGCTTCAGCCGGCGGTTACATGCAGATAACACTCAGGGTATCTTCGGTGAAGACACCCAATTGTGTTATCTGGATAAGATAGCACACATCAACCACATGAAGATGGCAAAGCCGTCACCGGCCTTACCATCGCTCATGAGTTTAAATACAACGAGAATCATGGTTCCCGTTGTCAACTTTTCCAACGCCCCCGCTATCGAGGTACGCTGTTTAAGGTGTGAAAACAGGGAACCCCTACAAGGGAGTTCCCTGTGGGGTTACGAGAAAACTCAGGTCAAGCAAATTGGCTTTGCTCTTCCTGATACCTACTCCGCTGCGGGTTTTGTGAACGCGCAGGAGGTTGTTGCTGATATTGTTGGCGATGCCCCTGATACTCACTTTGCGGCGGGTTTTGGGGCTGTCGCTGTGGCTGCCCATGATACCCACGTTGCGGTGGGTGCTGGGGCTGTTGCCAATCTTGCGACTGCCCTTGATAGCTGCGCTGCGGCGGGGTTTGGGATTGTCTCTGAGGTTGGCGTGGCTGCTGCAGTTGAGGCCGACACTGAGTTTGCTGTTCTTGCTCATCAACAGCCGTCGTATCACTGCGCCATTCCGGCACATTGATACGTTCTTCACCAATTTTGAGCCACTTAATGGCCAAGAGACGACCGCCCAGAACCGCCTTGGCCTCTCCCTTGCGGGAGGTATACGCTTTCGCGTACATCGATCCGATCCTAAGACCGGCGAGCCAGTTTGGACCACTGCCGTTTCCTTGCGGCCACCCCTGTTGCAGGTGCTCAAGCACCTGTAACGCTTGCGAGCCTCTTGCGATCAGATCGCAGTATTCTTTATGCTCGCCATTTTCTCCCTCCAGAATGGAAACTTTGAGCGCGATAAAGCGCTCTTTTGCTTTTCTGGGGTTGATTATGGCCACTTCATTGATAAATGCCACCGCATCAGCGGTGAAATCAAAGAAATTGTTTGAGAGTTGATTGTTCATGTGAACCTCCGATAAAAAGTTTGAGGATGCACATGAACCCGACAACGGGGAAATGTACACCCCGTTGGGTTTGATGTCCTTGCGGACGGGACGGTTGGAAGCGGTCGTCACGGCGATGATGCCGTTGCCGGATCACAGACGATTTTCACATCTCCAAGATAGAGGTGCTTTTGCGATACGCTCCGGCTTTGCTGCGTTTTGTGTCTACGCCTGACATTTGACACTAACCTAGCAGAAATGACCATCAGCGTCAAGAGGTAGAAAACACCTCCCCCGCAATACAGAGCTATCCACGTTTTGTACTGATAACGGCTGGACAATTTTGGCTACCGGAGGAAACGGGTGCCTCGCTCAAGGCGTTTGGTAGTTCCACTGTTTCAGGACTTACCGGGAGATATAAATATTGGTACACGGTTGCCCTGCTGATCCCGAAAAACTTGGCCAGTTGCACTTTCTTCTCACCCGCAGCTGCGCGTCGCCGCAAGTCTTCCACTTGCTCAACCGTGAGTGCTTTTTTCCGGCCTTTGTATGCACCTCGTTGCTTGGCCAGTGCTATGCCTTCACGCTGGCGCTCAAGAATTAGTGCACGCTCTAACTCGGCAAAGGCCCCCATAACAGAAAGAAGCAATTTTGCCATCGGTGAATCGTCTCCAACAAAAACCAATTGTTCTCTGTAGAACTCAACGCGGATGCCCTTCGAAGTAAGTCCATACACCAGCGCACGCAAATCATCCAGGTTTCGCGCTAAACGGTCCATGCTATGTACGATCAGGGTATCTCCTTCCCGGATGTAGGAAAGGAGTGCCTCAAGCTGTGGCCGGGCTCTGCTTTTGCCGGATGCTTTGTCTGTAAAAGTCCTGTCAAGATCGACTTTTTCTAACTGGCGCTCCGAATTTTGATCAAAGGTACTGACCCTGATGTAGCCGATTCTTTGCCCTTGCATGCTGCTCAACCTCTAAAGTGTATAAATAGGGTCCTAAATTATTTCCGGAATGTGTCAGAAAAATCAGAAAAGGACTCTAAATAGACATATTTAAATAACCAACAACTCTGTTTAATTAGGGTATACTCTAAATAGACAGTCAAAACATAATATCACAGTTGATAATGAATCACCTGATAACGTAGGACAGAGTAATAGCGTTATGGATAATCAAAGAAATTAATTTATTTTGCAAACTTAGCAGCAATACTCATTTCCCCAATAGTTCACACCGCTTGATCAATTGACGTACCCAACACAACTCGGGATCATTTCCGATCAACCTTTCCAACGCGTCGATTCTGAATTGAGCACTCGTGTACGCCTTGCGCTCGATATCCTGATAGATTCGAGTCAGCAACTCCGCTACCAGAGGTGGGCGTGTGGTTGCCAGCCCCATCTGGTCTTGCAACACCCGATCCACATTTTTGCCATAGGGCATTTCCAGCGGAACAATATTGTGCGGCGCGTCAGACCCCTCATCCAGGCAAAAACAAAGACCTCCCTTGGCCGAGCCAAGAACCAACGGCGAATTTGTTGAGATCAAGAATTGGCAGTGGGGGAAAGCGGCGAGCAGACCAGGCACAACAGTTTGCTGCTGGTACGGATGCAGATGTAAGTCGACTTCATCAATCAAAAAGATGCCTTCACCTAAGAGAGGATCTTCACTTTGCGGATTGGCCGCAGTCAAACGTAGCGCCATGTCACCCACTAGTGCTACCAAGCATTTATCACCTTCTGACAATTGCTCGAAAGCAAGACGAAAGTCATCTTCCCCGTCTGCCCCCTGTGGCGGCACCGGCAGATCGTGATCCGGCATCACCAGGGATAAGGCTCTGAAAAACGAGCTCGATCGCTTCGATGATTCCTTAACAACAGACGATTTCTTTCCAGCTGACCGGCTATTTCTGCGCTGGTTCTCTTCTCCCAAGCATTCAGGCCCACTGAGCCAGGCAAGAAAGGCCGGGAAATCTGCATCACCGGGCAGTGCATACACGTCGGCAGAAAAAGGAGCGAGGAAATTCCATCCGCCATGTTTGGCCTTAGGGCACAGCACAGCACGATGGACGGAATAATGAGCAAATACGGGCAGGGATAGCACCTCGCCTTCTGCAAAGTTGCTGCCCCGAATTTCCTGAGCCAGGTTCGACAAAAAGACGAGGGAAGTGCGACTTACTTTCGCATCCCGTATATTCCTTCCGCGGCGTCTTTTTACAATTTGCCAGTGTGTTTGTTTATTCTTGCAACCGAGTGTCAAGGATAATTGGGTTAGCAACGCATCATTATGTATTTCTGATTCAGTGGGAAATTTACCTTTGCCATTGTGCATTCTTATACGGCTTGCCAGCCATGACAAAAGAATAGCTGTTGCATCCAGTATAGTAGATTTACCGGTTCCGTTAACGCCATAAACAATATTCAGTTTAGGGTGTAATGGCAAAAAAAGTTCTCTAAAACCGCGAAAATCTTGCAGTGAGAGAAGAGAAATATGCATGAACGTCTATATTGCTCAGGAATGGTAAGCGTCCTTGGATTCTGGGATGGATGGCTCTATTTACCTGCTTGCTGTGTCTTCAACCAATTAGGGGAGTATGACAATTATTGGCTTCTGCTGCGCGGATGATATTGCTGATGCAGGGTTTTGAGCTGCTGCTGCTCCAGTTGGGCGTAGATTTGTGTTGTGCTGATATTTGAGTGGCCAAGTAAAATTTGCACGACCCGCAGGTCGGCACCATTGGCCAGCATGTGTGAGGCAAAGGCGTGACGTAAGGTGTGGACTGTAAAACCATCATCCAGACAAGCCTGTTGCGCGTACTTCTTGATAATACGCCATAGTGTGGAAATATCCATGACCTGTCCCGTCTTGGTTGAAGGGAAAAGGACATTTGAGCCTTGTTCATGGAACAAAAGCATACGGCGTTTCAGGTAACGGGTGAGCCAGTCCACCGTGGTTTCCAATAAAGGCACCAAGCGCTCTTTACGACGTTTGCGGATGATACGGATCGTCTTCTGTCGTAAATCAACGTCTGGCAAAGTCAACAAACGCAATTCGGTGTTACGTATCCCGGTATCGTAGAGCAATTGCATGATGGTGCGATCCCGCAAGCCGAGATCCGTTGACGTATCCGGCATCGCCAATAAACGCTCTAACTCTGCGCAGGTGTAAAACCGGTGAATCCGGTCCGGATAGCCAGGATGGGAAATAAATTCAAAGGGATTATTGCTTTGCTCACCAAGCTGAACCCGATAGCGGAAATAGAATTTGACAGCAGTACAGGTTTTGCCAATGGCGGATTCGGTCAGGTTTTCTTCCCGAAAATATTGTTGTAAATGTCTTTCTTCTAATTCAGCCAAACTAAGTTGGTGAGATACCGCATATTCGAGAAATCGCTTGGTATAACGGATATGCCACGTCGTGGTTTGCTGGTCCTGGCCCACGATATCGGTCAGATATTCGGCGTAAGCATCTAACGCATCAGTTTCTTCTGTGGACATTAATGACTCCGGCACCATCAAAGGGATGCAAACACAGTTAAAAAACATCTAGTTATTAGCATGTTAGCACTTCTAACAACCAGTGGAGTGCAACATGCAAAAGAAGTATCTAGAAAAAGGAACGCTGCGCCATTTTCGCGCAATTTACGAAGAGTATGCCGCCTATTTGAACTGCAAGAAACAACATCGGAACACTCTCTGCTGCAAAACCCGGGTGGTGCGGTATTTTCTGGGTTTTCTCGAATCGCACCAGAGCAGAACCCGTAATCTACGCAAATTACGGCTTGAGACCATACATGAATTCCTCTTTACTCTGCGAGATTTCGAAACCAGCACCTATAACAATTACCTGATCTATTTGCGGCAATTTCTGACCTGGCTGGAACGCAACCACCAGATAGCTCCCATGAGCTGGTTGCTACACAGCAAACCGGTAGAGGACAGCCTGCCACGCAATATCCCGCTTTTCCAGATGGAACAGATTTGCACCCCTGCAGAGCAGGAAGCTGATTTGCTGCCATCCCGCCTGGCCTTGCGGAATCAGGCCATCGTGGAAGTGCTGTTCAGCACCGGGGTGCGCAACAGCGAATTGCGCAATATTCGGGTGAGGCATCTCTCTGTAGACCTGACAGAATGCACAATTGCCACGCTGAAAGGAGGGGTCAACCGTACTGTGTACCTCGGCGAAGCGGCCGTCAATGCCCTACAACGCTATTTACTGTGCGAAAACGTTGACCGGCAAAAGGATGCCAACCGATATGTCTTCCTCAATTGCCACGGCCAAAGGATGAGTGCAAGAACACTTATCGCAATCGTCAAAGCCATGGGCATCCAGCGTTGCGGCTGTCCGGTCACCCCGCACATGTTCCGCCATACTTTTGCGACGGAAATGCTGCGCGCTTGTCACAGTATCCGCTCGGTGCAGGTGATGTTGGGTCACAAGAGCATCAATACAACCACCCGTTATTGTCACCTTGATTTTGATGAACAGATGAAAGCCGTGAGTGCGTTCCATCCGCATGCCATCAAGGCCCAGACCGACGGCACAGGGGAAGAGTCTGACAGCAAGCCCAATTCATGATTCGCTGATACTTCGGCAGAAGCGACCCCTATTTCATCCTACTGAATAATAGGATGTTTTGTGAGTTGAACTGTCCGGGCATATAGCGTAAGGTAAAACTGATTATCGTGCCTAGCACGTTAAAAAGAGCCGGAGCGTTTCGCAAAAGCACCTCATCTTGAGATGTGAAAATCGTCTGTGATACCGGCAACGGCATCATCGCCGTGACGAAGCTCTTCGCAGTGTCTGGTCGGATGGCCTCAACCAACCCATAGGGGAAAACCTTTCCCCTTCGGGAAAAGTTACTCCTTTGGGAATAGCAAATATTGGAGTAACATGAAAGTAATCTTGAAAACACACATATTGCGGCAAATTAATAAATTATTTGCTTTGCAGTTTGAGCAACGCCGAATCATCGCCAACACGTGCGCGGGTTCAGCCGTTGCATGCCTTTTTAATATTGCAAGCAAAGGTTTTCTATATGCAATATTTGCAATGATAGCCTCATATGTATTATTGCTCATAGCTGTCAAAATCACCTATAAAGGTGAAGGAGAGTAACATGACAAACATCACTGCGGGTGACGTGATCTTTTTGATTTTCTGTTTTTCCCTAGCCGCTTATGGCTATGGTGTAATTCACTATGGAAAAAAACATAGCAAAGAAGAAAAGAAATAAAGATATTTTCAATAACTCAATCCCATGAGGACGTCATTTCCTCGTGGGAATGATGTCTTCATTTTGTTAGGAGGCATCATGATTTATTCGTACCATAGCGAGGCAGATGCCTCGCTCTCTTTATCTGCGACCTTGGAAGTAAGTAATCAGGAGACGTTGCTGAGAAGCAATGTCGGGGACTTCGTCATTGACGAAGCCGAGTGCTTCGAGAATTTTGCCGAAGGTACATACGACGGCGTGTTCGAGATCGCTGCGCTCGAGGCTTTTTCCTACAAAGTAGGGAAAACGTATCACACGGCTATTCGTGCGATACTCCTGTCCTACAGTCTCAGTACCCCTAAAACTGAGAGGGAACGTCCTACCTTGCTAGACCTGGCCTTTGCCTTTAGCGAGTGTTTCTTGGACGAAGGAGAAAAATATCCAACCTGATTTTCCAAATCCGCAAATCTTTCAATTGGGAGCCTTGGCTCCCTTTTTTTGTGTACACTTGCTGTCTAATGTGAAATATCAAAAAACCATCTGGAGGAGAACACATGAAAGCACATCGCACAACTACGGTCATCGTTATTGCTACCCTACTATTGAGCGGCTGCATTGAGAGCAGGGGAACGCTCAAGCTGATTGGGAGCGAAGATTGTATTATTTGCATCCGGGACACCTCAACACCACGGCTAGCAAGGTCCGGCGAAGCCCCCAGCGCAATGAACATTCTGCCAGTAGTTTCGACAGAAAATGTGGGGGATGAAAATGAAGCATTGATCCTGGGACTGGATGATGTATTGCCTTCCCGTTATGGGAAGTTCAGTAAGCGGGTTGCAGGAGAGGGCCAGCAACTGCTTTTCAACGGCAAGGTAATGCTTGACTCCATGTATCCTCCCGGATACAAGGAAACCCGTGATACCGAAGAATACATGTATGGCAGTTTCATTCGATTCGATAGTAGAAAGCCGTATTCGATTGGTGAGTATGAAATTTATCCACTATTTACGGATGATGGTGGCAATGGACAGGATCGTTTTCCCTACTTTATTATTGCTATTGGTGCAGATAAGAAACCTATTATATATAGTGACAATCAGATGCTATCTAAAAGAGCTGCTTATAAAGTTCAAGGTAATCGTTTTATCGCTACATATGACAAGACTACTGTCACTTTTCGGGAAAAGAATTCCAGCAGCAGAACAAGGCGCAAAAACGCAAGAAGTAATGAAGCCTGCGTTGATTACCATAGGCTCCCCCGTCTCGCGCAAGAGCCACACTGCTCTTGACTTCCTGCCACATTGGGCGTATATCTGAAAAAAATCAAAAATGAGACGGATATGTGGGACAAAACGCAACTGCCACCAACGCCAGCAGAACTAGCGCTTCTGCGTCAGCAACTTACCGCATTGTCGGCACAGCAGCAAGCTACCCGATTGGCACACGGATGGCATGTCCAAGTGCCAGACGAAAAGCAACCCATGCAACGTGACAGAAAGAGTCTGCTGGGGCTTTTTGTAGAAGGGTTTGCCGAAGGATGGAAAGAAGCTAAGGTAATGTCGACATTGAAGCAACGAAAATTAGAAGAATTGAATAATAATCAAAGAAATCATTCGTTTCTGAATCATAGCTATGATGATTATGATAGCTACGATAGGTATGATAACTATTTAAAGATTTCAGATTAATAGCAATCTTATACCAATATCAGAAATTAAGGTTAGAAGGTGGCGCGCCGAAGACAGTCCCGCTAGTAAGGAGAGGCGCGCCAAAGAATTCAGATTATTTTCTGGGATTGGTTTTCTTTGAAATACTATGTTCGTCATTGTCCGTTGCCCAACTTAAAGTATTGTTGTGCCCCACATAGTTTCTACCGCCCTCTCCATATTTTTCCTAAACCGGACTTTATACCACGGCCGACTCTACGCAACCCTCTTCCTATAGCACGGAATGATCCACGTGCCGCTCCACCTGCTGCTCTTCCAGTTGTGCTACCTAAACCACTAGATAAATTTTTCGCTTCACTTTGACTGCTATTCACTACTTGCCCCGGATTTACCCCTTCGCCCAGATTAATCATATAGAACAAGATAAACACGGCAGCGACTTTGATAACCTGAAACGAAGCATCTAATAGTATAAAGTCAAAGGACATGCTAGATGCTTCCGTGCCATGCATGGACTCCCATATTTTATCATCTAGATGATTCATAACCGCCCATATACCGGGCATTACAATCAAAGAAACTATTAGAAACATTCCTTTTATTACTCCATCTATGGCTAGTCGTGCACTAACCATAAAAATCCCCCAAAACATATAAATAACCATCAAAATTAAGGGTAGTAAGAATTTTAGGAGAAGCGATAACATGAAAAATGATGCATAAAAACTAACTACAGTATTCATTACGCCTCCTGTCAGGTCTACGTCTGTAAAGAAACTTAAAATAAAAGATGCTATTCCAGCAACAATAGTAGCAGCTACGGCATCCTGTAAATTATTCTTTTCTCCCGCAGAAAGTACGTCATCTCGAGCAAAATTCCCCTGATCGAAATTTAGAAGTCTTGTGACTAGTTTATCGTCATCTCCTGAGAATATCACTTGTGAAAGTTGTGCTCTACAATTTTGATAAAATTGATTGCTGAAATCGGTGATTTGACCTTTTTTGTCCTTTGTAACTAAATCGCTATTTTCGGAAGATCTAGGATCGCATCTTTTATATTTACCAAATAAAGAATCTCCTCCTTGCTTTGCTGCTAGTCTTCGAACCACATCAAAGGATAACTCTTCAGCTAATCTTGTCCTCAGCCCAGCTTTTCCTCCCTGTCCAGTCCACCATTCTTTACAAGTAGGGGGGGCATCTTTAGAGGCTTGCCCGGAGCCATCGTCCCCTGTAAATCCAGTGACAGGATTTTGTGCTTTAAAATATTTATATACGGGTATGCCATTGGGGGATGTTAGTTTTTCGTTGTATACAACCTCTTTAATTAACTTTGAATCTAAACCATTAAGTAAGATATTACGTGTTTGCTCATCTTTTCCACCTAAATCTTCAATCCATCTCTCTAACCATCTTTGCTGATCTTGTTCTTCTTTTGTTGTAAATTTCCCGTCAAGTATTTCTTTAAATCTATTAGTAATAGGTACATGGCATTCATTTCGATACCTCTCATACTCTGTATAAAGAGCTTTATTATGATCCAAATTTGCATTCCAAATGGCTTTTTGACCCTCGGTCACATCTGGTGCACACGGAGTTAATTTATAGATAGTATTGTTGATCCCTTGCCCAATCATCATGGCAATCCAGGGAAGTACCGGAATGCTTGTCTTGTCTTCAGCGAAATACTTTCCATTGCCATTTACTTTATCAATTTCATACTTCTCAGTACCACATACTCCTTTTAATGAGAATTGATTGAGTTTTACTGGTACTATTGGTACAACAGAAAATAAAAAGACTAAGGTTGTTAATATACCTACAGTTAGCATTTTTGCTAAATATTCATCCCCGTTACTTCTCGTATCAGATAAATAATCAATGTAAATTCCGGCAAAGCTTCTTAAAACAGGGTAAAGGAACAGCCCTAGTGATGCCAATAGCAAATAGAGCATGTAATAGAATTCCCATCCATAGACAGTAAGAAATGCTTCCAAGTAGTTATTAACATTCATCTTAATCTCCTTGCCTTAACGTAAAATATAAGGCAGTTGCAGGGTAAGTAAATCAAAGCACATAAGGACTAAAAATACATAGCGAGCTTTGACCCCAGAACGCGCAATACGTAACCTGGCCGTTTCAATTTGCTGTAATGCCACTTGATCAGGGGTTCCGTTTAGGAACAGTTGCCGCTGTTGTTCTTCAAGATTGGTCATGGCCCGACTACGCACATGCTTCATAAATACCGGCAATATTAGGAAGGAAATTACAATATAAATTGTCCAACGAAGCAGAGTGGCCGGCCACCAAAGTTGCTCCACTATGCCCCGCATTTGGGGTACTGCTTCTTCGCCTAAAATAGCGTCAAGCAAAACCGCCAGCAGTGCTAATCCAAATATCACCCCCAGAGCCCTGAATCCACGCTTGAACCGCCGCCAGCGGGGTTTCGTAGGATTGATAATGACGATGGTATCGCCGCTTTTGGGTGCTGTTTCATTGCCTCCCTGATAATAAGCGAGGGAGGCGTTTTCTATCTCCATTGGCGCTTGATTACCCCTTGTTGTCGGGGCTGAGTTATTCGCAGTGAGAGATTGCGCCTGTTCAGCCATCATATCGTTTCCAGAAACCGGCATATCCGAAGGTAAGGATGGTTGTGCGGAAGCGGCTTCTTTCTCGTCATTAGCTGGTGTGTTGTACTGCTTTTGCATCATTATTCTTCCCTTCAATACTGCCAGGCACGTTGGCCGATTTCGCGAATATCATCCAGAATGCGGTAGTAGAGCGATCGATACTCGATCTCGGATGGTCCTTTCATACCTGATTGCTGTAAGTCAGGTGCGTAAACCCCTGTCTTGAGCGCCTGTTTTGCAAAATAGAGATTACGGCGCAAGCGATTGATCGCATATTGCTGTGCACGTGCTTCGATTTCCATTTCCATTGGATATTCCGGCATCTTGCGAATATCATCCAGCTCTGCCGGGGGAATAATTTGCCCTGTTTTTTCCTCAAATGTTGGACGGTTGATGCGGTAATACACATAATCTCGCAAATCCTTGATATATTCGTTGCGATACTTCGTATATTTCCGTTCATATCCTCGCCCTGCAATAGCATTAACATTGGTTGGCTGTGCACCGCTTTCGCCGATAGTAATCTCGTTTGCGCCGTAAATTTCCTCTATGAAGTTGTATAACTCTTTAGCATTTTTGAAATCTCCCAAAATCGGGTTGTTCTTCACATCGCCGCTAAAATCGTTATCCCATTGTTCTTTATCGCCGCGAGAAAGCGTCAGGTTCATACCAGCTTTCAGCAAAGACTTGGTGATATTGATCGGTTCTTGCCCCTCACCCCCGTAGTTTTTGCCATCCGCCATTGGCACCCCATTCTTGCGAGCCCTTTCAAAAAGATGCTTTTCCGCCTCTACCAGCGTGGTTTCCTTGGCATTGACCATACCAATGGTCTGTTTCCATTGCTCCCCTACGGCAATTTCCGCAATTTCATCAAAAGGATTTTTCCCTTGGCGTACTTCCCGCTCGTAGTCCTCACATTGTTTTACTTTGAGATTGAACAGTTCAATATCTTCATCCAACTGTTTGGTGGCGAGTTCACCCAAAGTTGGATTGATCTTCATCAGCATGTATTGAAACAGGCTGGAAACTGCCCCCGATATTGAGGCCATGATGGTTGCCTGTGCTTTGTGAAGTGTTTCGGAAATCTTGTGTTGCAGGCGTCTGGCCTCCGCTTCGATATTATGGAAAAAATTCAGAGAACCGCAGCGATTGGTCAGCCCGGCACGCAGATGTGCATCTAGGCGGAATTGTTTTGAATAGGAACCGGGATTGATATTGTCCCGGGCAGCAGCTGATCCTGGCAAATAGAAACGGCCGTTGTCCCCGGCTGGTACCTTGTCGCCACGAATTTCTCCCAACACCGCTTCAACATCATTGCTGCCGTCATCTTCTGTGGGCTGCGATTTTGTTTGTGCCAAAAGGGGACTTGCTGTGAGCGCCAATGTCATCAGCAGGGCGAGACGATTAGACTGGGACTTCATGATTTACCTCCCTGTTTGGATGGATTGATAGTATTTTTAGGCGGAGTTGTCGTAGATGACGCGGGCTTCGTAGCGATTGCTGCCGGTTTTGTGCTCGTGGCAGGAACTTTCCCGTTTGCGGAAGACGAATTGGCAGATGTGCTTGGTTGGTTCACTGAGGCAGAGGGAGACACATTAACTGTGATAGGGGCGTCCGTTTTCCCGGAAGCGGGAGCTATACCGCTATTTCCCCGATTGACCGCCTCTGCTGAAGCAGATGAGCGTATGTCCGGCACAATGTTGACGGTCGTGCGATCGCGCACATGTAGCAGCACGTTGTAGCCCTGGTTGGCGTTAAGATAATGATGTTCAATTGGGTCATAACGGGTGATATACGTCTCCGGCCAACCTTTAATAATCGCTTGCGCGGCTTCTGATAGCGGTTGCTTGCTATTAACCACTACCTGACGTTTCACTTTTCCTTTGACCGCCTTAATTCGGTCGGTAAATTGACCGATACAGCCGGCAGTCAAACAGGAATCATCAACCAGAAGCACCAGCGTATCGCCATCGCGCCATTCCGGATTTTGATCATCCGGCACATAACCTAAGGTTTTAATACCTGTCAGATCATCAGTAAATTTCTGCATTTCTTTCGTCAATTGCAGTTCACTCATTGACTGGCTGACCAGCCAGGCCGTATGGATTTCTCGTTTGACCATTTCGTGTTCGTATCTGGCTGCCTCGCGCGCGTAGTAAATCTTTTCCTCATCTTTTTCCGCAATCATGGAAAGTACCATCAATGGACTGGAGTTCTGATAACGGTTATTGGTGATTTCCATATAATTGCGATAACGACGATATTCATCATCGGATAGCCCCCAATATTGTTTGAAGCCGGACTCGCCTGAGCCTATTCGGCTGTAATTCACTGTGGCAGCATGATTCGCTGTTGTTGCTAAGGCTAGAGCCAGAGGCAACGCCAATATCCTTATTTTGTTCATGAATGTTCTCCGGTTGGTTTTCGCGATGGTGTGATAAATGGCGGCATAAAGAGTCTCCTTTAAGCCCCAAAGTCAGGCAGCTTCTTGGTATTTGCGTCGAGCAGCGGTGATTTGGTCGGCAATCATGTAGGCCGCCTCCAACTCACTGATTTTGTGTTGTTTCATCAGACGGTTACGAGCGTCTTTTTCGTTACCGTCGGTTTGACCAAGCGCGAGAATGAGGGAGGGCGGGATATAACGCACCAATGTCGCCGGGAATTTGCCGGAAAAAGACACACCCTCTACGAAGCGTTGTTGCTCCTTGCGCGGAAAATCGAGCAGATGCCGCTCTTCGGGCGTGAGATTGCGGATGGTTTCCAACTCGTTCACCTCTTTGCGGCTCATCTTCATCAGCCACCAGAATTCCGCGTTGGACAGAATCTTTGCGGCATCACCGGTAAAGTCGGAAATATCCTGGGTGATCACGTTCAGCCAGCAGTTGAGTTTGCGGAAAACCTTGGAGCCGACGACCAGTCCGGACATCAGCAACTTGATTTTGGCCCACAAGTGAGCCTCATCAATTTTTACTTCAATGGCTCGGCCACTGTTTTGCAGTTTTTCCGCCATGGCGGTGATGGTGTAGATGGCGGAGAGGCCGGCAACCGCCAGCAACGACTCGTTGCCCAGCCCGCCAAGAGCGCCCAGCTCAATGACAGTCAGATCATCATCAGGATCAAAGCCTTTGGCAGTCCGGTTAAAGAGCGTGCCGCGCAACCCCTGGGTCCAACCGTCCATGGCATCAGCACGTTCGCGCAGTTCCTTGACGATGTCATCAACCTTGTTGGGGCTCTGTGCCTCTTCAACCGACATTTCTAGAAAAGCATCACGGATATGCACAGGGCGGGCATGGGGTTCGCCTCTTTCGACAGAAATCTGCAGACCGCGAACCAATGCCTTGTTGAGGCGAGAAATTTCCGAGGGACTGAGCTGCTGTCCATCCTTGCTGACCATGATGCGCAGGATGTATTCCATCTCGTTCAGATAGGAGCGTTTTTCGTCTTCGTTTTCCTTGATCTCATCGGCATCAGGTACCCAGGTTCCGGCACTGATGGCCTTAGCTTTTTCAGCTTCAGCCAACGCTTTCTGTGTCTCGAAGAAGGGAGCGAGGACATCATTGGAGTTCGCATTAAGAGTGAAGCGGCGTACACGCTTGCCATAGCGCTCCATGTGATCTGCCAGCAAGCCGAAGCTGTTACCGTAGTCAAAAATGAACATGCGCGGGTTATTGACCGCCATGCTCATCAGCGTCATATAGACGATGGTGGCCGATTTACCGGAACCGGTTGGACCAAAGAACACCTCGTGCGAAACGCGTGAGCGGTCGCCGGGATGGAACGGGTTGAGATAGAACGGCTCGCCGCTACGCGAAAACATCAGGTAGCAGGGATGAGTGGAACCGCTCTTATTGCCATAAAACGGCAGCAGGGAAGCCAGATGCACGGTGTAGCATTTGCGGGCGCGCAAGGCAGCATTGCGGTCATGGTTGAAGTCATAAACTGCCGGCAGGGCACGCACAAAACTGTCCTGGCTGATGAGATCATCCCTGGGATCAATAACTGCAATGCAGTTGGTGGTGGCAATGGTTGCGCTGGCTCTTTCGGTTGCGTCGAGCAAATCGCGCAACGAAGTACCGCGCAAGAATAGCCCCATTTGTGCATAAAACACCTTATGGTGGTACCGCATCATCTCTTCCTGGACTTCATCCGCCTGCTCTGCCGCAAATTTGGCTCGCTTGGACGCCCCGCCTTTGGCCATGCCGCGCATCAGGTCAATCTCCATCTCCATCTGGTGATCGGTCTGGGGAATGATGTTCCAGGTCATCATCGCGCCCTGCGGCAGACGTTCAAACAGAGAGGCATTGATTTTGGTACCGTCGTTGTCTTCTTCCTGTACGCCGATGGTGATCTCGCCATCGCGGGGCGGGTGATCAATACCGCCAATGGTGAGGTAGCGATACCAGTAATCCCCGAAACGCCAGATGCCTCGCTCGTTGGCTTCTTCACTGCGGTGGTATCGTGCCGGGTGATGGAAAATCAGCTGCCCAAGATCGAAGGCGGCCGTTTCGCGACGCGAAGCAATATCAGCAGCAGTGAAGCGCTTGTGCCCAAAATAGGGGGCCAGCCAGTTCACCAGGTCATGTGGCAACAACGGCTTCAGGCTGATACCGGCAGCGCTCATCGCATTGACGAAGGCACTCAGATCATGTTTGGCCTGTTCCGCAGGGCTGCGGTTATGTTTTTTCCAAAAACGCTCAGGACGGCGGCTGTAAATGCAGAGGTAAACAGCTTGATCGGCTACCCGCCACCCCTGATGTTCACCACTGATGCGGCTGTCAGGGAAGACTCCTTTTTCGTGGGTGAGCAGATTCAGATGCTCACGCGTAATATCCAGCGTGTGGCGGCTCAGGGGATCATCGCTCAAGCCATTGGCAGCAACGGCGGCCTCGAAATCGTCGGCGATATTTTCCGCCTCCAGTGCACGTACAAAAATTTGGGCGATGTATGGATAATCTTCATCGCCATTATTGGCCGGCAGCAGGTCGAGCGCGCGCGTCAGCGCTTCATTGAACTGATTCAGCGCTTCCGGACTGCGCGCACTCATATAACGGGTATTTACCCGCCAGATCTTGGCGATATTGATACCGTCATTGAGCAGATAGGTTTCATCTTCATCGCAGTAGTCGTAGATCGGAAAATAATCGCAGAATGAGGGGGCATTGCTGAACAAAGCACGATACTGCTTCTGCGACAGCGGTGGAGTTCCAAAAAGCGGCCATTCCCCGGAAAGGCGCAACAGGGCGCTGACGAAGGGATTAACCTTGAACTGGGTCAGGCCGGGTTCTTCATCCTGGTGTGGTGCGGTTCGGTGCACTTTTGCCGAAGCGCCCTTATCCCCTTTGTCTAACGGCAGTACGGATTCAGACTTGCGCCGACGCAGCATGCCGAGCAGTTCATCAGCGATCCTCATGGAAGCCCTCCTGTTCCAGTGCGTAATGGTCTCGCTCGTAGAGGCGGAATACCGTGAAATAGCCTGGAACCGGCAATTCCCCGTTGTTGAGGTGCGGGAAGACGTACGCTGTTATTTCCGGGTTAGGTACCTGCCGGAAATCACGCCGTAGTTCGTTAACATGCGCGAGCGAGTAGCTGTTGTTGGGCGCATAGCCTTCCGTTAGCGGTATACCAAGATAATCTGCCCGGATACCGTCTCCGTAATAAGCAGAGTTCCCCTCCCGTTTGCCGGTCAGCAACTCTGCCGTCGTCGGTCCGGATTCCGGCAACAGCTTTTCCTGCTTCGGACGCATCATGGAGCAACCGCTAAATGCCAGGCCACACAGGGCAAGGAGCAGAAGCCGGTTATATTTACAATTGATCATGGGAAACTCCTGCTTAGTCATAAGCGCTTTTTCGCTTGGGTTCACGGTAATAATTGACTTTGCGCGCATTTGCGTCATAGTCAATCTGAATCATGTCGTTGATCATGATTTGTACCGGTTTACCCTGGGCTACATAAATCACATCAAACGCAGCAGAGGTGCGTTCGCGAATGTAGTCGGCGATTTCTTTCGCGGTACCGGAGACGCCACGGCCAAAGATGTAGGGATAGATACTGCCGTCAAGCATGGCGCTGTAATTGCCGTTGCTGTCCTGGCGGTAACTCACCTGCCCTTGCGAAAGCGCGTCGGCAGCTGCCTCTACGAAAGCGGCCATACCGCGCGATTTGATGTAATCGCCGGCGTTACTGATGTAGCGCCCCCTGATGCAGGGAGTGCCCCAAGGATCGGTGAGGTAACCGAGCGCTTTGCCGCTACTGGAGCCTTCGCCACTGGTTTTGCCCTGAGTGACTATCCGGCCATCAATAAAAATAAAGGTGAGGCTGTCGATGTAGCCGCGCGCGCATTCCTGCTCGCGCACCCCGGTGGCGTATCCGCTGGCAATCATTTTGGCGACCCCCGGAATCTGATGCCCATTAGCGGCGAGGTTTTTACCGCCGATTTCAACCTTGAAAAAGAACGGGTCTTCAATATTGCCACTGCGTTCTAGTGGCACCCGGCCAATAATGGGCGTGACCAGGAGGGCATCACTGAGAATGGTGGAAGGCGGCAGGGTATAGACCGGAAAAACGGTCGGCCATTGGTCTTCTTTCTTCCGCTCGCCTGCGACCGGCAACATACCGGGCTGGAGTTTTGCCGGCGGTACCGGATTACCGATATTTCCGATGCCTCCCAATACTGAACTGAGGATGTCGTTGTTCCCGGTTTGCGAGGCGGCGGCATAACCCTTGCTGCCATAAGGCAGTGTAATGTGGCTGCGCGGCTGATTATTTCCGTTGTTTGCTCTACCATCCGTATCGCCCAGGGTTTGACTTGTGTTAGTGGTGATACCCTGCAAAATGTCGCCCTGTTGCCCGTTATCCGGCAGCAAACTCTTGGGATCCGGTGGGGTAACAACTTGCGCCTGCTTCTGTTGCTCCAACAGTCCTTCCAGTTCGCGAATACGGGCTTCACGCGTCTCATTTTGCGCCTGTTGCTGTTGTTGCAGTTCCTGCATGCCCGTCAGTTTTTCATTCAGCTCGGCCATCTGTTTGGCAAGGGCCGGATCAGGTTTATTGCTACTTTCTAGCGTGCGTTGCAGTTCCTTTACCTGGGCACTGACGTTTTCGACTTTGTCCTTGGTCTCCTGCTGTTGCTCACGACTACTGGTCATGGCTTCGCGGACGTTATTCAGATCGGCTTCCAGGTTGCGCTGCCGGTTTTGCGTGTCACGGGTCAATTCCGTGTTCCTGCGTAACTCTTCGCTGTACGTCGGGTCATCCGCACGGCGTTTTGTCTCGGAAGAGTTATCGCTAAAGAAATTGTCAGATTGCTGCGTGCTGACGGCAGGTGAATGGGAAAATTGAAAGACGAACCAGGCAACACCGAACAGCATTGCCAGCACCATTATCATCAGGAATTTACCTACGGTCATGGCATTTCCTCCTACTGTCGCGCCTTATCAAAAGGCACCTGACTAATCAGTGCCCACAGTGTCTGATCAAAACGGCTACCACGCGCTTCCAAAACGGGGTAAAGCGCAGCGGCAAAGACCCAACGCCCACGGATAGTGCGAGGATCAAACTCGACCGCAGAGGGGGATTTATTGTTTACCAGTAGAACCGTTAAATAGTAATCGCCAATTTCCCATTGCTTCAGTGCTTTTACCGAAAGACGGCCATCGTTCATGCGCAATAAAGTTGCGGCGACATCGCTTTTGCCTACCTTGACCGGTTTGCCGAGATCATCCCCGATCAGGCGGGCAGGTCCCACAAAATGCCTGAAGCCGTAACGCACCATCTGGTGAAATTCCGCATCGCCACTTTGTACAGTCGCAGCTCCACCTAGATCGCCCTCTGCCATATTGAGGGTTTTGGCTGCTCCATCTTCCAGAAAAGCAGGTTTGTAGGGATTCTTGGCGGGTTCCTGTGCTACCGGCTGTGCGGCAGGATCACGAATCAGCAGATCACCGTCGTAAGGCCCCATCGTTGCCCCGGAAACATCCAGCATCACCAATCTGCCATCAACCAGCTGGGCGATCATCCGTGTAGGTTCAAAGGCTTCTACCGCACGTAGATACAGCACGCCATCCGGTGTAAGCAGGTTTGTGAAAGCATTGACCTTACTTTGATCCTGTAAATCGGTATGCGTGACCGGCTGCGGAAAGCGTACGATGACTTCTTTCTGCAAGGGGAGCCGCAGGCTAATCGGTTTCTCGCTCAAGGTGATTTCTTTCACGCCGTTATTCTGCTGTGCTGTGGTCATACTTGTAGTGCTAATTATCAGTAACGTGCCAAGCAATAAGTGGCGAAGAAAACGCTTCATCACCGGTCCTCCTCTTTTTTCTCTTTTTGTTCGGGCACGATGACCACCGGCCCGTCATTGAAGTAACAGTCCACCTCAAGACCATGGGGATTGACATCTCGGGGACGACCGGATTTGACGATTTTTAAGGGGTATTCCATGGTGCTGATACGGGTTTCTGTACCATTAACCACGTCGCGCAGCTCGTATTCCAGTTTGACCCCCCATTCATATGCCCCCTCCCGTTTGCGTACACGATCCGTGCTGAACATGGCATTGTCAGTAGGTAACAATAAGCGGCTACGGAAGCTGAACAGACTGCGATGCGTGCGGTAGTGCTCGTAGAGATCTTCATAGCAACTACGGGTCAGGTAAGCGCGGTATTTTTCCAACTGTTTTGGGTATTCTTCGCCGCAATCCTTGTCGCAATAGTTGATCGTTTCCCACAAGGTACGGGCAAAACCATAGATGGTCGCCAATGGCACATCACCTACTTTGTCAACGTAGCCTTGGCTAATGTCTGGAGGGTGATAGACGGTAATTTGCTGTGGCAAGCGCCACACGCTCCAAGCCATGAAAAAAAAGGCGCAAATCAAACCGACAATGGCGCGATGCAAAAATCGCTGATTACGTTCTTCGTTTTGAAATTTATTTTGGGCCGGCATAGGGATTCCTCTCCCGTTGAAAGCGGACAATGCTGCCGGGTTGGATAAAACGACGGCTGCGCCAAGTCCTGATATGCAGGTGATAGAAGAGTGGCTTGCCGGCCCGGCGGGATGACATTTTTACAATGATCATCCAGCCGTAGCCGCAGCCGATAAAAATGGACACGATCGCGGCGATTTCCCAGCGTATAAACGGCATCAGGGCCAAGGTCGCAAGCACAATGACCAAAAGACATTTTCGGAATACCAGATTGACCTCGGTATAGGTCAAGCCGAAAAAACCGGTTTGAGGTTCTTCTTCCAGCTGGCTCAGGGTCTTGGCCGGCTTGCTGCGTTTGCCGCTACGGGTTTCTGCCATGATAGATAGCCTTACGAGAACATCTTGTAGATCGGATCCAATATGTATGAATTTATTAGTGTAAAAATAAGGATCCCGAGTACGACGACGGTAACTACGATGCCGATTTTTTTCAGCACAAGAACCATGCCGCCATCTTGACTGCGAGCATCATCCGATACCCCGGCGAGGGAAAACAGTACGTTGATCAAGATAAGCCCCAATCCGAGCAAGGCCATGATGACGATGATGTAGGCAATAGCCAGCACGATTTTCTTGCCCCAGGAATCATTTGCCGTGACACCGGGAATACCAAGATCGGTATCACCAGTAGGCAGTTTGAGCTGATCCGCAAAGACATCATTGCCCCAGAGGAAGAGGGCAGCTATCCCGACAACAAACAACAGCCGCAACAACGCGCCTTTGTCTATGGAAAAGCCTGCCGGCAAGCGGAAAAGGCTCTGGTTGGGCAGGGATAAAGCAGGTGGGGTTGAAATAGGATTCATAAATTCTCCGGTTTCGGGTTGTAGAAGGAATTGCTGTGGTACGTGTATAACCGCTGTGTTTGTGTGTCTGTTGCCGTTGCCTCCATTGCTGTCTCGAGTTAAAAATCCTGATTCAACGAACCGTCGCGATACTGATGTAGGCAAGAAGGACAACCAGGGTGCCAACCAGTAACATGATCGTGCCGACCATCCCGTTGACGGCCTCTTCGCTCTTTTCTTCCTTTGCTTTACGCCCCAGGGCATAAAGGCCGAGTAAAAGCGGCATGGCGAGCACGATTGCCACGATAACCACGGTGAAAAAACCGCTACTGCCGTAGTCTTCTCTCAGTCCCTGGATTTCAGCGTTATCATTGAATGCGGCCTTAATTAGGGCGACGTCGTTCTTCATAGAGCCAGATGAAAGTTTTTCGTTTTTTTGGTCTGCCATTAGTTCGGCCTCACGCGAATCAAGCTGCCACCTACTGTCGGTGGTGGTGTGGTATGGATGACGTCAATACGGGCATTGAGATAATCGCGAATACCCGCTTCGGTCGTACGCATTTGCGCAATGAGAGCGTCGTAATTGAAACGAATCTTGCCGTTGCCCGATCTGCCATAACGACCCTGCAGGCTCTGTGCGCGCTCGCGTAAAAATTCCATTTCTCGCAATAAAGACTCGATTTCTGCTTGTTCACTTCGTTGCGGCTGCGCTACGGGTTTGGCCTTGCGCTTTTTCGGTACCTTTTGCGGTGGTGGCATGTCAGCCTCATCAGCCATTACGTTGAGGGGTAATAAGGCGGCGCAAATTGACAAGAGCGCTGTAATTCCGGTGCGACGGCTGCATACTCGGCTAGACGATTTTGTGGGAGGCGAAGACTTGGACATGACGAACTCCTAAACAATCTTTTTGAAGGTGGCGAAACTGGTGAGGATGGCGAGGTAGAACAGACCCACCCCGGGCAGCAGGATGTAATTGGGATTGACCGGGTTGGGCCAGCTGAGATAGATGACCGGCGAGAGACCGATGGTGTAGGGCACCAGGGCTTTGGCGTGGTGATAGACGCCAGCATGCTCAACGCCACCGGTGATCTTGCGCAGCTCACGCATGTGCAGACCATCAATGGCGGCCAGCATGCCGACTAGCACCAGGAGCACAGTGGAGAGGGAGACGATGAGGCAGCGAATACCGGTTACCATCAACGTAAAAATGAAGGCATTGCGGTAATAGGCCCATTTCGCCAAGAATTGTTCCAATACTTGGGTGGAAATGAGCTTCTGCCCGATACCATGTGGCGCGTCCTGTGGCAGTACCAGCCAGTGTTTAAACCAGGCGATGACCGTCTGGCCGGCATCCTGTGCCGACATGCCCAGCAGGGTGGTGGTGAAGTTGTCGCCTAGATAGGTCAGCTCGACCGCCAGCGTCCGCTCGGCATGGCCGTAATCCCACCAGCCAAACAGCATTCCGGCCCATTCAATACCGGTGCTGACAATGACCGAGAGGATGAGGTAACTCACCATGGCGAGCACCAAACCAAACGGCATGAACAACAGCCCGAGCAGGCTGCGTTTCTTCGGTTTCTCTGCGACGTTGTTCTGCTGCTGTTTCTTCTTGGCCATAGCTATTCATCCAGATCCATGTTGTCGTGCAGACTGTCGGCCGGGGAATCCCAGTAGTCAGTACCGATAAAGTCAATGTCGCTCTCATTCACCCACTGCTGGATTTCTGTCTTGAACTGGCTGGCTGCATCAAAACCGTTTTCCCCTTCGTTCAAAACCGCCACCGGGTTGAACCGGTCCTGATAGCCGTACCACTGCGGAATGTTGGATTGATAGTGCTCGCGCATCTTGGCGGCTACCTGGCGGATATCATTGGGGATGCGGTCATTGCGCTCGGGGATGAGCAGCGGCACCCGACCCTTGAAGGGCTTGTTGCCGTCCCAGATCCCGAAAAACTGCCCCTTGGGCAATTGCGTCAGGTCGGTGAGGCTGATTGATTCAATATCCGTCTCGGTCATCCGGGAGGTTGTGCTTGAGGTGAAGTCGATGCCGGAATGAATATCCGGGTTGTCGGCTGCGCCGGAGAAGGTCTGCATGCTCTTGACCCGTACCTTGCGCTGCTTGCCGGTGAAGGTCCGCGCCGTATCCTCTTCCTGGACGCGGAAGAAGATGACGGTATTGAAGTTACCGAGCATCTGCTGTGCATAGGCACGGTTGCCGAGCCGCGCTTCAAAGTCAGAGATAGTCTGGGTGTAGGCGGTGACGGATACGTTGGCACCACCTGCCTTGTTGAGTGAGGGGATCAGGGTCTTGTCGGCCGGCTCATTCGCTTCGTCAATGTGGATGCGGATGGGCCGGTCCTTGATCTCCACGCCGACATCAGGCAGGCCGTGGTTGCGCCCTTCCTTATAAATGCGGCCATACTGCGAGGTCAGGTCGGCGAGCATGGAGGCACCGACGGTGCGCGCTACTTCCTGGTCGGAGAGGGCATCGAGGCCGACGTAGACGATGCCGCCGGACTGGATGATGGAGCCCCAATCAAACGTCGGTTTTTTTGGATCCAGGTAGGTTGGCGAAATCAGCTGCGCGACTGCACCAGTCGTCATCTTCTCGAGGAAAGGATCCAGCGAAGCAATGAGCTTCGACAAATACTGCTGGTCGGTGATGAAGGCTTTTGTCAGCGATTGCGCGGTATCGAGCTCCGTTTCGGAAAAGGCATACTTGCCGAGATTGTGCTTGTAGAGGAGATAACGGGCGACGGCATCGCGGTCGCGCTTGATTTGCGAGACATCGTCCATCAGCCCCTGCTCCCTGCGCTCCTTGGGCTCCAGCCGCATCAGTTCAATGTAGCGCCGCAGCTCGGCCTGATAATTGGGGATACGCTCACCGAGGAGGCGGTCGATGTACTCGTTGTAGAGCGGCTCCAGCTGCTGGCTGTATTTTTTGATGAGGGGATAATTGGGGGTCTGGCCGATACCGACCAGACCTTTCGCGACCTGGTTAACATAGCCCCACACGAATTCCTTAAAGGCGGCACTCTGCCCTTCTGCCGGCATCTGGCCGGCAATACGCGAGGCGACCTCGGTGATGCGCATATAGCTGCCGATCGGGTTGTACTGCGCCGATATTTCCGGGTAGCCCAAATGAAAGAAGAAAAATTTGTCTTCGCGCCCGGCGCGCACCGCTTCCGTGTAGCAGCGCAACATCAGGTCGGCATCGCCCTTGGGATCGATGACGATGACGACATCGCCACGCGCTATGTCTTGGGTGATGATGAGTTCGGCAAAACGTGTCTTGCCGACCCGGGTGGTGCCGATGACCAGGGTGTGACCGACACGGTTGCCGAGATCCTGGAAGAGTTTTTCTTCCGGTTCGTAGAGCCCGACACCGTGCAGCCACGGCTGGCCTTCCAGCGGCGGGGCCGGCGGCCACGGGTTTAAAAACCACAGCGGATGCTCGGCGGCACAGGTGGACGAAGTAAAACGGGTCAGCCAGCGCATGTGATGCGCCTTCTCCAGGGCGATCTCGAGCTTGCGCATCCGCTTGTACCATTTGGGGTACTGGCGGTATTTGATGTTCTGCGGCAGCGAGAGGTCAAAGGCACGCTGAGTGTGGATGCTCTGCCATTCGAAGCCGAGGCCCATAAACTGTACCTTGTCCGATACCGGGATATCTTTGCTACGCATGCGGTACATCGGCAGACGGGTCAGGTTCTTCTGATAGCGTTTTACACGCCGGCCACGGCGGTAGAGCTGAGCGGCGCGTGCCATGAACAGGCCGGAGAGGGTGTAGGCGACGGTGGGGACGGTAAACGCGAATTCGGAGGCGAGCAGCAGTATGCCGGAGCCGGCGGTGTAGGCGGTGGCTGGGACATACTCGTAGATGTCGCGCAAGAGGACTTCTTTACCCTGTTCCATCAGTCGTACCCCTGTGCCGGATTGAGCAGCATCACCGGCGTTTCCTGTACCAGGGCAACACGGCGCTGTTTGCTCTGTGCCAGGCGTTGCGGCTTGCCCTGTTTCTGTCCGGATGCCACTTTCTTGGTCTTGGCCGGTGCTGGGCGGTGCTGTGCCAGCAAGGTGCGGTAGTGGCTGCTGATGCGGCTGACGTAGTCACGGGTCTCGCGGTAGGGCGGTACGCCGCGATATTTGCGCACCGCGTTCGGTCCTGCGTTATAAGCAGCCAGGGCCAGTTCGAGTGAACCGAAGGTGTCGATCTGCCGCTTGAGGTAGGTCGCCCCGCCAAAGAGGTTGGCATATGGGTCGTAATACTGTGCCGGGCTCAGACCGACTTCACGTGCAGTACCTGGCATGAGCTGCATCAAGCCCATTGCCCCTTTGGGCGATCGAGCCGATGCCTTGAACCCCGATTCTTGCCGGGTAACGGCATGCAGCAACAGGGGGTCAACTCCGGTCTCGCGGCTGACCTGGGCGATGAGGGCGGACAGTTCTTCGCTGACTGGAGCCGGCAGGGATTTTGCTGTTCGGGACGCAGCCACCGCTTTACCGCCCTGGGGCGCGGGTGCCACTTGTTGTAGGGGCAGTGACAAGCGCAGGGCAGCGCGGTCGAGCATCGCTGCGACCTCCATCTCAGCCCACAGTACCTCGCGGCTCTGCTGGCGGAGCGGACGTTCGTCAATGCCAAAGACAATGCCGGCTTTGCCGCGCTGATTGAGCAGCCAGGTAAACATCTCCTGGCGCGAGCGGAAGCGGTAGAGCTGGCCGTTGACGCGCACCGTCCATGGCCAGGGTACGAGCAATTTGTGCTCGTTTACCCAGCCAGCACGATCCAGCGCATGTCGGTACAGCGTTTCACCGGGGATGCCACGACGAGCCGCCACCTGCCGGTAAAAATCGGGCAAATCGGCCGGTATCGGCGCATTGGCAAGAGCGGCGCGCGGGGTAGCCACCGTGTTATTACCCTCCATCGGTACAGTATTATCGGCAAAAGCAGGACAAGCCAACGAGCTCAAGGCGGCGAGCAACAGGGAACGCATCAGCATTCCCCCCGTGCGTCACAGCCGGAGCCTTCGATACCACTATTACTGTCCGCCAGTCCTACCAGGTGAGGATTGGCTTTGTACAGTTCATAGTAACCAGCCATGCGCCGGGCGTAGTTATAGGTTTCACCGCCCCAGTAATGCGGACCTGGGACACCATTTGATGTGCTAGGTTGGGCGCTGCGCCAGTATTTACTTTTCGTATTCCGGTACAGCAGCGCCTTGGCTCTCGCCGGGCCGCTGTTATATCCGGCTGCCATGGCCTGCAAGTTGCCCTTGGCCCACCCCATTTGATTGAAATACGCAACCCCGGACCGGACATTCAGATCCGGATTACAGCGTGTCGCTGCAGTTATACCGGTTACTCTTCTCAGTCCGTTTGCCGTACCGGGCATAAACTGCATCAAACCGACTGCTCCCGCCGGAGATTTGACACATGGGCGGTATTTACTTTCAATCGTGATGATGGCCTGAATGAAAAACGGATTCTGTCCACCGGCACGTGCATAGCGGTTTGCCATATGCATATACTTCAATTGCCTTGCGCGGGCTTCACCCCGCAAAGGTTTTTGGTTTTCCGGGGGTGGATCCCATGCGCCACTGTAATTAGGTGTTCGAACGGGATAGCCTTCATCCACCATGGCGGCAGCATCCGCACTGTCTATTGCTTCGTCCGTCGGCAGAGTCTCACCGGAAGCATTAGAAAAGGCATAGCTGCTATTACCGCTCTCCGCAGAGCTTTTATTAGTCGTATGACTTTTTTGTTTACAGCCAACGAGAAGCAACGACAGAAATACGGCGGTTAGCAGACTGCGTGACAGACTCATCAGTTACTCACCCTGCCTGTTGTGGATCCGTGGGGAGCTCACCGGGGCTTTGCCTTCTGGTACGCACCAATAGTTTCGTTCGTACCAGTTGACGGTGAGATCACGCAGGCGGTAATTGCAGGTCTTGGCCGGATCCGGCGGTGTTGTGCTGCTGCAGGCCATGAGATAGGAGGCAATGACGGTAAGGGCAAACAATCTCACGGCTGTTTCTCCGGGTTGGCGGCTGTGTTCTCTGTTGCTGTCTTGTTTGTGGGTGGCGGGGTGGCAGTTTCTTTGCCGGTCCCGGTTTTTTCAGTTGCACTGTTTGCACTTTTGGCCTTGTCAGTAGCAGCTTTGCCGGGGATGGTGGCTTTTTTACCGCCGTCCAGCTTGCTGTCTTTTGCAGCGGCAGCGGTTTTTGTGGTGTTCACTGTGGCAGCCGTCGATTCCTTGCTTGCTGTCGGGTTTTTTGGGGCAACTTTCTTCTCTGCGACTGATTTAGTCGTGACCGATGTTTTTGCTGCCGCAGCATCCACCGTCGGGCGTAAGGCAGTACGTTCTTTGCGCTCCTTGGTCTTTGTCTCACGTTTATCTGAGGTCGGTTTTGCCGCACTGCGCTGGGTGATGGTGTCGGCAAAATAGGTTTGTCCGTCACCGTAGCTGTCATTGCTGACGGCATAGTGCTGATCCCGCCAGCTGTTGCCACCACTGCCACGAGAGGTGGTCGTCAGCGGCTGGGAGGTAGGTGGATAACTGTTGGTATAGGAGGATGTGCCATAGCTGCCATACGGGATTTGCAGCGAAGGTTGGCTGTTGCCGGGGGGAATATCCGCGTAGACATCATTACCGTACGCCGTTGTCGGCATGGGTGCTGCTGCCGGTGCGGCTGCGGACGGAGCGGTGGTGGGTCGCGCCGATAGTGCGGCGTGGGCGTAACGGGGGGCAACTTCAAAAGAGACAAGCCGGTTGACGGGGTCGACGACAAGTGCCCATCCGTCGCCGGCAACCCACGATAGGGCTTCGCCCAGCGGCATCGGGCTGATGGTGCGTTTGTTGTCCGGCCACGGTTGGCGGTAGAGCCGCCAGATTTGTGGGTCAGCATGCATCGGTTGCGCCAGTTCCCAGCCGCTGCCGGCGAGCAGCTGTCGCAGGCCGTCCTCGACGGAGTAGGCGTTGATAGTTTTGAACACCTTCGCATCCAAATCACTGGCAAGTTGTCCGCTATCTGTGCCCTCAACAATGGTGTAGCCGTTGCCATAGTAGGTCTGTGCGCCGGCTGCGGTGGCAACGAACAGTGTTGCAACCGGAATTTTGCGAAATGCTGACATTGCCTCTCCGTGGTGATTTGGATGTGGGCATTCTCATGACGGCAACAGCGGATGTCAGAATTTGCGGTAAAAATTAGCGGGATAAAAAATGCCGTATTTGCGAGAGGCTAATGGCTTAATGGCTAGAATGGCCGAAGGGTTCCTACTCCTAAAGGAACGCTCGGCCCATGCGGGCCTCGCGTGGTAAAGGCCAGGGGAAGGGGATCCAGGGCCGAAGGGCCTTCTCAAGGGTCTAAGGGCTTTTTAAGGGCCTTTAAAGGTTTTTAAAGGCGTAAAGGTTTAAAGGTACGTGCACATGACAACAGACGAGCTTGCCCCCCACTATCGGGAAGCGATCGCCGCGTATGATCCGGTCATTGATACACTGCTGGCGCACTACAAAGGGTTTGAGCGCCAGGATGTGGCCAGCGAACATCTGCCACAGCATCAACTTGAACAATTCCTGTCCCGCCTGGACATCATTTATCCCTCGGCATCCGTGCAGAAGCTGAAAATTGCCATCCGGCATTTCATCACAGACCTGGAATGCTTCCGCTACAGAGTGGTCGCCAGAGACAGCGCTAACCATAATGTCGCCACATGGGATGCACTGGTCGAACCTCTGGAACAGTTCTTGCAACGTAACCGTGGACAGCGTGTGTTTTGTCGGCCGCAGTCAGAAGCTTATCCTTCGACTGACCTGATTCAGGACTGGATCAACAGCCGGGTCAGCCTTTTCAGCGACATGCAGCCCGGTTGAATCATGCTCAGACTATTGCGCAAAATCACGTCATTTACAGCTGCTCGCGGACAGGGAAGTGATGCAGACAGGATGCTGGATTACCGCGAATTACCTGTGATGACGGCTGAGGAATTATTTGCCTTCACCAAACAGCAAACACGGCTGCGCAACATCAAGCGCATCGTGCAGATTGACGATACGCGTTACAGAATTCTGTATCAGGAAGTGATTGAACGTTTTGCCGAGTTGGTACAACTGATGCCGGCGTCACAGGCACACCACCATGCTGTTCCCGGCGGGCTCTTTATTCACACGGTAGAGGTATTGGAACATGCGCTTACCCTGCGCCAGCAATACAAATTGCCGCTGCTGGAAGCACAGGAAATACAAGAAGCACAGCGACACCTCTGGACATACGCCATTTTTGCCGCCGCGATCCTGCACGACGTGGGCAAGCGCCTGACCTTGGGACGTTTTGTCCTTAACAGGGACAACCACTTTTTCGATCCGTTTGCGGCGGATATTGGCAAACTGGCGGGGCAGCGCTATCAGATCGTCTTTCATCAGCCCCGTTACCACAAAATGCACGAGCAGATGGGACTGGCCTTCATGGCTCATTTGTTCCCCCGCGTCGGGCTGGATTTTCTGCTACCGGAAATTCATGTGATGAAGGAACTGCTGGCCTATATCCACGGCAATGTGGAAAACGACGGTTCCATAGGCCTGATCTTGCGTTTGGCCGACCAAGCCTCAACCGGGCATAGTTTGGCGCACAGCGAAAGCCGCAAGTTCGCCAGTGCAAATCTGGAAAATATTGGCGAACGGCTGATGACCCAACTGAGACTTTTGTTGTCGAGCAATCATTTTGTCATCAATCGGGGCAACGGAAACGTCTATACCTCGGCAGACGGCCACTTCACCTACATCGTCAGTAAGACGCTGGCCGATGATCTGCGATCCACGTTGGCGGAACAGGGACAGAAAGATATTCCCAGCGATAACAACCGCATCTTTGACATTTTCCAAGAATACGCGTTCGCAGAAACAAACCCCGATACGGGTCAGATCATTCACTACATCCGTCGTGCCTGGGGAGACAAAGTACAAACATTTAGCGTGATCAAATTCCGCAGCAACCGTCTGTTCAGGGTGCCGCCTCCTGAACTTGTCGGCGGAACGATTACCGAGGTCGCCGGAAAATCAGCGGAGCCTAGCAGCTTGCCAGCAAGCAGTATGCGCCCGGCAGAGCAGTCGGCAGTTCGGCCTGAAGCCGCTGTAGCCGGCGTCCCGGCACATACGATGGCTGTTGCAGCGGTAGTTAAAGAGGCGTGGGCACCTGAGCCAGAGAAATCCCCCTTCCCGGACAGCGTTGATGAAGCCTTTCCTGAAACAGGTAGAAACCTGCAATCCCCTGAAACAGAGAAAAGAGAAAGCGCTAATCCTGCGCCAGGTATATCGAATAAGAACGGGGGAGAGGTTGAACCTGATGAAGACCCATTTGGCACAACTGTACCGGTGCCCAGTCCGTTGATAGCTGAAGCAGCAGAAACAGGTACTACGTCAGCAGCAAATTTTGAAGACAGCACGGATGAAATCATCGATGACGTCCCTAGCGGCTACGGCAAAGAAGAAAAACAGAATCCTGAAACAGGTCAGGGGAAAGAAACGCCTGCAACAGGTGAAAGTACGGTTTCTACTGACGCAGGGGGGAATGCAGATACTGTTTCAGCAGAGCACACAGGGGTAGTGGATGCTGAAAGCGATTTGGGTGAACAGTTCCTGCTTTGGTGCCGAGCGCAAATCCGCCAAAAAGCCATCGTCATCAACCAATCCAGCGGTGTCATTCAAAAAGTGGCATACAAGCAACGGCAAGCAATCGCGGTTGTCACCCCCCGTATTTTTATCATGTTTGGTACCAGTCTTGGGCTGTCCGACCACTCAACAACTGTCAAACGCATTCAAAACGCCATTCACGCGAAAAAGCTCAATATCCCCGCCCCGCGCGGACAAATTCATAAATTTATTATCAAGAAATCCGAGAGCAATCCTCTCGGTGGAAATAAGCCAATCCATCACTATTTATTTGAAATAGATAAATTTTGTGAGAATGATGCAGAGGTGAAAGAAATTATTATGAAGACGAAAAATAATGGAAATCTTGCACTTTGCTGAGAAAGTCATTACATTTTGCAGCGTAGCAGTTCAGGATGCTACGGCAGGGAATGGATTCTATGACGCAAAGGTTTCTACCCATCTTGCGGCGAGAGAAAACCTTTTTAAAAACAGCGAACAATCCCTCCTCCCGCCTGCGGGAGGAGGTGTCGCGAAGCGACGGAGGAGGGCAAAAACGCCTATCTGTCCTGCTTGGCGAACCCAGCAACTACGCCGCTTGGCGAGGCCAGTGTTTATCCCGCTTGGTGCGTTGCCAATCTCAAATTTTGCACGGAAAAATCCCTTCCCCCGCTTGCGGGGGAAGGTGG
>ERZ772772.41-NODE-41-length-65936-cov-4.536057_pt1 | contig 65936 bp, 42 predicted proteins | sample MGYA00511484_ERZ772772 | MGnify/ENA primary metagenome ERZ772772 (study PRJEB29015, sample SAMEA2737913) | human oral metagenome | biome: human oral; feature: human-associated habitat; material: dental | place: China | collected 2088 ... | reverse complement strand
GTTCTAAGCTGTCCGAATAGCTTTACGAAATCTCCCTGTTTAAAGTCCTTTGGAATATCACTCTTTTCTCCGTAGGCGGAGCAATTATGATACACCTTATTCCCCTTATCATCTTTAGAAACTACGGAGAAATTTGCCACCTTAAAGGCTTCTCCGTTCTTATTTTCTCTTTCGATTACATCTACATTGCCTACAACATTTCCGACGATATTTACAAGGTCATCTTTCTCCTGCTGAACATAGGGCAGGTCTTTTATCTGCCCCTGTTCTCTTAAATCTTCAATCATATAGTCGAAATCTTCATGAAGCAGATTGATGGTGTCATTTGCCATATAAGCATCATAAAGCTTATCTAATGCACTCTCATTTTGTCTGAGATATACTTTTCCATCATATGATTTGATAACTCTATCAGACGAAACATCTACAGATATAATTAATATTTTATCTTCCTGATTTCTATTATTTTTGACTGTTACAATATCAAATTTTGGATTTATGGGCGTTTCCTTTAATTCAGTCAAAAATATATTTCTATACTCATCAATACTATGTGCTTTTTCACAATTAAAACCTGTAACAGTTCCATCATCTTCAATGCCTATAACTAACTGCCCGCCTTCCGCATTAGCAAACGCTACTAAATATCTTAAAATATCCAGTGGTTTTATCCTTGCACTTTTCCTATCAAAAAATTGATTCTCACGCTCAAAACGATAAAAATTCAACTTATCCAAAATATGAGTACTCATCAGTCTGTCTTGTATAATAAACCCCGGCAGAAATTCACTACACATTTTCCTTTCTTGGTTATTTTCTATGATAATCAGTTTCAGATCCTGTGGATCGGTCCTCCAAATTTTATATTTAAAAAAATGAGATGAGCGGACATGCTCACCCCATTATATAGTTATATGTTTTTACCACTCGTCAGAACTGATTTATTAATCCTTATCAATCACTTCATCCATACTTCCCGATCTGAAACCCTCTATATCAAGATTTATATATTTAAATCCGATTTTTTTAAGCCCTGCTATTATACTTTCACGTTCTTTTATAAATTTTAAAAAGTCATCAGGCAAAATTTCTATCCTTGTTATATCACCATAAAGTCTTATCCTACACACATCAAAACCTAACTGTCTAAGCAGCTTTTCACCTGTATCAACCATCTCAAATTTATCAAGCGGAAGCTTAGACCCGTATGGAAATCTGGTCGCAAGACATGGTGCAGAAGGGCGTTTTGCCACACTTATACCCAGTTCGGCAGCAAGGAGCCTGACATCACTTTTTTCAAATCCGCATTCTGCAAGCGGACTTATGATGCCAAGCTCCTTAAGTGCGGCAAGACCGGGTCTGTATACTCCAAGATCGCTTTTATTGGTTCCGTCAAATACATATTTTGCACCCAGCTCATATGCCGTCTGTTTTGCTCTTGAAAACAGTGTATATTTGCAGTAAAAGCACCTTTTTACATCATTCATAAGCACTTTTTCGTTATCTGTCTGGTCTATATACTCCTCAACCAGTCTTACACCGTACTCTTTTGCAAGCTTTCTTGTAATCTCAATATCGGCTGAGGGCGAAAGAAAGGTATTAAAAGTCAGTGCCGTTACCCTGCTCCCTCTCTTTTTAGCCTCTTCAACCGCAATTTTAAGCACAAGGGCACTGTCAACGCCGCCCGAAAATGCTACTGCCACATCACTGTCAAGAAATTCCCCTATATATTCCCTTAATGTATATGACAATCTGTTAAAATCCATCTTCAATCCGTATAAACTTTGTTTTTAACTGCAAAGCTCAACTATTACCTGTGCAAAGATTTTTGCAGATGCTACAAGTTCACTTATTACCATAAATTCATCAGCACCGTGCATATGTGTATCGGTTCCGGGGAATATTGCACCAAATGCAACCCCGTTTTTTATATCATGCACATAAGTAAGACCTCCTATGGCTATGGCACCTCCCTTAAGACCTGTGTACTCCTCATAGCATTTATTTAAAGTCTGTACAAAATGCCCGTCTCCCGGAACCTCATGAGGCTCCGTCATTGTCTGATTGGTAAGTTCAACACCGGCAGCACTGAGTTTAGCCCTAAGTGTAGACATTATATCCTTTGTAGAGGCACATATAGGGCATCTTAAGTCAAATCCTCCGTCTATATTATCCTGAGTAACCTTAAGAAGTGAAAATGCAAGTGTAAGTTCACCGCTTTTTTCATCGGAACATTTAATTCCCAGACTTTTTCCGTCAGTTTCTCCATGAGGCATAAGCTTATAGAGATTATTCAGTATCTCAATCTGTTTTGATTTTGCAAATTTAAGTCTGCTTATAAGCAGGAGGAGAGCCGTAATCGCATTATTTCCGTTCTGAGGAGTTGAACCGTGTGCATTTTTTCCCATTGCGGTTATCTCAAATACCGGCTCAAGATCAAACAAAAACTTAATTCCAGTTTCCGCACTTACTTTATCAGCCTCAGCTTTAACATCATCAATCTTAAGACCTTCAATCACCATCTTTGCCTTAGGCGGAACTACATTTACCTTAGTACCTGCTTCAATTGATACTATTCTGGGAAGCTCTGTACTTTTTTCAAAGTTTGCTACAAAATTTCCGTGAAGCTTTCCCTTTTCTATATTTACAACAGGATATTCGGCATCAGGTGAAAATGATAAAGGTGCTTCCTTTTCAAATTTATAATAATGCTTTATACATTCACTTCCACATTCCTCATCGGTACCAAGTATAAGCCTTACATTTTTACTGAGAGGTATATTGAGCTCCTTTAATGCTCTGAGTGCATACAGTGCAGCAACTGCCGGACCCTTATCATCTGAAGTTCCCCTTCCGTATATCTTTCCGTCCTCTATATGCGGTTTAAAGGGTTCGGTCTTTGTCCATCCTTCCCCCTCCGGAACCACATCAAGGTGTGCAAGTATATCAAGTCCTTTTTCCTTGTCATTAAGATCAATCGCTGCAACATAATTATCATAGTTTTTCACTGAAAAACCATAGCCTTCTCCCATTGAAATAGCTGCCATAAGTGCCTTATACGGTCCTTCACCGAAAGGCATACCCTCCTTATACGGCATTTTCTGGCTGTTAATCTCGCAAAGTTTTATTATATCGTCTATCATCTCCTGTTTATGATCTTCGATATACTTTTCAATCTCATTTTTGTATTTCATTGGTAAAATCCTCCTAAAATTTTTATACAGTGATAAACTGTCAGATTTTTACGAAAATACCAAATAGTTGTTTTTGTTGAGTTTATTAAAACTTTCTAACTAATTACTTGTTATTTTTTTATTAATGATAAAAATATGACAGTCTTATTTTAAACATAAAAGCCCCTCTTGTCAATTAAAACAAAAGGAGCTTTTAAACAGTAGAACAAAAAGCTTTTCATCATTAAAACAAAAAAACTTTTAATCAATACAAATCAAATATTGAGATCTGGCTGCTCTGAGGCAGCCCCTGCAAAAGCCCCAGATTTTCAAGCAGCTCCGCAGTTGATTTTCCTATCTTTGCCCGCTCCATAAGGTCATCTTTAGAGATAAACTTTCCACCGGCAGCCGCATTTGCTATCTGATTTGCCGCTATCTCACCAAGCCCGTCTATACTTGAAAGTGCAGGCATTATCTTTCTTTCTTCGGTAATTATAAACTTCTGTGCCTGTGCCTTATATATATCTATCGGTTCAAATTCTATCTTTCTTGCATACATCTCCTGTACAATCCTCATATCCCTTAAGGTATCGGCATCCTTTGCAGTAAGTGCGGATTCGCCCTCACGTCTTTTATAATCATTTATATAATGCTCAAGTCTCTCTTTTCCGAAACACATAATCTCATATGAAAAACCTGTCGCTCTTATAGTAAAATACGAAGTATAATACTCGATCGGATAAAATATTTTACAATAAGCTATCCTCCATGCCATCATAACATAGGCAGCTGCATGAGCTTTAGGAAACATATATTTAATCTTTTTACATGAACCTATATACCATTCGGGTATGCCTGCATCACGCATAATCTCTTCCTGTTCAGAAGTAAGTCCCTTGCCCTTGCGCACAGCCTCCATTATCTTAAACGATATCCCCTCCTCAATTCCGTTGTCTATAAGATATATCATTATATCATCTCTTGTACAGATTGCCGTCCTTATAGTGGCAGTCCCGGATTTTATAAGTTCCTGTGCATTTCCGAGCCATACATCGGTTCCATGTGCAAGCCCTGCTATCCTTACGAGATCTGAAAGCCCTTCAGGTTTTGCATCTATAAGCATCTGCATGGCAAAATCGGTTCCGAACTCAGGCACGCCTAAAGCTCCCAGCTTACAGTTCATTATGTCTTCAGGTTTTATATTAAGTGCACTTGTATCCTTGAAAAGGCTCATTGTTTCCTTTGAATCAAGCGGTATATCCTTTACCGGATCTATGCCTGTAAGATCCTGGAGCATCCTTATCATGGTCGGATCCTGATGGCCGAGTATATCAAGTTTAAGAAGATTGTGATCTATGGCATGATAATCAAAATGTGTTGTAATTGTTCTGCTGTTCATGTCATTTGCAGGCTTTTGAACCGGAGTAAATGTATCTATCTCCTCACCGTGAGGCAGTACTATTATTCCCCCCGGATGCTGCCCCGTAGTTCTTTTTACGCCTACACAGCCCAGCGAAAGTCTCCCTATCTCAGCCTTGTTTTTTCTTTCACCATGTTCCGCAAAGTAATTTTTAACATAGCCGAATGCAGTCTTTCCGGCAAGTGTTCCTACAGTCCCTGCTCTAAATGTAAATCCCTTGCCGAAAAGCTCCTCTGTATATTCATGAGCATGAGGCTGATATTCTCCCGAAAAATTCAAGTCTATATCAGGCTCCTTATCCCCCTTAAAACCTAAAAAGGTTTCAAACGGTATATCAAAACCGTCCTTTTTAAGCATTTTACCGCATTTGGGACAATATCTGTCAGGCATATCACAACCTGCCATACCTACATAAGCTTTAACCTCAGGCGAATCAAAATCAACATATTTACATTCACAGTAATAATGTGCAGGCAGGGGATTTACTTCCGTAATTCCCGAAGTATATGCCGCAAATGAAGATCCTACCGACCCTCTTGAGCCTACAAGGTATCCCTCCTCATTGCTCTTTTCGACAAGCTTTTTTGCAATTATATACATAACCGCAAAGCCGTTTGAAATTATTGAATTCAGCTCTTTTTCAAGTCTGCTGCGGACTATATCCGGAAGATTTTTTCCATACTGCTCATACGCCTTTTCATAACACGCATTTCTAAGCATCTCATCAGAATTTTCTATCACAGGAGGACATTTATCAGGTCTTACCGGATTTATATATTCAACCATATCGGCAATCAGATTTGTATTTTTTACCACTACCTCATATGCTTTTTCACTTCCCAGATACTCAAATTCTGAAAGCATCTCGTCGGTAGTCCTGAAATAAAGCGGCGGCTGCTTATCAGCTCCCTTTATATCTTTGCCAAACATTATTATACGCCTGTAAACCTCATCTTCAGGATTTATAAAATGCACATCACCCGTTGCAACAACAGTTTTTTTATAAGCCTGACCAAGTGCTACTATCTTTTTATTTATATTTATTATATCCTGAATACTTTTAAGAGTGTTCCTCTCCTCTTCCAGAAGATAGGCATAGTTTACGGCAGGCTGTATCTCAAGATAGTCGTAAAATTCAACAATTCTTGCAAGCTCATCATCTGAAGCACCTCTCATTATTGCATTAAAAAGTTCACCTGATGAACATGCAGAGCCTATTAAAAGCCCTTCACGGTATTTTACAAGCAGTGATTTAGGTATCCTCGGTTTTTTATTAAAATATTCAATAGATGATAATGATACAAGCCTGTACAGATTTATACGTCCTATATCATTTTTTGCAAGCAGGCTTACATGGCTTAAGTTCATCTTTTTTACCATGTCGGCGTTTGTTTTTGAAAGCTCACTTATATCCTTAAGCCTGTTAATATCCCTTTTGCGCATCATATCCATAAATTTAAGCCATACATAGGCAGTAGCCTGTGCATCGTCAACTGCACGGTGATGATTTTCAAGAGAAATATCAAGTGCTTTGCATACCGTATCAAGCTTAAATCTTCCAAGCTGCGGCAGTAAAAGTCTTGCAAATGCAACGGTATCTATAATTGCCGGTTCATATACAAGTCCCTGCCTTTTTGCATTCTCCCTTATAAAACTTGTATCAAATGAGGCATTATGTGCAACTGCCGCCGAATCCGCACAAAATTCAAGAAACTTCGGAAGCACACTGTCTATGTCAGGTGCATCAAGCACCATTGAATCATTTATACCTGTAAGTTCCTCTATTCTGTACGGTATAGGGCGTCCCGGATTTACAAAGCTTGAAAACCTTGAAGTTATAACACCTTTTTCTATTCTTACCGCACCTATCTCTATAATACGGTCATTATGCGGAGAAAATCCGGTGGTTTCAATATCAAATACTACAAAATTATCATCAAGCGTATACTCTCCCGGATTTTCAACAAGCCCTTTTAAATCATCGGCAAGACAGCCCTCCATACCATATATTATCTTAGGCGGCTTTTCCATCTTCTTTTTATCAATACTGTGATAAGCCTCGGTAAATGCCTGTACATTGCAGTGATCGGTTATTGCAACCGCTTCCATACCCCAGTCATACACATGCTGTATTATCTCCTTTGCGGATGCTATACCGTCAAACTCACTCATCTTTGTATGGCAATGAAGCTCAACACGCTTTCTTTGTGCAAGGTCAATCCTTTTACTTCCTGCCGCCCCGAAAGGTTCACATGATTTAATTCCCTTGACCGAACCTATAACAAGCTCACCGTCATATTTATCAATTGTGGCTGCACCGTAAAGTTTTATAAAAGTACCCGGAGCAGCAGCCTTTCTTATCTGTACTATACTTTCCTCATCAGTAAATACCTTTACCGATATTGAATCGGTAAAATCACTTATTGAAAATATATAAAGTATTGAGCCCGTCTTCTTTATAGTTCTTTCTTCAGCCGATATAATTTTTCCCTTTATTATTACATCTCCGGCTGCTCCCATAAGATCGGCAAGTTGTATAAATTTATCCTCAAAATCTCTGCCGTAAAGCACATCAGGCGAAGAAGTCTTTTTAAACGTGCCCGGCTTATTCCTGTTTGCTTTTTTTTGTGTATACATATAATCGTCAGACTCGCCTCCTTTTGTAGTTTTTACAGACGACTTTATATATTGTTGCTTCCGCAGCTGACTGCAGGCATCAGACTCATCTTTTTTCACAGAGTTTACAGAGCCGGTCTGCTCTATAAAACTGTATTCGGGATTATCTACAGTAATATACTCCGGATTCGTTTCTATAAAACTTTTTATCTCTCCTTTGGATCCGCCGGACTGTGCATATTTCCCGGTGTTTTCTCCGAAACTGCCCGCCTGTGCATATCCTCCGGTATCTCCTGCAAACCCGCCTGCCTGCATATATGCCTTATCATCTCCTGCAAACTTTCCTGCCGCTGCATACACCTCATCATATACCGGCTTTTTATATTCAGTATACCTCGGCACAACAGTGCATTTTATGCCGCATCTGTCATTAAATATTTTTTCAAGAACCGTTATAAGATCATTAGCTGCTGAAAGATTAAGCGGGTTTTTCTCAATACTTATCTCCATTACCGGATTCTTGTTTAAATCTCCGTAAAATTGTATATCCGCATTTTTCAGTATGGAATATTCTACAATTTTATAGTTTCTAATTTCCGAAAGTATACTGTCCTTATAGGCTTCGTATAAATTTTCAGGCGTATAGGCAGCTGAAAGCCTGTATTTTTCAATTATTACTATACGGACATTTTTATATGCAAAAATTTTATCCTTTATAAGCCGTTCCATATCATAGATATATCTCTTATGAATAAGATGCTCTGAACATATATATATTTTTATATATGCAAAATCCGCCGAACTTACAATTTTCTCAACTTCGACGGATTTAAATATAGCAAATATTTCATCAGAAACGCTTAAATTCGGAAATGCCTCAAATATCTTTTTCATTTATCTTTTTAATTCCTGCCTTATAAATATAAATCAAAATGTATAAATATTCTAATTACAAACAGCCTAATCCTGTATTATTCAGAAAGCTTCAGCCTGCATTCGCTTAAGTTCCTGTTTTAGCGCTTCAAGCAGTTCGTTTTCAGGAAGCTTTTTTATAATCTTGCCCTTTTTTATAAGAAGCCCCTCACCCTTGCCTCCTGCTATACCGATATCAGCCTCTCTCGCTTCACCCGGACCGTTTACCACACAACCCATAACCGCAACCTTTATATTGAGGTCAAAATCGCTTACAATCATCTCCACTTTATCCGCAAGGCTTATAAGATCAATTGAGGTTCTCCCGCAGGTAGGGCATGATACCACCTCAATCCCGTCTTTCCTTAAACCCAGGCTTTTTAATATAAGTTTCGCACATTTCACCTCCTCAACAGGATCACCCGTAAGACTTACCCTTATAGTATCACCTATTCCCTGATACAATATTATACCAAGACCAACCGAGGATTTTACAGTCCCTCTCTGCAATGTACCTGATTCGGTGATCCCTATATGGAGAGGATAATCACAGCTTTTTGCCATAAGTTCATGTGCCTTTACACACATCATTACATCGGAAGATTTTATACTTACCACAAGATTTTCATAGCCAAGCTTCTCTATGACGGCTACTTTGTCAAGTGCCGACTCAACTATACCCTGTGCAGTTACCCCATTATACTTTTCAAGAATTTCTTTCTCAAGTGATCCTGAATTTACACCTACCCTTATAGGTATATCTTTCTGTCTTGCAGCCTCTACAACCGCCTTAATTCTGTCATAAGAGCCTATATTTCCGGGGTTTATTCTGATTTTATCAGCCCCGTTTTCAATAGAGGCAAGAGCAAGTCTGTAATCAAAATGAATATCCGCCACAAGAGGTATATGTATATTTTTTTTAATTTCCTTAAGTGCCTCTGCCGCACTCATATCCGGCACTGCCACCCTGATTATATCACAGCCTGCTCTCTCAAGCTCCAGAGTCTGCCGGATTGTTCCTTCGATATCATCTGTTTTTGTATTGCACATTGACTGTATAAGCACAGGAGTTCCCCCGCCTATCACTCTGTTACCTATTTTGATTTTTCTGGTTTTCATTATAATCCGTACTTTAAGTTTCTATAAATATAATCTTTATTAAATATAATATGTATTTTAATTTACCCCAATATGATACATGTTTGCATTTCCTGAAATTAAATTTCTAAGGAAATCATAACTTAAACTGCATTTTTCAGACCGGCTGACTGCCGTTTACAGATGCACCTAAAAGCGCATACAAACAGCATAAACACCCCAAACAGCACTTTTATCTTATAACCAAATGTTTTATATCATTAAATAATATAAATACCATCAAAAGCATAAGCAGTGCAAAACCTGCAAAATGTATATAGCCCTCAGCTTTCCGGTTTATAGGTCTTCTTGTAACGGCTTCTATTAAAATAAATAAAATCCTGCCGCCGTCAAGTGCCGGTATAGGCAAAAGGTTCATTACGCCAAGATTAGCACTTAAAAGTGCCATAAATACTCCCAGATTTAAAAGTATAACCTTTATTCCTTCAGGCTTTGATTCTTCAACGGTATCGCCTATCGCCTTTACTATTCCGACAGGTCCGCTCACCTGAGACGGCTTTATTTTGCCGGCTATCATATAAAGAATCCCCTCAACAGCCATATTTATATTGTATTTTACTTCATTTAATGAATAACCCAATATACTTAAAGGATTTTTAAGCATAATTCTCTTTTCAGGTCTTATACCTATGAGATAACCCTGTCTTTCGGCAGAATATTTCGGTTCAAGTAAAAAATCAAGTATTTGTGTTCCCGTCTCGGTATTTCTTTTTATTTTAACATTAAGAGTTTTACCCGGATTCATGTATATATACAACGGAATCTCTCTGTATATAGTTATATCTTTATTATCAATCTTTATAATCTCATCACCTTTTTGTATGCCCGCCTCAACCGCCGGATATCCCTCAAGTGCCTCCGCTATAACAGGCTTGTCAACTCCTATATTTGCTATAATTAAAATAGATATAAAAAATGCAAGTATAAAATTAAATAAAGGACCTGCAAATATAACTAAAAACCTGTCTAAAACTCCCTTTGAGTTAAAACTGCCCTCAAGCCTCTCTTCTTCTTCATCCTCACCAAGCATCATGCATGAGCCTCCAAGAGGCAAAAGCTTGATTGAATAAATTGTTTCCTTACCATTGATTTTAAAAAGTCTGGGACCCATGCCTATCGAAAATTCAACGACCTTAATCCCTGCCCTTTTTGCAAAAATAAAATGCCCCAATTCATGTATTAAAACTATAAAACCAAATACAAACAGTGCAATAATTATATTCATACTATCCTTTGATATCCTCCGTATCTTTAATCCGGTATTTATATATTTCATATTAAATAAAATATATAAACGCCTTTATCCCGGCATAAACTTTATTATACCGTTTTTTATATTTTATGAATCCTGTATTTTGTTAATTCTATGTTTTATTAAATTAAATTCTCCAGATAATCTTCAACCTCTTTTTTTATGTCTATAATATCATTAAGCGAAGGATTTATGATTTTTTTATGTTTTCTCATAGCCTCCTTTATAATCCCGCTTATATCATTAAATCTGATTTTATTATTCAAAAATCTTTCTACCGCATATTCATTTGCCGCATTAAACACCGTCGGCATACTCCCGCCCTCACATGCAGCCTTGTAAGCAAGGGCAAGCCCATCAAAAACCTCCATATCAGGTTTTTCAAAGCTGATAGTTGAAATTTTATAAAAATCCAGCCTGTTTATATCCGAATATCGCCTGTATGGGTAATATAGAGCGTACTGTATAGGAAGCTTCATATCAGCTGCTCCAAGCTGTGCCATAACGGCACCGTCTTCAAACTCAACCATGGAATGCACCACTGAGGACGGCTGTATAAGCACCTCTATCTTATCAGGGGCAACACCGAATAAATGGCATGCCTCCATAACCTCAAGTCCTTTATTTACCATGGTTGCAGAATCTATACTTATCTTTTTCCCCATACTCCAGTTCGGGTGCTTAAGTGCATCGGAAAGTTGTACAGTCTCAAGCTGTTTTTTTGTATACCCCCTAAAAGGTCCCCCTGAAGCGGTAAGCATTATCCTCGAAATGTTTGAATGTTCACCGCTTAGACACTGAAATATCGCTGAATGTTCAGAATCAACCGGCAGTATATCAACATTATACTGTTTGGCAAGCGGCATAATTATATGACCTGCACATACAAGACTCTCCTTATTTGCAAGCGCCAAAGTCCTGCCCGACTTTATGGCTGCTATGGCAGGTTCTATGCCTATCATGCCTACTACCGCACTTAGCAGTATATCGTCCGAAGATTCTATATTGTAGCTCCCGGAAGATTCTATACTACAGTGATTACAGGAAGAAATACCGACATTCTCAGCCTTACCGGATGAAATATCATCAGTAATTATACCTGAACTGTTTGAAACACTGCCGATATCTCCGGCTCTGTAAGAAGCAACTTCAATAAGGCCCTCCATACCGTATAATACTTTGCAGCCGGTATCTTTTACTCTGACCTTTAAATCAAGAGCCGCATCTTCGCTCCAAAGCGAAGCTATATCAGGTTTAAACTCCCTTATCTGGGCTTCAAGTTTTGATACACTGCTGTGAGCGGCAAGTGCCGTAATTTTTATATCCCTATGCAGTCTTACCACATCAAGTGCCTGCAGCCCTATTGAACCTGTGGAACCTATTATACTTAATTTTTTCATTTAAAGTACCTAATTAATAAAAATATAATATAAATTTAAACTATTGAAAAGCCGCCGGATAAAAGCCTGTATCTTTTAGATAAAAAAATATAATGCAAAATATATTGCAGGTGCGGTAAAAAGCATTGAATCAAATCTGTCCAATACACCTCCATGACCGGGAATTAAATTACCGTAGTCTTTTATATCATAATTTCTTTTTATGGCGGAAGCCGCAAAATCACCAATCTGCGATATAATAGAGCCTAATGCACAGGCTATGCCGCATATAAGTCTTAAATCATGACCGGCATCCATTTTTTCTAAAAATATCCATGCATATATAAATCCCAGGAGCGCCGCACCGCATACCCCCCCTACACAGCCCTCAACGCTTTTTTTAGGGCTAAGTTCAGGAGCTATCTTATGCTTCCCTATAAGCATACCCACAGTATATGCACAGGTATCACTTCCCCAGCTTGATAAAAAAATCAGCCATACAAGATATTTCCCATTATACAATACCCTTGTTTTATATAAAAATGAAAAAAGTACAGCAACATAGAATATACCGAAAAATATACCGCATATATCATCAATCCTGTATTTAGGAAATGTAAATACATATATTCCCATTAACATTATAAGTGATGCCGCTGCCGTAAAAGAACAATACTCTCCAAAAATCCCTGCCGGTATACAGCCGCACGACTGTATATATACAAAAACATAATATATAACCGCAAAAATATATCCCACATAGGAAATATTTTTTTTCTCAATTTTAATAACCCTGTAAAACTCATACATACCTATAAGTGCAAGTACCGCTGAAACAAGGAGTAAAAATATACCCCCTGTATTTACCAGAAAAAAAGCGGCAGCCAACAGCACAGCTCCGCTTATAAGCCTTGTAAGAAACATTATCTGCCTCCGAATCTTCTCTCACGCCTGCTATACTCGGCTATGGCTTTAATCAGCTCAGCCTTATTAAAATCAGGCCAGTAGGTATCTGTTACATAAATCTCACTGTAGGCTATCTGCCAAAGCAAAAAGTTTGATATTCTAAGCTCACCGCTTGTTCTTATTAAAAGATCCGGATCGGGAATACCGGCGGTATCAAGATAATTATCTATTAAACCGGAATTAACATCTTCAATCTCAAATTTACCGTTAAAACAGTCCGACATTAACTTTTTAAAAGCTCTTGTAAGCTCATCTCTTGAACCGTAATTAACCGCAAATGTAAATGTCATACCGGTATTATCCTTTGTGCTTAATATCAATTTGTCAATTCCCTGCCTTATATCGGCATCAAATCTTGACTTATCTCCTATCATTCTTACTTTAACATTGTTATCATTTGCAACCTTTACAAGCTTTACCATATAAAACCTGAAAAGTGCCATAAGTGCCGAAATCTCCTGCTCGCTCCTCTTCCAGTTTTCAGTCGAAAAGCCATATACAGTCAGATATTCAACTCCCAGCCTTACACAATCCTCAACTATACCCTCAAGTGTTTCACAACCCGCTTTATGCCCTGCCGCTCTCGGCAGATTGCGAGACTTTGCCCACCTTCCGTTGCCGTCAAGTATTATGGCAATATGGCGGGGGATTTTTAAATCCCCGCCTGCCGAATCAATCTCAATATTATTATTTCCCATTGTTTTAATCTATACTTTTGTATGCTGTCATTTTATAAATCAAACTGTAAGAATCTCTTTTGATTTATTTTCAATATTCTCATCAATTTTTTTAATTGATTTATCAGTAGCTTTCTGTATCTTATCTTCAAAATCCGCCAGTGCATCCTCACTTATCTCACCGGCTTTTTCCGATTTTTTCATATGATCTATAGCATCTCTTCTTATATTTCTTACTGCAACCTTGGCAGCCTCTCCTTTTTTCTTTATATCCTTTACAAGCTCCTTACGCCTTTCTTCTGTAAGCTCAGGAAATACAAGTCTTATTACATTGCCGTCATTTGTAGGATGTATACCCAGATCGGACATATTTACAGCTTTTTCTATCTCCTTTAAAAGTCCCTTTTCCCACGGCTGTATCACCATGACCCTTGCTTCAGGCACTGAGATATTACCTACCTGCTGTATGGGAGTCGGAGTTCCGTAATAATTGACCTTTATCTTGTCAAGCACATGCGGATTCGCTCTTCCTGCCCTTATAGTTGCATATTCGCCCTGCAATACGCTTATAGTTTTTTCCATCTTTTCCTGAAATTCTTTTACATTAACTTCCATTATTCTTCTCCTATACGGTAACTATGGTACCGCTAATTTTTCCCTGCATAGCTTGTGCTATGGAGTTTTTACGATTTAAATCAAAAACGGCAAGTGCAATCTTATGTTCCATACACATCACCGAGGCGGTAAGATCCATGACCGCAAGTTTCCTGTCTATAACTTCCTGTATACTTACCACATCATATCTTGAAGCCTCTTTGTTAAGTCTCGGATCTGAATCATATACTCCGTCAACAGCCTTTGCAAGAAGTATAATACCTGCATCCATCTCAACCGCCCTTAATACAACCCCCGTATCTGTTGAAAAATAAGGATGTCCGGTACCTCCGGCAAAAAACACCACTTTTCCCTGTTCAAAGCACTCATTTACTCTGTCCTTTGAGAAAAGTTCAGTCATGCTGCCACAGGTAAATGATGAAAATACCGCCGTACACATACCCTCGCTCCTGAATATCTCGGAAACGTATATACAGTTCATCACAGTTGCAAGCATCCCTATCTGATCCGCCTTCACCCTGTCTATTCTTTCAGAAGTCCTGCCTCTCCAGTAATTTCCGCCTCCTATAACTATACCCACATCAAGCCTGCCTGAATCACACATTTGCTTTGCCTGTATAATCTGGGACGCCACTCCCTTTACAACTGCATCGTCATAACCCCCGCTCTCACTTGCAAGAGCTTCTCCGCTTAATTTCAGCATGACCCTGCGGCAGCCGTATTTTTGGGAAAATGCCCTGTCTTTAAAAATTTCTTCAAAATTTATCCCTGCTGTATCATTATCAGCACTGATGTCGGTTTTAGCTCCATTTTCTTTAGCCTGCATAGTTTTCCCCTGAAAATATTTGATTTATGTTTCAGAGTATATCACAATAATTATTTTTTGAAAAGGTTCATATCAGAGCTAAAGCATTGTCTTTATTATAGTATGTGCTATATTCCTGCCGCTCCTGGCATCGCTTGGAGTCTTTGATATTGTAGTCCAGTACCGATCATCACCGTAATAAACTATCTTGTAATGCTTTCCCTCCTCTTTGAGCTCAAGTCCTATAGCGGCAAGTTCCTGCCTCATCATGGCGGATACACATTCATAGCCTCTAAAAAGCCGTTTTACAGTCTTTTGTTTATCTTCAATAGTATTTTTAAACTCATTATTAATCACTATATCATTAAGAACATCCCATCGCCTGGTCTTTTGTTCAGTTTTTTTGAGCACTTCATCAAGTGATGAAATCACTATCTCCTTTATCTCACCGGAAAAAAGCTCATCCTCATCACCCATATATATAACAGGCACTGATGAAAACGAATTTACCTTTTCTCTAAGTCCCTGATTTTCATATCTTAATATATCATTATGTCTGCTCAGCTCATCAACCTGTGCTTTGAGTTTTTTAAGTTCGTCATCAAATGATTCATAAACCATTTCTTTCTCATCTTCAGCGGATTTTCTGGCTTTTTCCGCAGACTTTCTCGCTTTTTCCGCCGAATGTCTTGCAGCTTCAGCCGCAAGCCTTTTTTCTATCTGCCTGTTAAGCGTATCACTGAGCATAGCATTGCTTACTCCGTACCATGTATAAAGTTTTTCTATATTTTGTGAACTTGAGTATCTTAATATAGTGCTTATTATTTTCCCTGTCAATACACCTGAGCTTCCGTTATAAGTTCTGTAAAGATATCGTTTTCTCAAAATTGCAGGATTCGGATAATATATCCCTACCGCACCGTTAAATTCATTATTATCATAACACATCCGCCTGCATTTTGCATTTGATGCCCTGTTTTCCTGTACAAGCACATGAGCGATGCCTTTAAGACAACGTGCCAGATGGTTTACATCAATGGGGTCTGTATTAAATATAGTCTTTGATACATATATTACAGGCAGTTTATATCTTATATCTCCATTTATCAAATCTGTAATAAGCTCAATATTGCTCTCATTAATTAAAACCGGCTCATCAGATACTTCAAGCATTTCATCATTTTCTATATAATCCTTATCTATAAGTTCGGCAATATAATGAGGGGTTGAAAAATCCGAATCGTCAAACACCGTATCTTCTTTATAGCTCCTGTCAAGCTGAATACACAATTTCATATCATCAAAATTCATAATATAATCACTATCCCACACTATACCGTCAGAACCGGTTTTTTCACAACGTACCGCCATTATATTTCTGCACTTATAGTATGATATTTCCAGCCACAGGCTATCTTTCCCAAAACGTGTATTTTCATCCCCGATCCACTCTATACCGGATATTATATCATCAGGATCGGAGCTGCCTTTGTTCCATTCAATTATGCTGTTTATAAATTCATCCTTACCCATGGCTTTTTTTATATCAAGAATAGTAGAAAACAGTAACATAATCACACCTCCCATATTTTAATGTGAATGTACTTTATATATACTCTTTATTTTATACTTTTGGCAAAAAATATGAGTAAGTAGCCATTTTTGCAAAAAATGAGCGGATTACAAATATTTTTGCAAGGATTGCGAGAAGCGAAGCTGTAGCAATCCTGTATCAATAAGTATCAAATACTTTTGATACCTACATTATTGTATGACATTATATAACATATTTTTTAAATGATACTGTACGGTATTATTATATCGATATTATTGTTTATTATATATACTAAATGATGCTGTATATTTAGTATAATGCTTTCCATATCCAATTATAAAATATATTTTAAACCTGATTGATATGATAAAAAGCTATATAAAAACCATATAGTAAGCTGTTTTTATACTATTATTGCTGTGATATTTTGTCAATAGTTAAAATATTGATGATATATAAAATTATTTCAATTATTAAAAATATAGAAGTATAAGCCTAAAACCTGCTGCCAATCATTTTTTTCTAATTGACATATTTTTCATTTCTGTTTTTTCCCAGATAAGCCTCTCTTACCGATTCATCGGCAAGAAGCTCTTTGCCGCTTCCCTTAAGCATCACCCTGCCTGTTTCAAGGACATACGCATATGAAGCCGCATTCAGTGCCATATTTGCATTCTGCTCAATTAAAAGCACTGTAACACCTGATTTTTGTATTTCATTTATTATTTCAAATATGCCTTTTACTATAATAGGAGCCAGTCCAAGGGAAGGCTCATCCATCATAAGCAGCTTAGGTCGGCTCATAAGTGATCTTGCCAGGGCAAGCATCTGTTGTTCGCCTCCTGAAAGAGTACCTGCATGCTGCCAATGTCTTTCCTTAAGTCTGGGAAACAGACTGTAAATCCACTCTATATCATTACTTAATGAATCTTTTCTAAGATACGCACCTATCTTTATATTCTCAAGTACCGTCATATCAGGAAATACACGTCTTCCTTCAGGTACAAGAGTTATTCCCCTTGATATTATATTTGAGGTTTCAAAGCCTGTTATATCCTCGCCCATAAATTCAATTTTTCCTTCTGCAGGTTTTATAAGACCTGCAACCGTTTTAAGTATAGTAGACTTTCCGGCGCCGTTTGCACCTATAAGAGTAACTATGTCGTTTTCTTTTACTTCAAAATCAACTCCCTTTACCGCCTCTATACTCCCGTAATTTACCTTAAGCCCGTTTACTTTAAGCATTTTCTTCAACCACACCCAGATAAGCATCTATAACATGTTCATTGTTTTGTATCTCATCCGGGGTCCCTTCCGCTATAAGTTTTCCAAAATCAAGTACATAAACCCTGTCGGATATACCCATTACCAGATCCATGTGATGTTCAATCATAAATATGCCAAGTTTATAATCATCCCTTATCTTACTTATAAGTTCAGTAAGTTCATGTGTTTCCTGAGGGTTCATACCGGCTGCCGGTTCATCAAGCAAAAGCAGTTTAGGATCAAGTGCAAGTGCTCTGGCGATCTCAAGCCTTCTCTGCAAACCGTATGGAAGGCTGCCTGCCCTTTCATCTTTATATTCTATAAGCCCCTGCATATCAAGAAGCTCTTTGCTTTCCTCTAACATCCTTTTTTCTTCGGAAGAATTAAGCCGCAGCACTGCTGAAAATACATTCTGCTTTGCATTTGTATGTTTAGCTATAAGTACATTTTCAATAACACTTAAATTGCCGAAAAGTCTTATGTTTTGAAAAGTTCTTGCCATTCCCTTTCTTGTAATCCTGTCAGGAGTGTTTGACACCCTCTCTATCTCATGTTCCGGAAGCGTACCTAAAAAATCCTTTTTTTGCCTGTTCTTAGGAAAAGCACCTATCACCGTGTGCCCGTCAAATACTATCTTTCCGACAGTAGGCTCGTAGATGCCTGTAATGCAGTTAAATGCCGTAGTCTTTCCCGCTCCGTTCGGCCCTATAAGTGCAACTATCTCATTTAAACCAACATTTATTGAAAGATCATTTATAGCAAGGACACCTCCGAACTGCATACTTATATGTTCTGCAATAAGTATATTATTTTTACTCATACTAAGCCTCCCTGTCATTTAAGATTCTTTGAACGCCGTCATCAGAGTGATTATCCGGAATATCGCTTCGTCCGCTACCTGCTCCGGCAGAATTTCTTTTTTTAAACAGATTAAAAACAACCTCCCATGAAAATTCATTAGTACCCATAATTCCCTTTCTATAAAAAAGCACTACTGCCATTAAAAGTATTGAAAATATAACCATACGAAATCCCGCTCTAAACAGAGGTATATTTATACCTGCCAGAGTAAGCGGTTCATCAAAGAATCTAAGCCACTCTCTGCCCGAGGTAATTAAAAATGCACCCAGTATACTTCCGGTTACGCTGCCTATACCGCCTAATACTACTATAAGCAGTATGTCATAAGTAAGTGCTATCTGAAATGTCTTTGAATCTATTGAACCCATAAACATTGCCAAAAGCCCTCCGCCTATACCTGTAAAAAATGAGGATATCACAAATGACAGCTCCTTATATTTAAACAGATTTATGCCCATAGCCTGTGCGGCGGTTTCATCTTCTCTTATTGCTTTAAATACCCTGCCGTATGATGAATTTATAAGCAGCACAATTAAAGCTATACAAACTGCACATATACCGAATATGGTATATAGATTCGGAAATGAAGGTATGTTTTTTAAACCGTATGAGCCGTTTGTAATCTTATTAAGCTGCGGTGAGGCTATAAAAGCTCTTATAATCTCTGAAAAGCCTAATGTTGCTATAGCAAGGTAGTCGCTTTTAAGTCTAAGCACCGGTATCCCTATAAGTGCGGCACAAAATGCCGCAAAAATCCCTCCTGCTATAATCGCTGCCCAAAAAGGCATATACATCTTTTCTATAACCGGTGATATACCGTTCATATAATAGACAGCCGGTCTTTGAGCCACAGGTATTGTTAAAATACCTACCGTATATGCCCCTATTGCCATAAACCCCGCCTGTCCCAGTGAAAACAGACCTGTAAAGCCCGTTACCAGATTCATCGAAACTGCAACAAGTGCATATATCGCAGATCTTACAAGTATACCTGTGATATAGCTGTATTTATATTTATTTGCTTCAAGGAATATAAGCAATAATATGCATAGTATAAATACTGCCGCACTGCATATTCTATATTTATTTTTATCTGAATTTTTGTTTTTATTTTTCATTTTAAATTAAGTCCCATCAAATTAAGTGTTCATTAAGCTGCATCAAGCCGTTATGTTATATTCTCAGGTCACATATCTTTTAAATACTGTCATTAAACCTTATCAACTGCCTTCTCCCCAAAGATGCCCGTAGGTTTTACAAGCAGCATAATGATTAAAAGTACAAATGTAAATGCGTCTGAAAAGGTTGAATACCCTGCCGCAGCAAGTGCGGTCTCTCCTATCCCTAATATAAATCCGCCTACTACTGCACCGGGTATACTTCCTATCCCGCCTATAACCGCAGCCACAAAGCATTTAAGACCGGGCAGCGAACCTGAAAACGGATACAGTGTCATCCTGTCGGTAAAATAAAGTATTGAACCTATACCTGCAAGGAGCGAACCCATAGCAAATGTAAATGACACTATCCTGTCTATCTTTATACCCATAAGCCTTGCAGTTTCATAATCTCTTGAAACCGCTCTCATAGCCATACCGGTCTTTGATTTATTTACTAAAGCTATAAGAAGATATACAAGGATTATAGTAAGCACCGGTGTAATTAATGTAACAAGTGATGTGCTTAAATTTTTAAATACTATTACTTTTTTCAGTACCGGTATACTGGGATAACCCTTTGGGAGTGCCGTAAAAAGATAGGTTGCAAGATTTTGCAAAAGATATGAAACACCTATTGCAGATATCATTACACTCATTCTCGGAGCATCCCGCAATGGGCGATATGCCGTCTTCTCTATAAGCACGCCCAGTACGGTCGTTGCTATAAGGACTATGGGAACGGCTATATACCAAGGCATCACTGCCATTGCAAATATCATAAAATAACCTGCCATCATAAAGATATCACCATGTGCAAAGTTTATAAGCCGCAATATCCCATATACAAGTGTATAGCCTATGGCTATAAGTGCATACGCACCTCCCAGCGATATACCTGTAAGGCACTGCTGCAAAAAAGTCGTAAAATTCATAAGGCTTTTTGCCTCCATTTCAATTCTTCGTTTAAATTAATTTTAAAGAGTCCGGAAAGCCCGGACTCCCTGATACTTTATTAATCAAATTTTGTGGTTGTAAGGAATGTAATTTTTCCGTCCTTAACGGTTTTTATATATGCAATCGACTTTTTAGCATCACCGTTTTCATCAAATGAAAGACTTCCTGTAACGCCGTCGATTGAAACATCCTTTAGAGCCGCCTGTATTGCAGCCGTATCAGTGCTTCCGGCTTTCTCTATAGCTTTTAATGCTACTATATAACCGTCATATCCAAGAACTGATACTGCCGGAATTATCTCAGGCTGTTTATTCTCCTTAAGGTATTCCTTAAATCCCGGGATAAACTTACTTGCCTCATCATTTGCAGGTTCAGCCTCATCAAAAAATGTTGAAAAAACTATACCTTCCGCATTTTTGCCTGCATTATCGATTATAGTCGAGTTCTCCCATGTATCTCCTGCACCAATCACCGCAGTAATTCCAAGTTCCCTTGCCTGTGATATTATAAGCGGTGCAGTTGTTATAGATGACGGTGCAAATATGAAGTCGGGTTCTGCCGCTTTTATATTTGTAAGCACCGCCCTGAAATCAGTTTGATTTGTCTGAAACTGTTCGGATTTTACAATCTCACCGCCATATTCCTTAAATGCCTTCTCAAAAAATGCACCAAGCCCTGAGGAGTAATCATCTCCAAGCTGTGTAAGCACAGCTGCCTTTTTCGCTCCGGAATCTATAGCGTACTTCGCCATAATCTTTCCCTGAAACGGATCTATAAATGCCACCCTGAAATAGTATTCATTTCCTAACGTTACCTGCGGATTTGTACATGAAAGCCCTATTGCAGGGATTTTAGCCTGTTCAAATATAGGTGCGGCTGCAATAGATACACTTGAACCGTAGCTTCCCAAAACCATCGTTACCTTATCGCTTACAAGCTTCTGTGCCGCACTTACCGCCTCGGTTTTGTCAGACTTGTTGTCAACTTCAACCAATTCAACCTTATATTCCTCGCCGCCTACATTCACTGTCGGATATACCTTATTTGCATACCGTACACCCAAAACTTCCTGTAGACCGCCTCCGCCGTTTTCACCTGAAAGCGGTTCAAATACACCTATCTTTATAACCTTCTTTCCGTCAGCACCTGTATTTTGACCTCCCGAGCCTGAACAACCCGCTATAAAAAGGGTTGTAATAGACATCAAAAGTGAAAATACTGCGATGTGCTTAAATTTTAGTGATTTTAATTTCATAATACTTACCTCCATCCTTTATTAATAACATATAAATACAGTTTAATATAAAATGCCGCCCATGATAAATATTTTCCGTTTATAAGGATTTTAATAAATATTTTTAATCTGAATAAAGGCAAATCTTTATATATTGTCTTTACTAGGAAAACAATTGTATTTATATGAAATTTGACACTTATTATAACAGAAAAAAAATATATTTCAACAATAAATTTTAGTTATACCCATATAAAAAGCCCTATATCTGCACTTTTTTCAAAATATAAGGCTCCGTTATAAATAGCTTATAAAAATAAAAGCTTTAAGTATAAAAGATTATAAAAGATTTATATAAAAGTTTTATACATTTAAGTTGACATATCTTAAAAGCTGGTATACACTATCCTCTGTCTTTGTAACAATATAATACATTATATGTTGAACAAAGTTTATAATGCGGGTATGGTGGAATTGGCAGACACGCAAGATTTAGGTTCTTGTGGGAAACCGTGCAGGTTCGAGTCCTGCTACCCGCAGTTTTTAATTATATCGCTGATACGGCAAAACCCTTGCAGATATAGTACTTGCAAGGGTTTTATTTTACCGGTTTCATTAAGTTTATACTATTTGCAGCATGTTTTTTATACCGGTATGCCACAAATCACAAATAGCAACACGACATTTAATACTTTCTTCACTTTTATTTTCTTACAAAATATTGTATCATATATAATATAACATGTAAGGAGGACAATAATATGAAAATCAGCAAGGATTTTTATAAGGGCTTTAATAAATTATTCGGATGTCCGGAAAACAGGTTGTCATATGATGAATTAAATAAAAATCTAATTATAGAAAGCTACAAAGGGATAAAAAGCGATTGGGAGGCTGTAGGTAATGACATCAGAAAAGCAGCAGGAAATTTCAGCAAAAAATAATGATAATTCTGATACATTGGTAGATAAAGAAGATATATCAACAAAAGAATATTCACTGTCCGCTTCTCTTTTTTCAGGACCGTTACCGCCACCAAGTATATTACAAGGATATGAAGACGTATTGCCCGGCTCTGCAGATAGAATTTTAAAAATGGCAGAAAAAGAGCAGTCTAATAGACACGATTTAATAAATAAGCAAGTAAATTCCGAGATTAGAGACAGTTTTATTGGTATTATTAGTGCTATTTCACTTTGCACCGGTTTAATTATTTTTGGGGTTGTTATATTCTTCTGTGCTGATGATATTAAAGTTCAGTTGGCAGGTGTACTTACATCTGTTATAAGTGCTATTGCTGTGATTTTACGAGCCGTTTTATCAAATACCAGAAACAGTTGGAAACCAATAGAACACGATACAGAGGAAGAAAATTTAAACAAGAAGTAAAAACAGCCACGAACCTGCTTGCTCGTGGCTGTTTTGGGTTTTATTATCTATTACAGTCTTCTATATCAAGTTAATCTGCCGAGCACTTGCTCACATTATTTCATATGCTCTATTTTTAAAAAAACTGACTGAAACATATTAACCTGTTTGCTAAATATTAGCCTTCGATAGAAATGTATTTCGGTTCTTCTTCTACATGTTTTTCTTCCTTTTTAGGAATAGTAAGCTTTAATACACCGTCTTCAAATTTTGCTTTTATATCCTCCTTTGCTACATTTTCACCCACATAAAAACTTCTGCTGCAACTTCCGCTGTAACGCTCCCTGCGTATGAACTTTCCGTCTTTATCCTTTTCATCATTTGTCTGATTTACAGATGCTGATACTACAAGGTAACCGTCTTTCAGCTCACCTTTTATATCTTCCTTATTAAATCCTGGAAGATTCATAGTAACATCATACCTGTCATCAAACTCTTTAACATCTGTCTGCATAAGACCGTTATTGCTGTATGCTCTTGAATAAAATCTCTCAGGCATCCTAAAAATATCATCCATAAAATTCTCTTTAAAAATACTTGGCATTAACATAATTTATCTCCTTTTTATTGTATTTGTTTTATTTGTTATAGCTGTATTATAACAGACTGGTTAACACTTGTCAATACTAAGTGCTAATCATATCTGTGATTTTTTTATGAACTCAATTATACTCGGAATTTTATTTTGCAGATATTCTTGCTTTTTATAGAATAGTCGGAATTTATATTAAATTTAATAAAACAAAAAACACTACTTATATCCGTTCTTAGAAACCCGGATATAAGCGGTGCTTTTTATTGTGTATAACATCTATATAATTATGCCATACTGATACACAGTGAATTTTCCGGGATCTAAGCACCGGAAAGCTCACTGCATATTTATTTAAAATGTTTTGTTAAAGGTTCTAATTACTATTCCATGCACCGTCTGAACCGACATTATAGCCGTCAGGTGTGGTCTCACTTACATAGAGTGAACCATACGGATGTGCAACATCAGTGCGGTATTCCCACTTCTTTATATTGTCATTATAGAACCATGACTGTACATTTGCACTTACTGTCATATAGTACCACTTTCCGTCTATAAGGCTCCAACCGGTTATCATACCGCCGTTTGCAGGATTTAAGTAGTACCATTTCTTATCACTTTCACTATAATACCAACCGGTTTTCATCTCTCCGAAAAATCCGTTATGATCTTCTGACAGATAGTACCATGTAGCACCTTCTACATCGTAGTACCAACCGCTGTCCATCACATTGTTATCGGCAAAATGATACCACTCGGTCTTTGTAGTTCCGTTATATGAATAGGACAGTTTAGCCCATCCCTTTACCTTTGTGCCGTTTTTAAGCTTAAAGTGCCAGATATGGTTTGCAGCATCAACAAGCTCCCAATCTCCGTCCTGACCTACTTTTATTGAAGGGTTGTTGGTATTGATTCCTCTTGAGGAACCTCCGCCACCGCCGCCGCCGGATCTTCCGCCGCCACCGCCGGAGTTGCCGTTACTGCCGCTGCCGCCTCTTCTTATATCATTAAGAACTGCTTCAAGCCTGCTTATCACCTGCTGAAGTTCATCAGTACTTGACTTGCGAGGTGCAGTCTTTGTAAGAGCATCTATAGCTTCCTGCAATGCAGCTCTTAAATTACGCCTCTGAAGTCCTGTCAGTCCACTGTTATTTAAGAGTGCCTCTGCTTCAGCTTTAAGCTGATTGAGTCTGCTTTCAGCACTGTTTCTCTGATCTCTGTCATTTTCATAGTAGATATATAGAGTAACATCATCTGTAAGCATCATATTTTCATCAAATGGATCATAATTTGAACCGCTGTAACTAAGTCCGAGATATGTCCATTTTACACCATCACTTTCAATAAAAGGTGTACTTCTTATATGCGAAGCATACTGATCTCTGAAATCATTTACCGTCTGGCGTTCACCTACATCAAACTGTGCAACTCTTGTATTGTTTATATTTTCCTTTATAGTTACTCTGTTGGTTGCAGGTGTTATATAACCAAGTATATATTTGCTGCCAAGCTCAAAATCATGCTCAAACTGACCTGAATAGCCTGAATTCGGATTCTGCCAGTTCGGATCAATCACACCGTCGATCCTCTCTGCACTGCTTGCCGTTGCAATCTTATATAATGAATATTCACGGTTCGGATTAAGCTTGCCTGATTCTATATAAGCATGAACATTTTCGTGTCCTGCAGGAGGTGTGTAATCACTCCAGTTTAAACCACCATCTGTACTTTTCTCAAGCCTTATCTTAAGCTCCCAAAGTCCTCTGTAACGTCCGCCGCCTATCCTGTTTATCTCCTGTGATGATACATCTGCAAGAGCTCCTGATGATACGGCAGTCTTTTCTGCACGAACTCTAAGTTTTGTACCCGGAACAATAGGCAATTCGGGGATCTTTATACCTACATTTTTATTGTCAACATTTGGACTTACAGTTACAGCCGGAACATTCCAGTCGCTGTGAGTTCCAAAAGCTGCATAAAACGGCTGAAGAGTAAGGTTTGCTCTCGGCATAGTTACCCTTATGTTTCTTCCGCTAAGAGCACCGTTTATAGCATTTGCCGGTCCTTCTATCACATTCCACTGTGCAAAAGTTTTACCGTTATAAACAAGAGGTGCTTCAACATCAGTAACATGACCCTCAGTTACATTACTGTAATCTGCAGGAGGATTGCTTAACGTAAGACCTGCACCGCCTACTTCAATATCAACAAATTTAAGCTTATGCTCATTAGTAGTTACAGAAGCCGAAGCTACAAACGGAAGTCTCTCAAGTGAGGGATCGTTAGCAGCGGTATTATCCCCTGAAGCAGGCTTTGCAACCACATAATAAGTTTCTCCCGGAGTTAAATTACCGAAAGTTATGCTGTTTTCTCCCGCTCTTGGAGAGGTCCAGTCTGCACCCCTTACTATATTTCCATTTGAATCAAGTAAAGCATACTTTGTATTCGGAGTAACCGGATTTATAGTAACCTGATTCTTTCTGTCATTGTCGGCATCTATATCAACCTGAGGCTGTACGCTTACAGGCACTGTTACATCCTTGGGAGGATTGCTTACAGTACTTGCAGCATCTGCTATATTTCCGCCTTCCGCAAGAGTTCCTGAGTTGGAACGATTTGACTCAAGCTCATAAAGCTTGTATCTTCTTCCAGGTGCCACTCCACCTATTACACCGTTTGCAGCCTGAAGATCGGAGTTCCTTATAAGCCTTACTATATTGCCTGCCTCATCTGTAACTGCATAATAGGCATCCGGACGTGAGCTGTAAACCTGTCCGTCAGATGCAGGCAGCATATTTATTGAAGCAAAGCCTGTGGTTTCATTTATAACTCCCTCTGCATTCGGAGTTCTTGACACATACGGTGTATTTGATACCGCATATGCGGTAAATACCGCACCGTCAGGCATGGCTGCCATATCAGTATTTCCGTCAATCTCATTACCGTTCTGGTCATACCACTTGATATCATAACCTCCATCAGCTACCACCTGTGGAAATTCAGTAGCATATTCCGACTGGAGATCTGTAAATGTAAGAACTCTCTGTTGACCGGTAGCCCCATCCAGAGGATTTATAGAAATGGCTTTTCCTCCTGGCGGCACCATATATCCATTACTTCCTGAAAATTTGAATGTAAATGTCTTCCAGTTTGCATTCTGTTTAAACTTAGCGGTTAATGTATACGGAGCCCCTATATTTATAGTACCTGTATCAGGCACTTTTGTTGAGGTACCGGTTACATAATAACCGTCAAATTCATAACCATAAGGCTGAGATGCGGTCGGAAGTATATCAAGACCTACAGATACCGTACCGTCATTATTTTTCTTTAAGCTTATAGGACGTGGCTGTGCATTGTCATACTCAGCACCACTTAACCTGTCAGTAAGAGTACCTGAACCTTCCTTGTTTATAACAAGTGTAGCCCAACTTCCCGGATCCTTGGTGTAGGTTATTTTCATACCTACTGTATTGCCGCCTATTGTAACACCGTAGGTTCCGCTGTTTGTAGCCGGATTGTAGTTGTTTGTAGTATTTGTAACATCAAGCGCATTGCTTGTATATACATACTGCGGAGCCCCATATCCTGAGTCTGTAAGACTGGGTACCGGTATATTGGCGGTACCGTTTGGTACTACAGGAAACTCTACAGTGTTATCATTATTATTTACAACCCATGAATTGTCCCATGAGCTTCCGAGCTTATCTTTTACAAGATCAAGTATAGGCTGATCATTTTCATCAACATACTGTACCGATATATGAACCCTGTAATCCGGGTTGGGAACATAGGTATATCTCACACCCAGTGCCTGGTTCGGCATGTTGCCTCCGATCTTGTAACCGCTTTCAAATGTAGCGGCATGTGCCACTACATAACGACTCACATCAGGAGTTGTGCCTGATGTATAATACGGTGCCTTAACATCTCCGCCTCCAAATCCGCTTGTTCCGGTCTTTGGATTTACTCCGTCAGCCGTAACCAAAAGATACCTCGGCTGAGTATTGCCGTTTTGTGGTGTTATAGCAGTCTGATCAGGCTGTATAACCCTTGCATCGGCAGAAGCTATACTGGCTCCGGCACTAAGCGGAGCTCTCTCCATCTTACTGTTTGCAATACTTGTACCGTCAGCACTCAGATAAACATGCTCGCTTGAAAGACCGAAAGTTTTTGAAGTATCAACAACATATGTATACTTAACCTCCATGTCCTTATTTACTACCGAACCTGTTACATTATTATCAGGATCAACCGTAAATCCATACTGCGAATATGTCTTTGAAGCCGGAACAGTTGTATTCGGGTTAAACATACTTATATCGGAAGCCGGATTTAAATTGGCTTTTAATCCCGGGATTACCTTAGGTCTTGCCTGTATAGTAACTAAAACCTGATTTTGAGATGTTTCCTCTTTTTCAGTCACCCCCGTTCCAAATACACTAAGCCCTGAACTGTCAATATGTTTCACCTTAAAATTATATTTTGTACCGTCTGAAACATAGCGTGCATGATAAACCTTTTTTCCGGTACCCGGTGGAAAATATCTTGGAAGTTTATTCACTCTCTCCTGTGTAGGATCTGAATCATACCGGTTTTCATACCAGCCTGCAAGTGCATAACCGTCAAAGTTAAAATTTACACCGTTCCATGTGGCTGCCGGTTTTGTACCTTGTGCCGGATTGGCAGTAAATGTATCCCATTCTACATCCCACCACGGCATTTCAAGACTGTTTTGTGAAACTGATGTGGCTGACTGACCGTTTGCAGCTGTATCCCTGGGAAGACTCGGATATTTATCTATAACCTGATGTGTACCATCTGAATTTAAATCAGGCAGGCTTCCTCCCTCAAATTCATTATATATATTAAGATCAAAACCGAAATTTTGATATGAAGCTGCATACGCCGGCACTGCCGGTGCCAGCATGGAAAAAACCATGCCGGCAGACAGCATAAAAGCTATATGTCTTTTAAAATTAAATTTTTTCATTAAATAAATATCTCCTTCTCGCCCTACTGTACCCATTCACCGTTATGGTTTACTCTGTAACCGTCAGGTGTTGTGGTATTTACATAAAGTGAGCCCTTTGGATGACCTTCAACGCTTGATGGTGAGAAATAGTACCATGGATCACCGACCTGACGCCATCCTACATACATCTCTCCAAGCACCGGATCAAGATAATACCACATACCTGCAGCATCCCTGTACCAACCGGTTACCATCTGACCTGCATCGGCTCCGCTTGAATCATTCAGGAAATACCACTTATCGGCTCTGGTATCATGATACCAACCCTGTGCCATTGAAGACTGATTGTCAAAGAAATACCACTTTGTAAGAAGTTTTCCTGCAGCATCCTTGTACTGTATCTTACCCCATGTATTGTTTAACGGAAGTCCTCCATTTAATACAAATGACCATCTTCCGGTCTGCTCATTTATCTTCCAGCTGCCGTCAACACCGAGAGTAAATGTTTTCTCACTTGTTGCCTCAAACGGTCTTGAAGCGGTACCGTTACCTCTTCCGGCACTTCCTGTGCCTCCGCCTGAACCTCCGCCGCCGGTTCTGTTTTTAAAGTTACCGTCTCTTGCTGAAATTCTTGATTTATATTCATCAATCAAACGTCTTAATTCATTGATGCAATCCTCAAGCTCTTCCTGAGTCGCCATACGGAGCGGATCTTCCTGTCCTCCTCCGGTTTCAAAGAGTGATTTGTCAAGAAGTTCTCCACGTTTTTGTGCAAGTCTTGCAGCAGCACGGGCAATTGCCTGTTTAAGTTCATCAACCTCATTGTTCTTAAGGTATGGGCTCTTTATTATATCTTCAGCCTCAACCTTAAGACCTTCAAGCTCAGTTTTTGCCTGTTCTCTCAAGGTACGGTTATTATCATAGTAAGCATAAAGTACCTGTCTGCTTGTAATTTCCGCAGCCTGATCAAACGGACGTATATTTGCAGGCATATTGCTCCTGCTCCATCCCAGATAGGTATGTCTTACACCGAATACATCTATAAACGGTGTAACCATAGTACCGTGTGATCCCGGAATATTCGGATCACCTGCATAGGCTATAACCCTAGCGTACTCGTCAGGTCCGCTTAGATAATCTATAGCGGAATCCTTCTTCCTTACCTTAAACATATGGTAGAAATTATTGCGGACACCATTTTCATCAAAATCAAGATAATTTCTTGACTGATTATTATCTATAAATCTAAGTTTAAATGCTTTTGAGTATACAAGTACATACTTATGACCTATCTCTCCTGTGAAACTGAAGTATCCGGCAGTCTTTTCAGGATTGTTGCTTTCATCGGTAGCAAAGTTGTCAATTGCACCAAGTGCAAGTGTAGAAGCATCAGTTACATCAAAAAGCTGATAATCCATCATATCGGTATCTTCAGCCGGAAGCTGTACAAGTACCGGTACAGTAGCATTTGAAGGTGTTGCCGGCGGAGGAACAACCTCTCCTACAAACCTTCCGTCAATATATCTCTCAGATTTTATATCAAGTGCCCACGCAGTGCTGAAAGCATCCGGGTGATTATGTCCTGATTCGGATATCGGTTTAACATTAGCTACCTCGGTTGAAGTCGCCTGTCTCTTGTTAAATACAACTCTATACCTTACATCTGCTCCCTGTCCTATAAGAACTCTGTCTGCAGGAGTGGTAAGACGACTTTCAACACCCTCTATGCCGTCAGGATCAAGTGCATACTCACCTGAAGCACCTCCTCTTATCTCCTCATCAACTATAATATTTTCAGCATTTCCACTATGTGCGTTCGGTCTCGTTTTTTCATAAACAGCCTTTAACACAACATTGCTTCCACTGAGTTTAAATGTGAAATCAGTATTTGTTATCTTTCCTGAGATATTTTTGCTTCTGCCTGAAATTACAACCCAGTATTTAAAAGCTCTTCCATTTGTATCGACTGCTTCAGCATGTACGGATACCTCCTCTTCCGCCTTGGCGTCAATTACCTTTAAATCACTGCCGCCATCACGCTCTGAAGGTGTTTTTCCGCCTACTGACAATATTTTTACAATATTGTTGTCTCCGGGTTTAACCTCAACTATATATTTATTTGCTTCTGCCATATCTCCGGGATTTGCATTTACATTAGTTCCAAGATCGCTCTTTGAAGCGGGAGTAACTGATGTATCGCCTTTCTTTCTTGCAACAACCTTGTAGGTTTTGCCGGGATCAAGATTATCAAAGGTTACGGTAGCAGGATTATTTCCAACCGGTGTTTTCCAGTCATGCACTACATTACCGTCTTCATCTAAAAGAGCATAGTCTGAATCCGGATCGGCAGGATTTACAACAATCTGCGACCTGTCCTCATTTACAGGATCAAATCCGACATTGTAGTTATCTTCAAGAGTAGGTATATCAACCGTCTTGGGAGCACTTATACCGCTTCCTGAAGGAACAGGCTGACCTACAGTTGCATTAGTTCCCGGTACAGCCTCTCTTACCTTATATCTTGTACCCGGATAGAGACCGTCAAAAGGAAGTACACTATCATCAGGTGCTGTACGGACTGCAACTACATTGTCATTTTCATCAGTAATTATATAGACATTTCCGGCTTGAGTCTGTCTTACTCTTATCTGACCCTTACCGTCAGAAGCTATATGACCGCTTGCATTAAAGTCTCCTATATTAAGACCCCATATATTAGGATCCTTTTTAAAGTTTGCATGATAGGTACCCGGCACAAGCACGGTAGAATCATCAACATTATTGCCGTTTATAGTCCATCTGTCAAATATATAATTTGGCACGCTGTTTACAGGAGACGGACGCTCTGAAGATATTGATGCCCATGTAGCGTTGTTCTTGACATTCAGTGTCGAGGGACCGGATATGCTTCCCTTATCATCACTGTCAAAGTTTATATCTATCCAATATGCCGGATCCTTTTCAAACTTCGCATAAAGTACTGTATCTCCCTGGAATGTAGTACCATCAAGCACTTTATTTGTAGCTGCGGCATCAGTATACCAGCCTGCAAATCTGTAGAACGGAGCATCCTGCGGAGTCGGTACAGGCATTGCATTTGTAGCACTTATAAAGCTGAACCTATGTGCCTCCTCTTCAACATCGGAAGTATTAGGATCATCTATAAGGAAGCTTATAGGAGCAACGGTTGATATGGAACCCTTGTCATACGGAGCAGCCGCAACAGCAAAAGTCATATTTTTCCAGTAATTCCCATCTCTGTTCATCATATGTGTAACAGTAACATCACTTCCCGGTACGGTTCCGGTTATTGCACCATTTGCCTGTACAGTAACTGTACTTGCCGGATCTACTGTACTGCTTCCATATGTATAGCCGTACTTTGAAGCCGCGGTATCAAGTACTCCTGCACCTCTCGGTAAAATAGGATCATTCTGCTGATATCCTGAAACTGCCTTCGGAATACCTATAGCTAAATGACTTGTACTGTCAAGATAGTTCCTTGCTACTGTATAGCCGGCAGCACTGTAAGTATATGTTATAGTTACATCCTGATTCGGCATATATGAGTTGAAATTTTTACTTCCGTCAAATGTAGCCGTATTTGCATCTACTGCCGAACCGGCAACACTACTTGCAATAGTATCAAGTCCTATTACATTGTTTGCACTATTATCCGTCTTTCCACGTGTAATGCTCGCACCCTGCAATGTATATCCCGGAAGATTTAACGGTGAAGCATTTATAGGAGCCTCTGCCACTCTGCGAATCGGAGGTACGGCAGTGCCTACAGTAACACCTCCAGTTGTTACATGTTCTACTTTAAATTCAAAATTCTGAGTAGGATCTACATTGTACATGTAGTTTACTTTTAAATCTCCAAGCGGCATTCTTCCTACATATTCGGTATCGGTATTTGCTGTTACATTTCCACTTGCATGCTGGAATGTACCGCCAAACTGACCCTTATTTGAAGGATTGGCATTTCTTGAGATGTTCTTATAACCAGGTATAACTACTTTATCCGCCCTTGTTTCATCAAGATATGGCTTATTTACAGTATCCTGCTTAAACACAAACGGAATTGTTGTATTTGTATTTTTATGAGTTACCTCAAACGGACGTCCGGTAGTGTCCGGATTCCATTTCGCTTTAAAGTAAATCTTTCCCTGAACCACAGGACTTGGAAGTGTCGCACTAGGAGCAGGATCAAGCGTATCATCACCTGTCCACGGAGTATTGTCAGGACCGATATTCACCTTAAACCATCCTGCAAATGTATATCCTGTCTTTGAAACCATAGGCATACTTGCACTTGGCGCACCGCCCACTGCCGACTCTATAGGAGGTATAACTGCAGGCAGACCTCCATCCGGATTAAAGTATGCAATTCCTACATTTCTCTCATATTTGTATTTTATATTGACGTCTACACCCGGCATAGTACCGTTTACATTTCCTGTAGTATTATTTACAGAAAGTCCATGGTTTGCAGGTGTAACTTCAACGCTTTTATAAATATAATTTGGTATTACAGGCGGTGCTTCATTTATTGTGGTACCTGATACAAGCGTTGTATTTCTAGGTGTTTGTACGGTTGTATCATTACCATTGTCATCAGTATATACATAGTTTACAGAAAATGCCGCCTGTGTAGCCTTAAGGACCACCCTGTTATCATTAGTGCTGTCTTCTGTAAGCTGTGTCCACTGTGCAGGCGATTTGTCAGCCGGGAAATTGCTTACCGAGTAAGGAAGCGAAGCATGATCTCCAAGTTTTTCAGCAACATTAACCTCAGCATTTCCGCTTGCCGGTGGATTTTCAGTCATAACACCTATGCGTGATGAACTTGGAAGAGGCTCTACAACCCCTATAACCTGTCCTGAGCCGAGCCTTACATTTGATTTTCCGCCGGCACCGTTTGTATTGTCTGTTACATTTACATTGTTGGCAACTGTCATCTTTCCAGAGCCTGCGATATTTACTGCACCGCCCTGATAAGATTCATTATTCTTTACCACGCCGTAGTCCATCTTAAGATTTGCACTGCCGCTTATATTAATTGCACTTGCAACTGTTGCATTTGTTCCGTCAGCAACTATCTTATTGTTCTGGAATATAGCACCCCTCTGTGTCATAACATTTCCGGCTGATGCATTTACAAGTGAACCTATAGGCTGCTGGTTTTCAGGCAGTCCCTGGGTAGCAGCTTTGTTTCCGTCTATAATTATATCACTGAATGTCAGATTTGAATTTGCATTAGAGACTTTAAACATATCGCCTCTAAGACTTGGACTCCTTATAATCTTTACGGAATTGGTCCTTTCCCCGTCTCCATCAGTAATTATAGGATAGGGGCTTGTTTTAGCCCTTTTACCAGAATCCATAACATAGTCGGTAGTCTGGATAGTAACATCCTTTCCTGCCGGAATGGTCAGAGTCTCACTTATAGTCTCATCACTCATAAGAAATATAAAAACTTTTGACGGACTTCTTGATTGAATTACCTCAAGTGCCTTTTTAGTGGTTTTAAAAGGACTGCTTAAGAAACCGTCTCCATTTGTATCACTTCCATGTGCAGGATCTACATAATATGTAGGTCCTCTCATTGAAAATGCTATAGTTCCGGTCTTTGTCTCTCCCGGCAAAAGATCAAACTTAAGCGAATAAGCTATACCTGAGTCAACTGAACCCTCTGTACCGTTCGGCATATATGAATAATCGCTTAAATCGGTAAAGTAATTAGCTGAATATTCCCAATACTTTCCAATCCACGATGTGATTTTACTAGGATCGCCTGCACCTCTTTTTTTGATACCCAGGCTAATCTGCGGATGATAGGTAAGTATATCAAGAGCTCCAAGTGTATAAGTATCGCCATTATGTCCCTGGGCATGTATACCCTCGATATGTTGACCATCTTGAAGCCCCTTATTTGTTGCCCATGCCGGTGCATAATCATCACCTGCAACCATTATATCTGTACCTGTTGCAAACCATACGGTACGACCGCCGTCAGTTCTTCCAGCATCAACAATTTTCTCATTAGTATCTAAGGGATTCGTATTTGCATTAAAAACCTTATACTCTGCCAAAATATACTTTTTGTCAGGAGAGGGCTTTACCGAAAGCTTAACTTCAAGCTTAAGATCGGTTGTATTGTCACTATCAAATACCTTTACAACTTCACCGTTTTTGATCTCTCCGTCTCTGCCCGGATGAAAGTCGGAACCGGTATACTCACTTTCCTTTACATTAATTCTTCCTATATCAAGATAAGATGTAGGAGTTGTAGCACCGAAAGCCAAAGCAGTAGTATAACCCTGAGGATCACTTGTAGGGAAAGTCGAACTTAAAGCTCCGGCAGTATCCGATATAACATAAGCCTCCTCATCTTCACTTGTAGGTTCGGTATTAACGGGTTTAGTTAAACCATTTATGTCAAATTTCCATCCATCAAATCCTGAAGCCCCTTTTCTTATAAATCCGTACTTATATGCTGTCGTCGAACCGTTGCCGTATGATGCAGCCCTAGCCTTCCTCTTCGTACTCGGATTATAATAGTGGCTTCTAGTAATTGACGTGTTCGGTCTTCCGTCCATAAGCGCTGTATTCGGCTCAAGCTCGGTCTGGTAGGCATGTGCCACTCCAACCCCTGTGCCAAAGCCCTGAAAGCCGCCAAGCACCATCGCTGCCGACAGCACTGCCGCAGTTGACTGCTTAAGCTTCTTTAAAAAACTTTTCTTCATTAATTATCAATTCTCCTCCCAATATCAGTTTTTATATACAATAAAATCGTCATCAAGGTTGCTGTCCCCGTCCTGAGAAAAGCTTATAGCAGCTATATATCTTTGATTCTGGGGTTTTTCCTTGTCATCATCATAATGCCAGAACTTTCCGTCTTTCCACCTCGGTCTGTCGGCATCATTGACCCTTGCGACAAATTTATTGTTCTGTATAACTATCCAATATCCCTCACCGTCTCTTAAAACCTTTCTGTTGCCCTTTACCTCGCTTCCGTTCTTATCCACTACAACCGCATCATTTGCAGATTTATAGATAATCCCGTATCCAAGCTCGGCATCGGCATTAAGTCTGAGACCGTTTATATAATATTTTCCTCCGACTTTTTGAAGCTTGTTTTTATTTCCATAAGCGATGCCGTTTTTCTTAAAGCCGAACACGGCAACACCGTCATTTAAAGCTACAGATATTTCCTTACCGCTGATCATTGAGCCGTCATTAAGCTCATCCGAACTGAACAGGTATAGGTTACCTCTTGTAATTACAGGCAGAACCTCAGGTATTCCTGCGTTCGTTTTAAAATCTTCGCTGTTGAAAGCATCTACATCAAACTGTTTTGAAAAAGTTCCGTCTTCATTCATTATTACAAAGCCTGTCTGCATACGGCCTATCTCATCAAACGCATATTTCTTGCCATATACATCCTGAATTTTGTTTTTATACAATGTTCCGTTAAACTTTGTTCTGAACCAGCTGTATTCCTGCTCTTCAAATTCACTCTGATCCATATTGACACTTGGAACTCTGAATGTCCAGTAATCGCCTGTCAGATGACCGTCGGAATCCTCCGAACCATATCGGAGCTTAGTCTTGTTTCTTGCATTACTGCTTGTGGAAAGGAACTGTTCGGCATTATCAACAGAAAACTGAGGCATCATTATACCGTTTTCATCAAATGCATACCTCTTTCCGTTTATTTCCTTTACCTTTGCAGATGTATCACTTGAAGCCTTAACCTTTTTTCCGGTATTATCAAAGTACATCCACATCTCACTGTAATATTGATACTCTCTTCCGGCAAGTCTGCTGAACAGATTGTCATCTGCAACCAGCTCATACCTGTGCCATTTGTCAACATACATAGCACCGTCATCACCAAAGAAATATACCGTATCTACATAGGGTGAGGTACTGTCAGCATCGATCTTTTGTCCGTCTGCATTGACATAGCCCCTTACCATTTTCCCGGTATCGTCAAAGAGATATTTTTTCCCTTCAATCTCTTTAGTTGAGAGCTTTTCTCCTTTACCTTTGTAAGCTTTTCCGGTCTTTGTAAAATAGTACCAAAAGCTTTCATTGACGCCATCGGGATCCTGCACCTCCCTCCATGCCTCGGTAAGCATGGCACCTTCGGAATCGGCATAATAAAGATCACCGCTATCTTCTATAAGGGTATCTTTTACCATATTGCCGTCATCCCCAAGGTAAAACCACTTGTCGCCTGACTTTGCCCACTTGTTTTGAATGGGAGTACCGTCAGTATTGACATACTGCCAGTTTCCATTATTTTCCTTCCATTCACCCGCCTGAGCAAGGCTTGAAAATGAAAGTACCATAACTGAGGAAACTAGGCACAGCCTAACAAATTTATTTTTTGTCATGGCTACCTCCTTCTTTAAATATATTTATTTTTTTGAACATTGGAGCCGTTATTAAATGTTGCTTTTAGTTTTAATTATTTAAACAAAAAGCCTCTATTAAAAAAACAGTTAAAAACAGTTCTTAATAGCTTATCTAAAAATATTTTCTATGCAAAATCAAATAAAATCCCTCCATTTCCTCTAACCTTTGATAAATTTATACAAATGATAACAGGGGCAACCTCTCCCTGATATCATCTATATGATAGCATTTTTGTAGTTTTTTTACAATAATCTCTTACACTAATATTCATAAAATATTAATAATTTGTCAAAACTTTGGAAACTGATTCTCAAAAAATATATGCGAGTTGGGACTTTTTAGGCATAGCCCTCTTTTTAAGGGGTATATCTTAGTATTAGTTATAATTTTTATATTGTACACGAAGTTTATTTGTGCAAAATTATGAATTTATCCTGAACGGCTTGTAAATGATATCTAAAAAATATATTACAAAGTGCTTAAGTTTTGATGTCATAAATCAGTCATTGACTGCAAGTCCTGTATAGAGCTGAAAATACCTGCCTTTATGCTTTATAAGCTCTTCATGACTTCCTCTTTCTATAATCCTGCCCGCCTCAAGCACCATAATACAGTCGGCATTTCTTATAGTCGAAAGTCTGTGTGCTATAACAAATGTCGTCCTGCCGTCCATAAGAGCATCCATACCGTCCTGTACAAGACGCTCGGTATGTGTATCTATTGAAGAGGTTGCCTCATCAAGTATAAGCACCGGCGGATCCGCAAGTGCCGCTCTGGCTATTGAAAGAAGCTGTCTCTGACCCTGTGAAAGACTTGTACCGTCTCCGCTAAGTACGGTATCATACCCCCTCGGAAGTCTCTTTATAAAGCTGTGGGCATTTACAATCTTTGCTGCATGTATACATTCATCGTCAGAGGCATCCGGTCTGGCATATCTTATATTGTCCATAACACTGCCTGTAAAAAGATGTGTATCCTGAAGCACTATGCCGAGACTCTTTCTAAGTTCCGACTTTTTTATTTTTTGTATATTTATACCGTCATAGCGTATTTTACCGCTGTCTATATCATAAAATCTGTTAAGAAGATTCGTTACGGTAGTCTTTCCCGCACCGGTTGAACCTACAAAAGCAACCTTCTGTCCTTTATGTGCATACAGGCTTATATCATGAAGCACGGTTTTTCCTTTAATATATGAAAAATCAACTCCCTCAAGCACTATATCGCCTTCAAGCTTTTTATAGGTTGTCGATTCGTCAGCCTTATGGTAATGCTTCCATGCCCATGTTCCGCTTCTTTTTTCACATTCTCTTAAGTTTCCGTCCTTATCCTCATAAGCATTTACAAGTACTACATATCCTTCATCAGTCTCGGATTTTTCATCAAGCAGCTTAAAAACCCTTCCTGCACCTGCAAAGGCACTTATTACAATATTTACCTGCCCTCCTATCTGGGAAAACGGCGAATTAAAACTCCTTACAAGTGATAAAAATGCTACAAGCGAGCCTACTGTAAGACCAAAATAGCCGTTTATTATAAATACCGCACCAAGTATGGCAACTATTACATAACTTAAATTTCCAAGTTGTGTTACTATGGGCATAAGTATATTTGCAAATGAATTGGCTTTTTGGGCATTTACTCTTAACTGCTCATTCAGTACACTGAAATTTTTTAAAGCCTCATCTTCATGACAGAACACCTTTATGACTTTCTGTCCGCTTATCATTTCTTCTATATAACCATTTACCTGACCCAGCTTTTCCTGCTGGGAGATAAAATATTTGCCTGAAAATGCAAGAGTTTTTCCGCTCACATTCAGCATTACAACCACCATAAGCACGGTCGTCAGAGCAAGAGGCACATTTATAAGACACATGCTTACAAATACACTTACTATTGTAATAACCGCACTCAGTACCTGAGGAAGTGCCTGACTTACAAACTGCCTTAATGTATCGGTATCATTTGTATATACAGACATTATATCGCCATGAGAGTGGGTATCGAAATAAGCAATAGGCAGGCTTTCCATATGTTCAAAAAGCTCTCTCCTCACATCTTTCATTATGCCCTGTCCTACATATACCATTATATAATTGTGGGCATATGAGCATATAATTCCAAATGTAAATATAATTCCCATGCGTATAATCTCTCCGAGCATAGGCAGATAATCCGGATTTTGTACTCCTATAAGCGGCTCTATATAATTATCAACAAGCGGCTTTAAAAATGATATTCCCATAACCATAGAAAGAGAGGAAAACAATATGCACACTCCAACTACAAAAAGCTTAAGCTCATTTTTTTTAATTATAAGTCTTAAAAGCCTTTTTACCGTCTTTATTTCAAATTTCCTGTCCATGAATATCTAGTCCTCCATCCTGTCAAAATCACCGCCGCCTTCATTTTGCACTGCAAATACACCTGAGTATATAGCATTGCCTTGTAAAAGCTCATCATGTGTACCTATGGCATTTACTTTTCCGTCTTCCATAACTATTATACTGTCAGCATCTTTTATAGACGATATTCTCTGAGATATTATTATCTTGGTTACTTCAGGCATCTCATGCCTGAATGCCTCACGGATCTTTTTATCAGTTGCAGTATCAACCGCACTTGTAGAATCATCAAGTATAATAACAGCAGGCTTTTTTAAAAGCGCCCTCGCTATACAAAGCCTCTGTTTCTGACCACCTGAAAAATTCGCACCGCCTCTTTCAACATAACTGTTATATCCATCAGGCAGATTTTCTATAAATTCGTCGGCGCATGCAGTCCGGCATGCTCTTTTACACTCTTTTAGGTCAGCCTCTTTATTGCCCCACCTTAAGTTTTCAAGTATAGTACCTGAAAAAAGTTCATTTTTTTGAAGAACTACGCTCACTCCATTTCTAAGTACTTCAAGATCATAGTCTTTGACATTTACACCTCCTACAAGCACCTCACCTGAGGTTACATCGTAAAGCCTGCTTATAAGCGATATAAGTGATGACTTTGAACTTCCCGTGCCTCCAAAAAGCCCTATGGTCTGCCCTGAGGCTATATTTATATTTATATCCTCAAGTACCGGTTCAGAGCTTTCCTTTGAATATGAAAAATATACATTTTTAAACTCAATGCTTCCGTTTTTTATTGTTTTAACCGGTTCTTCATGTGAAACTATATCTGATTTTTCTTCAAGAACTTCAACTATCCTTACGGCACTCGCCTCGGATATTATCACCATAACGGCAGTAAATGAAAGTATCATAAGGCTTATCATTATATTCATAGTATACGAAAACAGTGATGTAAGCTGGCCCGTTGTCAAACTCCCGGCTACTATCATCTTTGCACCAAACCATGACAGCAGCAGTATACAGCCATAAATCATAAAATACAAAAGCGGGCTTACTATTACTATCCCCTTTTCAGCTTTTACAAAAAGCTCATAAAGAGTTACGGCAGCTTTGTTAAATTTATTTTTTTCCTGCTTTTCCTGTACAAATGCTTTTACAACCCTTATATTCCTGACATTTTCCTGTACGCTTTCATTTAAATCATCATATTTGTCAAATACCGCAGTAAATGATTTCATAGCCGTTTTCATAAGTATTAAAAGTATCACTCCCAGTATCAATATACCTGCAAAAAATATAAGTGAAAGAGAGGGACTTATAATTACAGTCATTACCATAGCAAAAAATATCATGGCAGGAGTTCTTAAAAGAAGCCTGAGAATCATAAGATATGAATTTTGTACATTTGTAACATCTGTTGTAAGCCTTGTTATGAGCCCGGAAGCCGAATATTTGTCTATATTTGCAAATGAAAATCTCTGTATATTCAAATACATTGCCTGCCTTAAATTAGCGGCAAAGCCGCATGAGGCTTCAGCTCCGAAAAATCCCGAACCTATGCCGCATGCAAGTGCCGCACAGGCGAATACAATCATGATACAGCCATATTTTATTATATTTGATAGGCTTGACTGCATGACTCCCTTATCAATTATCATACTTATGACATAAGGGACAAGTATTTCAAAAAAAACTGCTCCAAGAGTGCACAGTATCGTTATAATTGACGATTTTTTATATTGCTTTATCTCCATAAACAGGCGTTTAACAACCCTATTCATATTCATAAATATTTTTCCCTCCCGTTTTTATAATTTTTTTTATAAACACTATACTCTCTCCTGCCGAAGCACGCCTTAAAAGATATACCGTCCGTGCTTTTTTTGCAAGCCTTTGTCCTTTTTTTCCGGCATTTTCAATAAATCGGCGTTTTTTCTCACTGATCGGAGTTATTACCCGTCCGTGTTCAGTAAATATTATAATCTTATTTTTTAAAATATTAAAACCTTTTTTGTATATGCCGCTTTGTATACTTCCGGCATCTTTATACAGTCTGACGGAGGTTCTTAAAATTTTGCTTATAAGAAACCTTTTTAAAATAAAAGCCTCCTTAGGGCTGTCAGTTATTATAAGTATCATATATTATACACCCTCGAATATTCAACTGAAGCTGCAAATGTCATATCCGGATATATTTCTTTTTTAAACAGCATATCTCCATACACAAGCATGCATGACCTTTCACATACATTTCCGACTCCCACCGTTTTTTTTACAAATTCCGAATCATTAAAACTTCCATATGCGGATTTAAGCTCATCGGCAGTAAAAAAACAAAGCTCTGTATTCAGAGCCCCGGCAAGTTTTTTTATGCAAACTTCATCTTTTTTTACATCTATACTGGCTATATGTGATACCGACCTTATATCAATATTGTGCTTTTTTAATACATCTTTTAAATTTTTAAGCATATCATAAAAGTCTGCACCTTTTCTGCAACCGATACCTATACATATATTTTTAGGTATAAGCTTAAGAAAATTATAAGTATTTGCCGCAAATAGCAGGGAATCCTGCCCTATCTTACACAGGGCAGGACTTTTAGTTATATCAAGACTGTTTGTTATATAGACATTATACTTCTCAATACTATCCTTTAAAACATGTTCGGGAAAGGTTCCTCTTACCTCATAATCACTTAAAAAGCCTATGCTTTTTCCTTCAAGCAGTGCCGCACTTATTTTTTTTGCAGTTTTTCTGTCGGATATTTCAAGCAGATTTTCCTTTGCGAATACATCTACCGCCCAGACATTTCTTATATCCGTTGCAGTTGTAATTACGGGAGTGCTCCCTATAAGTTCGGATATCTTATATGCAAGCCTGTTTGCACCGCCCACATGACCTGAAAGTATAGGAATTACAAATCTGCCTGTCTCGTCAATGCACAGCACAGCCGGGTCTTTAAATTTATCATTTACATATGTCGCTATACTCCTTACGGCTATACCTGTCGCACCTATAAATATAAGTGCATCCGACACGGCAAATTCATCCTTTACCGCTTTTCCAAGTCCCCTGCCGTCATTAACAGCTTCAATAAAATGAAGTATACAGTCATCATTTAGGCTAAGGTCCGAATCGGATATAAACCGTCTATAAGTATATATATGCTTATTTCCCTGTTCAAGGGCTTTTGCAAGGTTAATGCCGAGCAAAAACCCTGACTTCGTAAAAGTGAAAATTGCCGTATGCAAATGTATTCCTCCAGATATTAATAGTAAAAGTTTATGTTTCAGGTTTATTAATAAAAGCTTTTTTAATACAAACTTTTTATATTAAAATATTGATTTGACAGGTGTAAAATCAGTATATTTTCAGCTGTCCTCCTGTATACATTTTTTTACCGTTTCAAAACTGAAACCTTTTGCGGTAAGATATGAAATCATCTTTGATTTTATCTTTATATCATCACATGTCCGATCATAGTGTTTCTTTTTAAGTATTTCCCTTACCGTTTTTTCTTCATCTATACAGGCATCATCAATGGCTTTTAATATAATATCTTCAGCTATCCCCTTTTGCTTCATTCTGATATAAAGCTCTTTTTTACTTCTTTTATCACTGCCGCTCATAGCTATAAATGCGGCATATCTTTCATCATTGATATATCTGTTTTCCAAAGTCCAGGCTATAGTTTTATCAATGACTTCATCGGGGTAATAAGCCGACTTAAGTTTGCTTCTCAGCTCAAACTCGCTTTTGTCCTGAAGTTTTAATATATATGCGGCTTTTTCTTTGCAACGTTTAAAAAGAAGCGGGAAAATCTCCTTATAATAGATCATATCATCGATTTCAGTATCGGGTTCTATTAAAAAACGCCCTGCCTCACCTGTGTATAATGCAAATTCAATCCCGTCATATGTGCTGATCTTTAATTTTTTTTTATTTAAAGGGGTTATAGTGCTTACTATCATATTCCTTAATCTTCATAATCCGAAGTATCGGGTTCATATCCGCCGTCTTCATCAATTTCATATGACGGTGAGTCTTCCGGTTTATTTATATAACTTTTTTTATTCATACCGTCAGGCTCCTGCACACCTGAGCTGTAAATATCCCCTTTAGAGGCAGAATTTTTAAAACCGTCCTCAGACTCTGCCTGTAAACTTAATTCATCTGATTTTTCAGAGGACTTTTTCACTGCCTTTTTCCCTTTTGACTTTTCAGCGTTTTTTCCATCATCAGGCTCTTTTGCATCGCCATCCGTTATATCTCCGGCTTTTGAGTCTATATCCTGAGCCTTACTTAAAAGTTCAAGTCCGTTAAGCTGCCTGATCCTGTTTTCTATCTCAAAACATATATCAGGATTTTCTTTAAGATATTGCTTGGCATTTTCCCTGCCCTGTCCTATCTTAACCGAATTATATGAGTACCATGCACCGCTTTTATCGACTATTGAGGAGTTTACGGCAAGATCAAGTATATCGCTCTCTTTTGAAATGCCCTTTCCGTAAATTATATCAAAAACGGCAGTTTTAAACGGGGGAGCAATCTTATTTTTTATGATTTTTACCTTTATCTGATTTCCTATCTGTTCATTGTTTGCCTTTATAGGCTCTCCCTTTCTTACATCTATCCTTATAGTGGCATAAAATTTAAGGGCTTTTCCTCCGGTAGTGGTCTCGGGGTTTCCAAACATAATTCCTATCTTGTCCCTGAGCTGATTTATAAAGATCACGGTGCAGTTTCCCTTGCTCATAATACCTGTAAGTTTTCTAAGTCCCTGACTCATAAGTCTTGCCTGAAGCCCTACATGTGTATCTCCCATCTCTCCGTCTATCTCAGTTTTAGGAACAAGTGCGGCTACCGAGTCTATGATTATTATATCTACCGCACCGGAGCGCACCATGGTATCAGTTATCTCAAGAGCCTGCTCACCGTTATCAGGCTGTGATATATAAAGGTTGTCTATGTCGACACCTATATTTTTCGCATATACAGGGTCAAGTGCATGCTCAGCATCTATAAAGCCGGCTATGCCGCCTCTTTTTTGTACTTCGGCTACCATATGCAGTGCAACTGTTGTTTTTCCCGATGATTCAGGACCAAATATCTCAATTACCCTGCCTTTAGGTATACCTCCAAGACCCAGTGCAAGGTCAAGGCTGAGCGCACCTGTAGGCACTGTTTCAACGTTCATGGCGGCGGATGAGTCTCCAAGCTTCATGACCGAGCCTTTGCCATATGTTTTTTCTATCTGTGCAAGTGCATTGCTTAATGCTTTTTGTTTATCTTCTGTGTTCATCAATCCCTCCGTGAACATATGTTCTTTTTGAGTAATAATATAATATTATTTTTAATTTCTGTCAACGTATATTTAAATGTTTTCCCTTACAAAAATTGCAGATGTTTTGTGCTGTTACTATGCGATTTCGGGCACATCAATGCACATAAATATTAGGGAACGTATTAATTTAATTTAATTAAATACGCATTATATTAATATCGAAAATCTCATTATCGTTTATTCTAACACAAATAAGACAGCTCGTCCATGTATAAACAAAACTGTTGTGTATGGTTGGAAAGTACTTTCTACAACTTCCTTTATTTTGGTAATTATAATTATACTCTAAGTTATTGTATATTTATAACAACCTCCTAAACTTAACTCTTAAATCCTAACCATAGTTTGTACATCAACTAAATAGAGGCACAACCAAAAAAATATTTTTACGGTACCTGTCGCTGTAGAAAAGCTTATTTTATAATTATATTTTTTTATAATATACTTTGGCAGCGAAAATCAAATAAAACAGATTTTTCAAACATCATAACTTCATTTTTGTTATCCATTGATACACTAACTTTAAAATATACAAAAAACTCAATAAAATCATAATTTAGAGATAATTCTTAACAGAAAGTTTAAAACATTTTAATCAAATACATTCAAATTGTCTGGAAAATCACATATAATTATATTACATACTTAAGATTTTATTCAGAATTAATTTATAAAGTATTCATTTATTTTACGATAGGATATGCTATACTGTATTCAGCATAAGAAATGCCAAAAACTCCTATTTTTAGAAGATGTTTTACTGAAATAAGACAATATAAAGGCCACGGGTTTAACTACGCCCGTGGTCTTTATATTGTCTTATTTATAATATTCGCATAGCCTACACCTAATATCCGGTATAGGATATGCGAACATTATGATATATGAATTGTTTAAATTTATGGGATTTATCGAATTTCTACGATCCGTTTTAACGGTAGTACTATTTAACAAGCTCTATCTGCATTATATTAGTATGTGTCGCAGGCTTTCTCTCATGTTTATCCGCTATAACGCCTGCCGTTACTACTACAAGCTCGTCTTTATGGAGATACCCCATCTCCTTTGCTTTTTGCAGCGAAGCCGTTATAAGTTCATCACTGCTTTGTGCTCTTTTTGCTTCAATAGGCACAACCCCCCAGTAAAGCTGCATCTGGCGTACTGCCGCAGCACTCGGAGAAAGTCCTATTATAGTTATACTCGGTCTCCACTTTGAAAGCATGCGTGTAGTGAATCCTGATATAGAAGGTGCCACTATTGCGGCGGCACCAAGAGCATCGGCAGTCGATACTGCACAGTAACTTACCTGATTTGAGATGTTTTTGCCGTTAATTGCAGAAATTCTCCTGTTTCTGTATGCCCTGTGGTCAAGATGTTTCTCTGTTTCCTCAGCTATCTTCGCCATCATGCTAAGAGCCTCTAACGGGTATTTACCCATGGCGGTTTCACCTGAAAGCATTACCGCATCACTGCCTTCATATATAGCATTTGCAACATCGGTAGCCTCAGCTCTTGTAGGTCTGGGATTCCTTATCATAGAATCAAGCATCTGTGTTGCTGTAATAACCGGTTTACAGGCTATATTGCATTTTTTTATAATAGTTTTCTGTATAAACGGTACTTTCTCGGCAGGTATCTCAACACCCATATCACCTCTTGCAACCATAACGGCATCAGCGGCATCTATTATTGAATCTATATTTTCAATACCTTCCTGATTTTCAATCTTTGCTATAATCATAAGATTTGAATTATATTCTTCAATAAGCTCTCTTATCTGCCTGATACATTCGGCATCCCTTACAAAACTTGCAGCAACAAAATCAAAACCTTGTTTCATTGCAAATTTTATATCTTCTTTATCTTTATCGGTAAGTGCAGGAAGCTTCACTGAAACTCCGGGAACATTTACGCCCTTTCTCTCACCAAGCTCACCGCCGACGGTTACTCTGCATTCAATCTCAGCTTTAGAAACGGACTTGACCTTAAGTTCAATTATACCGTCATCTATAAGTATACTGTCTCCGGCGGAAACATCATTTATAAGCCCCGGATAGTTTATATAAACCGCTTTGTCATCACCCTCAATCTCATTTACGGTAAGCGTAAAACTGCTGCCCTCAATAAGGTTTACCTTTTCATGCCCTTTAAGCACTCCTGTGCGTATCTCAGGACCTTTAGTGTCAATTAAGGCTGCAACATGTATGCCGGTTTCTTCTCTTACCTGCTTTAAAAGTTCATATCTTGAAAGATGTTCATCATAATCACCATGTGAAAAATTAAACCTTGCTATATCCATGCCTGCAAGTGCCATCCTTTTAAGCAGCTGCTTATCATTGGTATTTGGTCCCATAGTGCATATAATCTTTGTTTTTTTCATTATTGCCCGCCTTTCCCGCTTCTACTCGCCGAATACAGCCTTATAATCCTTCTGGAATTTTTCAATTCCCTGTTCTGTAAGCGGATGATTAATCATCTGGAATATTACCTGTGCAGGAACGGTAGCGATATCCGCACCTGCCTTGGCACAGTCGATTACATGTATCGGATTTCTTATACTTGCAGCTATTATCTCACATTCAATACCGTGAATTGCAAATATTTCAACTATCGTCTTTATAAGATCAATTCCCGGAGTTGATATATCATCAAGCCTTCCAAGAAACGGTGATACATAGTCAGCGCCGGCTCTTGCTGCAAGAAGTGCCTGGGCTGCGGTAAATACAAGTGTCATATTACAGCTTATACCCTCTTTGCTAAGGACATTAACCGCCTTAAGCCCTTCTGCAGTCATAGGTATCTTAATTACCATATTGTGATGTATACGGGCAATCTCTCTGGCTTCATCAATCATACCCTGTGCATCAACTGTAGTTGCTTTTACTTCACCGCTTATAGGTCCGTCAACTATATCAGTGATCTCTTTAATTACCTTGTTAAAATCCCTGCCCTCTTTAGCTATAAGAGAAGGATTTGTAGTTACACCGCATATTATACCCATATCATTCGCCTTTTTAATGTCATCAACATTTGCAGTATCAATAAAAAATTTCATCTGTTTATTATCTCCTTTATATTAAGGCTTTTTAAAGCCTTTATTATCTTAAATATATAAGTTTTAAAATCTATCCTCCGCAGTAATGTCTGCGAGTTTAAATTATATTTTAAATAAAAATACAGTTCTTTAAAGTCCGGTAATGTCAGAACTTCATACTTTTAAAGCCTTTACTATTTTACATGTATATGTGTATAAAGATGTTCCTGGCAATATTCATAATTTCCATTGCATTTTGAACAATACCTGAATTCAAGATCGTCTCCGTCTTTTTCAGTTCTGCCGCATACATGGCATTTATGTATGCTTGTAAACGGAACTATTTTTACCGCAGTTCTATCTGCAGGTTTTTTAAACTCATATCTTCTTTTAATTTCATCAGGTGCAACCCTTTTCCAGTTCTTTCTTAAAAGGAAAAATGCCATAACATTAAGCAGACACAAAGCTATGACAATCCTTTCAAGCATATCTCCTTTAAAGAAACTGTATCCTTCCATTGCCACATATATCACGGAGAGATATTTTATCTTTACAGGCAGTACAAAATACATCCATATTATACTGTCAGGCTCTAAAAGCGTATATGCCAGAAAGATTGACAGATTAAGGTGCCCTGGAGTTATATAATAGGTATTTCCAACATAACCGCTTACATTTGTATTATAAGCAAATACAATAAATGCGGCTATAAGATGTCCCAGTATACCTGTAAATATAAATACATTATATTTAAAGCTTCCGATCCTCATCTCAATCGATGTTCCCAGTACATAATAAAGATAAGTCATGACGAACGCAAATAATATACCTGAAGACGGCGGATATAAAAGCCATGTAAATAAACGCCAGAACTGCCCCTGAAGTATGGCATATACATCAAGTGATAGATAACGAACATATATAGTATTATTCCACATATTTATCAAAAAACCCAGACAATAAATCACTGCTATATATAAGGAAAGGTTTTTTATGGCATATTTTGAAAACTTACTTTCCATATTATCAAAAAATTTCATATTCCTCCTAAATGTAAATCAATCATTTGCAAATAAATCATTTACAAATCCAATCATTTGCAAATCTAACCATTCTTTAATGCAAATTTAATACTTAATTTAAAAACAAATAGCTTAAATAAAGTTTTTTAGGTTTTTAATTCCGTTATTATTTACAATTAATTATTAAAAATAAAAATGTAAAAGATATAACCCTACCAATTAAAACATTAAAAGCCCCTATTGTCAACCCAAACAAAAAGCCGCAAGTTGCATTTGTTTGAATTGCTTTATTAAGCCTCGTATGATAAAATTTGGATACAGTTTTATATAACACTGTATTCACCATGTCTTTTATACCTATATATAAATCTCAGGTTTTGCAGGAGCTGTTTATAAGACTGTAAAGCCATGTCTACATATCATGGTAATTTAATCAGGAGGGCTTAAAGTTTTTATTTGTTAATTTAACCTGTTTTTGACTGCATTTAAGTAAGCTCTGATTTAATCACTGTTTACCTGACATGTCAAATTCATAAATATAGCTTTAAAAATTTAATTATGAGCAGTACAAACAATATATATATACTTGGGATTGATATAGGCTCAACCACTGTGAAATCCGCAATTATAGATGAACAGAATTCTCTTTTGTTTTCAGACTACCGCAGACATTTCGCAAATATACAGGGAACTCTTGCAGATATATTAAGCAAGGCACAAAAACAGCTCGGAAGCATAAATATAGTTCCTATGGTAACGGGTTCAGGCGGATTAAATCTCGCAAAACACCTGGATGCAGTATTTGTACAGGAAGTCGTATCGGTTGCAACGGCTTTAAAATACTTTGCTCCGCAGACTGACGTGGCAATAGAACTTGGCGGTGAGGATGCAAAGATAATCTACTTTACAGGCGGTATAGATCAGAGAATGAACGGTATATGCGCAGGCGGTACAGGTTCATTTATAGATCAGATGGCATCTCTTTTGCAGACAGATGCTCCGGGGCTTAACGAATATGCCAGAGACTACAAGGCAATTTATCCTATTGCGGCACGATGCGGTGTTTTTGCAAAATCGGATATACAGCCTCTTATAAATGAGGGTGCTACAAGACAGGATTTGGCGGCATCTATATTTCAGGCGGTTGTAAATCAGACAATATCAGGTCTTGCCTGCGGCAAACCTATAAGAGGGCATGTTGCTTTTCTTGGCGGTCCTCTGCACTTTTTATCCGAGCTTAGAGCCGCTTTTATAAGAACGCTTAAGCTTGAGGGGGAGTATATAGTCGCTCCGGAAAATTCACATCTTTTTGCAGCCATAGGAGCTGCTATGAATTGTGAAAAACTTAATGCAATGCAGCTTGATTCCCTTATAAATAAACTTAGAAACGGTGTACAGATGGCACATGAGATAGCAAGGATTGCACCGCTTTTTGAAAATGACGAGGAGTACGCCGAATTTATCTTAAGACACAGTGATAATGCCGTACAAACCGGCTCGCTTTCAGACTATAAAGGAGATATGTATCTTGGTATAGATGCCGGTTCAACCACTACAAAGATGGCTTTGATAGGAGATGACGGCAGGCTGTTATGGAAATATTATTCAGGAAACAACGGCTCACCTCTTAAAACCGCAATCTCAGCCATAGCAGAGCTTAAAAAGCTTATAAATCCGGATTCACGCATAGTATATTCATGCTCCACAGGTTACGGCGAGGCACTGTTTAAATCAGCCTTTATGCTTGATGAAGGCGAAGTCGAAACAATAGCACATTATTATGCTGCGGCATTTTTTGAGCCTAAGGTGGACTGTATACTTGATATAGGCGGACAGGATATGAAATGTATACGCATAAAAGATGCGACAGTTGATTCCGTTCAGCTTAATGAAGCCTGTTCTGCAGGCTGCGGCTCATTTATAGAAACCTTTGCCAAATCACTTAACTATAATGTGATAGACTTTGCCAGAGAAGCACTTTTTGCAAAGCACCCTGTTGATCTTGGTACAAGATGTACCGTTTTTATGAACTCAAATGTAAAGCAGGCACAAAAAGAGGGGGCAACCGTAGCGGATATATCCTCCGGACTTGCATATTCAGTTGTTAAAAATGCTTTATTTAAGGTTATAAAGATATCCGATGCAAAGGATCTTGGTGAGCATATAGTAGTACAGGGTGGGACTTTTTATAATGATGCAGTGCTGCGTGCATTTGAGAAAATAGCAGGCTGCAATCCCACAAGACCGGATATAGCCGGTATCATGGGAGCTTTCGGTGCGGCACTTATAGCAAGAGAACGCCATGAAGGGCAAAAAAGTACAATGCTCTCACTTGATGATATAATAAATCTCTCATTTGAAACTTCAATGAGCAGATGTAAGCTTTGCAGCAACAACTGTGTGCTTACAATCAATAAATTTTCAGGAGACAGAAAGTTTATATCAGGCAACCGCTGTGAAAGAGGTTTAGGAAAAGACAAGCCTGTTTCAGATCATCTTAAAGTTCCGAATTTATTTGATTATAAATACCACAGAATATTTGATTATCCAACATTAAAACCTGATGAGGCTATAAGAGGCATCATAGGCATACCTCGTGTTTTAAACATGTATGAGGATTTCCCTTTCTGGGCGGTATTTTTTAAGGAACTGGGCTTTAAGACTGTACTTTCCCCCATGTCAACAAAAAAGATTTATGAGATGGGAATAGAATCAATTCCAAGCGAGTCTGAATGTTATCCTGCCAAAATTGTTCACGGGCATATAAGCTGGCTTATAAGAAACGGTATAAAAACAATATTCTATCCATGCGTTCCTTATGAGAGAAATGAAACTCCTGATGCAGGTAATCATTTTAACTGCCCCATAGTTACTTCATATGCCGAAAATATTAAAAATAATGTTGAAGAAATCGCTGAACATGGAGTTCGTTTCCTTAACCCCTTTATGGCATTTACGAATGAGGAAATTCTGACAAAGCAGCTTATAAAGGTAATGAAAAATGATTTCGGCATAGGAGCGGCAGAAGTCAAAAAAGCTGCACATATTGCCTGGAAAGAACTGCTTCAGGCTAAAATCGATATAGAAAAAAAGGGAGAGGAAACCATAAACTGGCTTTCACAACACGGCAGGAGAGGCATTGTACTTGCCGGAAGACCTTATCATGTAGATCCTGAGATACATCACGGCATACCTGAGATGATTGCTTCATTTGGGCTTGCAGTGCTTACTGAGGACAGTGTATCACACCTTGTTCCTGTTGAACGTCCGGTAGTTGTAAGCGACCAGTGGATGTATCATTCACGTCTATATAAAGCCGCAAGTTTTGTAAAAACTTCAGAGACAGTTGATCTTGTACAGCTTAATTCATTTGGCTGCGGTCTTGATGCAGTTACTACCGACCAGGTATCCGATATACTTACAGGCTCCGGAAAGATCTATACTGTACTGAAAATAGATGAGGTAAACAACCTGGGTGCAGCAAGGATAAGAATACGCTCGCTTATAGCCGCCTTAAAGGTTAGAGAAAATAAAAAATATCTGAGACATATACAATCTGCGGCATACCACAGACAGGTATTTACAAAAGATATGAAAAAAGACTATACAATCCTATGTCCTCAGATGTCGCCTATACACTTTGATCTCCTTGAGCCTGCACTTAATGCCTTTGATTATAAGGTTGAAGTGCTTCAAAATGACACAAGATCCGCCATAGATACAGGGCTTAAATATGTAAATAATGATGCCTGCTATCCGTCCCTCATAGTTATAGGGCAGATTATGGAGGCTCTGCTTTCAGGCAAATATGATTTAAATAAAACCGCAGTGTTTATGAGCCAGACCGGAGGCGGATGCCGTGCAAGCAATTACATAGGCTTTGTAAGAAGGGCGCTTGAAAAAGCCGGCATGCCTCAGATCCCGGTGATTTCGGTAAATGCAAACGGTATGGAAACAAATCCCGGCTTTAAATTCTCACTTCCGCTTTTGATTAAATCAATGCAGGCGGTTATATACGGCGATGTGCTTATGAGAGTGCTTTATGCTACAAGACCCTATGAGTATGTAAAGGGTTCGGCTGATGAACTTCATAAAAAATGGCGTAATATATGTACTCAGGCTTTAAGTAAGCGTGCCCCCGCATTTAAAGAGTTTAAGCAAAATATCTTTGCCATGGTGAATGACTTTGATACCCTTAAAAGAAAAGATATAATAAAGCCTAAGGTAGGAGTAGTCGGTGAAATCCTGGTTAAATTTTCACCCCTTGCAAACAACCATATAGTTGAACTCCTTGAAAGAGAGGGTGCTGAAGCTGTTATGCCCGATCTTTTAGACTTTCTGCTTTATTGCTTTTACAATAATAATTTCAGGGCACAAAACCTCGGTGCTTCTAAAAAATCCGCATTTTTCAGCAATATAGCGATAGAGATACTTGAGGGATTCAGAAAAGATGCAAAGGATGCACTTTCAGCAAGCAAACACTTTATAGCACCTTCAAGAATAAATCATATAGCCGATATGGCAAAAGAATTTGTTTCACTCGGCAACCAGACAGGTGAGGGGTGGTTCCTTACGGGTGAGATGCTTGAACTTATAGAAACAGGCACTCCGAACATAGTATGTACACAGCCTTTCGGCTGCCTTCCAAACCATATAGTAGGAAAGGGCGTTATAAAAGAACTCAGAAATGCACACCCTGAAGCAAATATAATAGCTGTTGATTATGATCCAGGAGCCTCGGAAGTAAACCAGCTAAACAGGATTAAACTTATGCTTGCCACTGCACAGAAAAATCTTAAAGAAGCAGGTGCGGCAAAGCTAAAAAGAAATCCTCTTTCAGGTGAGAGCGAGGCTGTGGTTACAATTTAAAGAACTTAAGTTAAACCTGCGGCTCTTATTCTGCCAGACATTAAAAACATCATGATTCATACTGCATTTTAAGAGGTACGATTATAATCATAAGTTTAAATTATAATTGATATTTTTTATAAATAAATATATAAAAATTTAAAAAGGAGATTTTTATGAAAAAAGAAGTTATTACATCAAATAAGGCTCCGGCAGCAATAGGACCATACTCACAGGCTGTAAAATACGGCAATCTCGTGCTTACATCAGGAGTTATACCTGTTGATCCTAAAACCGGAGATATACCTGAAACTATTGAGGCACAGACAGAGCTTGCTTTAAACTCACTTAAGGGACTTGTTGAAGATGCCGGTTCATCAATGGCAAATGTAATTAAAACAACTGTATTTATTAAAAATATGGATGATTTCGCAAAGATTAACGAGATTTATACAAAATATTTTCCGCAGCCATGCCCCTCACGCTCATGCGTTGAGGTAGCTAAGCTTCCAAAAGGCGTAATGATTGAAATTGAGGCTATCTGCTATATAGCATAAAAATTGTTTAAAAACAATACCTTTTTTCATAAGCATTGCCTATGCTTACTAAATTAAAGGGAGGTCGCATCATACTGAATTCAGTTATTTGGAATCAGTTATTTTGCGGCACTCCCTTTTATTTTTACATAAACATTGAGCTGCTCCGTTTAGCTATATTTCTTTACGCAGATTATTTAATTCCTTTGCAAGCAGTTCCATATTCATCTTTATACCGTCAAATACGCCATATTCATAAGCTTTTAATACAAACATACCAATCGGTATTGAAACTATCATTCCGCCTATTCCCGACCATCTGTACCCTATATAAAGGCATACAAGAGTGTAGAGTGCCGGCATCCCTATTGAATCTCCTACAAGCTTAGGCTGTATAAGCTGTCTTACCGCCTGTGTTATTATATACATGGCAGCAAGTCCGAATGCATACATATAGTCTGCAGATATAAGCTTTAAAACCGCCCACGGTATAAGCACTGTACCTGTACCGAATATAGGCAAAAAATCAAGCAATGCTATAAAAAAAGCGGCAACAAATATGTATTTCACCTTAAGCAGATAAAAACCTGCAAGCAGTATAAGACCTACCACACACATTATCTTAAGCTGTGCTGCAAAATAACCCTTTATAAGTTTTTTTACATCACGTCTTATATATTCCCTGTATTTTAAAATACCGGCAGGCATACATGAAACTACCTTTGATTTGATCGTATCCATATCGGCAGTAAAAAAGTATGATGCAAGTATTGTAATTACAATATAAACAAGTACATTCGGAAGTTTTTTAACAAAACTACCTGCCGCACCTGCCGTAGGAAGTGCAATATTTTTTATAATTCCCGATGCCGAATCATTGATATTCCTGCCAATTTCCGAAAACATATATGTTCTATCGGAACCGTCAATCATAAACCTTGATAAAAGTTCTCTGAAAGTACTGGCTATATCGGCACTTACAGTTTCATAAAGCTCCGGGAGTATATTTATAAATCTGCCTGCAAGCATAAAAAGCCATGAGAAAGTTATATATATCAGCCCTATAATCACGGCAAGTACTGAAACTATTATTATAATTGAACCGTGCTTTCTGTGTATTTTAATCCTTCCCTCAAGAAACCTGACCACAGGATTTGCCGCCATGGCGATAAGCCATGCGATTATAAACGGCATAAAATACTTAAATGCGGCTACTGCAAAAAAAGCTGTCGCAAAAACCGATACAATCGGTATCAATATATTCATGCAAAGAATCAATATTCGTTTTGAGCTCATAAAATCACCTCATCACTTAAGCTCCTTTAATATCCTGTAAAACTTAAAAAAGCTGAAAGTAGAAAAGCATAGACTCTTTATCACTTAAGTTCTTTTAACTTTACAGTCCGTGCATAATAATTATATATATAATAAAGTATGGAAGTTATACCAAGGTAAAACCATGTAGTAGGATTTGAAAACCATGTAGTAAAAAATGAAAATGAAAAATATACTGCAAACTGACCGTAAAACATAAAGGCTATGGGATTTTTACATCCGTCAGCCGCTTTTTCAAGCTTATATGCCGCAGCCGATAAAGCTGCTGCCAATATTACTACACCGGCTATATTAAAGTCATAATAGGCATCATAAAAAATAGTAAGTGTACTCAGCTCGGTCTTTGTAGTATAAAGAGGAAAATTTATAAGCTGAGGAAATATAAATTTAAGCCCTGTAAGTGCAAAAAACGGAAAAAGCATTTTAAGTCCCATTGAATGTTTAGGAAGCTCTATGACAAGTTTATTAAAATTATCATAATTATTTGCCACATATATATAAGGCTGGCTTATAAATATAGGCAAATTCCATCTCATCTCAAATATTGAATTCAGGTAGGGTATATCATGACTTCTTGCAATAGTAAGCACCACATACACGGGTATTATAAAAAGCACTGCCGGCAATGCCGTCTTCTTTAGCGGAGTATCCCTTTTAATGCTTAAAAAACATATAACCGCAAGCATTACTGCAAATATAAATTGAAATCTTGATACACAAAGTATAGGTACTGAAAATGATATGAGATTTGATATTACAAGCACCAGCTTTTCAATCAGACTTATATCCTTCGCAAAAAGCAAATAAATCACGGAAAGTGCCGGTACAAGCACACACATTACAGTAAAATAATGGAGTCCGGATATATGAAAATAAGAGTATGCATGTGGAACACCTCTTGTAAAAAGAGGTATATATCTAAGTACAGACGCCTCTATTATAAAAGCAATTAAAGAAATAAGGCTCATAACCGAGACTGAATACAATATTATACTCATATGCTCCGGTCCGTTATCTTTGAGCGGATTATCCCGCATTATCCCATCTTTTGACGACTTGGATTCATTTGTGCCGTCTTTACATGGTTTATATTCATCTGTCTTGTCTTTTGATGAGTTATAGTCATTCGTCCCGTTTTTAGATGATTTATCCTCAGCTATCTCATCTTTAATCAAGTTACATTCAGGCGTTTGGGCATTTCTCAGTGCATAGGGTGAACCGAATTTATTACATGCCCATCCAAATATCAGCCAGAAGGATATAAAGCCCAGAAAAAAGCAAAGCCATGTAACTATATGCCAGCTTTCCTGCAAATAAGACAGCTTAAAACATGATATTCCCTGCCCGCCTACAAAGCTTAATGAAAAAAGCCCTCTCAGATTAATAATACTGCCCGCCTTTAATCCCTCATTATAAAATAAATAAATTGCAGCACCTGTTAAAAGAATCCCGGATACGGCATAAAGCCGCATCCGGTCAGATAAAAATGCTGCCAGATAACATATTGTATATATCAGCATATCCCTTCAAGATAATGCCTTACTTCTTCCTCGGTGGCAAAGCTTAAGGCTTTATCAGCAATCTCCTTTAATAATGCGGTATCATAGCCCATAACCGCTTTTCTGGTCTTTAATATGGAGGAGGCGCTCATTGAAAACTCATCAAGCCCCCACGCAAGAAGGAGCGGTACCATCTTCGGATCCGCAGCCGCCTCGCCGCACATTCCCACACTTATACCGGCATTTTTGCCTGCATATATAATATTTCTGATGCTCCTGAGTACGGCAGGGTTATAGGTTGAATACAGATAGGATATCTTTGTATTGCCCCTGTCAACCGCAAGTGTATACTGTGTAAGATCATTGGTTCCTATACTGAAAAAATCCGCCTCTTTAGCTATGACATCAGCCATGATTGATGCAGCGGCAGTTTCCATCATAACACCTATCTCAATACCTCTGTTATATTTAATCCCTTCAAGGTCAAGCTCCTTCATAGCCTCAAGCACTGCCGCCTTTGCAGCCCTAAACTCATCAACACCTGTTATAAAAGGAATCATTATCTTTATATTTCCAAATGCACTCGCCCTTAAAAGAGCTCTAAGCTGCGGTTTATAGATATCATCTTTTCTGTCAAGGCAAAGCCTTACAGCACGATACCCTAAAAAAGGATTTTCATCTTTCTCTATATTCATATATGGAATTTCCTTATCGCCGCCTATATCAAGAGTTCTTATAATTACAGGTTTCCCTCCCATAATCAGAGCAACGCTTTTATAAGCCTCAAACTGCTCGTTTTCACTTGGAGCCGTATTTCTGTCCATAAATAGAAATTCCGTCCTGAAAAGCCCTATACCTTCAGCATCATATTCAAGTGCTTTTTTAGCATCATCAGGATTTCCTATATTGGCTGCAAGCTCAACTCTCACACCGTCAAGAGTTTGTGAAGTTTTTCCTCTATATGAATTAAGCTCTGATCTCTCTCTTAAAAAGGCATCTCTTTTTCCCTCATATTCGGCAAGTGTCTTTAAATCAGGATTTATACAGATCTCTCCGCTGTCTCCGTCAAAGCATACTATATCCTCATCATTTACATATTCAAGTATATCAGCTGCACCTACCACAGCCGGTATCTCAAGTGCTCTTGAAAGTATAGCACTATGTGATGTCCTGCCCCCAAATTTTGTAACTATACCGCATATATTTTCAGGATTAAGACCGGCAGTCATAGAAGGAGTTAAATCCTGTGCTACAAGTATACTTCCTGCCGGAATCAATGCAGTATCCACAGTTTCTATACCAAGAACCGCCTTTATAAGCCTGTTTCTTATATCCTTCATATCAGCCGCTCTCTGCTGCATAAGCTCATCATCCATTGAGGCAAATATATCCGCATAATTACCGCATACACTGTCTATCGCCGATTCCGCACATATCTTTTCGTTTTTAATAATTCCCGTAATCTCATCAATAAGTGCCGGATCAGACATAAGCAGTACATGCCCGTTAAGTATCTGTGCTTCAGTTTCTGAAGCTTTTTCTTCAAGTATCCCGGCAAGCCTGGCAGTTTCCTTTTTAGTATTTTCAAGTTTCTCCATAAACACTTCAATCTCTCTGTCCGCATCGTCGATATACCTTTTTAAAACCTCAGGCAATACATCATTCACTATAACCGCTTTTCCTATACCTATGCCTGAAGATGCTCCCGTCCCTTTCATATTCCCTCCTTTTAAATATTATGATGTAGGTGTCAAAAATATTTGACACTTATTGATACAGGATTGCTAAAGCTTAATAAATTATCTTTACTGCTTTATATCCTATTCATTTTCACCGAAACCGTCATCGGCAAGTGTACATACAGCCTCAAGTGCTTCTTCTTCATCAGTGCCTTCACATACAAATTCTATCTCATCACCGAATTTAATACACACTCCAAGTACACTTAACACGCTCTTTGCATTTGCACTTTTATCACCGAAGTTAATCTTTATCTTTGATTTATATTTAAGCGACTCCTTGCATAAATTTCCGGCAGGCCGCAGATGCAGTCCGCTGGGATTTATAATTGTAATTTTGCGGCTGACCATATATCATATTCCTTTCATATGCAGATACTTACCTGTATAAAGTTTAGCCCTTGACTACTTTGTAGCTGCCTTATTTTTTTGAATTACTTCTATTTACCGGTATAAAATTTCGTTCATATTTCGGTTTTATAGCAGTTTTACACCTGATTTATATCTGATTAAGGCTGCATTTTTTATCAAAATAATTCTCTATAACTCTTTCCGGAATCAGGGTAAGGATAATTTTCTTCCGGCTAGGGTTCAGTCTTTGACCCGCTTTCACGCCTTGTCTGAGTTTCCGGCTTTGAGCTCGTTTCCCTGGGCGGCACAGTCTGTGAAGGAGCAGGAGTTTCTGTTTTTGACGAAGGCTCACTCCTATGCGTTGTACTTTCTCTTGTAGCAGAGGTGGCAGGCTGTGAAGTCTCTCCCTGATAAGCACTTTCAGAGGGGTTTTGTGAACTTGAGCCTCCCTGAGAATCACTGCCGGAGCTTTCAGAAGATGTCTGTGCCGGCTGAGTCTCATCCCTTGCCGTTACTATAACATTAAACGGTGTATAGGACTCCACTGCCAGACTCCCTGACGGTTTGAATGCAAGACTTCCAGTATGAGTGCCTTCAGTAAGTCCCGATATATTCATAACCGCATTTAGATCGGAAGCTTTAAGCTTTGCAAGCTCGGTCTCAAGACCTGATACTACAAGTGTTATAATTTCAGGTGATGTAGCATATGTATACGCACTGTTTTTGCCATTAAGCCTTATATCTGAAAGCTTTAATTCAAACGTCTTTCTATTGATTGCCGCCACCTTCAATGTGATCATAACATCCTTGCTGCCTGAAGCCGAAACCCCCGCAGGCAGATATTCATTTACATCAAGCACCACACTTTTATCCTCGGTAGCCCCTTCTATATTCAGCACGTTTTGCGGAATTTCAATTGATGAAAGTTTTTCAAGTTCAGCAGGCGGTCCTGTTACCTGAACTGATTTTGTAGCACTTTCAACTCCTATAAATTTATAGCCTGAAGCCACATTGCCTCCTACATTAAAATTAAGAGGAAGCGTCTTGCCGCCCAGTATTGTAACATTATAATGTATCCCCTCCATACTGAACTTAAGCTTTGAAGTGTCGGTTTCAAGCCTGTTTCCATTTGCATCATACAGAACCGGAACAGCCTCACCGCTAAGGTCCGATACGGCACCGTCTACATTTACCTCTATTCCTACATTGCTTATGCTTCCAAATACATTTTCAGGTCCTGTAAGCGTAATTGACGACGGATCAAGCTTTATCTCACCTACCGAATATCCTTCGCCCGGAGTACCCTCGGCATGTGATATAAGATCAAATTTTTTCTGCTGTATCGTCTCAATGTCTAAATTGATAACCCCGGGACTTGCCGAGGGAGAGCCTATTATAAGTTCCTTATTGTCAACCACCTCAACAACGACATAGAGTGAGTTTGTGTCCTCATACAGCTTGTTACAGTCAACATACGCTCTAAAGTCGGAAGATTTTATTTTATTTTCATCAAGTATTCTGACATCATATGACACATTAACCTTATTTCCGCCTCTTATTTCATAAACACGGGACTTTTTAGTAACCGCATCCTCATTAAGCACCTCTATCTCAACAGTCTTTGTACGCCGTACTTTCGGATTTGAAATATTTATTACAAGAAGCCAAACTATAAATGCCACAGCAAGCGACAAAAGCTTCAAGCCTCCATTTTTAGTCAGCCTTTTTTTCATTCTTTGTCATACCTTTCAATAAAAAGAATACCTTTTCCTGTGTTGATACATCATATAATTTCCTAAGCATTGTTCCAAGCTCCTGCGCATCATTAAGACCTGTAAGTTTTCCGCTGCGTGCAACGGATATCCTGCCGGTTTCCTCCGAAACTACTATAGTAAACGAATCGGTAACCTCGCTTATACCTATTGCAGCTCTATGCCTTGTGCCCAGATCCTTGCTTATATTCATATTGTCGCTAAGCGGAAGATAGCATGTTGCCGAGCTTATACGGTTGCCTCGTATCACAACCGCACCGTCATGAAGCGGAGTGTTGTGTTCAAATATATTTATAATCAGCTGACTTGTAATCACCGCATCTATGTCTATACCTGTTTCTTCTATATTTTCAAGTGATTCCTCACGCTCTATCACCATAAGAGCACCTGTCTTTGCCTTTGAAAGCTCATATGCCGCCTTTACAAGCTCATCAACCGTATTTTCAGTAAATGCCCCTGCGCTTCTTGATGTTATAAACATAAATGAAAACAGATTTCTGCTTCCGAGCTGTTCAAGTGCTCTCCTGAGCTCAGGCTGAAATATCACAACAACAGCAGTAACCGCTATTGCTGCAAGTTTGCCTGCAAGCCAAAGTATGGTATCAAAACGAAATATGGCTGCAACCGCCATAAATGCCAGTATTATTACCATTCCCTGAAGAAGCAGCCATGCCCTTGTATTTTTTATCCAGAGCAAAATCTCATATACAAGGTAGGCAATTATTATTATCTCAAATATATTTGAGATGGTTATTCTCGGAAAATATGACAGTATATTTGAAAAAAAATCCCTCAAAATTATCTTACCTCACCTTCTGATGTTTATAACTGTCGAATCGCAAAGTCAAAATCAATTACTATAAATCTTTTTTAATCAGTCTTTTGGGTATCCTCTTTATCCGCTTTTTTATCAGGCAGCCATGCCCTAATCTTTCTGTCAGTCTTGCCGGCGGAAAATTTCTGTACTTTTGCATCAGGTCTTGCAACTACAATTTTAGGAACCGCCTTTACATAATAATAATATTCATCATCCTCAAACTGGGTGTATTCAATATGTGAATAATCGACTGCAAATATAAAAAAGTTATATACTGCGGCACACACTGCGGATATTGCCATACCTCCTAAAAGTGTGGTCAGCGGCACTACGATTCCATATACGAAATCTCCCATAAATACAACTAACAGCTGTGCTATAATACCGCATACAATCGCAACTCCCCACGCATATGTGATTGACAGATTTTTTATTATATAAACTATGATTATACATACAGCAAATGCAATCATCATAAGAAACATAGTCTTATCTGCAAACAGTCCGTTAAAAAGCATAGTGTATTTTTTTAATATATCAACATTGCTCAGGTTTGCAATAGACCCTATATTATTTTTAACAAATACAAGCATATAGTAAACCAATATTCCGAAACTCACAGGAACTATTGATATGATGCCTCCGCCAAGACCTACAAGGATAGGCACCATATAAGGCACCCTAAGCACGAAAGCAAGCGGTGTAACTATAAGCAGAAAACTGTCGCCGGGCTTAAATCCATAATACAAAAATCCCATGCACATTATAAATACCGTCATAATAAGTGCCATATCCATTGAAACATTAAATATATTAAATACCATATAGCCTGCAAGCAGTACGCTTATAACTCCATAGGGAAGTATGCAACATATAATGGAGGCGGCAATATAGATTAAAGGACTTTTAAATTTCTCAACATATCCTGCATGGCTGTTTATAAACAAAAAAGCAGCAAATGTAACTGCAAATTTTAAAAAGGGTGTTATAAAGAGTTCATATTTTGCATAAAAAGCCCTAAGTCTTTCCCTGAGAACCAGCAAATCAAGCATTATCTATATCCTCCCAATTCCCTGCTTTTAGCCTGAAATTCATATCTTTTCTGTAATTTTTTAAGCTTTCCCTGATAAACCTTTTTCTTTCTTAATGCCCTGTTAAATACGCTTAAAGCTACCGTCAATGTAATCAGTTCAAAGACTACAAGACCTACAAAATATCGTATTATATAGCCGTAAAAAACTCCTATTACAAGCATCACATCAACTGTATTTATGATGCCGTCAGCACTGTAAAGCAGCTCAATAAGCAGCAAAAGACCATAGCAAAAGGTATAAGAAACAAAAGATTCAAGCAGCCTTTTTATAACATAGTCTTTTTTAAAAAAACTGTTAATTCCGAATATTGCATCATGTTCTTTTTTTTCATAAAGCGACAACTCAGTCATCAGCTTTATCTTATCTTCACTTAGCATATCAATACTCCTGCCGTAATAAATATAGCTGTTTACACTGCCTGAAATACCTGTATATTTTTTAAAATCCGACCCGAAAAGCCTGTATCTATGCGGCAGTTTTATATAAACAGTATCAAAAGTATATCACAAATCAGGGCTGTATGCAATTAGTGCAATTAATTCGGGCAGTAGGTTCAAAGTATATCTTTTAAAGTTTTTTGCATTTTAAATTTCAGTCTGAGGTTGGTATACAATCTCCTTTTTCGGATGTTTCCGGCATGTTCCTTAAAGTTTTACCTTTTATATATAGTATTTTATTAAAAGATTTTTCTGGATTATACTATTTTAATGAACTATAATTGTATATCAGTAATTGCAGATGCACTGCAATGCACTGTTATTTACAATATTTAAACTGCAAACGGAGGTAGGTTTTGAAAAACAGCACATGGCTGCATGAAGCCTTAAAGTCAATGGACAGGCAAAGTTATGCCGCATATAAATCACTGAAAGGTGAATATTTATTTAATAATTTTAAACTTGTTATAGACCATATACAGCCCGACCCCTATGCACCGCCTTCAAGGATGCATATTATAATAAGCAGAAAATCTGCGGGCTTTCCGGATGAAATTCTTGATAATAAGCTAAAACTTATATCGGCATCAGATTTTCTTACACGCATATTTAAATCGGCAGTTTCACGTTTTGTACCTCATACAGACTCGACCGGAGCAGGCGGAGGCATATATATATCTGACTGCGGTCAGGAAATCATTGAAAGAAGTTCAGTTATTATATATCCCGAATATATTGATGTAAGGTTTGAAGTTCAGCTGCCGGCGGCAGGCAGGCGTATAATGGGGCATGCCGCCGCTAAAATCCTTGCCGAGCTGCTTCCTAAGGCTGTAAACGCCTCTCTTATATATAAAAATATAGATTCGGCAGCACTTAAAAAGCAGGCTGAGCTTACAGCGGATCAGCAATTTATAAGGACGGAGCTTAAAAAGAAAAAACTTATCGCATTTGTTGCCGACTCTGCAATACTTCCCCGTGAAAGCGGCATTTCCCGAAAGCCTATGAAGGAAGCGACAGCTTTTAAATCCCCTCCTGAATTTATAACTTCATTTAAACTTCCGTCAGGCAAAAATATAACGGGCATGGGCATACCGGAGGGCATCACTCTTATAGTCGGAGGAGGCTATCATGGGAAATCCACTCTTTTAAAAGCCCTTGAAAAAGGTGTATATAACCATAGAGCAGGAGACGGGCGAGAATTTGTGATTACTGTGCCTGATTGTTCAAAAATAAGGGCTGAGGACGGCAGAAGTATCAGAAATGTAAATATAAGTCCTTTTATAAATAATCTCCCCGGAAAAAATAACACCTCAAATTTTTCAACTGAAAATGCAAGCGGCTCAACCTCACAGGCAGCCAATGTCATGGAAGCGATTGAAAGCGGAGCAACACTTCTTCTAATTGACGAGGATACTTCCGCAACCAATTTTATGATAAGAGATAAGCGTATGCAGCAGCTTGTTGCGGATAATAAAGAACCTATAACACCTTTTATAGATAAGGCGAGGGTATTGTATGATGAGCTTAATATATCATCAGTCATAATAGCCGGCGGCTCAGGCGATTATTTTGATATAGCCGACAGAGTAATAATGATGGATGAATATATTCCTTTTGATGTTACGGACAAAGCCCGGGAGATAGCCGATATGTATAAAGATCTTACAAAGAAGTTTGATCATAAACCTTTCGGCAGACTTTCAAAAAGGCTGCCTCTTAAAGCCGGATTTTCAAAATCCGGAAGAATGGATACGTTTAAGGCAAAAGGAGCTTATACAATACTTTATGGAGATGAAGCTATAGATCTTTCATATCTTGAACAGCTTACAGGCAGCGGACAAACCGACTGCATAGCCGCAATTTTAGGATATATAAAGGATAAGCTGATTGCAGGTGAAAACAGGGAAGTTAAAGTGATTGCAGGTGAAAACATGGAAAATAAGCTTATTGCCGGCAAGAACAGTGATATATATAAATCAAAAGAAAAAAGTATTAAACTCCCGCTTCCCGATGTGGTTGATATGGCATACAAAACAATCGACAGAGAGGGAATTGCGATTTTATTTCCCTATACAAACCGTACCGGCAATCTGGTACTGCCTAGAAAACAGGAGGTATGTGCAGCACTTAACCGGTATAGGGGACTTAATGTTGAATGTGTAGAGGTGTAGGATTCTCGCTAATGTTGCCGGTTTTAAGACTCCCCCTGATAAAATCCGGGATATATCAGGTATGTATAAATTTCTTAAATTAATACCTTATTTTATAAACAGCCGGAAATTAAGCATATATACAAAAATCGCATAATGCCGCAAAGCATCTGCGATTTTTGTATAATAAACACCTAATCAATGTTTTCCCAAACCTTTTTTTACAAACATAATTCCTT
>ERZ772772.40-NODE-40-length-66160-cov-17.704319_pt1 | contig 66160 bp, 54 predicted proteins | sample MGYA00511484_ERZ772772 | MGnify/ENA primary metagenome ERZ772772 (study PRJEB29015, sample SAMEA2737913) | human oral metagenome | biome: human oral; feature: human-associated habitat; material: dental | place: China | collected 2088 ... | reverse complement strand
GCACCCGGCCGGCCGGCCATTCCGGGCCGGATACCGGCGCGGCCATCCCACGCGATCGGCGGCTGGCGCGCTGGACCGTGGCCGCGGCCGCGGTGGCTGCGGGATCCTCGCTCTGGCTGAACACCCGGATCATCGCCCGACCAGACGCGTTCTCGCAGACCTTCGACAACATCTTCCATCTCAACGCGGTCCGCTGGATTCTGGACACCGGCAACGCCAGCAGCCTGCAATTCGCCATGACCAGCGGCGGGGCACGGTTCAACTACTATCCGGTGGCCTGGCATGACGTGATCTCCCTGGCATTGCAGATCGCCGGACGCGCCGACCCGGTGGCCGGCACCAACGCCATGATCCTGGTGGCCGGTGCCCTGGTCTGGCCGGCTGGCTGCCTGCTGCTCATCCGCACCCTGCTGCCCGCCCAACCCGGGACGCTGCTCACCGCCGGCGCGCTGACGGCGGCGTTCGGGGCCCACCCATTCCTGCTGATCGGTTTCGGGGTGCTGTATCCGAACTGGCTGGCGCTCAGCCTCGCGCCGGCGGCACTGGCCTTCGCGGTGCAGTTTGCCGGGCTGGCATCGGGCGAGCGAGCCGAACCCCGCCTCGCCGGCGGGGTCCTCGGCCTGGTCACGGCCGGTGTCGCGCTGACCCATCCCAATATCGCGATGATGCTGGTGGGCTTGATGATGGTATTGCTGGCCGCCTGGACGCTGCGCGCCATCGCCTGGCCGGGGGCATCCTGCGTGCCGGCGGGCCGGCCGGCGTGGCCCTGGCGGCTTGCCGTCCTCGCCGGCGCGCTGGCGGTGGCCGCGATCGCCTGGCTGCGCGTCCGGCCACCCGCGGATGCCGCCATCTGGTTGCCCGACCGGACCTTCCCCGAGGGCGTCGGCGAGGCACTACTGGTCGCCCCGGTGGGCCTGTCGATCAACCTGCTGCTGGCCCCCCTGGTGCTGGCCGGTGGCTATGCCGTCCTGCGGACGCGCACAAACCGTTGGCTGCTGGTGGCCCATCTGTTCCTGGTCTTCCTGTGGCTGATGGCCGCCTCCGGGCCGGTCGGCCCGATCCGGGATCTGGTGGTGGGTATCTGGTACAACGATCCGCCACGGCTGGGTGCCCAACTGCCGGTAACCGCGCTGCCCCTAGCCGTGCTGGGCGCGCATGCCTGCCTGAACGCGCTCGGCGACCGGGCGGCGGCCCACCTCGGCGCCTGGGCCAGGCCGCTGCTGGCAGCCGGGCTGGCGGGATCGATCGCGGCCAGTGCCCTGGTGGGGCCGTTCGCCAACCGCCTGGTGGCCGATATCGGCAAAAACTATCGGCTCACCGCCGAGACCCCGCTGTTGACCGGCGACGAGTACACCCTGCTGCGCCGGCTGCCCGAGCGGGTGCCGGCCGACGCCGTCATCGCCACCAACCCGTGGAATGGTTCGTCGATGGCCTATGCCCTGACCGGGCGGCGCACCACCACCACCCACGTGCTCTACACGATCACCCCCGAGATCGAACTGATCAATCAACACCTGGACGAGCTTGCCAGCGACCCGGAGGTCTGCCCGGTGCTGGCCGGGCTGAACGTGGAGTACGTGCTCGATTTCGGCACCCTGGAGGTGCATGGGCAGCGCCATCCCTACCGGGGTTTCGAGCAATTGCAGCGGGCGGCCGGGTTCGAGCTGCTGGACGAGCAGGGCCGGGCCCGGCTGTACCGCATCACCGGGTGCGGCTGAGCCTTCGCGATAACCGACCGAGCCACCGCCGGGATCTGCGCATCCGGATCGGGACCGTTGCCGCCCCGGCGCGGCAGCCGGCACGGCATCTCATCCGGTGATGCGGAAGTCCGGCCAGCCCGCCGACGGGCGTTCCTGGACATCGAGCCGAGCCACCCAACCATATGCGGGGCCTTCGGCCAGCCAGGTCAGGAAAGCCTGGACGTCGCGAGGGTCGCCTTCGGCCCACACCTCGACCGTGCCGTCGCGCCGGTTCCGCGTCCAGCCCCGCAGGCCGAGGGAGGTGGCCTGGTGGGCGGCGCTGAACCTGAAACCCACGCCCTGCACCCGGCCATGCACCCGGACCTCAACCGCACGCGATGCCATGGGCATCATCCAATCAGCCGGCGACCGCCGGCTCAACCCCGCCGAAGACCACTTGCCGACAACGCCCAACCGTAGCCCGGGTTCACTGGCAGGATGGGGACTGCTGTCAGCAGCCACCGCGATATGGAGGAGTCCGTGACCCAACCAGCCGAAGCCGCCCGGCCGGCACCCCGGCAGCGGCTGGCCTATCTGGACCTGATCAACACGGTCGCTATCTGGTTTGTGGTCTTCCTGCATGTGCGAATCGTCTTCTTCGATCCCCGGCCCACCCCCGGCTGGTGGCTGGAGAACATCCTGTCCGGCATCGGCGTGGCGGCGGTGCCGCTGTTCTTCATGAACAGCGGGGCGACTCTGGTGGAGTTCAGCGAACGCGAATCGATCGGTACGTTCTTCCGTAAACGCCTGAACCGGGTGCTGGTGCCCTATCTGATCTGGGGGCAGTTATATCTGCTCTTCCGGTGGCGCATGGGCTGGGTGGCCGATATGGGGCCACAGCGTATCGCTATCACCCTGGTTGCCGGCTCGTCGGTGGCTGGCACCCTGTGGTATCTGGAAGCGGCGCTGGGCATCTACCTGGTGCTTCCGGTGGTATCGCTGGCGGTGGCGGGCGCTAAACGGCTGGGCTGGTCCCGGCAGCGGGTTTGCGGATACCTGATCGCGGTGGCCCTGGCCGCCAGCGTCGCGGTGCCGCTGATCCGCCAATTCCTCCCGGCCTTTCTTCCCAACTTCACCATCCCTTTCGGGGCCGGCTACCTCGGCTACGTCCTGCTCGGCTATGCATTGGCAAATTTCGAGTTCAGCCGGCTGCACCGCTGGCTGCTGGCCTGCCTGGGTGTGGTGGGGCTGGCCCTGTTCATCCTGGTGGGCGGCTTTCTCGGGCTGGCGGGCTCGCCGCATGCCCGGCTGTTCACCGACTATCTGAGCCCGGGCACGGTCATGTTCGCCAGCGCGGCGTTCAGCGCGGTACGCCACCTGAACTGGCAGCGGTGGCCGGCCTGGTTCACCGGGACGCTCAAATGGCTAGCCGGCCTGACCTTCGGCATTTACCTGGTGCATTTGATGCTCATCCAGTTGGTCACCTCGCGCTGGCCGATCGCCAACTCCTGGCAGGTGATCCCGGCCGCCATCGTCGCCTGGGGTGTCTCGCTGCTGCTGGTCTGGCTGCTACGGCTGATCCCACCGATCCGTAACTGGCTCCTACCCTGAATCGACGAGAGCCGGAAACCCCGGTGCCGACCCGGCGCCCCGACCTTTTCATACGCTGGGTTAACGCTTTGCGTCTAATGGATCGCAGTATCTGGACACCGCTCACCGGTCCCCTAGAATGAGCGATGAATCGGGAGGTGCCATGACATCTGGCGAGCTTTCATTGACCCGCCGAGCGGTCCTGGCGGGTGCCGCGGGTCTAACCCTGGCCGGCTGCGCCGATGCCCCTGGCGAGGCTCCGGCGGGATCCTCGCCGACGGCATCTGGCAGTGCCAAACCTGCCGCCACCGGTGCGGCTACCGGCCCGACCGCTACCCCGGTGGCCACCATCGGCACCGCCCACGGCTTGACCAGCATGTGGCCCAACGAACCGCTGGACATCGGCGTCGAGCACGGCACGATCGCCGAGGTCAAGGTGACCAACCAGGCCACCGGCGAGCGGTATCCGGGCAAGATAGAGGGCAACCAGTGGCGACCCGACCGGGGAGCACTCCACCTGAACTCCACTTATCGCATCGAGGTCACGGTGCATGACGGCAACAAGCAGCCGCATGTCAGCACGGCGGAGGCCACCACCGTCAACCCGGGCACGGTTGTGGAAGTAGACTGCCGGTTCGCCGGCGAAGAGATCGGTAACGGCATGCCGATCTGGGTCCGATTCGATCTGCCGATCCGGGAGGATCAGCGCGCGGCCATCGAGCGCACCGCATCGATCACCACATCCCCGGAGCAAGAAGGCGCGTGGGGCTGGTTCGACAGCAACACCTTATGGTGGCGTCCCAAGGAATACTGGCGGCCGGGCAGCACCGCCCATGTGGAGGTCAAGGCCGCCGGGCAGCCGGGGGACGACACCTGGATCGCCAACGACGCCGTGGGGGAATATCGCTTCGGGGATTTGCGGGTCCTCCAGACCAATATCGATGCCCACACCACCACCTGCCTGCGCAACGGCGAGGTTGTCAAGGTGCTGGCCGTCAGCACCGGCAAACCCGGCTATGAGACGATGACCGGCACCAAACTGATCATGCAGAAGGATTTCAAGACCGTGATGGACTCCGCCAGCTACGGCGTCAACGACGGCCCCGAGTCCTATCGACTCGAGGTCTATTACGCCCAGCGCATCACATGGTCGGGTGAGTACTTCCATGCCGCGCCCTGGGCCGATGCCTCGCACGGAAACAACAACGTCAGTCATGGCTGCACCGGGATGAGCGATTCGGACGCCGAATGGCTATTCGGCTTCACCCAGGTGGGCGACCCGGCCGAGTTCACCGGCAGCACCTTTGGGGTTCAACCGCAGCAGACCTGGGGATGCTGGGTTTACTCCTGGCAGGACTGGCAGTCGCAGAGCGCCTTGGGTTGATCCCACCCCACCGCGTCATGCGGTTACTGCAACCGCGGGACTATGTGAGGCTGGTCTGCTCGGAGACAGTGGGGAATTCTCCCGGTTCCCGGTATGACCAGGGGACCGTATACTAGGCGTTGTGGGTGTGGCGATGCTAGCGTCGCGTACTGTAAACGACACTTCTTAAGTCCATTGGGGGACACCTTGAGGGAGAAGACAGATCGGAGAGGAACACGTCACGTGTTCGCTCTCTTCCTATCCATATTGATTGGCCTTGCGGGCACCGTGACGGGAACGACCGTGGCGCACGCCGAAGAGGTGGACGCGATCGTTCCCGGTAGCCTCAAGCTGGAAAAACTCTATGAGCAGGACCAGCCGCTGTATGTCTGGCAGGCGGTTAAGCTGTCGGGACAATGGCGCATCGCGGACGGCACCGGCAGGAAGGGCGACACCTTCCGGATCGGCCTGCCGCCCGAACTGGAAGGATTCTCCGGCACCTTCGATTTGATGGGGGTATCCGGGGATCCCTTGATCTACGGCAATTGCACGGTGGGGGTCGCCGAGGCGGTCTGCACATTGAACGAGAACGTGGAGCACCGCATCAACGTGGGCGGCGAATTCTGGATTCGCGGTTCGGTGGCCAAAACCATCGACACGTCCACGGTGGACATCACCGTCAGCCATGGCCGGATCGAGCAGGTTCCGCTGCCCAACGGTCAGCCAGGTGTCGGTTTCAACCCCTTCGTGCCATCCGATCCCTACAAGACCGGCTGGTTCGTCAACTCAAGCCTGGACGAGCTCTACTGGCAGGTCGTGGTGCCCAGTTCCCAGTTGACCGACGTCTCTAAGATCACCATCCAAGACAACTTCAAGGTGCCGGGTTCCGAATTGACCGTGCTGCCGGAGCATCTGGAGTTCTTCAAGATCCCTGCCACCTCGGAATGCTGGAACGCCAACCACACCCCGAAGTGCCGCACCACCTTGTACAGCGCAGGCCAAGCCGCCCCCGGAGTTCAGGTGAACGTGGACGAAGCCGCCGATACGATCAGTGCGACCTTCGACAACGGCACCAATTTCGCCGCAGGCGATATCTTTATCCTCAACATCCGGGTCAAGACCGACCGCCCAACCGCGCCCGGCTCGACCTTCGACAACACCGCCACGGTCAATGGCCGCGGACTCACCAGCACGGTCACCCGCGACGCATCCGGTAACGGTACCGGCGCCGGCATCCCGGTGGGTCAACTGGAACTCAACAAGGTCGTCAACGGCACCGTCCCCGGTGACACCGTCTTCCCGGTGGAGTACTCGTACACCGTCGATGGGCAGCCGAAGAGCGGAACTCTCGACCTGAAGGCCGATGGTTCGGTCGAGGCCTTGCGGAATCTGCCCCAGGGCACCGTGGTGACCCTCACCGAGCGGCTGCCCAGTGTGCCCGGCCAGGTTTTCGGCGATCCGGTGTTCTCGGGTGCCGGGGTCACCGACGGGGGTGCGGATTCCCCCAGCGCGACGGTCAGTATCCAGGGTCTCAACAAGGTTTCGGTGACCCTGACCAATACCGCTACCCCGATCGGCAAGGTGGTGCCGGTTTCGCCCACCATCACCGCCGGCAGCTGCCCAGCGGGAGCGACCACGCCCACCGACCCGACCGTGCAGGTCCCGACCACCCCGGGCATCGCCTATAGCAGCCCCCGGATAGCCGTAGACGGCAACAAGGTCACCGTCACCCTCACCGCCACCGCCGAGCAGGGCAAGCAGATCGACCCCGCTGGCCTGCCCACCGGGTGGACGATGAACGCCGACGGCACCGCCACCTTCACCGGGCAAATCACCCAACCCGACTGCACCCGGTCGCCGGTCCCAGTCACCCCGGTCACTCCCAAAGTGGATGTGAATACGTGTCCGGCAGGCTCGGCCTCGCCCATGCCGCCGAAGGTTGAACTGCCCAAGGTGACCGGTCTCGCCTACGGCGACCCGAAGATCGAAGTGAACAAGCGGAAGGTGACCGTCACCGTGACCGTCGCTCCCGAACCCGGCTACGTGATCGACAAGGACAGGCTGGGTGAAGGCTGGACGATGAACGCCGACGGCACCGCGACCTTCTCCTTCAAGGGTACGGCGCCAAAGTGCTCCACCGACGACGACAAGAAGCCTGGCCTGCCGAAGACCGGCGGTGACGGCGATGTGGCCGCCTTCACCCTCGCCGCTAGCGCATTGCTGACCGTGGGCGGCGCGGCACTGGCCATCGGTCGCCGCAAGTAACGAATCGGCGTTTGCCGGCTCGGGTTTGGGCCGGGACCGGTCGAGCAGCTGCTCGACCGGTCCCGGCCCAAGCCGATGCCTGGCATATTTGCCCGGTCACGATGCCAGCGCATCCGTTGACATCGTGGCCGGTTCGCCCCGGTGAGGCCACCGGGGCGAAGATAGCCGCTCAGTCCAGGAAGTCGAGCAAGGCGGCCGAAACCTGCCCGGGGTGGGAATGAAGCAGGCCGTGGGGACCGTCCGGCACGCTAATCAGTCGAGCGCCGGGAACGTATTGCGGCATTCGGGCGCCGCTGGCCTGAATGGGCACGATCTGATCGCCTGCACCATGGATCACCAGGGTCGGCATGCGGATCAGGCCAAGATCGCCGCGGAAGTCGGTCAGCCACAGTTCGATGGATTCGGCCAGCGCGGTCAGGCTTGCCTGCCGGGCAACCCGGATCGCGGCCTCGATCCGATCCCGATCCACCTTGAGTTCCGAGCCGGAATCGACCGGGACGGAATAGAAGTTGGTCAAGAATCCGGTCAGGAAACTCTCCGGGTCGGCTCGCAGGGCCACCTGCATCTCGGCCGCCGCCTGCGGGGTGAAACCCCCCTCGGGATTGTCGGGCAGCGTGGCGTCCAGGCAGGGTGGGATGGCCGCCACGAAGACGGCGGCGGTCACCCGAGCGGTGCCATGCCGGGCGATATAGCGCGCCACCTCACCGCCGCCCATCGAGAAGCCGGCCAGTGCCACATCCACGAGGTCTAACCTCGTCAACAACGTATCGAGGTCGTCTGCGAAGGTGTCGTAGTCATAGCCGCCTTCGGGCTGCCCGGAGCGACCGAAGCCCCGCCGGTCGTAGGCGACCACCCGATGCCCCGCCGCGACCAGCGGATCGGCGATCTGCTGCCAGGACTGTCCTGAAGCCGGCCAGCCATGGATCAAGACGATAGGACGCCCCGATCCTCCGGTATCGGTGTAATACAGTGTGGTCGGGTATTCACCGGTCGTATCTAGCGTTGCCATCTGCTGCCTCCTCGCGTGCTGGACGGCCGCGTGATCGCGACCTGATTCGACTCTAGGCGGCTCGCAGCAGACACACCGGCACATCGCGAGGTTACCGGCCGGCTTCCCGGGCTCGGCCCGGTAGTCTCCAAGCATGGCACGCACACTCCCCCGCAAGCTGGCCTGGCTGCCCGCGCTGCTTTTGATGGCGGATCTTTGCGGTTGCCGATTGCTGCAGCCCGATCCACCCAAGGGTGCCCCCGAGACCGCCCAGCTACTCGCCGAGGCGCTGCGCACCGGATCGCTCGAACAGGTGCCGCTGGCGGGGGACGCCGCCCGCGCGATTCTGGATCACGCGCAGGCCACGAGCGCCCTGGATGGGCTGACCCCACAGGTTTCGGTGGGTAAGCCGGATTACCCTGACCGGGCGACCGCGATCCTCCCTCTCGATCAGACGTACGCCTTCCCGCAAGGAAACTGGCAGTTCACCTCCAACGTCACGCTGCGGTACCAAGACGACCGCTGGCGGGTCGAATGGACCCCACGGGTGGTGCATCCCCAACTCACCGAGAGCACCCGGTTGTATCACGAGCGCACCAGCGCGAAGCGCGGTTCGATCCTGGGCGCCGGTGGCGAAGCCATCGTCGAGGATCGCCCGGTCTATCGCGTCGGGATCGACAAAACCAAGGCGCCGCAGTCGCAATGGGAGAGCTCTGCCCGGGCGCTGGCCGAGCTGGTCCGGATCGACCCGCAGGGCTACGTCGATCAAGTTGCCGCGGCCGGCGAGCAGGCCTTCGTATTGGCTATCACGCTGCGGGAGGGCCAGGTTCCGGCGGCGATCGATACCATCCCCGGGGCCACCGCATTGGCTGGCATGCTGCCGCTGGCGCCTACCGCAGACTTCGCCCGGGGCCTGCTGGGGGTAGCGGGGCAGGCCACCGCGGAGATAATAGAGGCTAGCCAAGGCGGTATTCAGGATGGAGACGTGGTGGGCCTGAGCGGGCTCCAGGCCCGCTATGACGAACAATTGCGCGGTCAACCGGGGCACACGATCAGCATCATTGGCCGCAGCCCGGAGCAGCTCGCCGAGCTTCCGCCGGCAGCGGGCCCCTCGCCCACCGCCCAGGGCACTGCGGCACCCGGGGGTGGGTTGCTGTTCTCGGTGGCGCCTGTGGCCGGCACTCCGCTCAGGCTCACCCTGGATCTGGATATCCAGCGCAAAGCCGAGCAGGTGCTGGCCCAGTACGGCAACCGTCTGGTGATGGTGGCGGTATTGGACCGGCGCACCGGTGGCATCCTGGCAGCTGCGAACTCCCCGGCCGCCCAGGGACAGTTCTATGTCGACACCGGCCGGTACCCACCGGGTTCCACGATGAAGGTGGCCACCGCGTTGGCCCTGTTGCGGCGCGGCCTGACCCCCGATTCCCTGGTCGACTGCTCGGAGACCGCCGAGGTCAACGGCCGGGTATTCCGCAACTACAACGGCTATCCGGCCGAGTTCATCGGCCAGATCCCGTTGCGCACCGCCCTCCAGCAGTCCTGCAACACCGCCTTCATGAACCAGGCCAGGGATTTCGCACCCGGTGAGCTGGCCGCAGCGGCCGCAAGCCTGGGCATGGGCGTGGATTTCGACTCCGGCTTCGACGCCTTCTACGGTTCCGTGCCGCCGACCGACGACCCGGTCACCATGGCAGCCGACGCCATCGGTCAGGGCGAGGTGCTGGTATCCCCGATGGCGCTGGCGGCCGAGGCCGCCTCGGTCGGCTCCGCCCAGACCCTGGCGCCCTATCTGATCGACGGCAAACAGCCGGTCCCGGACGCGCAGCCGCTCACCGCCCAGGAGGCCGCCTACCTGCAGGACATGATGCATGCCGTGGTCACCGCCGGCACCCTGCCCCAACTGTACGGCTGGTTGGATGGCGGCAAATCCGGCACCGCCGAATACGGCAGCGACAGCCCGCCGAAAACGCATGGCTGGGCGGTTGGCTATGTGGGCGACTGGGCGATCTGCGCGATGGACCATGAGCAGACCGACAGCCCCTATATTCCCCAATTCGTCATCCAGCAGATGCTGACGAAATGATCGGCGGGCTACGAGCACCATGAGATTCACCTGGCCGAATACCGCCATTGAGCTGCTGGTCATCTTGTTGCTGGCCCTGCTGGTGCGGGGGTTGCTGCGCCGTGTGATCGCCCGGGTCGTCCGGCAGGCCACCCGCCGGGCCGAAGGCCAGTCCGGGGGGCGGGCCGCCGCCCTGGCCGGTCAGGCGACCAGGCTGCTGCTACAGGCCGCCGACCTGAACTCCAAACGTCAGGCGCACCGCACCCGCACCCTGGGATCGATGCTGGGCTCGCTGGTGGATGTGCTGGTGGGGCTGGTAACGGTGTTCATGATGCTACAAACCCTGGGAGTGAACGTCATGCCGGCCGTGGCCTCGGCCGGCATCGGAGGGGTGGCGCTCGGTTTCGGTGCCCAATCATTGGTCAAGGATGTGATCTCTGGCATCTTCTTGATGCTGGAGGACCAACTGGGTGTCGGCGACCAGATCGACATCGGCACGCTCACCGGCACCGTGCAGGCGATGGGGCTGCGGGTCACCCGGGTGCAGGACACCAGTGGGGAGATCTGGTATATCCGCAACGGCGAAATCGTCACCCTGGGCAATCGCACCCAGGGCTGGTCAACCGGCAGTATCACGTTGCCGGTGGCGACCACGGCCGACCCCTTCAAGGTCATCGCGGTGCTGACCGAGGTCTGTGCCGCTTTCGCCAATGACCCGCAATGGCAAGACCAGATCCTCTCGACGCCCGAGGCGTTGGGGTTGTCCGGGGTCGAGGTGGCCCGGGCCAACTATCTGATCGTGGTGAAATGCCCCGCCAACCAGCAGTGGGGTGTCGAGCGTGAGCTCCGGGCCCGGGCCCTGGCCGCGTTGACGACGGCCGGTATCGAAATCGCCCAGTTGCCGCTGCCGGAGCGGTCCACCGACTGACTGGGCAGCGCGGCCACCGCCCGCCGGCCCGGCCCGGGGACCGGGATGGGCCCGGTGGTCATCGCAACCGCGATGAACTACTCTTTAGTAGAGTTCACCGGGAAAAGCTGGTGCGAACCCAGAACTGACCCACAACCGTGCTGGGCCCCCACCCCAGTCGGAACGCCCGGTGAGCCTTGGCCATTCACTCTCGTCGAGGTCCGCTAGAAGGCAAAGACTGCCCGGGCTTCGCAGAAAGGACCGGGAAATGACCATCCCGAAACCGCTTGCCGGCCTCGGCGTTGCCGTTGCACTGGTTTTCACCCCGGTGGTTGGGGTATTCAACGGCAATGCACAGGCGCTGCCCGTCCCCGCGGAAACCCATTCCGCAACCCCCGGAACCACCGCCGACAGCGCGCAGGCCAGTTCACGAGCCGCCGACTATCTCGCCGCCCAGATGCCCGAGGGACAGCTGAACGGCATGACCGGCACCCCGGACCCCGGCAACACCGTCGATGCCGCCCTGGCCCTGCTGGCCACCGGCGGTCACACCGATACGGTCGACAAGGCAACCGAATGGCTGCGAGGCCAGGCCCGCGATTACACCAAGGACGGCACCGATGCCGGCCGGCTCGGCAAGCTGGCCATCTATGCCGATGCGGCAGGGATCGATCCGACGGATTTCGGCGGTCTCAACCTGATCGAGGGCATGCAGCATGCCGCCTCACCCACCGAAAACCCGTTCAGTTCGGCATTGCTGGTATTGGGCCTGGCCCGCACCGAAACCGAGGTGCCCGACCGGGTGGTCGGTGACCTGTTGGCGACCCGGGATCCGGGCGGCAGCGGCGCCTTCGGTTTCGGCGCGGCCACGCCGATCGACCAGGATTCCACGGCCCTGGCCGCGCAGGCCCTATCCCTGCTGACCGAAAACGCCGAGGCCCGGGCGGCCGCGGTGGATGCCGCCGACTTCCTGGCCAAGGACTTCGAAGCCAACGGCAAGTGGACCACCTATTCGCCGGCCAATACCGCCGGGCTGGCGATCCCGGTGCTGGCGGCCGGCGGCCATGACAGCCAGTCGGTGGTGACCTGGCTGCTCGGCCAGCAACAAGCCGACGGCGGCTTCCCCGCCAGCCTGGACGGCTCGGCCAGCGATGCGTTCGCCACCGCCCAGGCGCTACTCGGGTTGGCGGGCAGTTCCGTGGCCGCGGCGCCGGCAAAGGTGGAAGCTGCTTCCCCCACGCCCAATTCTGCGTCCGCATCCCCCGCGGCGACGGCCTCCGCATCGGCGAACGCACCCGGCACCGCGGCATCGGATGGCAGCAATACCATCGTCATCGGCTTGGTGGTGCTCACGGTGCTGGCGGTGGGTATCGTGCTGTTCAGCCGTTATCGCACCAAGTGATCCCGGCATTGGCCCGCATCTGGCGGCGGTTGGCGATGCCGCTGGCGCTGGTCTGCGGGCTGGTGTTGCTGCCGGTCGGCGGCGCGGCCGCCGATGAGGAGGCCGACTGTCAACAGGCCGGCGGTATCTATGTGTACATCTTCTACGAGTCCAGCCAGGTGACCGCAGGATGCACCCACGCGCAGACCGGTTATGCGCGCATCGCCGAGCTCACCACGGTGGCCGCCACCTCGTCCGGATTCATCTGCCGGATCGCCGACCGCCCCGAGACCTGCACCGAACCGGACGGCGGCACCCAGGTGTACTGGACCTACTGGTGGTGGCGCGACGACGCCTGGCTGTATGCCACCGAGGGCGGCGGCTACCGTGGCGTCCCGGGCAGCGTGGAGGCGTGGCACTATTCCGCCGGCGAGATGCCCCCGGTGGAGCCCACGGCGAACGGGCGGGTCTCCCCGGCCGCCACCGCCGATACTCCCCGGGCTGCCCCGGCCGGTTCCGGGCCCGGCCCAGGAAGCCCGGCCACCACCATCGTGACCCTCGCAGTCGTGCTGCTCGGTGGGTTGGGCTATTTCATCTGGCACCGCCGGCAACGGCGCGGGTAAGCAATGGGACGTGCGCTGACCCGGCCACCGCAGGCGATCGTGAGTCCCCCGGCGGCCGGCCGGCCGGCGGGCCGGCCGGTCCACCCCTGGGCCTGGTGGGTGTGGGCCATCGGCGCGGCCGTCGCGGTTAGCCTGGCCCGCAATCCACTGCTGCTGACGCTGCTTGTCGCCGCGGTGATCTTCGTGGTTCTGCAGCGGCGCAGCCAGGCCGTCTGGGCCCGCTCCCTGGGCGTGTACCTGTTGCTTGCGGTGGTGATCGTCGCCGTGCGGCTGGTTTTCCAGATCGTGCTTGGCGGCTTGCGGGAGGGCACCGTGGTGTTCCGGCTGCCCGAGATCGGCCTGCCGGCCTGGGCGGCCGGGATCCGGCTGGGTGGCCCCGTGACCCTGGAGGGATTGTTGTTCACCGGATTCGATGCCGCACGCATGGCCGGGCTGCTATTGGCCATCGGCGCGGCCAATACCCTAGCCAATCCCAGACGGACGCTCCGCAATGTCCCGGCGGCCTGCCACCAGGTGGCGACCGCCCTGGTGATAGCCATCTCGGTGGCCCCGCAGCTGATCGAATCGGTCTTCCGGGTCCGGCGGGCGCGCCGCCTGCGCGGCGGTCCGGGCGGCGGGTTCAGGGGGCTGGCCTCGGTCGTCGTACCGGTTCTGGAGGACGCCATCGACCGCTCCCTGGCGCTGGCGGCCGGCATGGAATCCCGCGGCTACGGCCGCACCCGGGCGGGCGGGCGGTTGGGCGCAGCCGAGGCGGCCGCCCTGCTGATTGCCATGTTGACGATCGTCTTCGGCACCTTCGTATTGCTGGGGCTGCCCGGCGGCACGGGCTGGGCCAGCGGGCTGCTGGGTTTTGGCCTGCTCTGCGGGGTGTGGGCGCTACGCCAGAGCGGTGCCCGGCTGGGCGTCACCCGCTATCGTCCCGATCGATTCGGCGGTCCCGAATGGGTGGTCTGCCTGTGCGGCATCCTCGCCGGCGCATCGGTGGTCTGGCTGGCCCACAGCGATCCGGCGATGTCGGTCGCGGCCTACCCGCTGGTCTGGCCCCGGTTGAGCTGGCCGATGATCCTGGCGGCCGCGATCATCGCCGTGCCCGGGGTGGTTACCCCGCCGGAGAAGGGATCGGACCGATGATCGAGTTTCGCAAGGTGACGATCGGCTATGCCGACGCCACCGAGCCCACCGCGGCGGCCGAGCCGATCCTGCAGGACGTCGATTTGCGGATCCCGGAAGGCGACCTGGCCTTGGTGGTCGGCCATACCGGCACCGGGAAGTCCACTCTGCTGGGCGCCATGAACGGCCTGGTGCCGCACTTCACCGGTGGCTGGCTGACCGGCGAGGTACTGGTCGCGGGCCGGGACACCCGCAGCCACCGGCCCCGCGATCTGGCCGACGTGATCGGCTACGTCAATCAGGATCCGCTGCGTGGTTTCGTCACCGACCGGGTTGAGGACGAGATCGCCTACGGCATGGAGCAGCTGGGATTGGGGCCGGCGGCCATGCGCAAGCGAGTCGAGGAAACCCTGGACCTGCTCGGCATCGCCGAACTGCGACGGCGGGGGCTGGCCGGCCTTTCCGGTGGCCAACAGCAGCGGGTCGCGATCGCGGCGGTGCTTGCGGCCCAACCCCGGATCGTGGTGTTGGACGAGCCCACGTCGGCGCTGGATCCGACGGCCGCCCAGGATGTGCTCTCGGCGATCACCACCCTGGTGCACGAGGTGGGCCTGACGGTGGTCCTGGCCGAGCACCGGCTGGAACGGGTTATGCAGGTGGCCGACACGCTGGTCTGGTTGCCGGGCGATGGGTCGGTGCGCACCGGGCCACCGGCCGAATTGCTGAGTGACTGCGATGTGCGTCCCCCGCTTGGCGAACTGGCCGCACGGCTGGGCTGGCCGAATGTGCCCGGCAGTGTACGCGATGCCCGCCGGCGGGTGCAGCGCGAACGGATCGTGGTGGCGCCGGCCCCGGCCACCGCGGCCCTGGCCGGCACACCCGTGGTGGCCGAGCTCGGCCACGTTCAGGTACGTTACGGTCAGCTGCTGGCGGTGGCCGACGTCAGCCTGCTGTTCGCCGGCGGCGAGGTGACCGCGCTGATGGGACGCAACGGCGCCGGTAAATCCAGCCTGCTGTGGGCCATCCAGGGGGCGGTGGCCAGCAGCGGCACCATCCAGGTGACCGGCAGCGATCCCCGGGCTCTCACCGGGCCGAGGGCGGCCAGCCTGGTAACTCTGGTGCCGCAGGATGCCGCGGACCTGCTCTACCTGCCCACCGTGGCCGCCGAATGCGCCCAGGCCGACAGGGAATCCGGGGTGCCGGCGGGTACCACCGCCGGGCTGTTGCGGCGGCTGGGCAGCGAGTTGCCGCCGGACAGCCACCCGCGCGACCTGTCGGAGGGCCAGCGGCTGACGCTCGTGCTGGCCATCCAGTTGGCCGCTAAACCCCGGCTGTTGCTGCTCGACGAACCAACCCGCGGTTTGGATTACGCGATGAAACACGAATTGGCCGGCATCGTCGCCGAGATCGCCGCCGCCGGCACGGCGGTGGTGATCGGCACCCACGATGTCGAGTTCGCCGCCCAGGCCACGCAGCGGTGCGTGCTCATGGCGGACGCCGAGGTGATCGCCGATGGGCCTACTCGCGACGTGCTCACCTCATCGCCGGCTTTCGCCCCGCAGATGGCCAAGGTATTCCACCCCAACCCGCTGCTGACCCCGAGCGAGGTGCACCGCCGATGAAACAGCCGGCAACGCTAACCGCGGCATCGCCTGGCCGGGCAGTCCCGGTGGGTGCGTTGAGCAGGGTGCTGCTTGGCGGCACGGCGGTGCTCGGTGCCTTGGCGTTCACCTGGCCGCTGTTCATCGACCCGGGCAGCGCGCTGGCGGCCGATACCACCGCCCCACTCGTCCTGGCCGGGATACTGCCGCTGCTGCTCGGGTTGGTCGTGGTGCAGCTGACCAACGCAGAGCTCGACGTCAAGGCGCTATCGATGCTCGGGGTGTTGACGGCGATGGGTGCGGTGGCCCGGCCGCTGGGTGCGGGTACCGCCGGGGTGGAACTGGTCTTCTTTCTGATCTTGCTCGCCGGCCGGGTGTTCGGTGCCGGTTTCGGGTTCGTCCTGGGCAACACCACCTTGTTCGCTTCCGCCCTGATAACCGGCGGAGTGGGCGCCTGGCTGCCGTATCAGATGCTGGCGGCCGGATTCATGGGGTTGGGTGCCGGTTTGTTGCCGCACGCGCGGGGCAGGGCCGAGAGCTGTCTGCTGGCGGGCTATGGCGTACTGGCCAGCTTCGGCTACGGCATGGCCATGGATCTAGCGTTCTGGCCGTTCGTGGTGGGCCGGGGGGCTGGGGGGTTCGACCCCGATCTGGGACCGATCGCGAATCTGCATCGCTTTCTGGTGGTCAACTTGGCCACCGGGATGGGTTGGAACCTCGGCCGGGCGGTCACCAATGCGGTGTTGGTGGGCGTGCTCGGGTCTCCGGTGCTGCGGGTGCTGCGCCGGGCAAACCGTAGGGCCGGTTTCGTGGCCGCCGACAACCGTCCGGGGCACCGACGGTGACCACCGGCACCAGGGCGCACCGCGTATCGACCGGGACCGGGGATACCCGGCCAGCCGCCACGCCGGTGCCGACAGCTCAGCCGCGACGTACCCCCGGCCGATAGGCGCCGGGACGCTGCGGCCAGGTCACGGTTGCCCGTAAACTTACCGATGTCGTGGCGAATGGACCGCAGCAGGGGGAGAATGGGCGGGTCTGCGAACGCTACCCAGCTAGGAGGTGCCCGTGTCCGGTCCCCAGTCCGAACCTCCCAAGCTGCCCGGGTTCAGCTACACCGGCTGGTTGGGTTCGGGCGGCTTCGCCGACGTGTTCAGCTATAACCAGGACGACCTGGATCGCGAGGTGGCCGTCAAGGTGCTGCTGAACGATCTGCCACCGGAGGCGGCCAAGCTGTTTGCCTCCGAGATCAACCTGATGGCCAAGCTGTCCAGCCACCCTTCCATCGTATCGGTCTTCCAGGCGGGCATGGCAGCCGACGGCCGGCCCTTCCTGGTCATGGAGGTCTGCCCGCCGCCTACCCTGCGCGGCCGGCTGCGTAGCAGGCCCTTCGATGTGCCGAAGACCCTCGAAATCGGCGTGCAGATCGCCAGCGCCGTGGAGACCGCTCATCGCCTCGGAATGACCCACCGGGATATCAAACCTTCAAACATCCTGTTCACCGAGTATGGCCGGGCCGCATTGACCGATTTCGGCATCTCGATCCCGTCGCTTTCCGTTCCGGGCGCCGAGACAGCCTTCTCGGTGGCTTGGGCTCCGCCCGAACAGATCCGCAACCAGCTGGTCGGCCCACCCGCCGATATCTACTCCTTGGCTGCGACCCTATGGGCGATGCTCACCGGACGCAGCCCCTTCGAGTCCGAGACGGGCGAGAACTCCTACGAGGCGATCCAAAACCGCAACCTCAACGACTCGATTCCGCCGCTGAACCGGACCGATGTGCCCGAGTCCTTGGAGTGGGCGCTGCGCCGGGCCATGGACAAGGATCCCGCCAAACGGCAGCCCAGCGCGTTGGATTTCGCCCGCCAGTTGCAGCAGGTACAGACCGAGCTCGGGTTGCCCGCCACCACGATAGACGTGCGGGTGGACGCCAACCGGCGTAAACGCGCCGCCGAGGCCGAGGCCGCCTACGAAGGCACCCGGGTGGCCAGCTTCGAGCGCTCCGGCAAGGAAGGCGGCACCGGCGGGAGCGGCGGGAGCGGTGGATCGAGCACCGGCGGCACCCAGAACAGCAGCGGAGCCCACACCTTGGCGCAGGCTCCGGTGTTCGACGCCCAGGCCGATGGCAAGGCACAGTTCTGGCTGCCGCTGAGCCAAGGCTCCCAGCCATCGTGGTGGCGGGAGGGTACCGGGTGGCCGAGCGCCCGGCCCCCCGCCTACCCGCCCGCGACCGTTGGCCCCGGAATCGCCGCCGGGCCGGGAGCCACCAATTGGCCGGCACCGGCCGGGGCCCCCAGAACCCAACCCGGCGATGCCATGGGTGGGCTGTCTCAGCCGGTTCGCCAGCTTCCGGGCAGCGCCGGTACTCCACCACCGCTGATCCTGGAATCGGAAGAGCGGCCGGAGATGAACCCGCTGACGCGCAACATCATGATCGCGATTCTGGGTTTCCTGGTGCTGGTGCTGCTGCTGGTGGTGTTGCTGTGAGGGACCGGTCGCGGCTGGGGGAAGACCGGACGGCGGGGTAGACTATCCGGTCGTGTCATCGTTCGAGAGTCAGGGCCTGCAGCGGGTTTTGTCGACCTTGCGTCCGGTCCTGCCGGTGATTCAGCGGTTGGGGCGGGTCTTCGCCGATGCGGGCTGCGAACTCTACCTGGTGGGTGGCTCGGTCCGCGATGCGATCATGGGCAGGGCCGGGGACGACCTCGATTTCACTACCTCGGCCCGGCCCGCGCAAACCCGGCGGCTGCTGACCCAGTTCACCGAGACGGTCTGGGATATCGGCAGCGCCTACGGCACCATCGGTGCGAGTCTGGCTCAGGCCGGCCGGCATCGGCTGGTTGAGGTGACCACCTTCCGGGCGGACAGCTACCGGCCCGATTCCCGCAAACCACAGGTGGTGTTCGGGGACGATATCGCCGCCGATTTGGCTCGCCGGGATTTCACGGTAAACGCGATGGCGCTGGAGGTGACCGCTGCGGATCCGGCGAATTGGCGGTTCGTCGACCCGCATGGCGGGCTGGCCGATCTGACGGCCCGTCTGCTGCGCACCCCATCGTCCCCTCAGGTCAGCTTCACCGACGACCCCCTGCGAATGATGCGGGCCGCCCGGTTCGCGGCCCAGTTGGATTTCGCGCTGGATCCGGCCACCGCCGCGGCGCTGCCCGAGTTGGCTGGGCGAATCCGGATAGTCAGCGCCGAGCGGGTGCGTGACGAATTGAGCAAGCTGCTGCTGACCGACAGCCCGCGACCCGGCCTGGATATCCTGGTCGATTCGGGGTTGGCGGAGTTGATCCTGCCCGAGTTGCCCGCTATGCGGCTGGAGCGCGATGAGCACCTGCGGCACAAGGATGTCTATGAGCATTCCCTGACCGTGCTGGATCAGGCAATCGCCTTGGAGCGGGCCCGGGACTGGGTATCCGGGAAACCCAACCCCGACCACCGGCCCGATCTGATCGTCCGGCTGGCGGCGCTGCTGCACGATATCGGCAAACCGGCCACCCGGGGTGTGACGGCCGGCAAGGTCACCTTCCACCATCACGATGTGGTGGGCGCCCGGATGGCCCGCAAACGACTCACCGAACTGCGGTTCCCGAAGGATGTGGTGGGTGCCGTCAGCCAGTTGATCAACCTGCATCTGCGCTTCCACGGCTATGCGGAGGGCTCTTCGGGTGGGGCATCGTCCGGCTGGAGCGACGCCGCGGTGCGACGTTATGTGCGCGACGCCGGGGAGCAACTGGAGCGGCTGCATATCCTGACCCGCAGCGACTGCACCACCCGCAACCAGCGGAAGGCCGATCGCCTGCGCCGGGCCTATGACGAGCTGGAATACCGGATAGACGAGCTCGCGGCCGCCGAGGAGCTGAACGCCATCCGACCCGATCTGGACGGCAACCAGATCATGGCCCTGCTGAATCTTCGGCCGGGACGCGAGGTGGGGCGGGCCTATCGGTTCCTGCTGGAACGCCGGATGGCCGAGGGGCCTCTCGGCGTCGAACGCGCCACCGCCGAGTTGCTGGCCTGGTGGGGTGAGACGAGCGTCCCGAATGCCGCCGATGAGCGCTGACGGGCAGCTCCCCGGCCATTTGATCCGGGTCGCGGGTACCGACCGGCTGTTTCATCGCGGACGGGTCCTTGGGGTATTGCTAGCCATTCTGGCGATGACGATGCTGGCGGTCAGTTCGTTGAACGTTGCACTGCCCAGCATCGCCAGCAGCCTGGCAGCCAGCCCGACCGATCTGCAATGGCTGCTGTCTGGATATGCGCTGGCCTTCGGCATCGTGCTGGTTTCGGCTGGCCGGGTCGGTGACGTGCTCGGCCGTTCGAGCGTCTTCGCGGTGGGGGTGGCGGTCTTCACCGTGTCCTGCCTGGGCTGCGCCCTGGCAACCGAACCGTCGTGGCTGAACCTGAGCCGCGCCGTGCAGGGGGTGGGGGCGGGTATCGCCTCGCCTCAGGTGAACGGCATGATCCTGCAATACTTCAGCGGACGCGCCCGGGCCCGGGCCTTCGCCTTGTTCGGGCTGGTGATCTCGGTCTCGGTGGCCGCCGCTCCGCTGCTGACCGGATTGCTGATCCAAGCGCTGGGACCCGAATTGGGCTGGCGGATGACCTTCTGGTGGACGGTGCCCATCGGCGTGGCCACCTTTGCGGTCCTGTGGCGTTGGTTGCCCTTCGAAACCGAGCGGCGCCGGCGGATCGACCGGGCCGGCCGGCATGCCCAGGCCATTCGCCTCGACCTGGACCCGGTGGGCATGGTTCTGCTGACGGGCGCCGTGCTGTGCATCATGGGTCCCTTCCTGCTGCGCGAACCGATCTGGTTCAGCCTGCTCGCCGCAGGGGCCGGGCTGTTGACCGGCTGGGTGGCTTGGGAGAGGCGCTACGCCGCGCACGGCCGATCGCCGATGGTTGATCTGGGGTTGTTCCGGCATCGCTCGTTCACCAATGGAACGCTGGTCTCGGGCACCCTGTTCGTCGGCGGGACCTCCGTGTTCGTGATCATCGCATTGTACCTGCAATCCGGGCTGGGGGCCTCCGCGCTGGTCGTGGGGCTGATCGGGCTGCCCAATGCCATCGGTTCGGCCTGGGCTTCGATATGGGCCGGTGAGCGGGTGCTGCACCATGGCCGGCGCATCGTCGTGGCCGCCTGCATGCTGTATCTGCTCGGTCTGGTGGCAGCCGTCGGTGTGGCCCTGCTGGGTCCGTCGCTCGGACCGGCCGGCTATTGCTGGCTCGCCCTGCCGTTGACCGCGGTGGGTGCCGGGATGGGAGCGATCGGTTCCTGCAATCAAACCCTCAGCCAGGCCGATATCCCACCGGCTGTGGGCGGCACGGCGGGTGCGGTGAAGCAGGTGGCCGAGCGGATCGGCACCGCGGTGGGCATAACGATCATCTCGGCGGTCTTTTTCTGGATGGTGCCCCGGGGCTGGACGTCCGCGTTCGTTGCCTCCTATGCCGTGATCGCTCTGTTCATCTCGCTGACTGCTGTGTTTGCGTTGCTGGATCTGCGCGCGCTCGGCGACGGCGCCGGCCGTGGCGTCCCGGGGCCGGCTTCTTCCCGGACGATCGACTGACCGTACCTGCCCGGTGAGCCGCATCGCCGGGCGTGAGCCGGGCCGTGCAGCCCGGCGACGCGGTTCGCCGGGCGGGTCGTCCTAGGATGTAGCGGTGCGCCAGACCATGACCCGCAGCATGCCGATCGTCTTGATCTGTCTGCTCGTGTCGGTGCTGGCACCGCCAGCGGTGTCCCCCGCGGCCGCGGAGTCGCCCGCCGCGGTCGAGGTGACGCTCACGGCGATCTCTCCCGAGGTGCTGGGCAACTCCGGTGACCTGACGATAGCGGGGCATCTGACCAACGTCTCCGGGGAGGAATTGCGCCGGGTGGAGGTGCGGTTGTGGCGCGACGCCACGCCGATCCGCCGCCCCGAGGCGCTGCCTGAGCTCACCCTCACGCGATCGCGAACCGGCCAGGCGATGGAGTCGGCTTCCGCCCGGGCCGAGATAGCCGGCGGCGAGGGTTTCGCACCCGATCAGTCGGCGGAGTTCAGCGTGCACGCCTCGATGGCGCCGGACGCGGCGGAGCAGCTGTGGCTCAGTTCTCCGGGGGCGGCCTATCAGGTCGGGGTGGAGGTCTACGGCACTACCGATTCGGGCGGTTACCAGCTGTTGGGTAGGGCGGCGGCGGTGTTGGGCTATCCGGGCAGCGCAGCGGTGCCGGTGTCCACCGTGGTGCTGTTGGCCGCCCACCCCACGCTGCTGCCGCTGCCGGCGAACGCCCAGGCCACCGAGCCGGTTTTCGCGGATAACTCCCTAGCCAGCCAGTTGACTGGGCGACTGGGAGCCTTGCTCACCCTGGCCGAGCAGGAGCAGACCACCACCGTCGTCGATCCGGCCCTGTTCGATGAGGTGCAGGCGCTCAGCCGGCCGCATCTGGTGCACCAGGCCGACGGCAGCCTGAGCGAGGGCTCGGCAGCGGTGCAGCAGCTGGCAACCCAATGGCTTACCCGGCTGTTGGCTCTGACCGGCACGGGCAGGTTGGCGGTGGGACTATATGGCAGCCCCGATCTGTTGGCCGCGCAGGCCGCCGGCAAGCCGGAGGTTTTGGCGGCCGCCCGGGCCGCATTGGGCGATAACCACCCATTGGCCGAATTATCCACCGTGGTGGTACCGGCCAATGGCCTGTTGGACGAACAGACCTTGGCCGGCTTGGCGTCGGTGCCCAATTGGCTGGTCTTGGCGGCCAATCTGCCCTCGACGGGCCTGGTCTACGGTTCGGATGGGGCAACTGTCCTGGCGGTGCAGGGTCCAGAGGTGATGGCACCCGGCCCCGGCGAATCGCCGCTACAGCATCGGGAGCGGCTGTTGGCCACCGAGATCCTGGTGGCCAACGGCGGCTCGGTGGCGGTTCGGTTGGTGACCGACGTGCCGGGGGCCGAACTGGTCGGTGAGCAGCTCGCCTGGCGTCAGCCTCAACGGCTTGACCAGGCGATCGGTGACCGGCCCACCGAGCCGCCGGTTTTCGAGGACCCGGCCGGCCCACCGGCGACCGCGGATCTGGTGGCGGCCACCGACCGGGCCATCGAATTGTTCGCCGGCTTCGATGAGTTGACCGGCGAGCACGATCTGACGGCCAGCAGCTCGGCCAAGGCGTTGGCCACGGCCTGGTCGGGCACTTTCAACCGCGACCAGAGCAGGCAGGTGGCCTGGCTCGACAAGGTCACCGGGCCAGCCGCATGGCTATTGTCGGCCGAGGTCATCCAGTTGCGTATCTCGGATTGGGTGACCACCTCGTCGGCCGACAATTTGCTCCCGGTCACGGTCAACAACAACGGTGGGTATCCGGTCAAGGTACGGGTGGCGTTCGAATCCCAGAATCCCCTGCGGATCTCGGTTGCCGATTCGGATCTGTTCGTGGTGCAGCCCGGAGAATCCACCACGGTGCGGGTCAGCCCGCGAACCGAAGGCAATGGTAAGACCGGGATCACCGCCCAGGTGGTCAGCGCCTCGGGTCGCACGGTGGGTTCACCGGTCGATTTCGTGATCACCGGCACCTCCGCTGGCCGAGTGGCCTGGTTGATCATTCTTGCCTCGGGTGCGGTTCTGCTGGTCGCCACCGGTTTTCGGGTACGACAGGTGCGTCGGGCGGTCTCCTGATCGAGACTCCCGGCCGGCCGATCGCGGCCACCGGGCATCGGCTCGGGCCCGGGAGGTTCCCGTGGGCCCGCCCCATGAGCCTTGCCACGCCGGCAGGCCCGCCGGGTTTTGCCTGCTGGCTGGGCGATCGGCGGAACGACTTGAGCCCCAGGTACCCAATCGAGCCGCAAGCTGGGGCAGACTGTATTAGGCACTCGGGGAGGGGAGGTTGTGTGGATCCGGACGATCCTTTCACCACCAACCCCAGCATGAGGTTGGATCTTTCCATGGTGACGACCGGGTTGACGCTCACCGGTCGCTATCGGCTGGAGCATCTGCTGGTGCATAACCAGGAGGTCATGACCTGGCGGGCGGCCGATCTGGTATTGAGCCGGCCGGTGTTGATCCACCTGCTGGCCCCCGATGACGAGCGATTGGGCTGGGTGCTGCAGGCCGCCAGGCGAGCCGCCACCGTCAACGATTCCCGCTTCTTGCGGGTGCTCGATGCGATGGAGGGCCGCGGCCAGGAGCCGTGGTCGTTTGTCGCCTGCGAATACGCAATCGGCGATTCGCTGCAGACCTTGCTGGCCGAGGGCCCGTTGGAGACCACTCAGGCCGCCTTCGTCGGGCATCAGGTGGCTTCGGCATTGGCGCCTCTGCACAATCGGGGTCTGTTCCACATGCGGCTTGGACCGGACGCCATCATCATCACGCCTAACGGCAACGTGAAGATCGTCGGCTTCCTGATCGACCAGGCTCTGCGGCCGGTGCCCGGGGAGGACGAGTTGACCTGGGCGCAGCAGGAATCCTGCGACATCACCGCCCTGGGTCAGGTGCTGTATGCGGCGACGACTGCCCACTGGCCGGTGCCGCCGAGCATGCCCCAGCGACCGTGGTGGGGCATGAGCCCAGCGCCACTTCGCGGGTTGCCCCCCAACCCCGGTACCGCAAGCGAGCAGTCGTGGGCAAGCCCGCAGGAGGTCAATCGCGCCATCTCCCCGGAGCTGTCGGGCGTGGTGATGGCGATGTTGCGGCCGGGTCTCGGGATGGTCGGTCCGAGCCTTCGGCGTGCCGACGAGGTCTGCGACGCCTTGGATACCATGGCGGGCACCTTGGAGGCCGAGGAATCCCTGGAGCGCCTGGTTCGCGAACGTCACGGCCTCGGGACCGGTTCCAGCACGCCAGCCGTTCTGGCTACCGCCGCGGGATGGGCGAACGGGCGGGCCAATACCACCGAGCTACCCACTCAGCCGATGGCTGCGGTCGATGTGGATGCACCCGGAGACCGGCCGGATACGGTCGGCGCGGCATCGGTGGGCGCTCCCCCGGCCAGCCCACCGATGCCGTCGGCTGCCGCCTCGGCCAGGCTGGCGCCGCAGCAGCCGACTGCGGTCATGCCGGCATCGGCTATCTCCCCCAGCCCGGTGGGCACAATAGGTCCGGCGGATATCGATCAGGGCACGCCGCTGTCCGACGACCTGCCCACCGACGTGCACTATCTGCGCGAGCGGGACAGCCGTACGCGGTCGTCCGCCGCGTCACGCCGATCCCGCCGCCCGGGCGGCCGCGGCCGGGGGTTGCGCCTGGTGGTGGTGTTGCTGAGTCTGGCGATCGGGGTGGCGGCGGTGCTGCAGATCGGCTCCTGCCGGCAACGCAACCCTCCGCCATCGGGTGCCACCAGCCAGCCCGGTGGTCCGTCTAGCGTCCAGCCCGAGCCATTGGAGATCGCTGCGGTCAGCGTGTTCGATCCGCACGCCGACGGGGGCGATGGGCAGGAGAATCCCGCGCAGGCGCCACTGGCCGTCGATGGCGATGCCGGAACGGTGTGGCCCACCTTGCAGTATGTCGGCAATCCGGTATTCGGGGGTCTGAAACCGGGGGTTGGCCTGGTCCTGGATCTGGGGGCGCCGCGGTCGGTGACCGCGGTCCAGTTGGCATTGAGCAATGCACCCAACGGGATCCAGCTCATGGTTCCGGGCCAGCCGATCGGCCAGGGCGTCAATCCACCCACCAGTGGGGTGGCCGAGTGGCAGGCGGTGGTCACCGATCAGGCTGCCGGCCGGGATGTGACGCTGACCCCACCGAGCCCGGTGACGAGCCGGTGGGTGCTGGTCTATTTCACCCGCCTGCCGCAACTGCCCAGCGGGCAGTACGGTTCTGGGATAGCCGAGGCGACGGTGCTGGGCACGCCAGCCTAGCGGCCGGGGTACTGGCCGGGCCCGCCGCCGGTCTCAGCCCAGGACCGTGGGCACCGCGTCGGCGGCTTTGCGCCGGATCGCGACCGCGGCCCGATCGGTGGGTTCGGCCTGGGCGGCCTGCTCGGCAGCCACCCGGGCCTGATAGCTGGCTTTCTCCCGCCTGATCCGAGCGGCGTCCCAGCCCAGCAGTGGAGCGGCGATCGCGCATACCTCGTCCATGGCAGACAGCCCGCGATCGCGGTGTTCCCGGTTGAGGCGAATGCGCCTTACCAGGATGTCCTCCAGATGCAGGGCGCCTTCGGCGGTGCACGCCCGGGCCACTTCGACCCGCAGATGGTGGGGAGCCCGGCCGAGCGGAGCGGCCAGGGTGGCCGAGTCGTCGACCAGTTCCAACAGGTCGGGCAGTTCGCTGCCATAGCATTCGAGCAGGTGGGCCATCATCGTCCGGGACCAGCCATAGATGCCACCGATACGCTGGGACTGGTTGGTCATGGCCTCCAGCCCTTGGGCCCCGAGCAGCGGGGTTTGGGCGGTGACGCTGGGGGAGGCGGCGGTTCGTTGCCTGCCCAGCAACGCATCGACCGCGTCGGCGGCCATCCTGCGGTAGGTGGTCAGCTTGCCGCCGGCGACCGCGACCAGTCCGGGGGCCAGCGTTCGCACGGTGTGCCGGCGGCTGATCCTACTGGTGCAGACGTCCGAGCCCCGATGGGGCTGCAGCAGCGGACGCAAACCGGCGAAGCTGCCGCACAGGTCGTTGCGCGTCAGCGGCTGTTTGAGCAACAGGTTTGCCCGCCGCAACAGGTTGTCGATGTCGGTACGGGTGGGCACCGGATACTGTAGGGGCTCATGCCAGGCGGTGTCGGTGGTGCCGATCACCCAGCGATGCTGCCAGGGCACCAGGTATAGCGCCTCGGTGCCCGTGCGATAGAAGATACCAACCGCGGCATCGATTCGTTCCCGGGGTACGAGCAGGTGTATTCCCTTGGCGGCCAGCACTCGCAGGCCGCTGGCTACCTGGGCGAGCGCGGCGGTCTGTTCGGTCCATATCCCGGTTGCGTTGATGATGCCGCGGGCGCGTACCTGCACCTGTTCACCGGTCTCCAGGTCCCGGGCCGTCAATCCGGTGACCGGGCCACCGGCACTGCGGTTGATCCGGGTCACCTGGACGCGGCTGACGGCCCGGGCACCGTATTCGAGTGCGGTTCGGATCAGGGTGATCACCAGCCGGGCGTCGTCGACGAAACCCTCGTGGAATTCGATGGCACCCACCAGCGCATCGGGGTCGACGTCGGGGAAACGAGCGATCGTGCCCGCCCGGGAGCGCTGCCGCTGGGCCGGTAGGCACCGGCCGCCGCAGATGGCACCCAGGGTGTCGTAAAGGCTGGTGCCTGCACCCCAGCCGGCGCGTTCCAGGATCCGGCGGTGCAGTGGCCACAGGAAGGTCTGGGGTCGTACCAGGTGGGGGGCTAGGGTGTTCAGCAGCAATCCCCGCTCGGTGATCATCTCGGCGACCAGCCTGATGTCCAGGTTGTAGAGGTAGCGCAGGCCACCATGCACCAGCCCGCTCGAAGCACTGGAGGTGCCGGCCGCCCAATCCTGGGCCTCGATTATGGCGGTGCGCAGTCCGCGCGCCGCCGCGTCCAGCGCGATGCCGGCGCCAGTGACGCCACCGCCGACAACGACGACATCGAAATCCTGACCGGCAAGGGCAGACAAGTCGGTCACGCGTTGTTCGGGATTCAGGCGATTGCCCATCTTCACCACCGATCCGCGGCCCAGTTGGAATGCCATCCATTCTACGATGCGGGTCGATGGTTCGAACCGCCTTCGGTCAGCCACATGACAAGATGGGGCGCGTGAAGTTGCTCATCATTCGTCACGGTCAATCCGCGAACAATCTCCTGCATGCGACCACCGGCTCCTATGCGGGACGCGAGGCCGATCCGCTGCTGACCGAGCTGGGTCGGTTGCAGGCCGCCAGGCTCGCCGAGGCCATGGTGGTTGGGCGGCAGCCTGCACCGCAGGTGCTGTATACCTCGCTGATGTCGCGAGCGGTGCAGACCGCGGCCGTGATCGCCGAGACGTTGGATATCGAGGTACATGGGCGGCTGGACGCCTTCGAATGTGGTGGCCCCTATCTGGGCATGCCGGAAGATCCGACGCCTTACTGTGGCGCCCCGGCCAGCGCACTACGTGCCCTCAGCGATCGGCTGGTGTTGCCGGCCGGCGCCGATGAGACCGGCTGGTACCGCGGCGATGGCGAGGATGACCTTGAGCGGGCCTACCGGGGCGCCCGGGTGATCCACGACCTCAAGCAGGCCCATCTCGGCACCAATCGACTGGTGGCCCTGGTCTGTCACGAGTGGATCAGCCAGCATCTGGTGCGGGCCGCCCTGGGATTCCACGCCGACAACGGGGTGGCAGAGCCCTGGCTAAGCCTGAACAACACCGGGACGATAATGATCGACTTCGAACAGCCGGTGCCGGTGACCGAGGCGACGCACGACGGCGGCCTGGTTGAGCGCGTCCTCGAATGGCACAACAACACCTCGCATCTGCTTCCCGAGCAGATCACCGGTTAGGCACCGGCTGGCGGCCGGCCGGGCCGGATCGGGCTTGGAATAGACTCGCCCAGCCGGATGTTTGGATGACTGCGGATGTCCGCGCAGCATCGGGCACCAGAAAGGTCGTGAGATGAATCCCAATCCATTCGGGCGCCTCGGCATCGATATAGCGCAGCCGGTGGTCGCCGAGCCGGATTCCACTCCGGTGGAGCCGGCCGCGCCGGTGCGCGAGGTGGCGATAATCGGCAGCGGGCCGGCGGGGTATACCGCGGCCATCTACTGCGCGCGGAATGGCCTGGCGCCGGTCTGTGTCGAGGGCTCGGTCGATCGAGGCGGAGCATTGATGAACACCAGTGCGGTGGACAACTTCCCGGGTTTCCCCGAGGGTGTCCTGGGGCCGGATCTGATGGCGGGTATGCGTGCCCAGGCGGAACGCTTCGGCGCCGAATTCGTCACCGATGACGCGGTAGCGGTCGAGCTTGGCGCAGAGCCGAAGGAGATCAAGACCGCGGAGTCCGGCACGCTGCGGGCTCGTACGGTTATCTTGGCCATGGGGTCCGGCCATCGAAAGCTCGGTTTGCCCGCCGAGGAACGGCTCAGCGGAAAGGGTGTCAGCTGGTGCGCCACCTGCGATGGTTTCTTCTTCAAGGGTAAGGACATCGCGGTGGTCGGGGGCGGCGACTCGGCCGCCGAAGAGGCCACCTTCTTGACCAGGTTTGCCAACTCCGTCAGTCTGATCCACCGCCGGGACCGGTTGCGGGCCTCGCATGTCATGGCCGACCGGGTTGCGCGCGATCCGAAGATCAAGATCGTCTGGAACAGCGCAATCGTCGATCTGCGGGGCACCCAGGCATTGGCGGGGCTGGCGTTGCGCGATACGCTCACCGGTGAACGCTCCGAACTAGCGGTCCAGGGGCTGTTCGTGGCGATCGGGCACGAGCCCCGCTCGCAGCTTGTCGCCGGCCAGGTGGCTCTGGATCCGGACGGCTATGTGTACGTCGATCGGGACACAACCCAAACCAGCCTTCCCGGGGTCTTCGCCTGCGGCGACCTGGTCGACCGCCGCTATCGGCAGGCCATCACGGCTGCCGGTTCCGGCTGCCGGGCGGCATTGGACGCGGGAAGATATCTGGCGGACCGCCCATGACCGGAACCGCTCGGGCACTGATACGCGTTGCCCCGGAGCATGGCCGTGGCGGGCGGCTAGCATCCCGGTGGAGCTAGAGGAATAGGAGCAGGAATGACAGTCATCGAGGTCACCGACGCGGATTTCGAAGCCCAGGTTTTGCAGGCGGAGTTGCCGGTTCTGGTGGATTACTGGGCGGAGTGGTGTTCGCCCTGCAAGCAGCTTGGCCCGATCGTCGAGGAATTGGCCCGGGCCTACGCCGGTCGAATGGTATTCGCGAAGATGGATACCAACACCAACACCGAGGTTCCCATGCGCCAAGGTGTCATGGGGCTGCCCACGCTACAGTTCTTCCGCGCTGGCCGGGTGGTGCAATCTTTACAGGGCGGCAAGACCAAGGCGAGCCTGATGAAGGTGATAGACCGAGTGCTCGAAGCGGGCTGAGCCAAACAATAAGGTATTTATCGACTTAAACCTTTAGCGCCTCGGTCGTCCCGGCTGTTTGCCGGCGATCGAGGCGCTTTGCCGCCCGAGCCACGATGCGACGGAGCCGGTCGGCGCGTCCGGTCCCTCGGCCTCGATACCGGCCTATTCGGGCCGCATGCCGGTCCCGGCCGGCAACGGGTGTGGCTTGGGCACTCGCCCGGTGCGCCCGGACCGGCGGCCGCCGTTTCCGACGGTCGCGGCCCAGCACGCGCCTAGGGATGCCTGGTCGTCTCCTCCGGGGCTAGCAATTCCATGATGCGCTCCAGATCCTGGGCGTCGGCGAATTCGATCGTGAGCCGTCCTCGACAAGCTCCCAGCTGGACTTGCACCCGGGTGTCCAATCGATCGGCCAGGCCATTGGCGTAGCTGGTCAGTGCTTCCGGCAGTTGTCGTGTCTTGCGCGGCCGAGTCGTCGCGGTGGGCTGACCCGGCCGCATCAGCAGTGCGACCGACTCTTCGGTCGCGCGCACGGAAAGCCCTTCGGCCACGATCCGCTGCGCAAGCTGTTCCTGCGCATGCGCATCGATCAGCATCAGCAGGGCGCGGGCATGCCCGGCAGACAGCACACCCGCAGCGACTCGACGCTGCACCGGAACCGGTAGCCCAAGCAATCGAAGCGTGTTGGAGATGTGTGGCCGCGATTTCTTGATGCGTTTGGCCAGCTCTTCCTTCGTACAACCGAAGTCATCGAGTAGCTGACGGTAGGCGGCTGCTTCTTCGAGTGGGTTCAACTGTGTGCGATGCAGGTTCTCGAGCAGGGCATCGCGCAGCATGGCCGTGTCGTCCGTCGCCCGGACGATGGCATCGATTCTGGGCATTCCGAGGCGCCGATGGGCCCGCCAGCGGCGTTCTCCCATGATGAGCTCATAGCCGCTACCCCGCTGACGCACCACGATGGGCTGCAGCAATCCCACTTCCCGTATCGATTCGGCTAGTTCGTCGAGTTCTTCCTCGTCGAAGACCTGCCGGGGCTGGTTTGGGTTGGGTTCGATGTCAGCTACCGGAAGCTGGGCGAAATAGGAGCCGTCCGGCATCGGCGTCGAACCGCTCACGGGTCGTTCGGCGACCACGTCGGTGCGTTGGAACAGTTCGCCCAGCCCGCGACCGAGGCCCCCGGTCCTACCGCCGCTCATCGCCGGTATCCCCGATTGCCGATATCCGGTGCCGTTCGTCCCGGTTCGCCTCGAACCGGGAGCGACCCCGCGGCGTGCCTGGCGAGTTCGGTGGCGGCCTTCTGATAGGCCCGAGCCCCCACCGACGCCGGATCGTAGCCGAAGATGGTCTTACCGTAACTGGGTGCCTCGCTGAGGCGTACCGAACGCGGGATGAGAGTTAGCAGCGTCTGGTCCGGGAAATGCTTGCGCACTTCCTCACCGACCTGGGCGGACAATCGGGTGCGAGCGTCGAACATGGTCAACAGCACGGTACTCAGCACCACTTCGCGGTTCAATTCCTCGCGGACCAGCGTTATGGTGCGCATCAACTGGGTGACACCTTCCAGGGCATAGTACTCGCACTGGATCGGGATCAGGATCTCGGTCGCCGCGACCAGGGCGTTGATGGTCAACAAACCCAGTGACGGTGGGCAGTCAAAGATCACGTAATCGACCGCACGATTCTCCAGGTACCTGGTCAGCGCCTTCTTGAGGCGTTGTTCGCGCGCCACCTGGGGTACGAGCTCGATTTCCGCCGCGGCCAGGTCGATGGTGGCCGGCACCACCTTCAGGGTTTCCGCCGCGGGCGATGGTTTCACCACCTCGGCAATAGGCATTTGCTGTAACAGGACCTCATAGGTGCCGAGAGTTCCCGTACGGTGTTCGACGCCAAGGGCGGTGCTCGCATTGCCCTGCGGATCGAGGTCCATCACCAGCACCTGGAGCCCACCCCGAGCCAGCGCCGCGGCCAGATTCACCGCGGTGGTCGTCTTGCCTACGCCACCCTTCTGATTGACCACAACAATGATCCTCGTCCGGGCGGGCGCAGGCAGGATTGGCACCGTTTCACGTGAAACGGTGCCAGCCGGTTCCGCCATCATGTTCGCCTCTGCTCCATTCGCCGGACTCGTCGACTCCACCGCGCCCGTCCCTTCATAGCTGCACTTTCCGGATCTCGTCCGCGCTCTCGGCGGCCAGTCCACGATTCCCGGTATCCGATCGCCGAACGCAAGACGACCCGCATAGCACGCTACCGGCTGAGATCGGCTACTGCACGTACCCGAACCACTCGCGTCATCGCCGAGCCGGCCGCCGCATACACCGTTACCAGCTCGGCAGACAGCCCACGTTTCCGCAGGCCGCCCTCGGCGGCGGCGAGTTCCGTCTCCGCAGAGCTCCCCTTTAGGGCTAGGAGTTCACCACGCGGGACGAACAGTCGCTGAGTCCAACCGATCAACTTGACCAAAGGTGCTACCGCCCTAGCCGTCACCGCATCGAAGGCACAATCCAGTTCCTCGGCGCGACTGCGCAACACCCGGACCCGATCTCCCAGCTCAAGCTCCGCCACCAACTCCATCAGGAACCGAAATCGCCGAAGCAGGGGCTCCACCAGACAGACCTTAAGGTCGGGCCGGGCCAGCGCCAACGGCACACCCGGCAGACCCGCCCCGCTGCCCACATCCACCACGCTGGCGTGCCGCTCGATCAACCCGGACAAAGCCGCGCTGTTCAGCACATGCCTGTCCCATAGCCTTGGAGCCTCACGTGGGCCGATCAGACCCCACTCGATTCCCCGACTCGCCAATATATCGACATATCTACTTGCCAATTCGACGTTTTCGCCGAACACCTCCCGCGCAACCCCCGGGATCACGACCTACTCAGCCTGCCTGATCACCACATGGCGATTCGGTTCGGTCCCCTCGGACTCGCTCACCAGGCCCGCCGCGGCCACGATGTCATGCACGATCTTGCGCTCGAACGGATTCATGGGCGCCAGCCCAACGGCTTCTCGGGTGCGCCGCACCTCAAGGATGACCTCCGTGGCCAAGGCCTGTAGCTCGCTACGCCGTTTCTCCCGGAACCCCGCCACATCCAGCATCAGCCGGCTGCGACGCCCCGTCTCGGCCAGCACCGCCAGCCGGGAAAGCTCCTGCAACGCGTCCAGCACCTGACCGTCTCGCCCCACCAACAGCTCGCTATCGGTCACGATGGAAACATGGGCTCGATCGCCTTCTGTGAAGATGTCGATGTCGCCGTCCAGATCAGCGATCTCCAACAGCTCCTCCAAATAGTCCGCGGCGACGTCCCCTTCCTTGTCCAGGGGATCAAGCTCCGCGTCCGATGGCGACCCAACTATCTCGACCACATCGTCCATAGACTCACCGTCCATCGATCTCTCCTTGTCAAAAAGGCTTTCGTCGTGACATCCGGGTGAAACCTCAGCTTCTCTTCCTGCGCACCGCACGACTCGTCCGCTGTATCTGCTGACGCTGCACCGTCTGACGGCCATTCGAGTCAGCCACGCGCACCGTCTGCCTGCTGACGCCTTGACGACGCACCGTACCGCCATTCGCGTCGGCACCAGCGGTCAGACCGCGAGAACTCTGCGGCCGTTTGCGCGCCCGATTCGCCCGAACCTCCTCGATCGCCTTCGGGTCCTTGCCCCGCGCAACCATCCGTTCCTCCCATTCGATATACGCCGGAGTACCCGGGGTCGGGAAGTTACGGATGATGAAGTACTGCTGACCCAGCGTCCACAGGTTGGAGAACATCCAGTACACCAACACGCCCACCGGCATGCTGAGCCCCGCAAAGATATACATCAACGGCATCAGGTACAGCATCATCTTCTGCTGCTGGCCCATCGGCCCCTCGAAGGCCGCCGGCGGCATATTGCGACGCATCATGTGGAGCTGCTGGAAGAACAGCAGCAGGGTCATCGAGACGATCAATATCAAAGCGAGAATCTGGGTGGCCCCGAAACCATTCGACAACGGTAGGAAGGTCCCCGACAGCTTCGCACCGAACAGTCCGGCATTGCTCAGCGAATCGACCAGGTCCGGATGCTGTACCAGCCAATGGCCCCGCGGAATGCCCCTGGCCGCCCCGCTCAGCACATTGAACAGACCGAAAAAGATCGGTAGCTGCACCAACAGCGGCAAACAGGATGCCCCCGGGCTGACCCCCTCGTCCTGATACAGCTTCATCGTCTCCTGGCCAAGCCGCTGCCGGTCACTACCGTACTTCGACTGAAGCTCCTGGAGTTTCGGCGTCAACGCCTGCATCGCCCGCGACGAGTTCAACTGTTTGGCATACAACGGCATCATGATCGTGCGGATCACCACGGTCAGCAACACGATGCACAGCGTCCAGGTAACCCCGGAGTCCGCCCCGAACACCGGGCTGATCAACCGATGCGCCAAAACGATAATGCCCGAGATCACCCAGTACAGCGGCTGCATGATGGAACTGCCGAACCGGCCCAGGCCCTCCCAGAGGTTCAGCATCGTCATGGCATCCAGTTCAATCACGAAATCACCTCGTCGGTTACCGCAGCCGACTCGCCCGCCACGGATTTACAACACTCTGTCTGCTTGCTCTGACCGGCGATCCCCATGCCAAAGCTTTGCGGATCTGCGGCTATCTGGGCCGCCAGCGCAGACCCGGGCACCGGATCGAAACCACCGTGCGACCATGGGTGACAACGTAGGATCCGGCGAATCGATAGCCACCCCCCGCGCACCGCACCATGCCTGCGCAAGGCCTCCAGCCCGTAGGCCGAACAGGTCGGGTAGTACTTACATACATCCCCGTAGAGCGGCGAGACCACCCGCCGCCACGCCAGCACAAACCCGATCATCAGGTGCTTCACCGGGAGTTTGCCCCCAGCTTAGCCAAACAGCCCCGCCATGCCGCCACGAATTCCGCACCCAGCCGGTGCGGTTCCGTCGCAGCCGCCGGCAGGGCGCGCACCACCACCTGCAATCCCGCCGGGCTGTCGATCAGCTGGGCACGCGCCAGATGCCGCAACCGGCGTTTCACGCGATTACGGGTCACCGCATTGCCCACCCGCTTGGACACCACAAACCCGACCCGGCTGTGCTGCCCAGCCACCGGCAGGGCGCGCGCATGCACCACCAGGGTGCCCCGGCCAACTCGAACCCCACCTCGCAGCGTCGCGCCGAAATCCTTCGCCGACCGCAACCGGCTGGCAGCGGGCAACACGGTCTCAGGCCGACAGCTCTGCACGACCCCTACGGCGACGAGCCGCCAGGATCGCCCGGCCCGCCCGGGTACTCATCCGGGCCCGAAACCCGTGGGTGCGGGAACGCCGGCGGTTACTCGGCTGATAGGTGCGCTTGCTCACGACAGTGCTCCGTCAATAGTAGGCTGGTTGCTTCGGTCGAAGCGGTTTCGGCTGTCCAGACAGACCGACTACCGGCAATTCGGACCATCGGCATGGACAACGGCTGATAAATACTACGTCACCGTCCGTGCCCTGGGCAAAAGCACCCAGAACACCCACATTCCCGCGGCCCGCACGCCACACCGCCCGATCCCCGGCCCCAGCCCGCAGGTTGCACGACCCGGGCAGTTTGGCTACCGTCAATCACCTGTTGGCACCAACGATGGCGATTGGCGCCCGCCGATCGGTCCCGATTGTCCGGGCGCCTGCCATCGCACACGTGACTGGCAAAACCGGCTCACCCGGCCACCACCGGCCAGCGAGACTCGATAGTGAACGGGGAAAGGAGCACCCTAAGTGTCCAAGCACCCCGACCAGCCGCACGCCGTCGATGCCCTGCTCGCGGCCTGGCGTCACGTGCTCAATCAGGCCGAGGGAACCAACCGTGCTTGGCTACGTAGTTCACGGCCACTCACGGTGCATGAATCCACCGTCATGATCTCGGTTCCCAACGAGTTCACCCGCGAACGCATCGAGACCCGCCAACGCAGCGACATCGAACAGGCGCTATCGGACCACTTCCACCGGTCGATGAGACTAGCCATCACGATAGACCCCGATCTGGAACTGAATCTGCAACCACCCGATCGTCCCGAAGAGGCCGACATCGAACCGATGGAGTTGATCCGCCGGCCAGACGCCCCGAGCCCTTTCACCCCCATGGACCCGGCACACGCTCAATCCCCGGCCGGCCCCTCACCCGGCAATGGATTGCCGGAGGATCGCTTGAATCCGAAGTACACCTTCGACAACTTCGTCATCGGCAGTTCCAACAGATTCGCCCATGCCGCCGCAGTCGCGGTCGCCGAGGCACCCGGCAAGGCCTACAACCCTTTGATGATCTACGGCGACTCCGGGTTGGGCAAGACCCACCTATTGCATGCCCTAGGCCATTATGTGCATGACTACTACCAGAACGTGACAGTCAAGTACGTCAGCACCGAAGAGCTGACCAACGACTTCATCAATGCGATCTCAGAGAACCGCACCGCTGCCTTCCGGCGCACATACCGCGATGTCGATGTCTTGTTGATCGACGACATCCAATTCCTGGAGGCCAAGATCCAAACCCAGGAGGAGTTCTTTCACACCTTCAACACCCTCCACAATGCACAAAAGCAGATCGTGATGACCTCCGATCGGCCGCCCAAGGCGCTTGAGGCCTTGGAGCCCCGGTTGCGTAGCCGTTTCGAATGGGGTCTCATCACCGACGTCCAACCCCCCGATCTGGAGACCCGCATCGCGATCCTCAAACGCAAAGCGGCCGCCGAACGGCTTCTGATACCACCCGATGTGCTGGAGTTCATCGCTTCCCGGATCCAGACCAACATCCGGGAACTCGAGGGTGCCCTCATCCGGGTCAGCGCTTTCGCCTCGCTCAACAAGCAGGACGTCCAGCTCGGCCTGGCAGAGACCGTCCTGCGCGATCTCATCCCGGCCGGGGTCGAAGCCGAAATCGACGCCAGTCAGATCATCGCCGAAACGGCTCGCTATTTCGGTATCGAGATTCTCGACCTGAAGGGCACGTCGCGGACCCAGACCCTGGTTACCGCTCGCCAGATCGCCATGTACCTGTGTCGTGAGATGACCGACCTTTCCCTGCCCAAGATCGGCCAGGAGTTCGGCGGCAAGGACCACACCACCGTCATGCACGCCGAGCGCAAGATCCGGCAGCTGATGCGCGAACGCCGTAGCGTCTACAACCAGGTCACCGAACTCACCAACCGGATCAAGAACTCCGGATCCTGATTCCTTCGCGGTCCCACACCGCCGTTTCCCACAGGGCTCCCGGGTTTTCCACAGTTACTGTGGAAAACCCGGGAGCCCTGTGGGAAACGGCCCGCATCCTGGGGACCCGATTGTGGATCGCCCGGGCAGCCCATCCGGTTGTACACAGCCCCGCACCGTCGTCCAGACCCTCCTCCACAGCCCATCCACAGCCCTTCTTCTGGCGAGGCTTCCCGCAACACCGGCTATCAACAGTTTCCACAGCAGAGACGACTGCTACTGAGTAGTAAAACTCAATAGGTCTTCGAAGTACCGGCTGTGGATCTGTGGGTCCGCGGCGCCGCTGCGCACCGGGTTCGCCATCGCCTTGAGACCGGTACCGTGTGCCACCGGCCCGGTCGGCCATGAGCGTCTTTCGGCTCCAGCGATCGCGTATCCTTGGTGTCGCCTTCAACATTGCGTCCCACTGGGTGGCTATGATTCCCACAGGACGTATGCCCGGTTGCGTCCCCCGGTTTGGTACAGGGTCGAACCAGAAGCGAACCGCGGTCGAGCAGCCGTCCACCCGAGACATGTGAGGATTGCACCGTGAAGATTCGCCTGGAACGCGATGTGATGGCTGAAGCAGTCGCTTGGGCGGCGCGCAGCCTACCTAACCGACCTGCCGTCCCGATCCTGGCTGGATTGCTCATCAAGGCAGACGCCAAGGGCGTCACGATGAGCAGCTTCGACTACGAAACCAGCGCCCAGGTTGCGGTGCAGGGTCAGGTCATCGACGAGGGCGAGGCCCTGGTCTCCGGACGGCTGCTGTCCGAGATCGCCCGCAGCCTGCCCAACCGGCCGGTGGATTTCACCGCCAACGCCAATAACGTCGAATTGGTTTGCGGTTCGGCGCGTTTCGTCTTGCAGATGCTGCCGGTCGACGAATATCCCGAGCTGCCCGAGATGCCCTCGGCAACCGGCAGCATAGCCTCGGATGCTTTCGCCCAGGCGGTCAACCAGGTTGTGGTAGCCGCCGGCCGGGATGAACTGTTGCCCGTGTTCACCGGAGTACGCATCGAGATCGAGAACGAAACCCTCTCGCTGCTGGCTACCGACCGGTATCGGATGGCTCTCAAGGAACTCTCCTGGGAACCCGAAGCAACCGGGCTGAGCGGCGCCGCGCTGGTGCCGGCTAGGGTGCTATCGGAGGCCGCTCGTTCGATGGCCGGGGGCCCGGCGATAACCGTGGCCCTGGCCAACACCGACGCCGGTGAGGGTCTCATTGGCCTCACCGGCGAAGGCAATGGGGGTAGCCGCCAACTCACCACCCGGTTGCTGTCTGGGGAGTTCCCGAAGGTACGCCATCTGATGGATATCCGTCCAGGCCTGGTGGTCCGCTGCAAGACCGAGGACATCATTGCCTCGGTCAAGCGCGTGGCTCTGGTTGCCGAACGGAACACCCCGTTGCGTATGGTCATCGGAACTGATCAGATCGAACTCGAAGCCGCCACCGGCGACCAGGCGCAGGGTTCGGAGGCGGTGCCCGCCCAGGTGGACAACCTGACCGGCGGTGAACCCACGCTGACCGCGGCGGGTTTCAACCCACACTATCTGGCCGATGCCTTGGGCGCCATCGATGCACCCTATGTGCACTTCTCCTTCACCGTCGCCGGCAAACCCTGCCTGGTGCAGGGGATCTCGCAGATCGACGCCGACCCCAGTTCCGATTACAAGCACGTCATCATGTTGATGCGGTTGCCCAACTGAATCTGCGAACGGGATCCGGTGAGCGATCGGGCCGCACCCGACCGATAGGCTTGCCGGCATGTTCGTTTCGCGTCTGGAGTTGCACCAGTTCCGCAACTACACCTCGGCAGCGATCGAACTGGCCGCCGGAGTAACCATCTTCCAGGGTGCCAACGGGCAAGGCAAGACCAACCTGGTGGAGGCCGTCGAATACCTTTCGACCCTGGGTTCCCATCGGGTGGCCTCCGACGTCCCGCTGGTGCAGGCCGGTACGGATCAGGCGGTGGTGCGTGCCGAGGTGGTCGCCGGAGCCCACGATCCTCGTCGGCTGCTGCTGGAATTGGAGATCAATCCGGGCCGGGCGAATCGTGCCCGGATCAACCGGTCGGCCCTGCCCCGCACCCACGACCTGTTGGGTGCCCTGCGCACGGTGCTGTTCTCACCCGAGGATCTCAGCGTGGTAAAAGGCGATCCCGGTGAACGGCGGCGTTTCCTGGATGGCCTGGTGATCAGCCGATGGCCTCGCATGCTCGGCGTCAGACAGGACTACGAGAAGGTACTGCGCCAACGTAATGCGTTGTTGCGCAGCCTCGTCGGCAGCAGGCTGGACGACAACACCGAACTCACCCTGGATGTCTGGAATGGCCAGTTGATCCAATTGGGTGCCGAATTGCTCACCGCCCGCCTGGATACCCTGGCCGGGCTGCGGGAGCCGACTGCCCGGGCCTATGCGGCCATCGCGCCGGTCAATGACCTGGCCCGGGCGGACTACCGGGCCAGTTTCGACCTGCCCGGAACGCCAGAGGAACTGCCGGCCGCCTTCGCCGCAGCCTTGCAGGCCCGGCGCCGCGAGGAGATAGCGCGTGGCTTGAGCCTGGTGGGTCCACATCGCGACGATCTACAGCTGTTCGTCGGCGATCTGCCGGCCCGCGGCTACGCCAGCCACGGCGAATCCTGGTCGTTGGCCTTGGCCCTGCGGCTGGGGGCGTTCGAACTGCTGCGGGGCGACGGCATCGAGGCGGTCCTGATCCTGGACGATGTATTCGCCGAATTGGACGCCCAGCGTCGCGAGCGGCTGGCCCGGGCCGCTGGGCAGGCCGAACAGGTGATGGTCACCGCGGCGGTTGCGGCCGATGTGCCCCCGCAACTGGCCGGGACCCGGTTCGATGTCGCGGCGGGCGTTCTCACCGGACCGTCGGCCGGCGCCGTATCCCCGGATACCTCCCGGGTGGCGCGGTGACCCAGCTAGACCCGGCCGTCCCCGAACCGGCAGCGTCGATTCCCGGACCAGCGGAATCGCTCGTCGAGGGGCCGCCGGGCGATTGCCGCGGCGGAGAGGAACCCGACTCCGCCCAATTCCCGGCGCCACTTCCGGTAGCCGAAGACGATCCATTAGGTCTGGGTTTTGCCATCGGCATCGCCAATGGCGTGGCGGGCACGCTGCCCGCGCCGCGTGGCGTGCGTCCACGCCGGCGGCGAGATCGCGACCCGGTCGAGCAACGCTCCGGGGCGCGGCCCGACGAGCGCGACCCGAAACCGCTGGCCGATGCGCTGGGCCGCATGGTCCGAGATCGCGGATGGGCCGGCCAACTCGGCGTCCGCCAACTGCTGCACGACTGGCCCGGACTGGTTGGATCCGCCATCGCAGACCACTGCCGCCCGATAGGTTTTCATGCTGGAGTGGTCATCGTGCAGGCCGAATCGACCACCTGGGCGACCGAACTGCGCCGCTTCTTCGTCGCACGGGTGGTTGCCCGGCTGAACGAAGCCCTGGGCGAGGGCACCGTTACCCGGGTGGAGATTCGCGGTCCGGCTACCCCTAGCTGGAAACGTGGCCCGCGTTCGGTGCGTGACGGCCGGGGGCCTCGCGATACCTATGGCTGATCGGGGATCGGCTGGCCTTAGCCGATCGGCCGCCCCGAAATGGACCCCATCGGCGATCAGAATACTGGCATGCTGCGACCTTCGAGCGGTCTCCAGGTCAGGGGGCGACTCGGTATGCTGGCGATCATGGGTGGTCTCACCCTTGTCGGTTGCACCGGCTGCGACGGTACCCGGGCCGTGATCGCCACCCCGGCCACGGATTCGGCCACCCCGCAGGTTGGCACGGACAGCGCCTCGGCGAGCCCGCAGGGTCCCTGGCAGCCGTTCATCCTGGCCGACCATGTCATGGCCTGGCTGCCTACCGGCGATGACTGGGTGCTGGCCGGTCAGGGCAAGATACCGCCCAACGGGTCATTTGTCACCCTAACCAATGAGCGTGCCGGTGTGGGTCTGCGAGTTCAGGGCTGGCGCGGCGGCGACCAGTCTGCCGCCAGCCTGTGCGCGCAACTCGCCCTTGAAGTGCTTGCCGTGAATCCGGTATCCCGCGGTTCGCCGACACCGGCGGGCAATCCCATTCAGACCTCGGAACTGATGGATGCCTTCAGTTGCGAGGTAACCGGGCTGCCCTCCCCCAAGGGTTGGCTCAACTACCACATCGATGTGGTGGTGCGCGTCCCAGATGGCGCCACCTACACGCAGGTGGCCTGCTTTCCGTCCGCAGCGGACGCCGATCCCCAGACCCAGGCGGCGCTCGGCCTGGTCCGGGAGACGTTCTGGCGCACGCTATCCGATCTGGATCAGCATTGACCTGTCGAACGTGGTTGACTGGCAGACGATGCAAGGGATTCCAGCCTGGTGGCACTATCTCGGTCGGTTGACCAAACAGACGTTTCACGTCTGGTGGCGGGTATTGCCCAAAATACTGGCCGCCTGGACGGGAGGCTGGCTGGTGCTGAACATGACCATGGTGTTGACCGCGCCGCTGCAACAGGACTACCCATGGTTGGTGGTCGTGCTGTTCAGCTTTGGCCTGGTGGGTTACCTGGCCGGCATCATCGTCGCCATCCGGTTCGCGGGTGAACCGGCTGGATTGTGGGACCGGCTGCCACCGGATGCGGTGCGGATTGGCCGGGACGAGTCGTTGCTGCGGGTGCTGAGCCAGACCTTGCTGCCCTTTGTGGGGGTCTATTCCGTGTTCGGCGGCATTCAGGATGCCACCTACAAGATGTTCATCTATGGCTCCCGTGCGGTTGGGGAGGGGGATGCGGCGACCCTGCTACTCGACCCGAAAAGACCTAGGGAACGCCTGGTCATGATAGCGGTGCTGGTGTTCTGCTATCTGCTCCGGCGGTGCTTCGAGGCGATTGCGGAACGCACCCGGTTCGTCTTCTTCGGGGTGCTGGGGGCGATGACCGAAGGCGTGTTCTCGGTGGTGCTGATCTTCGGGGGCAGCCGGATGCTGGGCGATCTGGGCGGCTGGATGCGCCGCCGGGAGTTTTGGGGGTGGCTGTTGCAGATCGGATCCTGGCTGGCCGAACGGTTGGCCCTGATCCACGATCTGATTCCGGACTTCATCGGGCTGGCCTGGAATTTCGTTTTCGAGCAGGTTTGGCCGCTGTTCAGCGAGGGCATCATGGCCCCGCTTCTGTGGCTCGCGGTTGCCGGACTCACTTACGGCACCTACACCCTCTCGGCCGCCGATCTTTGGCAGCGGGATGCTGCAAGCCGGGCGAGCGTTACCGGCCGCGGCCGGCTGTTGGCTGCCCTTCGCCAGCGTGGCCGCCGGGCGAGCAGCGTCAGCCGAACCGTCACGTTGGAATTCGCTGAGGTGTTTGCCGGCGATCTGGAGGACCGGATCATTCCCTTCGTTCAGTCGCTGCGCCACATCCTCAAGGTCGGCCTGCCCTTCATGGGAGCCTACGTCCTGCTCTATGCGGTGAGCAGCGTGCTACCGGCGTTGGTGTGGCGACTCGTCTGGTTCGTTTTCGGTGGCCGCAAGTTCGAATTCTGGTTCCGGATGGATATGCCCGTGGATCTGGCCGCCGGGCTGTTCGGCGAACCGATCCGGCTTTGCCTGCTGGCGGTGGCCATGACGCTCACCGTCGCGGCCGTTCGCGAACGGTCGGAGGATGGGAACCGCATCGCCACCGGGACGCCGGGGCCGGTACGACCCGGCCCGGCCGGTGACCGGGCCCGGATATCGCGGGCCTTGCCGTTGGTGGCCGTCACCGTGGCGAGCCTGCTGGCCTCCGGGGCACTGGTTCGTGCGCTGCCGGTCACCAGTTTGCAGCAGTCGGTGCGGGTTCCCGCCGGGGAATCCCAATGGCTGTACCCGGGCGAATATCTGAGCATCGACCAGCTCCGAGCCGGCAAGCAGATCACCCGCGATGGGCGGCTACAACCGATGCTGCAAACCAGGGATCTCTTCCTGGCGGTCGATGTGTGGGTGGAGAACCGCACTGCCGATGCGGGCAGTTTGGAGTGCAGGCTTCAGGCGGGACCCAAGTCGGGTCTGAGTCGTCCCATTCCACCGGTCGAATCCAGCAGCACGAGCTCACCCGGGCCGGGATTCGGCCGGATCGTGAGCCTGGTGTTCGAACGGCCAGCCGATGCTCTGGTGGGCAGCGCGGTGCGTTGCCAGGTGTTTGAGCTATACCACGCCCACGAACGGGTGCTGGTCTTGGATCTCGGGATCGACGCGGAACGCCAGACCCAGTTGGCCAACCGAACCGGTCCGGTGGAGGTGCCCGCGGAATATCCGGAAGAGGTTTTGCAGTGAGCGTGTCGTTCGAATCGGCACCGCCGGCCAGCGCTTCGCCACCGGATCGGCCACCCCGGCGGCGTGCGGCCTGGTGGTGGACACTGGCTGCGGCAGTGATCGCGCTGGCCGTGGGGTTTTGTGTCTGGTTCGCCTACCCGGTGCGCACCCCACACCTGATCCGGCTGCCGCCCGGCGCCACGCTGGTTGGTGGCCGGGGCATCTCCTATACCGTGCTGGCGCGCAACTATCTGCAGGTCCTGGACGCCTATGGACACCACTTTGTCGCCCCGCCCGGGGCGGTCATCGTGGAATACATCGTCCAGGTCGATGGCTATATCTGGCCGGGGGATGCCCTGGAGACCTCGCTGTGCACCTTCGACCTGTATGGCCGGGATGGTCTCAAGTGGGCTCCGATGGATGAGTCCTCGATGGCCTATCGAAAATCCTGCCGCACTAGGGACCCAACCCTCACCAGCCAGCAGGTCGCCTCCCACCATCTGGTACCCGAACGCGAACTCGCGGGGTTGATCGGCCTGGTTCTGCAAACCCTGGACGATCCGCGTCCCGATACCGAGCTGCCGGTCATCAGCGAACCGCGCTAGCTCATTTCTGCAGCGACAGCAGCACGGCATATCCATCGGTACCGGCACGCCACATCTTGGAGTATTCGGTGTTCGATTGCAGGTTGGTGTCATCGACATATTCCAGCTTGCGGATCGTGAGCACGGACCTCTCCCCCAGCCTGCCCGGCGGGAATGCGGCAGTAAATGCGCAGGGTATCGGTTGCAGCCCCGGTGACAGCACTTCGCGGTTTATGCCGGTGGGCTCGATGCCGGGTTCGCCACCCAGCTGGAAGAAGGTGGATTCGGCCTCGGCCACTTCGTCGTTCACCCGCGCATAGGCGCGGCTGTTCAGCGATATCGCGTAGGTGATCTCGGAACTCGTCCAGTCCGCGGTGAGTTGGCAACTGCCGTAGTACTGCACAATGATGCCGTTGGCATGGGCCGTGTCCAGTGTCATCGTCATGGGGCCGAGATCCAGCGGTTCGCCCGCGGTTTTGTCCTGGAGCCGGTTCCGGGTTTTGAAGCCGCCGGCGAGCCAGACCACGCCGATCAGCAGGGCCATTGCCACCGTGAGGATCAACAGCAGCCGCACCGCGGTGGGGATTCCTCGCCAGGGGCCCAGCTTCCGGCCAGGTGGTGGCGGGGACTCGGCGTCCGGCTTCCCCGCCGGTCCGGTGCCCGGGTTCTGCGATGGCACACCGGCCCCGATCGGCGGTGCCCAGTCTGTCGCTGGCTGCCAGGGCTGGTGGGGTCCCGGGTGGGATTGGTGGGCCGCGCGGTGTCCCTGGGTCATGACAGCCAGTCTAGGGGGTGGCGGACTTGGCGGATCGGTGCCGGAGACGGCGCAGGCGCCACCGTGGCCGCGGCAACGCCCCGAGCCGCCACTTATGCCAGGGGTATGCCACCGGCAACCGCCACTTCTGGGTTTGCCCCAGCACGGTCAGCACCAGCCCGGTGAACACCGCCGACAGGGTGGCCGCCATCCCCGGGACGTGGCCCCACAGCAGGACCATCACCGCCGACGCCAGCATCGCTGGGGTGGCGTACAGGGTGTTGCCGCCAAAGATCTGCGGCACCTTGCGCAGGGTGATGTCGCGCAGGATTCCCCCACCGACTGCGGTGATGGTGCCGAGCAGGATCGCCGGCAGGGGAGCCAATCCGTACATCAGGGCCTTCTGCGTTCCGGCTGCCGCCCAGCAGCCCAAGGCTAAAGCATCCAGCAACGGAAAGGCACGGTTCCACAGCTGCTCGTGTACGGGTATGAAGTAGGCGATGCCGGCCCCAACCACCGCCATCACCAGGTAGTAGTGATCGATCAGGGCTATCGGCATGACGGTGAGCAGCACATCGCGGATCATGCCCCCACCCAGGCCGGTCATGATCGCCAGGGTTACGAAACCGACCGGGTCGAAGCGCTCGTTGCGGGCGATAAGCCCGCCGAGGATCGCATTGGCCAGCACCCCCAGCAGGTCGATGATCCGCAGCACCAACTGGATTGCCTCACCGGGGTTCACCTTGCCCGCCTCGGTCCTGGCGCGGGGCTGCACTCTGCTGGGGTAATCACCCAACCGTTATACCCGGTGTGGCCGGCCGGTCCGGGCAGCCGGGCCGATCTTGGGACTGCCGCCGGGTGCCCTGCATTCTGCCGGTTTGCGACCCCCAGGCGGTACGGGACCGCTTGGCCGGGGGTTGCCCTCGCGCAAGGGCTGCTTTCAGGTGTCTGAGGGCAAACGCATGGTCACCCGGCACGTCCATCGTGGGGTCGCATGGTAGAAACTGGTAGAATCCGGTACTCGGGCAGGTTCCGTGGTCCGCAGCGGCGGCCGGACGCCCACCGCCGATCGGGCGGTTGGTCTTCTTGTGAAGGAGCATAGCGGCAGTGAGTGATCTGGCGATCCAGCCCGAGAACGCAGACTCCGGGGATGTGGTTGAGGTACCCGGGATCGCCGAACTGGATATCGAGCTATCCACCGAGGTCGCCGATCTGCACACCGATGGCGAGTACGGTGCCGGTCAGATCCAGGTGCTGGAGGGCCTGGATGCGGTGCGCATGCGCCCGGGAATGTACATCGGTTCCACCGGGGAACGCGGGCTGCATCACCTGGTGTACGAGATCGTCGACAATTCGGTCGATGAGGCGCTGGCCGGGCATTGCGATGTCATCAAGGTGGAATTGCTCGACGGCGGAGGCTGCCGGGTCACCGACAATGGCCGGGGTATCCCGGTGGCTGAGCACCCGACCGAGGGTATCTCGACCCTGACGGTGGTGCTCACCGTCCTGCACGCCGGCGGCAAATTCGGCAATGGCGGCTACAAGGTGTCCGGTGGCCTGCATGGCGTCGGCAGTTCGGTGGTCAATGCGTTGAGTTCCCGGCTGATCGCCGATGTACGCCGGGACGGCCGGCATTGGCGGCAGAGTTTCACCCTGGGCACCCCGGATGCGCCGGTGGAGGAACTGGAGGAGACCGAGCTGACCGGGACCACCATCACCTTCTTCCCGAGCGCCGGCATTTTCGAAACCACCAACTTCAACTACGAGACCCTGGCCACCCGGTTCCGGGAGATGGCCTTCTTGAACCGGGGCCTGCGCATCGAGATCGCCGATCTGCGCACCGACCGGGTGGACGATGCCGGCAGCCAGATCGGCAACGCCTTCCACTATGAGGACGGCCTGATCGATTTCGTGCGCTATCTGAACGGCAATCGCGAAACCTTCACCTCCGTCATCGATGTGGAGGCGCATTCTGCCGACCTGGGTATGGGTGTCGAATTGGCCATGCAATGGAATACCTCCTACGGCAGTTCGTTGCACACCTTCGCCAACACCATCAACACCCACGAGGGCGGCACCCATGAGGAGGGTTTCCGCGCCGCCTTAACCACCACGGTCAACAAGTGGGGCGAGGCCTGGGGGCTGATCAGGAAGCGGGAGGACCGGGTCGGCAATGAGGACATCCGGGAGGGCCTGACCGCGATCCTGTCGGTGAAGATCGCCAACCCGCAGTTCGAGGGCCAGACCAAGACCAAACTCGGCAACACCGAGGCCCGCAGCTTCGTTCAGAAGGTGGTCAACGACCGGCTGGGCGACTGGATGGAACGCAACCCGGCCGAGGGCAAGGAGATCGTCCGCAAGGCGATCTCGGCGGCGTCCGCCCGGTTGGCGGCCCGTAAGGCCCGGGAGGCAGCCCGGAACCGCAAGGGACTGCTCGGCGGGGGTGGGCTGCCGGGTAAATTGGCCGACTGCTCCTCGACCATTCCCGAGGAATGCGAGGTTTTCATCGTCGAGGGGGATTCGGCCGGTGGCTCGGCCAAGGGCGGCCGCGATCCACGCAACCAGGCGATCCTGCCGTTGCGTGGCAAGATCTTGAACGTCGAGAAGGCCCGCATCGACCGTATCTGGGCTAACAAGGAGGTCGAGGCGATAATCAATGCCCTCGGTACCGGCGTCCACGATGACTTCGACATCAACAAGCTGCGATATCATAAGATCATCCTGATGGCCGACGCGGATGTGGACGGTTCTCATATCCGGACCCTGCTGTTGACCTTGCTGTTCCGGTTCATGAAGCAACTGATCGATCAGGGGCATGTTTACCTGGCCCAGCCGCCGCTGTTCCGCATCCGCTGGACGAATGCCCCACACGAACTCGCCTATACCGATGCCGAACGCGATGCGCTGCGCGATGCCGGCATCGCGGCCGGCAAGAAACTGCCCCAGGTCAACCCGATCCAGCGCTACAAGGGCCTTGGTGAGATGGACGCCCAGGATCTGTGGGAGACCACGATGGATCCCACCGGTCGGATCCTGCTCCAGGTGACCCTGGACGATGCCGCCCGCGCCGACCAGATGTTCTCGATCCTGATGGGTGAGGACGTCGAGGAGCGGCGGCTGTTCATCCAGCGCAATGCCAAGGATGTGCGCTTCCTCGACATCTGACCGGCACCGCGTCCGATAGGCGAACGGTGCGGAGAAGGAAAGAAGTAGATGACCGAAACTCCGCAGGGCCCGGGTGGGCCCGGAAACCCGATAGATGACATTCTCGGGGACGGCACCGGTACCCGCGCCGGTGGCAATCCGGTGCAGGCGGGCGACGATGGCGCCGAGGCGGGCATAGCCGAGCCCCGCAAGGGCATCGTCGAGCAGGTTGATCTGCAATCCGAGGTGCAGAACTCCTACCTCGAATATGCGATGAGTGTGATCGTCGGGCGGGCGCTGCCGGACGTCCGCGACGGCCTGAAGCCGGTGCATCGCCGGGTCATCTACGCGATGTACGACGGTGGTTATCGTCCCGATCGCGGTTGGAACAAATGCTCGCGCGTGGTCGGCGAGGTGATGGGTCTCTATCATCCCCACGGCGATTCGGCGATCTATGACACCCTGGTGCGTCTGGCGCAGCCGTGGGTGATGCGTGCGCCGCTGATCAGCGGGCAGGGCAATTTCGGTTCTCCCGGCAACGATCCGGCTGCCGCGATGCGTTACACCGAATGCCGGATGGCGCCGCTCGCGATGGAAATGGTGCGGGATATCAACGAGAACACCGTTGATTTCCAACCCAACTACGACAATCGCGAGACCGAGCCGACCGTGCTGCCGGCTCGCTACCCCAACCTGCTGGTCAACGGGTCGTCCGGGATCGCGGTCGGCATGGCCACCAATATCCCGACCCACAATCTGCGCGAGGTGAGCCAGGCCGTCCAGTGGTATCTGGAGCATCCGCAGGCGACCGGTGAGGAACTGCTTGAGGCGGCCTTGGCCAGGGTGAAGGGGCCGGACTTCCCCACCGGGGCCCTGATCGTCGGCCGGCAGGGCATCGAGGACGCCTATCGCCGCGGCCGGGGTTCGGTCACCATGCGGGCGGTGATCAACATCGAGGAGGAACCCAATGGGCGCACCTCGCTGGTGGTCACGGAGCTGCCCTATATGTGCAATCCGGACAATCTGGCCCAAAAGATCGCCGACCTGGTCAACTCGGGCAGGCTGACCGGGATCGCCGATATCCGCGACGACACCTCGGCGCGTACCGGCCAGCGGCTGGTCATCGTCTTGAAGCGGGACGCTCAGCCGCGGGTGGTGATGAACAACCTCTACAAGCACACCCAGCTGCAAGACACCTTCGGCTGCAACATGCTGGCCCTGGTCGACGACGTGCCCCGTACGCTCCGGCTCGACCAGTTCATCAGGTACTGGGTGGATCATCAGTTGGCGGTGATCCGGCGCCGTACCCAGTATCGGCTCGATCAGGCGGAGAAGGATGCCCATATCTACCGGGGCCTGGTCAAGGCCCTGGATATGCTGGATGAGGTCATCGCGTTGATCCGCCGCTCCCCCAACGCCGAGGTCGCCAATCATGGCCTGCGGGAGTTGCTGGGCATCGACGAGGTGCAGGCGCAGGCGATTCTGGACATGCAGCTGCGCCGGCTGGCGGCACTGGAGCGGCAGAAGATCATCGACCGGTTGACCGCCCTGGAAGCCCTGATCGCCGATCTGATCGACATCCTCAACACCGAGTCACGCCAGCGGAGGATCGTCGCATCCGAGTTGACCGAGATCGTTGAGAAGTACGGTGACCAGCGGCGAACCCAGATCGTCGCGGCCGACGGCGACATGAGCGATGAGGATCTGATCCCCGAGGAGGATGTCGTGGTCACCTTGACCCGGGGCGGATACATCAAACGCACCCGGATCGACCAGTATCGCGTCCAGAAGCGTGGCGGCAGGGGGGTACGTGGCGCCCAATTGCGTGCCGAAGACCAGGTGGAGGCGGTGTTCACGGCGAAAAGCCACGATTGGATCGTGTTCTTCACCAACATGGGCCGTGCCTACCGGATCAAGGCTTGGCAGCTGCCGGAGGGCGGCCGGGATGCCAGGGGCGGGCATGTTGCCGGGCTGCTGAGTTTCCTGCCGGACGAACGGATCGCCCAGGCCATCGTGCTGCGTAGCTATGCCGATGCGGAATACCTGCTGCTGGCCACCCGCAAGGGGCTGATCAAGAAGACCGCCCTGGCGGCCTACGATTCACCTCGCCAGGCCGGTCTGATCGCGGTCAGTTTCCGCGATTCCGACGATGAGCTGATCGGGGCCGAGTTGGTCAACGCGGCCGATGAGGTGTTGCTGATCAGCCGTCGGGGGCAGGGGATCCGGTTCCCGGCTGCCGACGATCAGGTGCGTCCGATGGGGCGGACGACTTCGGGGGTCACGGGCATGCGGTTCCGCGGTGACGACGAGTTGCTTTCCATGGCGGTGATTCGCGCCGGGGCTGACGCCAACCAGTTCGCGTTCATGGTCACCGCCGAGGGGTACGCCAAGCGCACCCCGATAGCCGATTTCCGGGCCCAGAACCGCGGTGGCCTGGGGGTGCGGGCGATGCGGCTGCGCGATGGCCGTGGGAGTCTGGTGTCCGCGCTGGTGGTCACCGAAACCGATGAGGTGATCTCCTTCAAGGGTTCTGGGCAGGTGATCCGCAGCGCGGTGTCCGATGTGTCCCCGACCGGCCGCGACACCATGGGGGTCAGGTTCGTCGGTATCCGCGGTGAGGATCAGGTGGTGGCGGTCACCGTCAACCCCGAACCGGCCAACGATGCCGACATCTCCTCGGCCGGACAGCTGGCTGGGGGCGCGGCCGGTGTGGTGGCAGATGGCCCGGTGACCGATCAGGGTGTTGGCTTGATGATGGTAGATGGCGCCCAACAGACTACTGTTGTGCAAGACGCTGCAGGCCGATTGGAGGCAACCGATGAGTGATCATTCGTCCCGGACGATCAGCCTTCGACAGCGCAGGCCGACAACGACTGGAGGCAACCAATGAGCGATCAGCCGACCCAGGTGCGCGTGCCCGATCAGCCGACCCAGGTGCGCGTGCCCGATCAGCCGACCCAGGTGCGGATCGATGACCAGCAGGCCACGCAGGTGCGCAAGAGGCCGCGGCCGACCGCCGCGGCTAAGGGCTCGACGCGGGCCGGCAGCGACAGCCGGGCACGTACCGGGCGGGTGCGCGATTCCCGCGCCGATATCCGCCCGGCGCGTAAGGCGCGGCTGCGCATCGCGAAGCTGGATCCCTGGTCGGTGATGAAGACCTCGCTGATGTTCGCGATCGCCGCCGGGATCATCCTGTTCGTGGCGGTGATCCTGCTGTGGTCGGTGATCGAGGCGTCCGGGGCTTTGCAGGCCTTGCAGGAGACCTTGAATGCGTTGCTCGGTAACCCGGATGGTTCCGGGCAGGTGCAGGTCAGCCAGTTCATCAGCCGCGGGCGGGTGCTCGGGTTCACCGCCATCGTGTGCGGTGTCAACGTCATCTTGCTGACCGCGCTGGCTACCCTGGGCGCCTTCCTGTACAACCTTTCCGGTTCGGTGCTGGGTGGTCTGGAGGTGACTCTCGCCGAGGACTGATCGGCTCGCCCGCCCGGCTCGGCGCCGGCGTATATGGTTGTGGCCGGCCCCTAGGGGCCGGCCACAACCATATACGCACGGGCTTCAGTGCAGGAGTTCGATGCGCCAGGGGTAGCGGTAGAGGTCGCCGTTTGCGGTGCGGACGGCCCCGACGATGCCCAGGACGATCGAGCACAACGCGGCCGCCAGCATCAACGCCACCCCGACCGGTGCCAGCAGCGCCGTGGCGCATAGCAGGCCGCCGGCGAGTACCGCTAGCCACATGGTGACCTGGAAGTTGAAGGCTTCGGCTGCCTGGGAGCGCACGAAGCTGGATCGGTCCCGGTAGATGAACCAGGCGATCAGGGGGCCGGCGAAGGCCAGCCAACCGACGGATACGAAGGAGGAGATGGGACCCGCCAGATGTGCCAGGGTTGCCGCGGTGCGTTCTTCGCTGCCAGTCAGTGGACTGGGAGTGGTGGTGTTCATGACATCAATCCTCGCCCTGGCCGGTGGCCGGCAGAAGGTCGCTGGGGGAAACACCGGGGAGGGATCCGGGCGCGTGGGTGGGGATCGGGCTGGCCCTGGCCGGGGCCGCGGGGCCGGTCGCGGGTGTCTCCCCGCCGACGGGATTCCTTGCGGTATCCGGGTGGGCGGAACGCGCATCGGCGTCCCGGCCCGGAACCGGGTGGGCCGCCCTGGGGCGAATCGGCGGACCCGGCCGTGCCGGCCGGCGGATGAGGCATTCCGGCGATTTGGGGGCATGCGGCAGGCTGCGCTAGTGTGTCAGTCCGGTGCTGGTGGCAGCGCCGGTGCGGGCCTATAGCTCAGTCGGTTAGAGCGCTTCCCTGATAAGGAAGAGGTCACTGGTTCAAGTCCAGTTAGGCCCACAGGTTGTTCGTAGGCATCCCCGGATGTCGGTATCCGAGTGCACAACGGTAACGCCTTCGCTCGCAGGGCTCGGGGTTTCAGGACGACAGGGTTCCCGATGCGCTCAGCCGCCTCCAGCGCTGCGGCGAGGTCTGTTGCGAGGGCGGATGACAAGTGGGTAGTGGGTGCTGCCCGGTCATGAAGCGTCCTTCGCGGTCGCCGGCGGTTGCGCCGGGCTTCTGATTAGTGCCGATGCTATCGCGCCGGCGATGGCGACGGCTACGATAACGGCGTAGCACCACGTCACATCGGTCAGGTATCCCGTGATTCCTAGGACGACGGCTCCGGTTGTGCAGCACGCGAGCGTGGTGTTCGTAATCCGTGAGTACCACGGCCCCGAGCCGGCCCCTTTGAGTCGCGAGAACGTCTCGGCGCGTATGCGCACTCGGCACAGTGTCGTCACGAATCCGAGGCAGAGGTAGGCGCCGGCGAGCACCAGCGGAGACGAAGACACCGCGAAAACCGTGAGCGCACCTGATGCGGTCAGCATCGTGAACACACCTGCGGTGCGCGGCGTCCCGAGGCGGTGCACCACCGTACTCAGGCCGATCAGGGCGATGGCGAGAGCTCCGATGCTATAGGCGGCGTCGATGCCGCCTGCAACGGTGGAGAGCTCAGTCAAGGTAAACGTCTTGACTGGGAAGAGAATGTTCGCGAGTTGTGGAATCGCCGATGCAACCCCCAGAACGACGAGTAGCGGAACCAGCGAAGGTGCTGTTGCCGGCGGCGCCGGTTCCGAGGTGGGCGCAGCGTCTTTCTGAGGTGCGGTGGCCGGCGGTTCGCTCGGGCATGCGATGACCGGGACGAACTGGAGCGCCGCGAGGCTCGCGAGGACGACCGGCGCCCCAAAGAGATCGAACAACAGGCCGCCAGTTAGGAGGGCAGCGCTCATGGCGGCCTGAAGCGTGATCGTCAGGATCGCCTCGCCTCGTCCCGTACCGATTCCGTGGATCGTCGCGTTCTCTAGTTCGTCGAAGCAGGGCATGAGTGCGTACCAGAGCATCTCCATGACCAGGATGAAGAGCACCGCGACCCAGATGCTCATGTAGGCGCCGGACACAACGAGCGCCACACAGGCCATCGCTCTCGCGATCGCAATCACCCGCAGCCGTGCCCGTACCGGAAAACGCGAGTGCGTGGTGGTGGCGACGCCTATGAGGAATAGGCTCGGCACGTAGGACACGAGTGAGAACATCGCGGAAACCCCGATATCGAGGCCGTTCACCCGGACGTTGTTGAATAGGTACATCACCAGCAGGCCTTCGCCTGCGAAGGTCGTGAAGTACATCAGGACAAGAGCCGCGAACCCTGAATGTTGCTGGGGCGCGGTTTTGCGCATCATGCAATCCTCCCTGCGGCGGCGGAGTGCAGCAATCTGCTCAGCACGTACGGCGGTTTGCCCCGGCGCGAATCTGCTCTCCTCCCGGAAACGGGCTAGCGTGGAGCCGGCATCGAATTGGTCTCGAACCGCATCCCCCAGGATATTCCCTAGTGCGCGTTCCATGAGACGCGTCCGACGAGACTGACTCGATGGTGTGCCGGGCACTGTCGTTACGTCGTCCAGGCCACGCTGCGTCGTCTGGCGCTCGGCACGCCCGATAGGACCAGCGAGACCGAGGCCGTTCGCCGCTGCTCGGAGATGACCGGGGTATCCCACACATTAGTGCCCCCCACGCGATGACGAAGCGAGCCAAGTAAGGCAATCGTCGGTGTGTGCGCTCATTGCGAGGTCTGCCTCGCGCTCCAGGGCCGGCCACGCAATGGGGTCTGCGAGTCGTGCTAGTCCCGCCCGCGTCGCGGGGCGGCTCTCGAAGTTAACGTAGAAGCTGTCGGGAACCATGGAGAGCCGAGCGCGTTCCTCGGGCGAAAGCCCGGCCGCCGGTTCCAGCAGGCGACGCCGCGCCGTGGCTAGGTAGTCGAACTGCAAGAGGCCGCCGAAGTTCGGGACTCCGAGGGCAAACGCGATGATGAGCATCGCGAGCGTCGCGGAAGGAACGATCGAGCCATAGGAAAGCGCCTCGACCCACGCAGGTGCGGTACGGAGGATTTCGCCGGGCGACGATAGGCCGAGGGGGCGGAGGTGCCCGGACCCTCGCTGCCAGATGAAGACCGTTCCGCGGCCCCGTTTCAGGCTAAAGAACCCAGTTGTACCGTCGAGTGCCCGGACGACCGTGGCTAGCCGACCTGTATCGGTGAGCATCTCCGTGATCCAGTTCTGCGTTCCCGTTACGAACCACTCGATAAGTATCTGTGCGGCTACGAGCTCCATCGGCACCGACGTGTACCTGAATCCCTGGTCAGCGAACATCCGCCGGCCCAGATCCTGGTTCAGCACTGTGATCTGCTGCCACAGGCTGGGGAGCCCGTCGATCTGCGGTGCGAGCTCGTCGAACCAGTCCATGATCGTTGTCAGTACCGCCGGCTCGACCCGATCCGAAGCCATCCGAGAATGAAGACGCTTACGGGAGTCGTGGATGTCCCACGGGTCCGCGTCGATCACGGCTCGGCGGCGTTGTCGGTTCGACGCCAGTGGGACAAGTTTCTCGGCGACAACGACCCCTCGGGGGAAAAGCTCGTTGTCGAGCGGTATCGTCCCGCATGACAGGGTGCGGACATGCGCCGCGGAGCCGCCAGCGATCATCGCGAGGTTCGACACTGCGTTCGTCGTCTCCGGATGGGACACGGAGGCATGGTGCTCGGCAAACGACACCCACAGTGGCTCCCCGTTTGACGGGAGCCACCGGCTTGTTATCTGCGGGGCAAGCTCACCGGAGACTTTCGCTACCGCCCGCTCAAGCGTCTGCTCCGATAACTGTGCTGGCCGGCTGCCTGCGATCGCGGCACGCACCTCGTCTTGGTACTCCCGAAGTGTCAGACCCGAACAGTTAAGGGCCACAAGTCGGGGGTGCGCGGCCCTCAGCATGTCTTCCACGCTCACCGGATGCGCCTGGCTACGCAGTGTTGGAGGTTTGAGAAACCGACAGAACACAGCGGATGCCGAACCGTCCGGGATCGCTGGGCGCGCGGCATCGCCGTGGTGCACTTGGTCGACAAATGCTCGCGCGTAGGCGACCATCTCGCTACTGAGATACTGCCCGATGATGGTAGAGGCTGGCGGGGCGGCTTTGAGTTCGCCCAGGAACTGTCCAGTGGAGCAAGCGGGATCGAACAACGTGTGGGGGCCATCGCCAAAGCTCTTACTGCGGGGGGTACCGCTACGCGTGCGCCACCATAGGCGATGCCCGCGACGGTCACTGCGTATCCGCCGAGGTCGATAGCGGCAGAGCCTGGGAAATGTTGTTCACGGCTGTCCTCCGTGGAGCGCTCCTGCATCGCCCAGCGGTGCGAGTCTGATATGGCTAGCAATCTTAGCTTATGCAGAGCGCCGCTTGGCAAAGGAGGTTTCCAGGCAACTCGGCATCGGCCACGAATGACTCTCCCGACTACTACGTGAACGCGGGGGCATGCTGCGCAACCATCCGCCGATGCCCACCGAAGTGCGAGAGATGCGCATCCAGTACGAGGCCGGACAATCTCTTGATCGGGTCGGGGAACAGTTCGACTACTTTGCCAAAACTGTGCGTCGAGTGCGCCACGGCACACGATCTGCGGTGTCAGTGGCAGAGGATGCTTTGATCCGGCGGGTGTGGGGCGCTCATTGCATGCCCGGAGCGGAAGATGGCAGCGATCGGGTGGCGAGCGCTCGCTGCCAGAGCGCGCAGTGGCTGTCGACGAACCGGGCCGCTTCGGTCTGCCAGCGGGGGGATGCGTGGTGGACCAGGAAGAACATGATGACGGGGGTGAGGATGTCGTGCGCGGCGGCCTGGAGGTCTGCGGCTTCGTCGACTTCTCCGGCTTCGCGGCGTTGCCGGAGGACGGTTTCGAGCATCTGCTGGGTGGTGGCGATCGTTTCGGTGAGTTGGGTGCCGAAGCTCGGGTTGGTGAGGGCTAGGCCGGCGAGGAGCAAGGTGGCGCTGGTCTCTCGATAGAGGGTGTGGAGCCAGCCTGTGCACAAATTGTGCAAGACGTCTCCGAGCGGCCTGGGCGAGGTCTCGGCCTCGGTGAGCAGCTCAGCCATCTGGGAGGTAAAGGAGTGCCGCGTGGAGAGCACTGCGCTCAGCAGGCCCTCTTTCGAACCGAAGTAGTGGAACACGAGGCCTTGGGTGACGCCGGCTGCTTTGGCGATCTGCTGCGTGGAGGTGGCTTCGAAGCCCTGCTTGGCAAACAGGTCCAAGGCCAGGTCGAGCAGCTGTTCGCGGCGGGCGTCCGCCTGCCGCTGTCGCCTTGATTGGGCCATGCCCCTCCTTCATCCATCAGCAAGGTTACCGGAGCGCATGCGTTGACAGGAGCGTGGCAGAGGCGCAGCATTGACTATGCGATCAATCAATGAAAGAGAGGCGTGATGACTGACCCCGCCGTACATCTGGACCATCTGACCTGCCGCTTCCGCCGCAAGGACAACGATGACCTGGTGGCCGTCGATGATTTCGATCTGACAATCCCGATGGGGCAGGTCTATGGCCTACTGGGGCCGAACGGGTCGGGCAAAACCACGACGGTCAACGTGATCTGCGCGCTGCTGCCACCGAGCGAGGGCACTTGCCGGGTGATGGGCATCGATGTACGCAAAGCCCCATCGGTAGTACGCTCGAAGATCGGTGTAGTCCCGCAGGAGACGGCGCTGTACGACGACTTGTCGGCGTTGGAGAATCTCCAGTTCCATGCCCGGCTGTACCGGGTGCCCCGGGGCGAGCGGCAGCGTCGCATCGACGAGGTGCTTGAGCTGGTGGGTCTGTCCGGGCGCCGCAAGGACCGCGTGGGCACCTTCTCTGGTGGTATGCAGCGACGACTCGCGCTGGCCCGGGCGCTGCTGACCCGCCCGGACATCATCATCTTGGACGAGCCCACCCTCGGCGTGGACGTTCAGTCCCGCAACGCGCTGTGGGAACGTATTCGCGCCCAGGCCGATGACGGCGGGACGGTGCTGCTGACCACCAACTACATGGAGGAAGCCCAAGCGCTGGCCGACGACCTGACGATCATCGACCACGGCAAGCTGGTCGCCACCGGTACCCCAGACGAACTGCGAGCCACGCTCGGGCGCCACTATATAGAACTCCGCTCAGACACACCGGCGTGCTGGGCACGGCTGGGGCAAGCCGACGGGATCGCGGGAATCCGGACCGCCGGCGACCAGATCAGCATTGAGGCGACCGGTTCTCGTGACCCGGTGCGGACCGTGCTGGACTTCGCTACGGCTCAGGGGATCTCAGCGGAGATCTCCTCGGTGCGCCAGCCTGACCTCAACGATGTCTTCTTGGCGCTGACCGGCACGACGCTGCGCGACCAGGCGGCCTGAGATGCGAGAGACCTGGGCCGCCATCGGAGCGATCGTCGTCAAGGACTGGACGCGGTTCTTCCGCCAGCCCTTCTTCATGGTGATCAGCGTGATCATCCCGCTGGTGTTCATCTTCTTCTACTCATTGGTCGTCCCGGTCAGCGCGACCAACCCGATAATGATCGCCGACGAGGACCGCACCGCAGCCTCCGCGCAGTTCATCGATGCGATGCGCGACATCCGCAGCGTGGAGGCTCCCTACTACGAGATCATCACCACCGATGCCCTCACCACCCGTCAGGCGTTCGACGACCAGGCCGCACTCGCCATGGTCGTCATCCCCGAAGGCTTCGCGAACGACGTCACCGCAGGCGACGCGCGGGTGGAACTGCACCTGAACAACATCAACTCCGACTACTCCAAGAACCTGCGGCTCAGACTCGACTACGCCACCCGTCTGGTCAACGACCAGCTCGCCGGGCCGGTCGTTCAGGTGCGGGAGACCTCCTGGCTACCGACAGACCCGACCATGCTGGGCTATATCTCCACCAGCCTGCTGCTGTTCGGCGTCCTGTACGCCTCGATGGTCAACACCGGATTGAACGTGGCCAGCGAATGGAACGACCGGACCGTGAAGAACCTCCTGCTCGCGCCGGTCGGACGCGGCGCCCTGGTCACCGGAAAGGTCCTGTCCGGGCTGGGGCAAAGCGTGCCCAGCATCCTGCTGGTACTCCTCGTGCTGATCTTCGGGTTCGGCTTCCAACCGCGCGGCAACCCCTTCTTGATGGCGGGCATCGTGATCCTGACGATGCTGCTCGGCGCGGGCATCGGAGTCCTCGTCGGTGTGCTTTCGAAGAAGACCCTCGCGGTCACCTCCGGGCTCATCACCGTGGCGATCCTGCTCTTCCTGGTCTCCGGCAACGAGGACTCGATGCGCGGCCTCGCCTGGGGCCAACCCATCACCGCACTGTGGCAGTTCTCCCTCGTGTTGCCGCCGACATATGCCTTTGGCGCTACGCGGAGCCTGTTCCTTACCGGCGAGACCAGCACCCTGGCCCGCGACCTCACCATCGTCGCAGCCGCCGCCATCGCGCTTCTCTCCCTCGCAGTCTTCGCCCTACGCCGCGCTTACAGCAATCTTTCCGGAGGCCAGTGATGAACCCCGCCATTCCAACCAGTACCCCGGCACAGCGCACGCGACCCGCCGGTCTGGACCAGTTCGCTGGAACCATCGCCAAAGACCTGAAGCAATGGGCGCGGGATCACCAGGCTCTCTTCGCGCCGCTGTTGCTGCCCATCGTGCTGATGTTCATCGCCACCGTGCTCTTCGGCTTCGGCGGCGATCAGTGGAACATCGGTCTGATCGACAAGTCCGGCGGCAACTACGCCGTATCCCTCACCCGCGCGGTCGAGAACTCGGAAAGCAACATCACCCCGTACTTCACCATCGTCACCCGCGACGAGGCCGAGGCCCAGCGCCTCGTCGAAGAGGGACGTATCCATCTGGTCGTCACCATTCCCGAGGACTTCGACCGCGCCATTGAAAGCGGGCAAACCCCAATCCTGGAGACTGCGGTCTACAACATCAACACAGACATGATGAAGAACGCCCGTCTGCGCCTCGACCGCGTTCTCCAAGACTGGGGTACCGAGCTCGGGCAGTCGCCGATCACCATCGACCAGGTCACCACCCGAGCAGACGACATCTGGCGGCGGACCTTCATCGGCGGTTCCGCAGTCGTGCTGGCCGTCATGGTCGGTGCCGCCCTCAGCACCGCCCTCATCATGGCCCGGGAATGGGAACACCGCACCGTCAAGGAACTCCAACTCGCACCCCACGCCCGCACCGGTATCATCGCCGGCAAGATCGTAGCCGGGCTCCTCGCCGGCATGGCCTCCACCGCCGTCGCCCTGCTCCTCGCCACCACCATCTTCGGGCTGCGCATCCCACCCGAACGCATCCCGATGCTGCTGCTCTATGCCGGCCTCGCCGCCATCGGCTTCGCCGGCCTCGGCCTCGCCGCCGGCGCCTGGCTCAAGGACTACCGCGCCGTCCAACCCCTGATCCTGGTCACCCTCGCCGGCAGCTTCTTCGCCGCCGGCGGCTTCTCCAGCGTCCCCACCCTGCCGGCCGGCGTCCGGGCCTTCGACCAGTACTGGCCACCCTCCTGGGTCTTCGAGATCATCAACGACCACATCTTCATGGCTACCCCACCCGACCCCAGCCGACCGCTCATCCTCCTCAGCCTGCTTGCGCTTTCGGGAATCGCTATCGGATCGCTCACGGCCTACCGGCGGCTATGAGCGAGTGCGGGCCGAGATTGCGCGCACCGATTGTGGAGGAATGCCGCACGACCGCGGCCGGCAACGGGCGGGGTGCCAACGGTTGCGCGTTGTGCTAGCCGATCGATTGCATAGCTGGTGCGGGACTGCCGGGCTCGGAGTTGAATTGGACTCACCGGCCGGGCCGAGTTGAGCCATTCCTGAAGATGCCCTATGGTTTTCTCAGGTTGACGGCGGTATGACCGCCTGGCCGAAGGTGAAGTGAGGTACTTGGATTGATTGCGCGCAGGGCGCTGCCCGAAGATATCGGGCTGGCAGAGGAACCAAGCATTCTGCTCGCCGACACCAGCGGCGCTCGCCGGGCCCTGGTGGTCGAGACCGGACGGCGCGGGTTGCCGGCGGCCGAGCCGCTGGTTACCCCGAATGCCCGGCGCGCCCTGATCGAACTCGACCTCGGTTTCGATCCGCAGGACGATCCGTATGCCGTCGGCAACCGGGCGTTCACCCGGCCGGCCCGGCCAAAGCGGCTGCGGTTACGGCTGCTGGCCGCCGGGCTGGTGGCCTGCTGCGCATCGGTCACGAGCTGGGCGATCGCGAATCGCCTATCCACCGCGGCGAATCACAACACCACCCCGGCCCCCACCCAGCATTTCGGCGACCTGCCGCTTGAGGTCCGCAACGAGTCGATCAGCCGCGATGAGCAGCGTCCCGAGACGATGTCCGGGCAGCAGCTGCCCAGCATCCACGAACTGGGCATGAACGAGGTCATCGCGCCCGGCCAGCGAACCCCCGATACGGTCGAACAGGCGATGGCGAAGGCGGCCTCGATGACCGGCCACCGGGGCTATTCGAACATGTGCCTATCCCTGGTGGCCACCTTCTACGGCTACACGACCGCCGGCGAGGAGGGCGCCCAGCAGGCCGCCCAGACCATCATCGCGGCGGGTCAGATGCACTATGACCTGGAGAACATCCCGGTGGGCGCGCTCGTGTGGTACGACGGCACACCGAAGGGCAACCCGTTCGGGCATGTGGCCATGTATGCCGGCAATGGCATGGTGTACAGCAACGGCGCCCCGACCGGGGTGGGGTTGATTCCGTTGCGGGAGCCCGCCGATGGCTGGGGTGAGCCGCTCATCGGTTGGTCTACCGTGTGGCTGCCGAAGGCCACCCGCTGATCGCGTCCCTGGGTATCGAAGACACCGCCGCCCGGCCGGGGCCTGGCGGGGTTTCCGGTTGAGTATCGGCGGCCGGGCCGTCGCATACGCCGGGCGATGGGTGGCTGGTGGGTTGCCGGCCATGGCCGCGGGGTGGTTTGCGCGAGACTGTCGGTGCCGGGGCCTAGGCTGGCCGTGAGCCAGTTAGGGGGCCAATATGACGGCGCGGTCGATCCCCAGCAAACCGAGTTTCGTGACCACCACCGAGCAGGAGGTCTGGGCATATGCCCAGCGTCAGCTCGACGGATGCTTGCTGCTGCCCAATTTCCGGATCTCGGACGACCACAAGGATCACGAGATCGATCTGGTGGCCGCGATGCCCGGCTCAGGCATCGTGACCGTCGAGGTCAAGGGTTCGCACGTCTGGTACGACAATGGCTGGTGGATTATGCGGGGCGACGGGCCGGCTCCGATCCATCCGGTCGATCAGGCGCGGGATGCCTGCTATGCGCTTCGGCATTATGTGGAGCGGGATCCCCGCTGGGGTAGCCGCAGCCGGGTTCGTTGGGGCCACCACGTGGTGCTGGCCCGCACCGAGCTGCCGGCCGGGTTCGCGCTGCCCGACTGCCCCAGATGGCAGATCAGCGGTAGCGCGGATCTGCCGGGGCTCGGCGCCCGGCTCCGGGACACCACCCGGCGTCATCGCACCGATGCCCGGCCACCGGATACCGATGACATCGAGCTGATCTGTGAGATTCTCACGGGACGCCAGCCCCCGGCACTCGACCGGGTGGCGCTTGCCCTGGATCGCGGCCGGGTCGCCGACCGGCTCACCATGGAACAGACCACGCTGTTGAATGTCACCCGGCTGCTGCATCGGGTGGAGATCCGCGGTGGCGCCGGCAGCGGCAAGACGGTGCTGGCCGTCCGGCAGGCGGCCGACCTGGCGGCTGGCCGCCGCGACGGGGTGCGTAAACGGGTTGCCATGGTGTGCTACAGCTATGGGCTGGCCCACCATCTGCGCCGCGAATTGCTGGTCGGCTCGCGTAAAAAGCGGCCGGCCTTCGTCGGCACCTTTGAGGATCTGGGCCGCAGCTGGGGGGTGCCCATCTCGGGCGACCGGCAGGATTCCCAGTTCTGGGAGGAACGACTGCCCGAACTGATGACTCGGGCGGCGCAGCAACTGGCACCGGGGCAGCGTTTCGATGCGGTCATCGTCGATGAGGCCCAGGATTTCGCCGAGAGCTGGTGGCTGCCGCTCATGCATGCTCTCAACAATGAGCAGACCGGCGGTCTGTATGCCTATTCCGACGAGCGGCAGCGGGTCTTCGCCCGGTTTGGCCGTCCGCCGGTGGCACTGGTTCCGCTGGTGCTGGACCACAATCTGCGCAACACCCGGCAGATCGCGGCCAGCTTTGTCAGCCTGGCGCCCTGGGCCATGGAACTGCGCGGTGGGGAGGGCCCGGAGGTAGGGTTTTGCCAGGCGACGCCCACCGATGCCTTGGCGGTGGCGGACGAACAGGTGGAACTGCTGCTGGCTGAGGGCTGGCCGGCGTCCGATATCGCGCTGATCACCACGGGCGCCCGGCATCCGGTGCAGGCCGAGCGCCAGCGGACGCTCGGGTTCGATGGCTACTGGGCCGATTTCTGGTCCGGTGAGGATATCTTCTACGGTCACGTGCTGGGCTTCAAGGGTATGGAACGGCGTGCGGTGGTGCTGTGCCTGAACGAGGACGGCACTCGGGACCGCAGCCGGGAACGCCTGTATGTCGGGCTTTCCAGGGCCACCGACCGGCTGGTCGTGGTCGGCGATCCCGCGGCCATCCGGCGGATGGGTGCCCCCGAGGTCGCCGAGCATCTGCTGGGTTTGCCGCGGGTGGGCTGAGGCGTGGGCGTGCCGTGCCCCGGCCGCGACCGGCGATCCCGTAGGGCACGATTCCGGAAGGCAGGCGCGCGGTTCGGACGGTGCCGGCCGAGGTTTGGTGGGGCGGCCGGGTGAACCCACCGGCCGGTCCGATGCGGCGGGCCGGGCGACTATCCTGATGGTGTGTGGTGATCGAGTTGGAAGGTGGCCATGACGAGAACGCTGGTGATCATGCCCGCGTGGAATGAGGAAGCGGCCATCGGGGCCACCATCGCCGAGGTGCGTGCGGTATTGCCCGAAATTGACCTGCTGGTGGTCAATGACGGCTCGACCGATGGCACCGTGCGGGTGGCCGAACGGGCCGGCGCGACCGTGCTCAGCCTGCCCTACAATCTCGGGGTTGGTGGTGCGATGCGGGCGGGTTACACCTACGCCCAGAGGTTCGGCTACGATCAGGCGATCCAACTGGATGCCGACGGCCAGCACGATCCGCGTAATGTGCCCAAGGTGCTGGCGGGGCTTGCCACGGCGAACATCTCGATCGGTTCCAGGTTTGCCGGCAGCGGCGACTACGAGGTGTCGGGTCCCCGTAAGTGGGCGATGGTGATGCTATCGGGCATCCTGACCAGGCTGGCGGGTACCCGCTTGACCGATATCACCAGTGGCTTCCGGGCCGCCGATCGGGAGGCGATCGCCCAGTACGTGAAGCATTACCCGGTGGAGTATCTGGGCGATACCGTCGATTCGCTGGTGATGGCGCTGCGTTCCGGATTGAGCGCCACCCAGGTGCCGGTGGAGATGCGTCCCCGGCGGGCCGGTACCCCGTCCAATAACCCCTACAAGGCGGCCGTCTACCTGGTCAGGTCGATGTTTTCCCTGCTGGTGGCGCTGACCCGGCGGCCGGTCAGGCGGCACCCCGTAAAGGACGAGAAATGAGCCGGACCACCGTTTTCTTCCTGGTGATGGCCATCGTGGTCATCGTCTTCCTGTTCAATCTGGTGCGTTCGCGCCGCCTGCGGGAAAAGTATGTGGCGTTGTGGATGCTGGTCGGCCTGGTCATCATAGTGTTGGCGGTCTTCCCGGGCCTGCTGTCGGCGCTGGCGGCGCTGGTGGGCGTCCAGGTGCCGGCGAACCTGCTGTTTGCGTTGTCGCTGATCATGCTGCTGGGGGTGAGCATTCAGCTTTCGCTGGAGATCTCCCGGGCCGAGGATAAAACCCGGGTGCTGGCCGAGAACGTCGCGATCTTGAACTTGCAGATGCGTCAGTTGCGTGGCGAGGTTCGCCAGGACGCCGTGCCGGCCACGGCCGATCCGGCGCCGTCGGGGCCGGTTTCGGATGAGCCGGCCGATCTGGTGGATACCCGGCCCGGCGCCCAGCCCGATGCCGAGCCGCGCTGAACCGTGGGCGGGCAGTCCACGGCCGCCCGTACCCGTCGGTTCCGCCGGCCAGTCAGTCCGTGGCCGCCCGGATCCGGTTGCGGTGCCGGACCAGTCTCGTCAGGTGCACCGTGAGCCCCACCGCCGGGCCGGTGAAGAGTGCCACGATGGCCCGGACCGGCAGCCCGAGGGGCAATAGCGAAACTGCGAAGGCGCTGACCGCGGCCAGGAACCAGCCGGCGGTGTAGGCGCCGTGGGCGCTGATGCCGAGGGTTGCGGCGCCGGTCAGTACCAGGCTGGCCATGCCGACAGCGGCCAGGGTGAGCAGGCCGAGGGTCCACCCGGAGACGGCGTATTGGGCGCCGTAGAAGACCTCGACCAGCCAGGGTCCGATGAGTGTGGCCAGTCCGGCGCCCACCAGCCCGATGATCGCCACCGCCGCCATCGGTTTGAACAAGATCGCCAGGTTGCGGCCGCGGCTGCGGGTGAACTGGTTGATGGCCACGCCTTGCAGGGCTTGCAGGGGGATCATGATCGGTGCGCGGGTCAGCGTGATGCCCAGAATGGTGCCGGCCAGCAGCGCCGGATCCTCACCGGCCCCGGTGACGCGCAGCAGGGCGGGGTATCCGGTGACCAGGGCCGCCCATGAGGCCGAGGATGCCATCGCCAGCAGGCTGTTGCGCAGCAGCCGGCGAATGCCCACATCGGCGCGGGCCGCGTGGGCTGCGCGTCCCGGCCCGGTGCCGAAGGCGAACACCAGCCAGACCAGGGCGGGCAGCGCGGTGGCCGCCTGCATCCCCAGCAGTTGCCCCGCCATGCCCAGGCCGAGCGCGCAGACCAGTATCAGGCGTGCCGCGCCTTCGCCACCGAACAGCCAGGCATAGCTGCCCCAATGCTTCAGTCCTGTCAGGGAGCCCACCATGGTGAAGTGTCCCGCGCTGAACAGCACCCCCAAGCCGACTACCGCCACCACCCACCAGGAACTGTCCGGCAGGAAGGTGGGGCGCCACCACGGTGCGGTGGCCGTCACCGTCGCCGCGGCGAGTGTGCCGAGCAGCCAGGCGGCGTGCATCACCCGGGCCCCGGTTCGTTGCTCGGCGGGCAGCAGGCTGGCGGCGCTCACGGCCCGGGTCGATTCGCTCTGCGTCCCGGCGATAACCCCGATGATGCCGAAGTACATCGCCCAGAAGACCAGGAACTCCGCGTAGCCGGCCGGGTCGGGTAGGGCGCGGGCGGCGATCACGGTGATCAGCAGGCTGGCAACCGCTGATACCGCGGAGGCCACCAGGACGCCGGAGGCCTTGCGTTTCGAGATTGGCGTTTCATCCTCGCCAGGGGTGTCTCTGCTGGTCGGCTCGGAACTCACCAGCGCATTCTACGCATCGCCGGTGGGAAAACGTCGGGCCGCGGCGATCACCGGTTGCCTTGACCGGCGTTCTCGGTTAGGCAGACCCAGCAGCAGGTACCCCCGGTATTCCCTGCTGCTGGGCCCGCTGGGCCGGTTGTGTCGTGATACACGTCACCACCGCGCTCTCCTATGGTAACGCATTATCGCAGTCAGCACCATTCGCAGATTCCGGGGTGGCGAAGTGTGTGCCGGTAGCAGTGCTAGGGCCGGCAGACCCAGCTTGTATCAGTCGCACATCTCTCCCTCGGCATCGGCGTGAAACAGTTTCACCAGGCCGTCGTCGGCCACCCGGAAATACGTGTAATAGCTGAACCGAACGCCTTCGTGCACCACGTTGCCGTTGGCGTCCAGCGTTACAGGCCCGGTAGCGTCCTGGCAGACCGCCATGGTGACCACCTAATCCCCATACCTTTTGACCCACGCCGGTTCGTGGTGTTCACCGCCGGACCACTCGCATGCCAGCCCTCGGCCTTGCCCCTCTCGAACAGGGATTGGGCCAGTTCCAGTTACTGGGACCGGTCCCTAAAATGACGTCCCCTATCGTCACCGGCCGGGCCGGTGACGAGGTGGTGGATGGAACCTTAGACCATGGCTGCTGGCCGGTCCGGTGTTAGCGGGGGACGGTTCCCTCGATGGCGCCGGTGTGGCTTATCGAGTAGAACACATAAGAGACCTCTGTTGCGGAGGTCGTCGCGCCGAAGGCCAGCATTGTGGCGTCCTCTGCGGGGAACGACGCTTTGGCTAGACCCTCGTCCAGTGCCTTCGCATACGACGCGGCCGGGATATCGGCAGGCCTGAAACTATACGGCGGCACCTCAGCCTCACTACCCAGCATGGACATATAGGGACCGGAGTCATC
>ERZ772772.38-NODE-38-length-68778-cov-4.089461_pt1 | contig 68778 bp, 58 predicted proteins | sample MGYA00511484_ERZ772772 | MGnify/ENA primary metagenome ERZ772772 (study PRJEB29015, sample SAMEA2737913) | human oral metagenome | biome: human oral; feature: human-associated habitat; material: dental | place: China | collected 2088 ... | reverse complement strand
AAACATCTATGGGCAAAAATCTCCAGCGCTTCCCTAAAAATTAACATGGGGGCTTCGCCCCCAACAGGCTGTCGAAGAAGTATGTAATTGAGGAGTATCTATATCCATCTTATTCGCCTAAAGAAGTCGGAAAGTAAGATGGACTGTCAATTGTTTGTATTCCTCCGCCCGTTCGAGGAGCATTTCAATCGCTTCCCGAACCGGGCGGGATATCTCATTTTCTCATACCGCCGTGTTCCGGCACGACAGGATAAGCGCCATCTTCTTGATGTTCTGCGCACTCGCCGTCAGAAGAGCCTGTTCCTGGACCTTCTCTCGTCCCCGGTAACGGCAGTAACGATATCCGTGCAGTTCCTTCGCGTCGGCGAAACTTCTCTCCACCGTCTGGCTGCGCGCCTTGTATAACCGCTTGCCCTCTTCGCTCAGACGGTTGTCTCGCACTTCCTCCATACTCTCGCTCCAAACATGGCGCGTCAGCACTTTGCGACAGCTCGACGAACGGGTACACTCTTTGAGAACCTCGCATTTATGACAGACTTCACTTTTAGACGCGTATTCCCGATAGCCCTCCCGTGTCGTCGTCCGATACTGCAATTCCTGACCGCAGGGGCAGATATAGCAATCCCGCTCCTCATCATAGCGGAATTTACGCTTGGGGATCATCCCTTTGGGAGAAGAATAACGCCGATGACCTATCACTCCAAAGATATCCAATTCTTTCAATCTCTGACACACCGATGAGCTCAGGTAAGCCGAATCCAGCGCAACCGCCTCCACATGGAAGCCGAATACTTCCTGCTGACGGTTCAGACGCGATATGTAGGGAATACTGTCATGGACGTTGCCGGGAGTGATATAAACATCCGTGATCAGGTTAAATTTGTAATCCACCGTGCGATGGTCCAGATAAAAGAAACCTTCAGGCTTGCCCTCCCGGTACATGTACCCACTGTCCTTGTCGGTCGTGCTCACCTTGATCTCCCGGCAGGCAACAACCGTGTTCTCCTGGCTCTCCCTTGCCTCGCCCGAAGCCTCCGAGACGGCTTCTCCCTCGAAGGGCAGATTCGCCTCAGCCTCCTCGGGAGACTCCGCCCGAACCGTTCCCGAACGCTTACGGGGCTTCAAGGGCTTTTTGCCATGCTCCAAGCGGTCCTTTTCCACTGCTGCATCCAGTTCCTGAAGGTACTCTTTCGCTGTCTCGGGGACCTGTTGAAGCTCGAACTTCTTTTTGTTGGCGTTCGCCTTCAGGTGGGTGGAGTCCGTGAACAGCACCCGGCCTTCCACAAGACGATGCTTCATTGCCTGACGCACGATCTCGTCGAAGACCTCCTGAAAAACTCCGTTTTCCTGAAAGCGTCGGGTACGATTGAAGCTGATGGTGGAATGATGGGGAATCCTGTCGGAAATCTTAAGGCCCAAAAACCATCTATAGGCAAGGTTGAGTCGTATTTCCTGTTCCAGCTGCCGTTCGGAGCGGATCCCATAGAGATAACCGATGAGAAGCATCTTGATGAGGAGTACCGGGTCTATGGCCGGTCGCCCACGAGTCTCGCTGTATAGGTCCTTGACGATGTCATGGATGAAGGAAAAGTCGATATGGGCAGCAATTTTGCGAAGCAGGTGGTCCTCGGGTATGAAGTCCTCCAGACAGATTATCTCGAACTCCGCTCGGGCTTCCTCATGGGGTCGGAGCATTGAAATACACCTCCTTGTTTTTCTCACTTCTCCTTTCTTATATCTTTTATTTTAACCTATTCCTAATCTTCTCGCTACATCTATCACCCTTTTTCGACAGCCTGAGGAGGCTGCCCCTGTAAGAGGCAGCCTCCTATGTTACCTCTCTGCCGATTCGGCAGATTCTTTTCAGCCCTTCAGAGCCAGGCCTTTGCCGTCCTCCTCCATCTTGAAGCGGCCGATGAGCTCGCTCAGCTTTTCCGCCGTCTCCGACATGCTGCGGGAGGCATGTTCGATGGTCTTCGCGGCGTTTGTTGTATTTGAGGCCGCCTGGCCGATCTCCTTCTGGACGTCGACGATCTCCCCGATGGAGGTGGTCACGCTCTGGACGGAGGCGGTCATCTCCTCGGCCGACGCGGCCTGCTCCTCCGAGACCGCCGCGACGTTCTGGATCGACTCGTTCAGGTGGTTCGTAGCGCCCAGGACGCCCTGCAGCTCCTTGTCGACCGTCTCGGCCCTGGAGAGAAGGTCCGAGAGGTGCTGGGCCATCTCCTTCGTCGCGGTGAGCGAACTCCCCGAATGATCCTGAAGTTCCCGGATCAGCTTGCTGACCTCCTTGGCGGCGTTGCCGGACTCCTCGGCCAGCTTTCGGACCTCCTCGGCCACGACGGCGAAGCCGCGCCCCGCCTCGCCGGCGCGCGCCGCCTCGATCGCTGCGTTGAGCGCCAGAAGGTTCGTCTGGTCGGCAATGGACGTGATGGAGCTCACGAAGCCGGAGATGGCCTCGACCGACTGCGCCAGATGGTCGATCTGCTCCATCGTCTCCCCGGACTTCCCCGCCACCAGCTTCATGCCCTCCACGATACGACCCACGCTGTGGACTCCCTCCGTCGTCCCGGTGCTGACGGTCGAGGACTGCGTGGCCCCCTCCGTAGCGGCCTGAGCGCTCGACTGCGCCCCGGACGCCACCTCGCCGATCGCCGCGTTGATGGCCTCGAGGGAGGAGGAGCTCTCGTCGAGAAGGGCGTTCGACTTGCCCATCAGTCCACCGACATCCTCCATGGAGGCGAGCAGGCCGCCCGAGATCTCGGCGAGCTCCTCGGACTGCCGGGAGCTCTCGGCCACGCCGGTACGGATCCGGGCTATCAGCTCCCCGATGGAGGCAGCCGTACGGTTCAACATCCCGGATATCCTGGCGAACTCGTCCTTGCCCGAGTCGTCGAAGCGGGTCGAGAGGTCGCCGGCCTCCAGCCCCTCCATCAGGTCGGTCATCCGGCGCACGGAGCGCGTCATGCCCCGGATGATGCAGAAGAAGGAGACCCCGATGATGATCAGCGGCGTAACGGCAACCCCCAGCAGGATCAGGATCAGGGTCCTGAGGATCCCGGAGATCACGGCGTAGGGGAAGAACGCGCCGAGGTAGAGGTCGTACCCGACCGGGGCGTAGAACATCAGGCGCCGCTCTCCCTCGTGGGTGTACTCGGCGGACCCGGTCTCGCCCGCCGTCATCCGCCGGACCGTCTCACGGACGCCCTCGGGGAAGGATGGGTCCGTGAGGAGGTTGGTCTTCATGACCTGTTCCTTGTGGGGGGAGGCGACGATCACGCCGTCCTTGCGGATCAGGACCCCCGACCCCTGACCGAAGATCTTCAGGCTCGCCGTCTGCGAACTGATCTGGTCCACGTCCAGGTCCGCACCGACGACCCCCAGGAGCTTCCCGGAGTCGTCGCGGACCGCGACGGCCATGGTGATCCCCAGGCTGTTCGTCGCCGCAATGATGTAGGGCTCCGAGCAGACGACCTCACCATCCCTGGCCGCGACGGCGAGCTTGTACCACGGGCGCGTCCGGGAGTCGAAGTCGTCGGGGGCCTTCCAGCCGCCCCCGTCCGCGAAGCGTCCGTTCGATTCGTAGCCCCAGAACAGTTCCTTGATGCCACCTTGCCTGTTTTTGGCCAGAAGGGCGGCGGCGGCACGGGCCATCTCGTCCTGAGAGACCGCCCCGAAGTGGACGTACGCGTACCGCAGCGACTCAGCGGAGGCCGAGAGGACCGCGGAGGAACGGGCCAGTACGCCCCGGAAAATCTCCGCCGACTGCGACACGCTGTCCACCCCAACCCCCTTCAGGACCGAGGAAAGCGTCGAGCCGCCCGAGATGTAAATGACCCCGATCAATACGAACAGCACCAGGAAAACCACCGCAACCGTCCCCAACATCTTGCTCCGAATCGTCATCTTTCCGTCTCCCTTACCGCATCAAATGTCGAAAAACAACCAGGGCGCCAATGCTCGACCTCGGAGGGCGGCCCACGCCGCGCCTGCTTCTCCCGGCCCGTGAGGGCCGCCCCCGATAGAACACAAAATATAGAGGAAACAGCATAAAAGCGTTTGTTCGTCACCCCGGTATCGTCACGGGCCCGCGGGGAGGGCGACACACGGAATCTCGGGCCCCGGGATGCCGATGGGGGCGACCGTCACCGTCCCGGCATACTCGGGAGCCAGCTCCAGGCCGCGCTTCATCCTGTGGAACGTCACGGTCCGGTTTGCCCTGACCGCAGCCCCCAGCACCCTCCCCGTGTCGGCATCGATCCCCGAGGGCAGGTCCACCGCCACGACATGGGCGGCCGAGACGCCGATCGTCTCGACGACGCGTCTATGGAGCCCTTCGATCGGGCGCGTCAGCCCGGTCCCGAAAAGGGCGTCCACACAGACCTCGCAGTTCCTGAGAGAGTGGCCCAGGCGCTCCAGGGAGCTCTCGTCCAGGGGCAGGGGAGCAGCCGGCGAAAGGCGCCGCAGGATGTCGAGGTTCGTGCGGAAATCTGCACTGCCCCGTTCCGGGTCTCCCACCAGAAAGACCTCGACCCTCCGGCCTCGGATCAGCAGATGCCGAGCCACGGCCAGGCCATCCCCTCCATTGTTCCCGGGGGCGCAGACCACAGCAAAGGAGGCCGCATCCGCGACCTCCCGGACGACCGCAAGGGCCGCGTTCTCCATGAGGACAATGCCGGGGATGCCGAACTCCTCTATGGCCCGGCGGTCCGCCTCCCGCATCTCCTCCCGGGTAATCGGCTCCAGATGCGGATCCCCTCCGCCCGGCCTTCCTTTTTTCCCTGCGGAGGGGGACGATCCCGGAACAAGGAGCATCGAACTCCACCTCCCGCCGAAAATATCAATATCGAAGGTCCCCTGAGGAATCGTACTTCACCGCGTTTCCGCATAAGGACTCCAAATGGTATTATACAGGTTCGTTCCTCTTTTGAGGGGGTGCGAATCCGAAAAGAATGAATGCCCCGGCAATTCGCCAAAAAAAGCGAAAGCCCCCGAACGCTCGGGGGCTTTCTGCCTTTATGGTATCCGATGATTATTTCAATTGGCTCCACGACCAGGACTCGAACCTGGAACCTAGTGGTTAACAGCCACCCGCTCTGCCGATTGAGCTATCGTGGAATATTCAACGAAGGGTACTATACACTTTCTCAAAAAAATTGTCAATGACCCTCGACTTAAACGCGTTTCCTCGAACTCAGACTTTCGCTTTCTTCCTCTCGGTCCGTTCGATCTTGACGATCTTCAGATGGCGCACCCCTTTGGGGACCTTGACATACACCTCGTCGCCCATGACGTGCCCCAGGATGGCCTGGCCGACGGGGCTCTTCTGAGAGATGTGCTGAACGGCCTGGGAGGCGTCGCCTGAGCTCGAAAGCTCCTCGGACCCCACGAGCATGTAGGTGTAACGCTTCTTCGGAGGGGAGAGTTCCTGGAGGGTGACGGTGAGGCCGATGGCCACCTTGTTCGTGTCCAGCTTCTCCTCGTCGACGATCCGGGTCTTCGCCAGCATCGTCTCCAGCTCCAGAATGCGGCTCTCCACCTTGGACTGCTCGTCCTTGGCCGCCGCATACTCCGCGTTTTCGCTGAGGTCGCCGAAGGCGCGCGCCTCCTCGAGCTGACGGGCGACCTCCAGACGACGGACCGTCCTCAGATCGACGAGCTCCGCGGACAGACGCTCGTATCCCTCCCGCGTCACCACCACTTGATTGTCGTTTTTCTTTACAGACACCCTTGCAACGCCTCCAGATCGAGATTCCCATTCAAGGCCGTGTTACGATACCCCATCCAAGATCCTGTCCGGGGGTGGGCGAACCGCGCCCCTCCGGCATGCGCCCGAGGTCGACTCGATTCGGAATGCCGCCGCCGGCGAAGAGGAAGAGCGGAACGGGGCGTATTCTATCAGCTCTCGCCCGCCGAGACAAGGGGCCGCACCGGTGCTGTCGTCCGGCCGGGAAATACCCTCCGCCCCGCATCATCGCGCCCCACGGAAGCCCCGTACCGGGACGCGAACCTCACGCCGCCCTGCGGTAGGCAAGCCAGTACGCCAGCCCGACGAAGAACGCCCCGCCCAGTATGTTCCCCAGGGTTACGGGAAGCAGGTTGGCCGAGAACATCGAGCCCCAGCCCAGGGCGTCGATCGCCTGCTGGGAGGCCCCCAGCTCCAGGGCCTTCTCCACGAAAAGCGGGTCCGCCTTGGCCAGGATGCCCGCGGGGATGTAGTACATGTTCGCTATGCTGTGCTCGAAGCCGGACGCGACGAAGAGCCATATGGGGAAGAAGATCGCCAGAATCTTTCCGGCGACGTCCCCGGCCCCGTAGGCCATCCAGACCGACAGGCAGACCAGCCAGTTGCAGAGTATCCCCATAAAGAAGGCCTTCTCGAAGGTCAGGGCCGTCTTGTAGGCCGCCAGCTTCAGGGTGAACCCGCCCAAAAGGCCCCCGGTGTACCCAAGCTGACCGGACTTCAGGACGAAGAACGCCACCAGCACGGAGCCGACCAGGTTGCCCAGGTAGACGAGACACCAGCCGCGAAGCATCGAGGGCAGGGAGATCTTCCGATCCGCCAGCGCGGCGACCATCAGGCTGTTGCCGGTGAAGAGCTCGCCGCCCGCAACGATAACCAGGATCAGTCCTGCGGCGAAGAGCGCTCCCGCAAGCGTCTTGCCCAGACCGATCGACTCGACGGTGTGGATGGCCGCGTTGGATCCCTGCGCTGCGAGCGCGATAAACCCCCCCGCAAGCACACTGAGGAGCAGTTGCTTGAAAGGGGAAAGCTCCGCCTTCTTCTGCCCCACATCGACAACATACTTTGCGATCTCCGCCGGACTCAAAAAGTTACCCTGCATCAAAAACCATCCTCCTTCCATCCTATGCGGCACAAGAACGACTCCAGGGTGCGGACGCCGTGGCCGCCCGCTAAAAAACGGCCGGACCCACCGATGGACCCAGCCGTATAGCTCTCGTCCCTATTCCACGACCTCGACGCCGCGGAAGAAGACCCAGTTGCGCGGGGAGATGTAGACGCCCTTCACGCGGGCGCTCTGCATGTAGGGGGTCGAGTAGAAGTAGATGGGCAGCACCGGAAGGTCGCGCATCAGGATCTCCTCGGCCCTGTGCATGTTCTCCATGCGCTTGGACCGGTCCATCTGCTTGAGGGAATCCTTCATCAGGGCGTCGTACTCGGCGTTGGAGTAGTTGGCGACGTTCTCGGGAAACCCGGTCATCCACAGCTCCAGCAGGCTGCCCGCGTCGAAGAAGTCCACCAGATAGGCGTGCCGCGCGATGTCGAAGTTCTTCTGCATCCGCGTGTCGATGAACACCTTCCACTCCTCGTTGGCCAGCCCCACCTCGATGCCCAGGTTCTGCTTCCACATGGCCTGGAGCGCCTCGGCGATGGCCTTGTTGATGGGGTTCAGGTTGTACTTGTAGGTGACCTTGGGGAAGCCCTTGCCGTCCGGGTACCCGGCCTCGGCCAGCAGCTTTTTCGCCGCCTCGGGGTCGGCCCGCTCCGGCAGGAAGGTCCCGCCCTCCGCCCGGAAGTCCCTGTCGGACCCCGCGCCGGGTATACCGTAGGGGATGAACGCCACGGCCGGCTTCTGGCCGCCCATCGCGACCTTCTCCACCATCGCCGTCCGGTCGATCGCCAGAGCGAAGGCCCTTCGCACCTTCGGGTTGTCGAAGGGCGCCTTGGCGACGTTGAAGACGGAGAAGGAGGTGCCGAGGGTCGGTGCCACCTTCGCCTCGCCGCTCTGGATGAGCTGCGGCGTCATCTGCGGCGGGATCCGGTCGAGCAGGTCGATCTTCCCCGCCTTGAACGCGGCCAGGGCGGTGTTGGAGTCCGTGATCATGACCAGGCGGACCTTGTCGATCTTCACGTTGTCCGCGTCCCAGTAGTTGGGGTTCTTCACCAGGATCATCTCGCTGTTGTGCTTCCACTCGGACAGCATGAACGGACCGTTGCACAGGGCCGTCTCCGGATTGGCGGTCCAGCCGCGCGGGTCCTTCTCGACGACGTCGGCCCGCGCCGGATAGAAGATGTGATAGGACAGGTAGTCCAGCATGAGGGGCGTCTGGTACTCCAGGTCGATGCGGAACGTGACGTCGTCCACCGCGACCAGCCCCACGTCCTCGGCCTTGGCCTTGCCGTTGAAGAACGCCTCGCCGTTCTTGATGAAGAAGCCCAGATGGGCATAGGGCGACGCGTTCGCGGGGTCGATCGCCCTAAGGAAGCCATAGCGGAAGTGCTCCGCCGTCATGGGCGCTCCGTCCGACCACTTGAGCCCGGGGCGCAGGTGGAACGTCCAGCTCATCCCGTCCTCGGAGACCTCCCACCTCTCCGCGCAGCCGGCCTCCGGCGCGTCGTCGAACCCGATGTGCACCAGCCCCTCGAAGAGGTTGTAGATCACGTTCGACCCGTCCACCGCGTTGTTCAAAACGGGATCGATCGTCCGGGGATCGGCCCCCAGATTGTAGACGATCTCCCTCTCCGCGGCCGCGCCCGTCCCCATCAGGCACAGCACGGCCGCCAGCGCAAGAAACCACTTCTTTCCCTTCATCAACACACGACCTCCTTAAGAAATTGAAAAAACGGGCTTTGCCCAATCCTCGCGCTCTCGCGCGACCCGATACGCGCAGATTTATCGATCGCCTCCGTTCACGACCGCCCGTCCGCTCGGACAGGGCGCTCACGGTTCACACCCTCAGGATCAGCGAGGCCAGGAGGGCGACGCGGGGCACCAGGTGCTCCAGAAAGAGCTGCTCCTGCGGATTGTGGATGAAGTTTCCTACCATGCCCATGCCGTCGATGGTGGGGACCCCCGCGTCCGAGATGTCGTTGCCGTCCGAGCAGCCGCCCACCATGGGCGCCGCCTCGATCCTCATGTCAAGGTCCGCCCCGCACTGCTTCAAGAGCTCCAGCAGGGCGAGGTTCCTTGCGTTCTCCGCCAGCGGCGGGTGCCCCACTCTGACCTCAAACTCCACCTGTGCGCCCGGCAGGACGGCCTTTCGCTCCGCGAGGAGCCTCCTCGTGCGGGGGATATCCTCCGGGACGCACATGCGCCAGTCCACGGTCGCCTCCGCGTAGTCGCTGACGACGTTGACGGCCGTGCCGCCCGAGAGGACGCCGGGGCTGTAGGTGCTGCCCTTCCCCCCGTAGTCCGACAGGCCCTTGAGGTAGATGATCTGGTGCGCCAGCTCCACGTTTGCGTCGACGCCCTCCTGGGGGTTGTTGCCGGCGTGGGCCGCTCTGCCGCAGCATCGGACGACGATCTCCCCGCCGCCCTTGCGGCTGGGCTTGACCTTCCCGTCGGGGCAGGTGGCCGGCTCTGGGACGATGCAGGCGCAGGCCCCCCGCGCGCTGTCGAGCAGCAGGCCCCGCGAGCTGTGGGAGCCCGTCTCCTCGTCGGAGTTGTTGACGATGCGGACCCTCTTGCCGACGGGGAGGCCCAGATCCTTCAGCGCCTTCAGGGCCCAGACGACGGCGATGTCGCCGCCCTTCATGTCGATGACCCCGGGGCCGTAGAGCACGTCTCCCTCCCGGCGGACGGGCACGGACCCCACGGGGTGCACCGTGTCGATGTGCCCGACGATCAGGAGGGTGCGCTCCCCCTCCCCGAGCTCCGTCACCAGGTGGTCCCCCGCCTCCGCCTGCGGGACCGTCCGAGACACGGCGCCAAGGCGGTCCCGATAGAGCGAGGCCAGAACCCTTCCACAGGCGTCCACGGCGGCCTTGTCCCCTGTAGGGGACTCCGAGCGGACCAGAGCCAGCAGGTCGGCGATGATGTCCTCTTTATGGGCCGAGAGCCAGTCGAAGATCCTCTTTTCCCGATCCTTCATGGTATGTTCCTTTCGTTGTCACGCCCGCAAGCGCTAGCCAACCCACGCCATCGCGGCCAGCACGGCGATGAACGCGCCGCCGACGAGCATGAGGATGACCATCAGCGGAAGAGAGTACTTAATCCAGTCGGAGTAATCGACGCCGGCCAGCCCCAAGGAGCCGATCAGCGGCCCCGACACGGGCGTCAGCGTGTTGGTGAGGCTGTCGCCAATCATGTACGCAAGAGCCAGCACGTCACGAGTGATGCCCACGACGTCGCTGATAGGACACAGGAGCGGAAGCAGGATGGCTGCTTTGGACGAGTTGCTGGGGATGAGCATGTTGAAGAGCAGGATCAGGACGAAGATGCCAATGGCTGCGCCGCTGACGCCGAACCCGCCAAGCGTCATCGAGGCAAAGTGGGCGATGGTGTTCACCATTCTGCTCTCGGTGAGGACCGTGCCGATGACCTTGGCCAGCCCCAGCACGACGCAGATGCCACCCATGCTCTGGGCGCCCTTGAAAAAGGCCTTGCCAACGTCGTTGGGGTTCATCCTGTAGATGACGGCCGTCAGGAAAACGTCCAGCACCATGATCGCGACCAGGTAGTCGTTGCCCCACTTCCAGAGCTTTGAACCGACGGCAAAGATGATGTAGCACACAAAAAGCGTCAGTGCGTTGAACAGGGCGCGCACGGGAAGTTTCGTCCTCGCGACGGACTCCCCCTCCTCGACCTCCGCCAGGACGCCCGTGATGCTGCGCGCGGGGTCGCGGCTGACGCGCAGGGCATAACGCGTGCAGTAAACGGCGCCGATGGCCGTGAAGATGACCCAGATGACGATGCGGACTCCCATGCCGGACAGGGGGACGACTTCGCACATCGTCTGCGCGATGATGAGCAGTGTGTTCGTGAAGGACGCGCCCTGACCGATCAGGTAGCCAAGGTAGAACATCGCCATGGCGCATATCGCGTCGAGCCTCAGCCGCCGGCAGATCAGCATACCCACCGTGACGAAGGCGATCATGGAGTCGTTTCCTGCGAAGGCGCCGAGCGCCGACATCAAGACGACGATGCTGGGAACCAGGATGCTCACGCTCTTGTCTTCAAGTTTGAATATCCCGTAGTTGAGCAGGTCCTCAAAACACCCCGTGGCGATGACGACCGCGATGGAGCCGCCGCAGACGAGAAGCAGCGAGATGATGTTGCCGGAGGCGATCACGCCCTTGTGGATGGCCAAAAGCGCTTGCCACAGCGAGAACGGCTTGACCCCCGTATAGGCGAACGTCCCCGCGATGGCGCGCTTGTTCTCGTCAAGCTGATACTCCCCGCCAGGCAAAAAATAGCTCAGGAGGCAGAAAAAAACGATCAGCCCCGTGATGAGGACAAGGATCTGCGGCACGACAAATTTTTTCTTCCCTGAAGGCTCTACCTTTTCCAGCATGACATTCCCTCCTTCAAGTTAAGCGAATCTCGCCGTAAAACGACGCTCCACGAGTTGCTCAACCGGGTCAGGTCCCGCCAGGATGCGAATCAAGCGCCGCCAGGCGCAGGCGCCTACGCCATCGGGCAGCCGCACAGGTGCCCCGGACGGAGCTCCCGCAGCGCCGTGTCGGCCTCGGCGCACTCCGGCCTCGCGTCGGGGCACCGCGTGTGGAACTTGCAGCCGGAGGGCGGGTTCAGGGGGCTCGGTATCTCGCCCGACAGGGAGATGCGCCGCCGCGCGTCGGAAAGGTCCGGGTCCGGGATGGGGATGGCCGAGAGCAGCGAGCGGGTGTAGGGGTGCTGCGGGTTGTTGTAGAGCTCTCCGCTCTCCGCCAACTCCACGATATTGCCCAGGTACATCACCGCGATGCGGTCGCTGATGTGCTTCACCATCGAGAGGTCGTGCGCTATGAACAGGTAGGTGAGTCCCAGCTCGTCCTGAAGGTCCTCCAGCATGTTGACGATCTGGGCCTGGATGGAGACGTCGAGCGCCGAGATCGGCTCGTCGCAGACGATGAACTCGGGCTCCACGGCCAGGGCCCGGGCAATCCCGATCCTCTGGCGCTGGCCGCCGCTGAACTCGTGCGGATAGCGGTTGGCGTGCTCGCTGTTCAGGCCCACCATGCGCAGCAAATGCCGGACCCGGTCGGCCCGCTCATCCCTGGGAAAGCCGTGGATGACCATCGGCTCCATCACGATGTCGCCCACCGTCATGCGCGGGTTCAGCGAGGCGTAGGGGTCCTGGAAGATCATCTGCATCCGCTTGCGCCACGGCAGCATCCCGTGCTGCGACAGACGGGAGATGTCCTGCCCCATGAAGCGGACCGAACCGCCCGTGGGCTCGTAGAGCCTGACGATGGTACGGCCCGTCGTGGTCTTGCCGCAGCCGGACTCTCCCACCAGCCCCAGGGTCTCCCCGGCGCGGATGTCGAAGGACACCCCGTCGACCGAGCGCACCGTCCCGCCCGGGACGGCGAAGTGCTTCGCCAGGTCCCGAACCTCGAGAAGGGCCGTCTCCGACCCGGTCCCCCGTCCGGCCGCCGTCCTCTCCGTCATCGTCATCTCCCCACCTCCGCGCCCGGCCGGGCCAGGAGCCAGCAGGACGCGCTGTGCGAGTCCGAGAGGCTCGTCCGCCGTGGCGGGTACTCCATGCAGATGCGCATCGTCTCAGGGCAGCGCGCGGCGTAGGGACAGCCGGAGGGCGGGTTCAGCAGGTCCGGAGGCTGCCCCTCGATGGGGATCAGACGCTTCTTCGTCAGCTCGTCCGGGTTGGGGACCGATCTCAGGAGCCCGCGGGTGTAGGGATGCGCCGGAGCGTAAAAGACGTCGCGCCGGGTTCCCCGCTCTACGATGCGCCCGCCGTACATGACGAGCACCCGGTCGGCCATGCCCGCGATCACCCCCAGGTCGTGGGTGATCAGGACGATCGACGTGCCGAACTGCCCCTGAAGCTCCTTCATCAGGTCCAGGATCTGGGCCTGGACGGTGACGTCCAGGGCCGTCGTCGGTTCGTCGGCGATCAGCAGGTCGGGATGGCACATCAGCGCCATGGCGATCATGATGCGCTGCCGCTGCCCGCCGCTGAACTGGTGCGGGTACTGGCCGATACGGTGCTCCGCGGGCTCGATGCCCACGCGGCGCAGCATCTCGAGCGCGCGCTTCCGCCGCTCGGCGGCCGGGCCGCTTCCGTGGCGCCGAAGCGGTTCCTCGAGCTGATAGCCGATGGTGAGCACGGGGTTCAGGCTCGTCATGGGGTCCTGAAAGATCATGGAGATGCGCCGTCCCCGCAGGTCGGCCATCCGCCGCTCGGGGACCTCCGTCAGCTCGGTCCCGTCGAAGACGATGCTCCCGCCCACGACGCGCCCCGAAGTCCCGAGCAGGCGCAGCAGCGACAGCATGGTCACGCTCTTGCCGCTCCCGGACTCGCCGACGATCCCCAGCACCTCGCCCCGCCTCAGCTCGAAGGACACCCCGCCGACCGCCTTCACCTCCCCAACCGGGGTGAAGAAGGAGGTGCGCAGGTCCTCCACCCGCAGAAGGGCGTCCTTGTCCGCCGTCATGTTTTCCTCCGTCGTCCTCACATCCATCGTCATATTGTCCGTCGTCACGGCGTCCGCCCTCTCCCCCCAAGGGAGGCCGGCTACTTCCTCAGGCGCGGGTCCAGCGCGTCGCGCAGGCCGTCGCCCAGGAAATTGAAGGCCAGAATGGTGACCGAGATCGCGGCGGCCGGGAAGAAGAGCTGCCACGGATAGATGGCCAGAGCGCCGATCGCGTCGTTGCACAGCACGCCCCAGCTCGCCATCGGAGCGCTGACCCCCAGGCCGACGAAGCTCAGGAACGCCTCGGTGAAGATGGCCTGAGGGATGGAGAAGGTGAGCGTCACCAGGATGGGCCCCATCGCGTTGGGGATGAGGTGCCGCAGCAGCATCCGAGCGCCGGAGGCCCCCAGGACCCGGGCGGCCAGAACGAACTCCTCGTTCTTGATCCGCATGACCTCGGACCTCACGATACGGGCCATGGAGGCCCAGTAGGAGATGCCGAGCGTCAGGAAGATGCTCTTCAGACCCGGCCCCACGACGACCATCAGAAGGATGACGTAGATCATCAGCGGGACGCTGTGGATGGTGTCGACGACGCGCATCATGAAGTTGTCCGTCCGTCCCCCGACGAAGCCGGAGACGCCGCCGTAGATCACGCCGATCGTCAGGTTGATGAGGCTCGCGACGAACCCGACCGCCAGGGATATCCGCGCCCCGTAGAGCACGCGGACGAGAAGGTCGCGCCCGAACATGTCCGTCCCGAACCAGTGCTTCAGGCTGGGCAGCTCGTTGGACTCCATGAAGTTCTGCGTGTCGTAGGCGTAGGGCGAAAGCCACGGCCCGACGACGGCCAGCAGCAGGATGAGCAGGATCGCCGCCCCGCCCAGCAGGGCCAGCCGGTCCCGCTTCAGGCGACGCCAGGCGTCCTGCCAATAGCTCTGCGAGGGACGCACGAACTCCGAGCCCTGCTTCTCCGCGGCGCCGACCGGCTCGAACAGGGCGGGGTCGCTCAGGTCCGGGACCGCCGGCAGGGTGGTGGCGCCGTTAAAGGCGTTCATCGTGTTTCCCCCTTCATTCATTCGACATTTCAATACGATGATTCGATCGATGGCCAGTGACGGCGAGGCGGATTCATGGCCTCGCTCCCCCCGCGGCGCGCGCTAGTGCAGCTTGATCCGCGGGTCGACGAACCCGAGGCAGATGTCCACGACCAGGTTCAGGAAGACCAGCAGCGCGCTGTAGAAGATGGTGACCCCCATGATGGTGGTGTAGTCGCGGTTGGAGATGCTGGTGACGAAGAACGTCCCCAGCCCCGGCACGCCGAAGACCTGCTCCACGACGAAACTGCCGGTGAGGATTCCTGCGGCGAGCGGCCCCAGGTAGGTGATCACCGGGATGATGGCGTTGCGCAGCGCATGGATGTAGACGACCGTGCGCTCTCGAAGCCCCTTGGAATGCGCGGTGCGGATGTAGTCCTGCTGGATGACCTCCAGCATACTGGAGCGCGTCAGGCGGGAGATGAAGGCCGTGGGGTACCCCGCCAGCGTCAGGGCGGGGAGGACGGCCGTGGGCAGCCCCTCCCAGAAGCCCACCGTCACCCAGCCCCATCGGTAGGCGAAGAGGTAGACCAGGGTCGTCGCGATGACGAAATTTGGAATGGTGATGCCCAGCGTCGCCAGGACCATCGCGCTGCGGTCCTGCCACCGCCCGCGCCGCAGCGCGGAGACGATTCCCGCCGGGATGCCGACCGCCAGAGCCAGGGCCAGCGCCATGGAGCCCACCATCAGGGACACGGGGAAGCTGTCGCGGATGATCTTGTTGACCGTCATGCCCTCGTACCGATAGGAGGGCCCCAGGTCGAAACGGAGGACGTCCCAAAGATAGCGTCCGTACTGCACGTAAAGCGGGTCGTTCAGTCGGTAGCGTTCCATGATCTTGGCCATGATGTGCGGCGGAATGCCCTTCTCGTCCGTGAAGGGGCCGCCGGGGATGGCGCGCATCATGAAGAAGGTGAGGGTTATGACGACGAACAACGTCAACAAACTGGTCCAGATCCTCTGGAAGATGTACTTTCGCATCGTCTGCCCCCCGTCCTCGACTATGTCCGAATCGATTATATCATCATTACCCTTCCGGAAAATGCGGCCGGCCGCCCTCGCCGCGGGGCGGCCGGCCGGGAGTGGGCTACTTGCCCACGCAGAAGCGGCTGAAGACGGAGTCGAGCAGCGCGTCGTCGCAGGCGATGCCCAGAAGCCGTTCCAGGGCGTTGCGCGCACTCCCCAGGAGCCCCGCCACGACGTCCTGTCCCACCCCGTCCAGGATCGCCGCCTCCGCCTCCGTCATGGCGTTCAGGGCCTGGCGAATCTCATCCAACTGGCGGGCCGTGACGTTGAGCCCGGCGTCCAGGGACCCGTTGCCCGTAGCGATCGCGAGGATCTCCTCCTTCAGGAGCTCCAGCCCCTCGCCCGTTTTGGCCGAGAGGGAGATGACCGAGCTCTCCGGCACGATCTCCCGGATGTCGTCCTCCGTCACCGCATGGCTCTTGTCCGCCTTGTTCAGCAGGACGACATGCTCCCGAACGCTCAGGGAGCGCAGGTACTCCAGGTCCTCGCCGTCCAGGGGAACGGAGCAGTCCAGGAGCCAGAGGCAGATGTCCGCCTGCTTCAGCTCCTGTTTCGTCCGCTCGATGCCGCTGGCCTCGATCTCGTCGACCGGCGTGCGCAGCCCCGCGGTGTCCACCAGGCGGATCGGGACGCCCCGGTAGGTGATGGCCTCCTCGATGACGTCCCGCGTCGTCCCCGGCAGCGCCGTGACGATGGCCCGGGACTGCTTCAGGAGCGCGTTCAGCAGGGACGACTTTCCCACGTTCGGCCGGCCCGACAGCACGACGCGGATCCCCTCCCGCAGCAGAAGGCCCAGGGAGCAGCGGTCCAACAGGTCCTGCAGGGTCAGCTTCAGCGTTGCGGCCGCGTCGCGCAGCGACGCCTCGTCGAGGAAGGGGGCCTCTCCCTCCGGGAAGTCCAGCCCCGCCTCCAGGCTGCCCTGCAGCTCCAGGAGCTCATCCCGGATCTCCCGGACGAACTCCGAAAGCTCGCCCGAAAGCGTCCGGGCCGCCGCGCGCAGGGCCTCGGCGCTGCGCGACCGGATGATGCCCAGCACCCCCTCCGACTGGGAGAGGTCGATGCGCCCGTTGAGAAAGGCGCGCCGCGTGAACTCCCCGGGCTCCGCGAGGCGTGCCCCGCGGCGGAGCAGGGCCTCCAGGCAGAGCTGCGCCACCAGGGTGCCCCCGTGCGTATGGATCTCCACGACGTCCTCGCCCGTGTAGCTGCGCGGGGCCGCGAAGTGCACCACCAGCACCTGGTCGATGGGGCTCTCCCTGTCGTCCAGCAGGAACGCCAGCCTCATCTCGCGGGGCGGCGGAAAACCGTTCGGCCCAAAACGCAGCGTCGTCCTCGCGAGGGGCACGGCGTCGGGCCCCGACAGGCGCACGATGGCCACGCCCGCCTCGCCCCAGGCCGTGGCGATCGCCGCTATGGAATCAGAAAGCGCTTCCACGGCGCAGCACCCAGGCCTCAGCCTCGGACCGGCTGGAGACCCGGCCGGTCCCGACCGCCATATCCAGCCCGTTCAGGATCTCCCCAACCTTCCGCCCCGGGACCAGCTTCAGCAGGTCCATCACATCGCCGCCCGTGAGGAAGCGGTCCGAACCGTCCATCTGCCGTTCCGTCGACGCGAAGCGCCGCAGCACCTGCTCCAGCCGCCAGCGGTTCCCCTTCACGATGTCGATGCTCGGGAAACGCTCCGCCAGCGCGCTGCACGACGCGAACTCGAGCGTCATGCTCACGGCCTCCCGGCCGTACCGCAGCACGTCCCCGCAGAGCTCCTCCTCGGTCCGGGGCGCATGGAGCGAACGGTAGTTCATGATGATCGCGGACACCCTGTCGGCCGTGTCTGACGGAATGTTCCAGAGCCTGAGGTATCGGGACGCGAGGTCCGTCACGGGACGGAGATCCCCGACGTCGAGCGATTTCGTCCCGACGCGGCAGAACAGCCCCGCCAGCGCAAAGGCGTCGTTTTCCCTGATCTTGTGGATTCGGAGACGGTCCTGGATGACCCGCAGCGTCGCCATGGCGTGCTCGAAAAGGGTCAGGCCCGTCCTGGGCTCGACGATGTCCTTGAGCTCCTCGAACTCGGGCAGGAAGAGGGGGAACAGGCGGTAGCCGTCGCACAGGCGGGCGAAGTCGTGGGGACAGGCGCGCATCCCCCCCAGGATCTCGCGCCCCCAGCGTTCGGGGGCCGTGCTGCGGATGAGGCCGGGGTTCGCCTCGATGAAGGTCCGGACGTCCGTCTCGGTCTTCCAGAAGATGTCCATGGACAGCTCCGCGGCGAAGCGGAGCATGCGGACGATGCGCAGGGGGTCCCGGCGCACCAGCTCGATGTCGTCCCCCGTCAGGCGTATGACCCGGTTGCGGATGTCGTGGCGGCCGCCGAAGGGATCGACCACCCCCCAGTCGCTGCGGAACGCGATGGCGTTCATGCTGAAGTCCCTGCGGGCCAGGTCCTCCTCGATCGATCCGCCCTGCAGAAGGGCGACCTCGACCGGCATGTCCAGCACCGCCGTGCGAAGCACGGGAAAGCCGCCCACGGCGCCGACCGTCCCGTTCCCCAGCCGGCCGGCCAGGGCCCCGAGGTCGCAGGGTTCCGCGGTCATGGACAGGACGTCCGGCTGGAGGTCCATCGCGATCGTCCGTGCCGTGTTCCCCACGAGCCAGGCCTTTCCCCCAGCCTCCTCCACCGCCTTCAGAGCGCTCATATAGCTTCTCATTGCGCACCTCCCGGAATGCCGAAGACTCGAATACCGCACGAGGTCCGTCTTCCCTCCGCTTAAGTTTAACCCAAAAGGAGCCGGATATCCATTCGGAAAGGGGCGATCGAAGAGATTGTACGGAACGATGCTGCGGTTCGGCTCGGATCGCCCCGCCGGAGCTACAGGAGGGCGGACCAGAGGCGCCCCACGGCGGCCTGCACCTTCCGGATGAGGGGCCTGTTCCTCCGGCCCGACAGGGACTCCTCCTCGCAAAGCTCCTGGTCGTCCAGGAAGGCGCTCTCCAGCTGGGCCGCCAGCTCCTTCGAGCGCATGAAGGCCTGCACCTCGTAGTTGATCTCCAGGCTGCGCACGTCCAGGTTCGCGGTTCCGACCGAGGCGACCTCCGAGTCCGCGACCATCGTCTTGGCGTGGACGAAGCCCCCCTTGTAGCTGAAGACGCGGACGCCGTTCCTCAGCAGCGTGTCCACGTTGAACTGCGAGGCCCAGAACACCAGGGTGTGGTCCGCCTTCGAGGGGATGATGACGCGCACGTCGACGCCGCTCCGGGCCGCGATGGACAGCGCGTTGGACAGCGTCTCGCCCGGGACGAGATAGGGCGTCGTGATCCAGACGCGCCGGCACGCCGAGGCGATCATCTGAAAATAGCCGTCCGCTATGGCCCGGAAGGTGGGGCCGGGGCCGCTGGACGCGATCTGGACCGGGACCCCTTCCACAGGGCCCTTCTTTCCATTCTCCCCGCCATTCTCCCCGCCGTCCGGCGTGGGGGACGGGGACTCCGGCCCTCCGCACTCCGTTTTACCCGCTTTCCCGCCGACGCACTGGCCCCAGAGCTCCAGGAAGACGCGGTCCAGCTCGCGGACCGCCGGCCCCTCGAGGCGCAGGTGGGTGTCGCGCCACCGGCCCATCCTGGGGTCCCGGCCCAGGTACATGTCGCCGACGTTCAGGCCCCCGACGAAGCCGACCCCGCCGTCGACCACGACGATCTTGCGGTGGTCCCGATGGTTCAGCCCGCTGCGGAACCGTGCGAAGGCCACCGGCATGAAGGCCCGGACCTGCACCCCGGCGGCCCGGAGCTCGTCGACGTACTCGCGCCCGATGCGCCAGCTCCCGACCGCGTCGTAGAGGAAACGGACCTTCACGCCCGCCCTCGCCCGATCGATCAGCAGTTTTTTTATCCGGGTCCCCAGCTCGTCGTGGGCCACGGAGAAGTACTCCATGTGGATGGTGCGGCGGGCCGAGGCCAGGGCCTCCTCGATGGCGGAGAAGGTCCGTTCCCCGTCCAGCAGAATGCGCACCGCGTTGCCTCGGGTCGGGACGGCTCCGCTCGAGACCTCCAGCAGGCGCTCCAGGCCGTCCGCCGCCTCGGGCGCAGCCCGGCCGGAGCGGTTTTTCGAACGCCGGCGGGAGCTTCGGAACACGCGCCAGCGGTGCGGGACGCTCCGCACGTTGGGGCCGAAGAACAGATAGGCCGCGAGCCCGACGTAGGGGAAGAGCAGGAGCGTGAAGAGCCAGAGGTTCGCGCGGTCCGGGTTGCTCTCCTCGAAGAAGACCGTGAGCGCGGCCACGACGACGTACACGCCCAGGATCCAGTAGACGTAGCGCCGCACCTCATCCCACAGGGAACGAAGCTGTCCCCAGACCTCCTCCGAGAGCGCGAGGCCCCCCTCGACCCATCGGACCGGGGACTCCCTCAGGGACGCGAGATAGCGCCAGCAGACGAACGCCGCCAGCAGAAGGAGCGTACAGCCGACGAGGGCCCTGAGGGAGATGCGCATGGCGACCGCCTCAGCCCTCCGCGGCCTGCTGGACGGCCAACGTCCCGGCGCGCCCCGGGATCTCGCGCATGACGACCTCGGACACGGGCAGCGGTGCGGCCCCGCCGTCCGCCGTCGCCGCGGCTCCGGCCAAAACCTCGCGCAGCGTCATGAAGGCCATCTCGCCCTCCAGGCAGGCGTCCAGCAGCGCCTCGAAGACCCCGCTCATCGCGCCGCCCTCCATCTCCGTATGGATGGTGTGGACGTTCACCCCCGGCTCCAGCAGGTCCAGGTACCGGTCGTTCACGGTGTCCGCGTCCAGGCCGTCCGTCCCCCAGAGCTCGTCCAGGGTCGGGAGCGTCGAGGGGATCTGCGGGGTGCGGAACGTCGTCCCGCCCATCCGGGGCAAAAACACCCGTGGTAAAGACGGCCCCGTCCCGCGGACGTCGCTGCAATAGGCGAAGCCCAGCTCGTCCTGGACGGCCAGGGCGTCGGGCGTCGTCTGCCAGCCCGGCGCGGCGCAGCAGGCCGGGGCCGTTCCCGACACCCGCTCGAAGAGCTCCATCGAGCGCGCGAACTGCCCGCGGACGGCCTCCCGGGAGAGCGACGGCAGCCGGTCCTGCCAGAACACGTGGTCCCACGCGTGGACGCCGCAGTCGTGCCCCTCGTCCATCGCCCGGCGCAGCAGGCCGGGGTCGGACTCCACGATCATCGGCGCGGGCAGCAGCGTCCCGTAGAGGAGGGTCTTCAGCCCATAGGTCGAGGGCGCCCGGGTGCGCAGCATCTTGGAGACGAAGCCCCTTCGGAAGATGCGCCGCACGGCCTTGCCGGAGTTGTCCGGCCCCATGGAAAAGAAGATCGAGGCCCGGATGCCCCGGCGCTTCAGCATGTCCAGAAGGCGCGGCAGCCCCTCCCGGTACCCCTTCAGCGTATCGACGTCGATCTTCAGCGCCAACGCGCAGTTGTCCGTCATCTTGCAAGAACTCCCCCCAAAACGGTCCCCGCGGGAAGGAGCGGAACCGCTCCGCCCCTCCCGCCGTCCTTTTCATCGTCCGCCCCGTCGTTCTCCCATCGGGCTTCCGTCACAACCAGCGGCCCCGAGCCCGTCGCCACGGTCAGCGGCTCCGAGCGCAGGACCGTCCCCGGCGCCGCCCCGCAGGGCGCATCGGCCCCCTCCGGGACGCGGGTCCTCCACACGAAGAGCTTTCGCCCCTCCACAAAGGTGAACGCTCCCGGAAAGGGCGGAGCGACCGCCCGGACCAGGTCGTGCAGGGCGTGCGCACTCCCGGTCCAGTCCATCAGGCCGTCCGACGGCCGCCGTCTCCCGAAGGTCGTCGCCCGCGACTCGTCCTGTTCCACGCCCTCCGCGCGGCCCGCCAGAATGGCCGGCAGGCTGCGCCGCAGCACCGTGCCCGCGAGGGGAATCAGCTTCAGAAAGACGTCGTGCGCCGTGTCGTCGGGCCCTATGGGGACGGACGCCTGGTCGACGATCCGGCCGCGGTCCGCCCGCGCGGTCATGTGGTGCAGCGTCACCCCGGTCTCCGTCTCGCCGTTCAGGACGGCCCAGTTCACGCAGGCCCGGCCCCGGTAGCGGGGCAGCAGCGAACCGTGCATGTTGAAGGCCCCGAGCGGCGCCAGGCGCAGGATCCGCTCCGGGATGAGGGAGCGGTAGTAGAACGAGAAGATCAGGTCGGGCGCGAGCGCGCGGAGGCGTTCCTCCTCCGCCCCGTCCAGACGCTCCGGGGTGAGGACGGCGAGGCCGCGGGCCCGGGCGAGGTCGGCGACGGAGTCGAACCAGCGCTCCTCCCCGGGGTCGTCCTCATGGGTATAGACCGCGGCGACCTCGACGCCCCCCTCCAGCAGCGCCCGGAGGCAGATGCAGCCGACGGAGCTGTAGGCGAAGACCACGGCACGGCGCGGCGCGCTCACTGCTCCGCCTCCCCTCTGCCGTCGTTCCCGTCACTGCCGTCCTTGGCGTCCCCGAAGCCGTAGGTCCTGCGGACCGCGTAGCGCGGGCGGCGGCGCACCTCCATGTAGACGCGCCCTACGTACTCCCCCGCGATGCCCACGCAGAAGATCGTGACGCCCATCAGCAGGAAGTTCAGCGCCAGCAGCGTGAACACCCCCTCGGCCTCGGGGCCTATCCAGAGCCTGCGGGCGAACATGTAGACGGCGAAGAGCAGGCTCAGCACGGACAGGAGCATCCCCGTCATGGTGACGGCCTGGAGCGGGACGAGCGAGAACCCCGTCATCAGGTCGAAGTTCAGGCGGATCAGGCGGAACAGGCTGTACTTGGATTTTCCGCGCTCCCGCTCGCTGTGCCCCACGTCGATCTCCACGGGGTTGACCGCGAACTTCTGGGCCAGCGCGGGGATGAAGGTCGTGCTCTCCGCGGCCTCGTTGATGATGTCGATGACGTCCCGCCGATAGCCCCGCAGCATGCAGCCGTAGTCGTGCAGGGACAGCCCCGTGATCCGGTTCGTTACCCGGTTGACGACCCGGGAGGCCGCCTTGCGGAAAAAACCGTCCCGGCGCTGGACGCGCACCGTCCCCACGACGTCGTGCCCCTCGTCGATGGCGGCCACGATGCGGGGGATCTCCTCCGGGGGGTTCTGAAGGTCCGCGTCGAGCGTGACCACGATCTCCCCCCGGGACGCCTCGAAGCCCGCCATGATCGCCATGTGCTGCCCGAAATTGCCGTTGAAGTCGATGATGCGGATCACGTCGGGCCGCAGGGCACGCTGGCGCAGCAGGAGAGGCAGCGACGCGTCCCGGCTGCCGTCGTTGATGAGGATGGCCTCGTAGGGGCGCCCCATCCCGTCCAGGACGGGGAGGAGGCGCGCGAAGAGGTCGGGGAGGCTCTCCTCCTCGTTGTAGACGGGGACGATCACCGAGACGTCCGTCTTTCCGCCGTGCGCATCGCGCGGCGCGTCCGTGTTCGAGTTCGCGTTCGATTGCATGTTCGAATTCCTGTTCAATAAGTCCGTGTTCAAGTCGAGATACCTCTGCAGTTCCCCGAAAGGCGTGCCGGGGGTCAATGGCCGAAAAGAGGGGGCCGGGGAAAAAGTCGATAAAAGGTCAATAGTTGGAGAAGAGGATGCCGCCCGGGGTCTCGCCCAGGCGCAGCGGCTCCCGGCCGAGGTCCGACGCCAGCCTCTCCTCGTGCTTCCGATCCGCCACCAGAAACACCCGGTCCGGGCCGTTCCACAGCCTCCGAAGCCCTCCGGCGTCGAGGAACCATTGGGGATCCTCCTGCGCGGCCCCGAACTCCAGCTCGTTCCGATCCTCCGCGACGACGATGCGGCGCTCCAGGTAGAAGGACAGCCCCTGCATCAGCGATCGGTAGGCGACGACCCGGTCCGTCCCGACGGCCCTCTCCCGGATCAGCTCCGCGACCTCCCGATGCGAGTTCAGCCGCGCCTTCGCCTCGAACCCCCGCGAGAAGGCGAAGGCGTTGAGCAGCGCCAGGACGCACAGGACCGCGGGCATCGGAGAGAACAGCCTCCGGCGGTGCAGGACCAGCGACGCGCCCCAGAAGAGCAGGAGGGAGGCCGAGGCGGGCAGCGTGTAGACGAACAGCTCCTTCGTCTCGGGCCGGGAGCTCAGGGCCGGATAGAGGATGCCGGCGGCCACCAGCGGCAGGAGGATGACCCCGTTCAGGGTCACGAAGCGGCGGGACATCGGCGCGGCCCCGGCATGGCCCCGGCTCAGGACCTCGAGCGCCGTCCCGATCAGGATCGCCAGCGGCGGCATGCAGGGCGCGATGTAGGGGATCAGCTTGGAGCTCGAGAGCGAGAAGAAGAGGAACGGCGCTGTGAACCAGACCCCCAGGAAGAGCCCGAAGGAGCGGGAGAGCAGTCCCCACTTCCCGCGCGCCGCGTGCAGGGCCTCCAGCAGCATCCCCGTCCACGGGACGAGGGCGGCCAGGAGGACGGGGACGAAGAACCAGAACGGCTGGTGGCGGTCGTGCACACTGGTCAGGTACCGCAGCAGATGCTCCCGGACGAAGAAGAAGCCGAAGAAGTCGGGGTTGGCGCGGCAAACCGCCCAGAACCACGGCGCCGTGAGCGCGAAGTAGAGGGCGATCCCCAGGAGGGGAAATATCCTCGGCAGGTCCCGCCAGCGCCGGGCGAAGAGCAGGTGCAGGACGGCGATCCCGCCCGGCAGCACCACGCCGACCAGCCCCTTGGATAGGGTCGCCAGGGCCATCCCCGCGTAGAAGAGGAGCAGCCAAGGGCGCCCGCGGGGCCGTTCCCCGTCCGCGAGCCACATCCCGTAGCCGAACAGCGCCGCCGTGAAGAAGAACGACAGCGTCATGTCGATGATGTTGAGGCGGGACACGCCGAACCACAGCAGGGTCCCCGCCAGGACCAGGGCGGAGTATCCCCCGGCCCGGGCGCTGCCCGTCATCCTCCGGGCGAGGAAAAACGTCAGCAGGCACCCGCCCAGCCCGCAGAGCGCCGGGACCAGCCGCGCGGCGAACTCGCTCTGCCCCAGGAGGGAAAAGGCTCCCGCGGTCAGCCAGTAGTGCAGCACGGGCTTCTCGAAGTACTTGGCGTAGTTGAGCCTGGGGGTCACGAAATCCCCGGACTCCAGCATCTCGCGCGGGATCTCCGAGTAGCGCCCCTCGTCGGGATCGATCAGGCCGTAGGAGCCCAGGTTCCAGAAGTACACGCACAATACCAGCAGCGCTATCGGGACCGAAAGGGCCCACAAGCGCCGCCCATCCGGAGCCGTCATCGTTCCTCGAAGCCCTCCAGGGTCCTGCGGACGGACTCCTTCAGGGAGACCCTGGGGGTCCACCCCAGCAGGTCCCGTATCTTGTCCACGCAAGGCACGCGGTTGCGCATGTCGTCGTACCCGTTGCGGTAGTAGCTCTCCGCCGGAACGGAGACGACCCGGACCCCGTCCGTCCGGCCCGCGAAGCGGGGCATCTCCCGCATCGTGCCGAGGATCGTCTCCGCCAGCTCGCGGATCGAGACGTTGTTGGACGGGTTGCCGATGTTGAAGATCTGCCCGTCGGCGCGCCCGCCCTCGTTGCGCAGGATGGCGGCGAGGGCGTCCGTCCCGTCGCCGATCCAGGTGAAGCTGCGGCGCTGCTCCCCCCCGCCGACGAGCGTCACCTCGCCACGGTACAGGATGTCGTGGACGATCTGCGTGATGGAGCGGGCCCGGCGCTCGCGCGCGTCCTCCAGGGTGTCCAGCCGGGGCCCGACCCAGTTGAACGGGCGGAATATCGTGTAGCGCAGCCCCCGCTCCTGCCCGTAGGCCGCAATGACGCGGTCGAGCATCTGCTTGCCGCAGCTGTAGATCCAGCGCATCCTGCCGATGGGCCCCACGATCAGGGGGCTCTCGTCCTCCAGAAGCAGGTTGTCGCTGGACAGCCCGTAGACCTCGGAGGTCGAGGGGAAGACCACGCGCTTGCCGTGCTTCACGCAGAGCCGGACGATCTTGAGGTTCTGCTCGAAGTCCAGCTCGAAGGTCCAGAGCGGGTGGCTGAGGTAGTAGGCGGGCTTCGCCACCCCCGCGAACGGCAGGACGACGTCGCAGGCCGCCACCTGCTCCTCCAGCCACGCGTCGTCCTCGAAGATGTCGCCCCGGCGGAACGAAAACCGCTCCCGCCCGGAGAAGCACTCCAGGTTATCTCCCTTTATGTCGAACGCGACGACCTCGTCGTCCGAGGCGTCCAGAATTTTTTCGGTCAGGTGGCTCCCGATGAAGCCGTTCGCCCCCAGCAAAAGTATCCGCATTACCGCTCAACCTCCAAAGCATTCGAGCCGGAACATTCGAGCGCCTGCGCCCGCGGCGCATTTTACGAGACATCATTATACAGCACGCCGGGCGCGGCATCCTTTTCCCTCCTCAGCGCGTCTCCCGGATCAGGGCCAGCATCTCCTCGGCCGACAGCCTGACCGCCGCGTCCGACTCCTCCAGCAGGCTCTCGGCCAGGTCCCGCTTCCAGGCGTGCAGGTCGACGATCCGTTCCTCGACGGTGTTCTTCGCCACGATGCGGTAGACCGTAACCGGCCGCTCCTGCCCGATGCGGTGCGCCCGGTCCGAGGCCTGCTCCTCCACCGCGGGGTTCCACCACGGGTCCATGTGGACGACGTAGTCCGCCGCCGTCAGGTTCAGGCCGGTCCCGCCCGCCTTGAGGCTGATCAGGAAACAGTCCCCCTCGCCGGCCTGAAACGCCGCGACGCGCCGACGCCTCTCGTCGGGCGGCGTCGCCCCGTCCAGGTACTGGTAGGGCACACCCTCCCGCTCCAGGCAGTCCCTCAGGATCGCGAGGTGCCCGACGAACTGGCTGAACACCAGCGCCTTGTGCCCGCCCGCCCGCAGCTCCGCGAGGATATCCAGAAACGCCTCCTGCTTGGCCGAGGGCAGACGCAGCCCCGGCTCCACCAGCGAGGCGTTGCAGCAGGCCCGGCGCAGCTTCATCAGCTCCGCGAATATCCGGAGCCGGCGGTCCTCGGCCGCGCCCCCGTCCGCAAACGTGTCCACGGCCGCCCGGCGCAGGGCCTCGTAGAAGGCGAACTCCTCCTCCCGCATCTCCACCCTCAGGGTGATCTCCGTCTTGGAGGGCAGCTCCTCCAGGACCTGCTCCTTGGTCCGGCGCAGGATGAAGGGCTGGATCATCCTCCTGAGGCGCTGACGGGCCCTGCGGTCCCCGTCCCGCTCGATGGGCACGGCAAAGCGGCGGTTGAAGCTCTCGAACGAGCCCAGGTAGTGCGGGTTCAGGAAGCGGAAGAGGCTCCACAGCTCGCTCAGGCGGTTCTCCACGGGGGTGCCCGTCGTCGCTATCCGGAAGGCCGCGTTCAGCTTCATCACCGCGCCGGACCGCTTCGTCCCCATGTTCTTGATCGCCTGCGCCTCGTCCAGGACGACGGTGCTCCACCGCACCTCCGCGAAGCGCTCCACCTCGTTCTGGAGGATGCCGTAGCTCGTGACGACGAGGTCCATCGGGCCCAGCTCCGCGAGCATCCGCTCCCGGTCGCCGTGGCGCAACTCCAGGACGTTCAGGGTCGGGGCGAAGCGCGCGGACTCCGCCAGCCAGTTGGCGCAGACCGACGTGGGGGCGACCACCAGGGCGGGCCCCTCCGCCCCCCGGGCTACCAGCAGGGCCAGCGTCTGGATCGTCTTGCCCAGGCCCATGTCGTCCGCCAGGCAGGCGCCGGCCCCCCAGTGGGCCAGGCGCGAGAGCCACGCGAACCCCTCCGCCTGATACTCCCGGAGCTCCCCCCGGAAGGTGGGGGGCAGGGCCGGGACGATGCGCTCCGCCTCCGCGACGCGGTCGAGCAGCGCCCGCCATTCGGGCCCCGCATCGACGCGGCCGGCCCCCTCGACGAGCTCCGCGGCCAGTCCGGCGGCCAGCGGCGCGACGCGGATCTCCTCCCCCCTCGCGTCGCCGAGCGATCCCAGGGCCTCCAGCCTGCGGCGGAACTCCCGCGTCAGGGCGAGGAACTCCCCATCGCCCAGCGGTATGAAGCGCCCGAGCCCGGACTTCATCCGCTCCAGGAGGGCCCTCATGTTCAGCACCAGGTCCTCCCGGACGCGGAGTTCCCCCGAGACCCCGAACCAGTCCCCGGCCTCGCGCACGGAGACGTTCAGGCTCCCCTCCGAGACGACGGCGGCGACCCTCATGCTCTGGCCCTTGGGCCACTCCACCGTCACGGCGTCCCCCATCTCCCCGAGCTGCACCAGGAACTCCAGGGCCAGCTCGGCGTCCGGCAGCCGCCACTTCTCGTCCGCCGCCTGCTCCCCCTCCGCCAGGGCGGGACACCGCTCCCGCAACAGCCGCAGCCCCTCCCGCTCCTCACCCAGGTCGCGCTGCGCCTGCACGCGCCGTCCGTCCTGGGAACCGAAGAGGTTGGCCCCTCCGCGGCCCGGCCGGCACGGAGCGCTCCCGGGCCCCAGGGGGCGCACGACGGCGTCCACGTCCAGACCGTCCTGCGCGGGCTGAATTTGAATGCAGAGCCTGCCGTCGGCCTTCACCGTCTGGGCATCCGTCTCCAGCCCCTCGAGGTCGGAGTGGATCGTCACGACGGAGGCCAGGCTGCCCAGAGTCCTCAGCAGCGCGTCCCGGGCCGTCTTGGGGAGCTTCAGCCCGGATCGGCCCACGATCTGCGCCATGCGGAGGTGACGGTCCTCGAAGCGCGTCGCCCGCAGCCGGTTGGGCCCGTCCGGGGAGAAGGCGAAGGACGTCGGCGCGTCCGGGTCGGGGAAGGGCGCGACCCTCAGCTCGTACCCCTCCCCGGCGTCCCGCACCGAGAGGCGCGGCTCGTCCTGGAACACCTCGACCCGCTCCCCCGTGCCGGCGCGGACCAGGAGCGGGTGTCCTGCCAGGGCGAAGACCGCCTGGGGCACGTCCAGGAAGTATTCCGTGCCGTAGAAGTCGCGCGACTCGCGGATCGCCGACGCGACGCGGTGGTCCTGGTCCGTCAGGCTCAGGACCGTGTCCGCCTTGCGGTAAAGGCGCCTCAGGGCGACGTGCCGACCCTTGCTCCAGCCCCTCTTCTGGAGCGTCTGCTCCACGGGCGTCACGGTCAGGGCACGGACCCTGCCCTTGGAGACGTTCCAGTCGATCTCCCAGACCAGGCGCCTGTTCGAGCCCGTCCGGGCACGCTCCGGTGAGCCGCCGATCCCCTGCAGCTCGGAGAGGGAGCGCTCCCATTCGTCCTTCTTCCCCAGAAGCGCCCCCAGCGGATGGGGCAGCCCGGGCCGTTCGCCCTTCCCCCCGTAGATCTCCAGCAGCTCCCGCCTGAAGTAGTCCAGGCCCAGGTCGCCCAGGAGGCCGGCCACCGTCCCCGCGGTCTCGGTCAGTGCGCGGTCCTCCTCCACGGGAAGGGTCCAGTGGGAGAAGAGCAGGGCGAAGAACGAGATCGGGCTCCAGTCATGCCTCGGGTCCTCGATATACGGCGTGTCCAGGAGAGAGTTATCGTACTCTTCGGTTCCCTCCCTGCCGAAGGACAGGGCCTTCCACAGCAGGGACAGGATCACCTCCGGGTAGCCTTCGGACCATTCGTAGGCCTTTCTGATATAGGCGGCGACCTTTTTCCGCCCCTCCCCCGCCTTGAAAAGGAGCACCGGATAGAGGATGGACGGCCAGGACACGAAGGCGGCCGAACGCTTGCCCGTGAGCCCGCGGAGCACCTTCAGGCCGGCCTCGTAGATCGCGGTCGCCTCCGCCTCGTCGCCGCGCTCGGTGAAGGCGATGAAAGCCCTGAGGGCGTAGGCATCGGGATCCTCCTGACCCGAGAGCTCGGCCCGGGCCTCCTCCGCCCTCCCGTGCATGAACAGGCGCTCGGCAAAGCGAAACCTCATCCTCGGGGGGATCTCCCTCCCCCGGCAGTAGGCGAAGAAGGCGTCCGCCACCCTGCGGTAGACCTCCGGTTCCCCCATTGTATTGTGGAGGAGCCCGAAAAACACGTGCTCGCCGACCGCGGGCTCCAGCCCCATCAGGAAGTCCACGTCCAGCGGGTTCGCCGCGATGTCCGTCAGAGGGTCGTAGGGATGGTCCGGCCCGTAGCAATCCCCCATGAACCCGTATTTTCGACTCGTGAGACCTCGGTAGCGTTCGACGTCGCCCTCGTAGATGGCGTTCCGGCAGGACCGATAAACGCGGGACAGGGAGGGCATGTAGAAATGGCCGGCCTCCTCGCGGGAGAAGCCCATCGTCTCGTCGATGGCCCGGTCGAAGGCCCGGAACTCCCCGAGGGCCAGGGCCTCCCGGGCGAGGGGCTCGGCCAGCAGGCGGTCGAGGTACCAGTACACCGTGTTCCGAACCGGTACGGTATCGGTCAGCCCCGCGTCCCTCCAACGCTCCAGGAAGGGGAGGATGGAGACTTTGACGCCCCATTGAATCCCCAGAGGCGTATGAATGGCGGACGCGTTGAGGCACTTCATCAGATTGCTCACGGCGGTGGGAACGTAGAGCACGGCCAGGAAGCGGCAGAGCCTCCGTTCCAGGTCGGGGAGGGCCCTGTAGGCCGCCAGCAGCCGGGAGCGTCTTTCCTCGTCGAACACGCGCAACACCCTTTATTTCTAAATTTGTTGGAAGAACTCGCGGCGCCTCCGCCGCCCTCGGCCTTTTATTATAGAGGATAGCGTGCCGGCCGTGAAAAGCGGATATCGGCGGATATGAAAGGCCCATCCGCCTCGAGGCGGATGGGCTCGATGGAGAAGGGATTGGGCTTTCGGCCGGAGTTTTTTTGCGTGGAACCGGGTCAAGGCCGGGCATCCGGGTTCGAGGCGAGGCAGGCCATCCTGCCGACCTCCTTCACGTAGACCATCCTGACGTTCGTGCGGTAGACCTCGCTCAGCAGGTCCTCCCGCAGGATCTCGTCCGTGCCGCCCACCCTCAGGGCGCCGGAACGGTCGAGCAGGGCCACCGTGTCGTTCAGCATGATCGCGTGGTCCGGCGTGTGCGTGGTCATGATGACCGCGTATCCCTCCGAGGCGAGCCTCCGGATCATCCCGATGACGCGCATCTGGTTCCCGAAGTCGAGCGCGGAGGTCGGCTCGTCCATCATGACGACGCGGGGGCTCTGGACCATGACCCGGGCAATGGAGGCCTGCTGCCGTTCCCCTCCGCTGATCTCCGTGCAGGGGCTGCCGGAGAGGTGTGCGATGCCCATGGCCTCGATGGCGGCGTCGGCCATCTCGTAATCCCGCCTGCCCGGCTTCGCCAAGACCCCGATGTACGGGGCCCTCCCCATCACCACGAAGTCGCGCACGGTGTAGCCGTACACGAACGCCTGGTTCTGCGGGACGTAGCCCACGATCTTTGCGATATCCCGGGCGCGCAGCGCCCTCTGGGACCTGCCGTCCAGAAAAATCTCCCCCGTCCGCGGCCTCAGCAGGCCCGCGAGGCAGTTGAGGAGCGTCGATTTCCCGGACCCGTTGGGGCCGATGACGGACAGGACCTGCCCCTGACGAAGGGAGAACGAGACGTCGTGAAAGACCTCGCGCCGGCCGTAGGCGAACGATGCTTCCTGGACCTCCAGCACGCTCATTTCACGCTCCGCCTCTGCCGGTACAGCATGGTGATGAAGATGGGGGCTCCGACGAGCCCCGTGAGGATGCTCAGGGGGATCTCCACCCCCGAGAGGGAGCGCGCGGCGGTATCGACGACGACCAGGAAAAGGGCCCCCATGAGGGCCGCGATCGGCGTCAGCCTCACGCTGTCGGGGCCGGCAACGAGCCTTCCGAAGTAGGGGATCACCAGTCCGACCCAGGCGATGGTCCCCGACAGGCAGACCGCGCAGCTCGTCAGCATCGTGGCGCAGGCCACGGTGACCCCGCGCACCGCCGCGACGTTGACGCCCAGGGAGCGGGCCTCGCCGTCGCCCAGCGAGAGCAGGTTGAACTGCCAGCGCATGGCGAACAGCACCGCCATGGCGACGGCCATGCCCGGAAGGACCGGAATGAGCTTCTGAAAGGTCATGTCGGAAAGGCTTCCCAGCTCCCAGTAGGTTATCGAGGGAAGCTGCGTCTCCGTGTCCATGGCGTACTTCAGCATCCCGAGCACGGAGCGCATGACGCCGGAAACGATCACCCCGGACAGGACCAGGATGGCGCTCGAATCGCTCCTGAAGAAGCGCGTGATGAGGGTCGCGACGACCACGGACAGAATGCCGCCGCACAGGGCCGAGGCCTGCACGAAGAACGACCCCGCCCCGAGGAGGATGGCGGCGGCGGCCCCGACGCAGGATCCCTGGAAGACCCCGAGCAGCTCGGGGGCCGCGAGCTGGTTCTTGAAGATGCTCTGATAGGTCGCCCCGGAGACCGCGAGGCAGCTCCCGACGAGGAGGGCCGCCGCGAGGCGGGGCAGGCGGATCAGAAGGACCACCTTCTCGACGGTCGGGCCCCAGGTGGGCTCCATCGGAACCCACCTGGAGACGATCACCCGGAACACGTCCCGGACGCTGACGACATAGCGCCCGGCGCAGAGGGCCCCCACCCCCGCCGCCGCGGTGAGCACCGCGAGGATCGCGAGGGCCGGAACCTTTCCGTTCCGCGTCATCGAGGGTCGAGTCCCGCGAGCATCCGACGCGCCTCGTCCTCCGTCATGTCGTAGTCGTAGAAAGTCTTGTAGAACTTTCGGACCTCCGCGTTCATATCGACGTCCTTGAATTTGTCGGGGTGCAGCAGCTGGGCGCCCCAGAGGACCTGCAGGGCCTCCTCGCAGCTGTAGCGGCTCCAGAGGAAGGTCCCCACCGGGTTGGGATAGATCCTGCCCTCCCGGACGGCCCGGAGCGCCGACCACTCGGGGGCCTTGCGGAGCTGCTCGATGACGGGTCCGGCCTTGCGGGTTGCGACGATGATGACGTCGGGATCGGCGTTCAGGAGCTCCTCCATCGTGACGGAACCCTGGTTCTTGTCCGTGATGTGGGCGATGGCATTGACGCCCCCCGCCGCCTCGATCCACTCGGTGCAGATGCTGACCCTGCCGTCGGTCTCGAGGGGGTTCGAGCCGCGGATCTGATAGACCTTCGGCCGGTCCGAGTCCTTCAGGCCGGCGAGCCGTTCCCCGATCAGCTTGAGGTTCCCGTCGAAGTAGCGGATGAACGCCTCCGCCCTCTCCTCCGCGTCGCCGCCCAGGGTCCGGGCCGTGACGCGCACGGTCTCCTTGAGCCCCTCGAAGTCGCGGAAGGTCACCAGGACCGTCGTGACGCCGGCATTGCGCAGCACCTCGGCATCCTTGGCACTGGAGGTGATGACCACGTCGGCGTTCGCCTTCAGCACCTCCTCGGTGTTGAAGTTCCCGGAGCCCGAGGATATCGCGTAGGGCTTGATCTCCCCGATCCTGGGATAGACCTGGGCGAACCACGGCAGCTCCTTGATGATCGACGTCGTCCCGACGAGCTTGTCCGCCCCGCCCAGGAGGAGGACCACCTGGTTGTTGGCGTGCCACAGGTCGATCACGGTCTTGACGTCCTTGGGCAGGACGACCTCGGTCCCCCCCATATCCACGATGCGGCGCGTCTCCTCGGCCGCGTCCAGCGGCGAGACGCCCAAAAACGCCAGGAAGATCCCGAGAATCAACGCGGAGGAAAACAACCGGACTTGCTTCACCTCGAACACCTCTTTCATTCGATATAAACCCCTTTCGACACGAACTCCACCCCTGCGGCGCCTGCCGCTCCCCGCCCCGATTCCACGGCGGCAAGCGGCGGATCGCCCATCCGCGGGGACGCCCCTATTGTAACCGTATTCTTTCAAAAAATCATTCGCTTCGGAAAAATACCGATTCGCTCCACGAGGCCTCCCTGATGAAGCCCCTCGCGCCGGGTTTTGCTGCGGAAGTTGAGTTGTCAATGCGGGTTTCCTATAATTGGAGCGGACCTCGCGAACCTCCCGGCAACCGGCGGCTCGATCCCTGGTGAGAAAATCTGTGGGTACTTCAGCCGGCCAGGTGTTCGTAAGGGGTTCCGGACCTCCCTGCATCACGATGTCCCGGGGGCAGGAAAGGCCAGGACTTTTCGTCGGCGGGGAGACGAGGATGAAAGAGGATGACTGCCATGAGAGACGACAGGAGGGCGCCCCAAAAAATCCAGGTCCGCGGCGCGCGGGTGCACAACCTGAAGAACATCGACGTGGACGTTCCGCTGAACAAAATTGTAGGGATAGCCGGAGTGTCGGGGTCCGGCAAGTCCTCGCTGGCCCTCGGCGTCCTGTACGCGGAGGGCTCTCGGCGCTATCTGGACGCCCTGTCCGCCTACACGAGGAGGAGGATGACGCAGGCGGCAAAGGCGGACGTGGACGAGGTCCTTTACGTCCCGGCGTCCCTGGCCCTGCATCAAAGGCCGGGTGTCCCCGGCATCCGTTCCACCTTCGGCACGGGGACGGAGCTGCTGAACGGCATCCGCCTGATGTTTTCCCGCCTTGCGAACCACGTGTGTCCCAACGGCCACCGCCTGGAGCCGACCCTGGCCGTCGCGGCGGAGCGGGAACTGACGTGCCCGACCTGCGGCGAGCGTTTTTACGCGCCCTCGGCCGAGGAGCTGGCCTTCAACAGCCAGGGGGCCTGCAGGAACTGCGGCGGAACGGGGACGGTGCGGACCGTCGACGAATCCACCCTTGTCCCCGACGAATCCCTGACCATCGACGAGGGCGCGGTGGCCCCCTGGAACAGCCTGATGTGGTCCCTCATGACGGACGTCTGCCGGGCGATGGGCGTGAGGACGGACGTGCCCTTCAGGGACCTGACGGACGGGGAGAAGGACATCGTCTACCATGGCCCCGCCGAGAAAAAGCATATCCTGTACAAGGCGAAGAGCTCCAACGTGGCGGGGGAGATGGACTTCACCTACTACAACGCCGTCTATACCGTCGAAAACGCGCTCGCGAAGGTGAAGGACGAAAAGGGCATGAAGCGGGTGGAGAAGTTTTTGAAGGAGGCTGTCTGCCCCGAGTGCGGCGGAACGCGCCTGTCGGAGGCCGCGAGGGCGCCGAGGGTGCGCGGCGTCTCCCTCGACGGAGTCTGCCGGCTGCCCCTGTCGGAGCTCGTCGAATGGGTGAACGGCGTCCCCGGCTCGCTGCCGGAGGAGATGCGGCCCATGGCGGACAGCATCTGCGAGTCGTTCCACACCGTGGCAAGGCGCTTGAGGGACCTGGGGCTCTCCTACCTGTCCCTCGACCGGGCGGCCTCCACGCTCTCCACGGGGGAGCGCCAGAGGATGCAGCTTGCCCGCGCGGTGCGGAACAGGACGACGGGCGTGCTGTACGTCCTCGACGAGCCGTCCGTCGGGCTGCACCCGTCGAACATCGTGGGCCTGAACGGCGTCATGCACGACCTGGTGGCGGACGGCAACTCCGTCCTGCTCGTCGATCACGATACGCAGATCCTGAGGGAGGCGGACTGGCTGATCGAGATGGGGCCGCAGGCGGGCGCCGACGGCGGACGGGTGATCGCGGAGGGGACGATCGACGACATCGTGGGGAACGAGAACTCGCAGATCGGCCCTTTTCTGTCGGGGGCGGCCGGTCTCGCAGGGGAGGAACGCACCGATGGCCGGACGTTCGAGGAGGGGCGGATACGCCTCTCCACCGCGCGGATACACACCGTAAAGCCGCTCGAGGTCGAACTGCCCAAGGGAAGGCTGACGGTCGTGACGGGCGTCTCCGGCTCCGGCAAGACGACGATGGTGCTCGAGAGCCTCGTCCCGGCGCTGGAGGCGGCGACGCAGGGGAGAAGGCTGCCGGAGCACGTGCTTGCGGTCGACGCCCCGGGGATCGGCCGCGTCAAGCTGATCGATGCCGCGCCCATAGGGATCAACATCCGCTCCACCGTTGCGACCTACGCCAACCTCCACGACGAGCTCCGCAGGATATATGCCCGAACGGAGGATGCGAAGCGGCGCGGCTTCAAGGCCGGAGATTTTTCCTACAACACCGGGGGCCTGCGCTGCCCCGTGTGCGACGGCACCGGATCGATCAGCCTCGACGTGCAGTTTCTGCCGGACGTGGACATTCCCTGCCCGGACTGCCGGGGATCGCGGTACGCGAAGGCGGCCTACGGCGTGAGGCACACGAACAGAGCGGGCGAGGCCCGATCTCTGCCGGAACTTATGGACATGGACGTGAATGCCGCCCTGGATTTCTGCCGGGATATGAAAAACGTCTTTCCGAAGCTGAGGGTGCTGCAAAGCCTGGGCCTCGGGTATTTGACGCTGGGCGAGGAGACGCCCGGCCTCTCCGGCGGAGAGGCCCAGAGGCTGAAGCTGGCGGGCGAGATGGGCAGGGCGCAGTTTGACTCCCTGTTCGTCTTCGACGAGCCCACGATCGGGCTGCATCCCCTGGACGTCCGGACGCTGCTTGGCGTGTTTCGGGCGCTCATGGACAACGGGGCGACGGTCGTCGTCATCGAACACGATCTGGACGTGATCCGCAGCGCGGACTACATCGTCGACATGGGGCCCGGCGGGGGGGAGGACGGCGGCAGAATCGTGGCCCGCGGAACGCCTCGCGAGATCAAGGATTGCGGGGCAAGCATAACCGGAAGGTTCCTGTGAGCAAAACGGGGCACCGACCCGCAGGAACCCGAGTATCTGCATAGAGCGCATATAAGATATAGGGGTCCTCCAGTTGGGGACCACTATAATACATTATTGCTTGAGTTTACGATTGAGCTCCAAACTCCAACTAGCTACCACTATAGAGTGGCCGAGAGACTTTACTTTGCACAATATGGGAATACCCCCCTCACCCTTTTCTGAAATATATAGATTGCCAAGCCAAATGCAACAGCCCAAATCCACAGGTTGCGACAGTTTCATGAGGGATTGAGCGCATTATTGTATAAGCCAGGCTGACTTCGATTTTGCACCCGCTAGGCGCGGCAAAAAACGTGTGAGGCCTTTCTTTGCCGCACGCTGAAAATTTTGCCTGCGGATTTGGGGTGCCCCTGCCGGATTGACAGCTCCGTCGAGTTATTATAAACTAATTTTAATTAAATGAATCAATAAGGAAATATATTTCACTACGCTCTTGTGCCGTGAGACATGAGACTTGTCGTCGAGGAATGGGAGGTCCGGGGCGAGCCCGGGTGTTCTGCGGCGGGCACGATTGGGGAGTTGCCGGAAACGTCTCCGGGAAGGGCGGTTCGAGGAGGGTGACACATGAACGAAGTTGCGAAAGGAACGAAGGCTTTCGAGATGCGGGGGACGGCGGCGACGGGGCTTTCCGGGGAGGGAATCCTGAGGGCGAGAAAATCCGGAGGGGTGCGCAAGGCCACGCTTGTGGATGCGGGAATTTCCTTTGGCTTCCTCATCTTCGTGATGTCCGTCAGCCTCGTCAAATTCAAGCTGGATCCGCACATCCCCATGTTTCTCGGCGTGATGGCGGCCGCGGTCATGGGATTGCGACTGGGCTACAGTTGGAGCACCCTCGAGAAGGCGATGATCCGGGGCATCTCTCAGGCGATGCAGTCGATCATCATCCTGGCCATCATCGGGATGCTCATCGGCGTCTGGATCGTTTCGGGGGTCGTCCCCTCGATGATCCTCTATGGGCTGGACCTGATATCGCCGAAAGTTTTCCTGCCCGCAACCCTTCTGATCTGCTCCATCACCTCCGTTGCGACGGGGACGTCCTGGGGAACTGCGGGGACGATGGGCGTTGCCCTCATGGGCATCGCGATGGGGCTCGAGATCCCGCTGCCTCTGGCGGCAGGGGCGATCATCTCCGGGGCATACTTCGGCGACAAGATGTCCCCCCTCTCCGATACGACGAACCTGGCCCCCGCCATGGCGGGAACGGATGTCTTCACGCATGTCAAGGCGATGATCCCCTCTACGGCCGCGGCTTATCTTATCGCTCTCGCCCTGTTCGCCTATATGGGGCGAAATTATGGGAACACCGAGACCAGCCTGGAGAGCATCCAGGTCATACGGGACGGAATCCTCGCCCAGTTTCGGGCCAGCCCCGTTCTGCTGGTCCCACCGTTCCTGGTCGTTCTCCTGGTCGCCTTCAAGATGCCTGCCATACCGGGAATCGTCATCGGCATTCTTTCCTCGGCCCTCTTGGCCCCTCTGTATCAGGGTGCCTCCCTAGGCGATATCCTGCGTTGTGCCCACTACGGCTACATCAGTAAAACGGGCGTCGAGGCCGTCGATACGCTCTTCACGAAAGGCGGCCTGGATGGAATGCTTTTCTCCATCTCCCTGACGATCATCGCCATGATGTTCGGCGGGATCATGGAGGAGACGGGACAGCTGGAGACGGTCGTCAAAGCCATATTGAAGAAGGTGAGGACGTACACCGGGCTCGTCACCGCCACGGAGGCGACGTGCCTGTTCAGCAACATGACCATGCCGGAGCAGTACATCTCCATCGTGGTCCCGGGACGCATGTATGCCCAGACCTACCGCGAAAAGGGACTGCATCCGTCGCAGCTCTCCAACGCTCTGGAGAGCATGGGCACCGTCTCCGGCGCCCTGATCCCGTGGAATACGTGCGGTGCCTTCATGACCAATGCCCTTGGCGTTCCCACGGCCCTCTACTTCAAATATTGCTTTTTCAATCTGGCCATGCCCATCGTCGTCATCGTGATGACTTTCTTCAAAATGAACATTCGCTGCATGACGGAGGAGGAAAAGGAGCGTCTGGCGGAGACGGGGCGCTGCTGAATGAGTCACCGGAAAACAAACGCTTCGGCTGGGTGAGGCCGGTTGACTTTCTTTTCGTGCGGTCCGAGGGCGAAGGCCGTGAGCTGTGTCCGGAAAGCGGGGTATAGGATTCGTGTTTTTTGACGGACGAGGGGGCCTGAGGCAGGCTGGAGCGCTGGCGGCGGTCGGCCCCTCACGCCATGTGTACCCGCCAGGCCAGGGCGTCGCAGTGCCACGGGCTGCCCCCGGCGGAGACGTGCGGTATTTTCCCGTTATTTTCCGTTCTCGAACTTGCAGTAATGCGTTACAATTTTCACTAAGGAAACGTGGACTAAATCAGTGCTTCCTATGGCTCCCGATATGGGGGTAAGAGTGGCGAATAAAACTTTAACGGCAACCATGAGGTGCTGCTATGCTGACTACGGATGGAAATCTGCCTCATTGGGGCGGCAACGGCGTACTGCCGCCAGTCTGGCCGGGGGAATCGGGTGGCAGTCCAAGGCGCTCCCCTTATCGAGTGACTCTGACGGAGTTTACAGAGCGGTTTGCGGCGTCCCCGGAACGGACAGCGATTTTGGGTGGTCTGCTGTGCTTTCGCAAAAAATTACATGAACTGGGCATGGTCTCCGGATTTCAGTGGTTGGACGGCAGTTTTTTGGAGTGGATTGAGCTTCTGGAATGCCGCCCTCCGCGAGATCTGGATGTTGTGACGTTTTTCGATATGCCGAGCGGGGAGAATCAAAAGTCGCTGGCTCAAAAGGCTGCGCAGCTTTTTGAGCCCGGATTTCTGAAAAAGACCTATGCCGTTGACGGTTACTTCTGTGAGTTGGGGGGCCCTGTCGATGCGTACCAGATTCGTCGCATCGCCTATTGGTACAGTATGTGGTCGCATCGTCGTGACGGCCTCTGGAAAGGGTTTGTCCAGGTTGACCTGGACCCGTCCCAAGACGGTCTTGCGCAAAAGATTTTGACTGCAAACGGAGGTGTGCGGCATGAATGACCAGCGCCTTTCCGTCGTCTCCGAGATCCATGAGTTGGAAGAACTGCTCGGTGCGATTCCTGAGGGAAACGTGATTGAGCGGATGAGCCTGGAGGCGCGTCTGCAAGCCTCCAGGGAACTTTTGGACGGCTTGCCGCAGGAAAGCGAGGTCCCCAAGGCCCGGCTCACCTTCAGAGGAAGACCGGTCCTTGGCCAGTACGGCATAACCGCGGACTTTGGGGCAAGGGCTGTGGGCGCTTTTTCGGACGCGTTTGCCACGATTGCGGCGGGGTTGACCGAGGGGCTGCAGGCTATGGGGCCGATCCCCAATCGGGACCGCAATCAGCTGTTGCTCACCGGCACCGCCGTCGGCTCGTTCGGCTTTGAATTTTCGCTTCCCATGTGCCAGGAAACGCTGTTTCCCGATTGTGAAAACGCCAGGGAAGCCATGCTGAAAATCGAAGAGCTCTTTCGGCTCTCGGCAAAGGGCAGCGACGACGACATTGCCGAGGTGATCGCTGAGGTCCACCCCAGGGCCGTTAAAAAAGTGTTCGAGTTTCTTGACCTTCTGGTTCAGCAGCAGGCTTGGTGCGGTTTGGAGTTCGGCAGCCGGAGCTTTCGCTATGAGAATTGCGAGCAGCTCAGGAAATCGTCCTTCCGGCTGAGGGACGAGAATATCCAGGAACGAGAGGAAAGCTGCCGGGGAGAGTTTCAAGGCGTCCTCCCCGCGGGAAGAACGTTTGATTTTCAGCTGCGCGGTCAGGAGGGGCTGATCCGCGGAAAAATCGATGAGACTGCCGGCGACCCCGATATTTTGAATCGCCGATGGCTCCATACCCCGGTGATCCTGACCCTGAAGGTCATGCAGGTGGGACAGGGACAACCACGGTTCACCTTGATGTCCCTGGACGACGTAACGGCTGACGACTCTGCAGCGCTGTGAACGGAACAAGATTTGCCTGAGGTGGGCCGCATCGGGCCTCAACCCTGTTTTTCTGCCCCGCGGTCGGCCCCTCACGCCATGTGTACCCGCCAGGCCAGGGCGTCGCAGTGCCACGGGCTGCCCCCGGCGGAGACGTGCGCCTCCACGGCGTCGGGCGTGCCCGCCGGGATGGGGACGACGAGGCGCGTCACGCCCAGGGGGGCGAAGAGCCCGTTCAGCGCGGGCAGGCCGGGGCCCTGCAGGAAGCAGCCTTTTTTGTTGCGGAGCGTCTCCGTTACGGAGAACAGCCAGCGGTCGCGCAGGGACTCGGGAGTGAGCCAGACCCACTCCGCCTCCTCCGCGCCGCGCGGAAAATCCTCCTGGGGGAAGCAGTCCGGCCCCCTTCCCCGGTCGTCGAACACGGCCACGCGCCAGCCCCAGTCGTGCATGAAGGGGAGGAGGTCCCGGTCGTACCCCAGAACGGCCACCCGGTCGCCCCGGGCGCAGGTCATGACGAGGTCCAGGGGGAGGCCGCCCTCGGGAAAGGGGAAGAGCGCGGCGCAGGCCGCCGTCGCCGCCGCGAACTCCTGGGGGAACGGGGAGACGAGCAGCCGGGCCAGATGGGCCAGTCCGGTCCCGATGAGCTCCCCCGTGTGGGCCGGTCGGGCCGTGTGGGCCTCCTTCGTGGAGTCGGGGACGAAGCCGACGCCCCACCGCCCGTCCTCGGCCAGGACGTAGCTGGCGTGCCAGCCCATGATCAGGCGCACGACGGCGGAATCCCCCGCCCGGGGCACAGCGGCTGCGACGTCCTCGAAGAAACTCAATGGGATTCCCCCTCTCCGCCTTTTCGTTATCTTACTTTTCGCTATCTTATCACCTTCTTCCGCTTTTTTTGCGCGCCGCTGCGGCGCTTGAATCGATGTTAAAATGGAGAAAAGGGACAATGAGGGAGATGTGTGGATGGACGCGGAGCGCCTGAGGAAGGACGAGGGGCCCGGAGCTGCGGTGGAGCCCCTGGAGCGGCAGTGGCATGAGCCGCTGTACCGTTACGCGGAGCTGCTCTCGGGCTGCATCTCCGCCCGGCTGACCGGGACGCGGGGGACGGAGGAGCTCTACGACCTGCATGTCCGCGACTGTCTCGAGTCCGTTCCTCTGCTGCCCGCGTCGGGCTCCGTCGTCGACGTCGGGAGCGGCGGAGGGCTGCCGGGCGTGGTCTGGGCGATCTGCCGGCCCGACCTGCGGGTCGTGCTGCTGGACAGCGTGGCCAAGAAGTGCCGAGCCGTCGGGGAGATCGTCCGGGCCCTCGGGCTCCGGAACGTGGAGCTCCTCTGCGAGCGCAGCGAGGATACGGCGCGGACGCGGCGCGAGACCTTCGCCCTGGCTGCGGCCCGTGCCCTCGCCCGGGCCGGGGTTGCGGCGGAGTACCTGTCGCCGCTCGTCGCCGTGGGTGGCCGTCTTCTTGCCTTCAAGGGCCCGAAGGTCGGGGAGGAGCTCGGGGAGGTCCGCGGGCGCTGGGGCCGTCTGGGGCTCGCGGAGCCCGTCGTCCGTCCCTACGGACCGGAGGGGAGCAGCCGCTGCTTCGTGATATGGGAGAAGGCCGCTCACTGCCCCGCGGGCTACCCGCGCCGCGTGGGGGCGGCTTCGATGAAAGGCTGGTGGCTGTGATGCCGACGATCGTCGTGTCCAATCAGAAGGGTGGCGTGGGAAAGACGACCACCTGCATCAACTTGGCGGCCGAGCTGGGGCGTTGCGGCTACTCGGTTTTGGCCGTGGACATGGATCCCCAGGCCAACTGCACCAGCGGGCTCGGGGTCAACGCCTCGAACCTGAGCAAAAGCCTCTACAACGTCCTGTTGGGCGACATCCCCATGCGGGAGGCGATCCTGGGCACCGCGTGGGAGGGCATCTCCCTTCTGCCGTCGTCGCTGGACCTCGCCGGGGCGGAGATCGAGCTGGCCAGCACCATAAGCCGGGAGTCGAAGCTCAAGCGCCAGCTGGAACAGCTCGAGGGGTTCGACGTCGTGCTCGTCGACTGCCCCCCGTCCCTGGGCATCCTGACCCTCAACGCCCTGACGGCCTGCGACCGCCTGCTGGTCCCCATCCAGTGCGAGTATTACGCGCTGGAAGGGGTGGGGCAGCTCGTCCGCACGGTGGACCTGGTCCGAGATTCCCTGAACCCATCGCTCGAGGTCTCGGGGATCCTGCTCACCCTCTACGATTCCCGGACGCGCCTGGCCAACGAGGTGGCGGACGAGGTGAGGCGGCAGTTCGGCAGTGTCGTGTTCGACACGGTGGTGCCCCGCAACGTGAAGCTCTCGGAGGCCCCGAGCTACGGCTCTCCCATCGCCTATTACGAGGAGCACAGCACGGGTGCTCAGGCCTACGAATCCCTGGCCGGGGAGGTGATCCAGCGATGGCTGAGCGAAAGGCCCTAGGCAAGGGCCTGTCCGCCCTCCTGGGCGTGACGGAGGGAAGCGCTCCCCTGGAGAAGATCTACCGCGTCGGGATCGGTGAGATCCGCCCGGACCCCGACCAGCCGCGCAGGGAGATGGACGGGGAGGGGCTGGAGTCCCTGGCGGCCTCCATCCGGGCGCACGGCGTGCTTCAGCCCCTTCTGCTCCGCGCGGAGCCGGGGGGCGGCTATCGCATCGTCGCGGGGGAACGCCGCTGGCGCGCCGCCGCGCTGGCGGGGCTGGAGGACCTTCCTGCCCGGGTCCTGAACGCCTCGGAGGAGGCGCTGCGGGAGATATCCCTGATCGAGAACGTCCAGAGAAGGGACCTCACCCCCATCGAGATCGCCTCGGCGCTCCAGGCCCTGATCCGGAAGAACGGGCTGACCCAGGAGGACTGCGCCGCCCACTTGGGGTGGAGCCGCGCCCTGGTGGCGAACCGCCTGCGCCTGCTGAACCTGCCTGACGAGCTCAGGGAGATGCTGGCCGGGGGAAGCCTGAGCGAGGGGCACGCCCGGGCCCTTCTGGGGCTCGACTCCGAGGACGCGATGATCGCATTGGGAAGGCGCGCCGCAAACGGGGGCATGACCGTGCGCCAGTTGGAGGACGCCATTCGGGACCTCTCGTCCGGGAGGGCCGGCCTGGAACAACGGCTGGTTCCCAAGGGACGGTTCCGATCGGTTCGGCTTCCCGGGCCCCTTCGGGCCTACAGGAGGATGGGGGTGAAGATCCGCGTCGGGCGCCGCGACGGCGCCGCCCGGATCGTCCTGGAGGAGCTGCGCGACGTCGGAGACGAACGCCTGATTCAGGCCCTCGAGGAGTGCCTGAGGCTTTTGTATCCCGAATCGGAGGGAATGGCGGAATGACGGATAACCATGGGAAGTCGCGGTTCCGCAGCGCTTTCAGGGACGCGGCGCTTTTCGGACGCGTGATCTCGGCGGGGCTCGTCGTCGCCGGGTACGCCTTCGCGGGGGTCTACCTCGCGCGGTGGATGGAGGGGAGGGGCTGTCCCGCCTGGGGGGTCTTCCTGACTCCACTGGCCACTGCGCTCTTTGGGGTCTGGCAGGGCTGGCTCTTTCTCACCCGCCCCCTCGGCCGGGAAAGGCCGGGAGGGGAGAAGAGCGCCCCCCCTCGTTGATTGTCCCGGACCGCGCGGCTTTTGCGCGCTCCGGATCATTTCCCCAGGCTGTTCCTGAGGGATTTTATGATGTCGCTGCGTCTTGCCGGGCTCTGTGTCGTCGCGGGGGTGCGGTTGTAGACGGGGGAACCCCAGAACGTCTGCGCCCTCGTGGAGATGCGGCTGACCCAGTCGACGCCCAGCAGGTCCAGAAGGACGGTCAGCCCAAGAAAAAGCCACATGCCGATGGCCAGGATGCCGATCACCCTGAAGCTGGATCGCAGAAGCTGGTCCGTGGCCTTTTCCGCCCTGCGGATCTCGGCGCTTTCCCAGGCCCGCTTGAGGGGATTGGAGGGCCGGGCCTCCCTTTTGAGGCGCAGAAGGGACCACAGGGCCGCACCGCCGCGGGCCCATTGGATCAGACCAAAGAGAAAGATAGCCAAGCTCACGATTATCAACAGGATTCCCATATCGATCCTCTTCCGTAAACCGACCTGCTTTCCGGGAAATACAGCATCTTCATTATACTATAGCGCCGCGCCGTGCGCTCCGGCAGGGTCGGCGGACATTTCAGCGCTCGCCGGCCCCCGTCCCCCCGGGGGACGCCGCCTCGCCGGGCCGGGCCGCCTTCGTTTCCTCCTCCTCGTCCGCGGACGCGGGCAGCGCGATGATCTCCCTGCCCGCTATGCCCTGGAGGTCGCCGCTCATGCCGTACAGGCTGCCCGTGACCTTCTGGATGATCTTCTCCTGAGCCGCCCAGCGTTTCTGAGCCTGCTTCTTCTCGGTGTCCAGCTGCCGCGCCATCTCGTCGTAGGAATCCAGGATGCAGCGGATGCGATGGCTGAACTCGCCGCCCGTGAGGTAGTGGTACATCAGTTCCACCTTGGTGTCCTTGCCCTCGGCGCTGCGGTTGGCGGCGAACACCTTCGCCAGGATCTCGCGCAGGAACGTGGCGAGCATGACGGCGTAGCGGGGCTTCACGAGCCAGATGTTGTCCGCGAGCTGTTTGAAGTCCTCGTCCCCACCGTCGGTGCGGTTGAAGACGATCACCCCCGCCTGGGCCTTCTCGGCGGCCAGCTCGTCCTTCAGCTTGACGAGCCAGGACGCCTGATAGGTCTTGGCGTTCTTGCACTCCCACAGGATCAGGCCGCAGTTTCGATAGGATTGCTCGTTGACCGTCTGGCGTATGTCGGAGCCGCGCTCGCCCTTCCTGACCTCCTCGATCGTGTCGAGGGGAAAGGCGCTGCGGAGGTCCCGCTCCACGTCCAGCTCCAGGATCTCGCCCTGCAGCTGCTGCGACCCCTGTTCCGCCGTCTGTTTCGCCGCGGTCAGCTGCTCGCGCAGGCTGTTGATGGTCTCCTCCTGCTCGCGGATCCTGGTGTTGAAGTCCTCGGCGGCCCGCTTCGCCGCTTCCTCGCGGATTCCCCTTTCCCTTTCCAGCAGTTCCTTCCGGGCGGCGAGCTCGGCGTCCTCGCGGGCCTTATTCGCCCTGCTCAATTCCTCCAGCAGCCCCTTCAGCTGTTCGCGGAGCTGCGCTTCGCTCTCCCTGGAGTTGGCGGCCTCGCGGCGCAGGCGGTCGGCCTCGAGCTCCGTGGCCTGTCTCGCCCTCTCGGCCTCCAGCTCGGCGGTCTGCCTGGCCTTGTCCAGTTCCAGCCCGGCGGCCTGACGCTCCCGCGCAAGCCGAAGGTCGGCCTCCTGCCGTTCCGCAGCCACGGCGTCCTGAACGGCCTGTTTCAGCCGCGCCTCGGAAAGGGCGTCGTACTCCCTGCGAAGCGTCTCCGACTGCTCCGTCCTGGCCCGCAGGAGCTCGTCGTCGATCTGGTGTTGTATGGCGTCGGATATCTCAAAGGGCTTTCTGCAGTGCGGGCAGATGATGGCGGTGATGTTCATGTCCTCGCTCCAATCCCTTCACGCTTGTTGACGCATCGGCTTATTTGTATTTCCGTCGGTCTTTCGGCTGCGAATATTCGCCTGCCATTATAGCGGTCCCCGTGCCGGGGAGCAAAAGCGCCGGCTCTTCATTCCGGGCCCCGGCGGCCTCGTCCCGCTTGTGGATCGGCGGGCCTTTGCTGGAATAAGGTCGCGGCAGGCCCGATCGAGGCGGGGTGACGGATGAATGAGCGAAAAACTCAGGCCGCTTTCCTGGGTTCTTCCCTTCGTCTTGTCTCTTGTCGAACTTTGTTATAAAATGAAACCCCTAGGAAAGGGGTGGAGGATATGAGCGATTGCATCTTTTGTAAGTTTGCGAACGGCGAGATCCCGGTGGAGTTCGTCTACAGGGATGAGGATGTCTTCGTGATTCGCGATATCAATCCTCAGGCATCCACGCATTTCCTGGTGATCCCGACGCAGCACATCGCTTCCTCTGCAGAGGTGACGGATCCCTCCGTCTGGAGCAAGGTGGTTGGGCGTGCCGTTGAGCTTGCCTGCAAGCTGGGGCTCGACAGGGACGGTTTCCGTATGGTTGTCAATACGGGGGAACAGGGCGGCCAGACGGTGCCCCACCTTCACCTTCACCTGTTGTCGGGTCGTAATTTCGGTTGGCCTCCGGGCTAGCCGAAAAAGCGGAAGGGAGGGATTTTAGATGACGACGGTCACCCGTAAGGACGGAGAAAGTCTGGAGGATGCCCTGCGGCGTTTCAAGCGCGAGGTCGCCAAGGTCGGTACACTGCGCGAGGCGCGGAAGCGGGAGCATTACGAAAAGCCCAGCGATGCAAAAAAATTGAAGAGAGCTGAGGCGGCTCGCAAGCGCAAAAGCAGCCGAGGCAGAGGTTAGTCGATTTCATGGGGGCTTTCGGCCCCCATTGTCGTCTCCAGGGGGGCCTCGCACGCCCGCGTTCCCTTGGAGGTCCGGAAGTGCAAAGAGTTCGGAAGTTCAAATGGAAGGCGGGTTTTTGAGCATGAAGTTGACGGAACGGGTCGCTGCGGACCTGGTGGCGGCCATGAAGGAGAGGGCGGAGCTGCGGCTCTCCGTCCTGCGTATGCTCAAGGCCGAGTTTCAGAAGGCCCAGGCCGACAAGGGCCGGGCCTCGGAGCTGACCGACGACGACGCCCAGACGCTGGTCCGGCGTCTGATCAAGCAGCGCAGGGAGGCCGCCGAGCAATACCGTGCCGCCGGCGCGTCGGAGCGCGCGGATGGAGAGCTTGCGGAGGCCGAGGTGCTCGAGGTCTACCTGCCCGCCCAACTTGGCGACGCGGAGATCGACGCCCTGGTCGCCGAGGCGGCGAAGGAGGCCGGGGCCGTCTCGGCGCGGGACATGGGCAAGCTGATGCGCGTCCTGATGCCGCGGGTGGCCGGACGTGCCGACGGCGGCCGGGTCAAGGAAAGGGTTACGGCCTTCTTCGCCTGACGGGCGCGGGAGGGCAGCGGTTTGTGGGAGCACGGCACGGTCCGCGCTCCTTTTTTGTTCTCTTTTTGATTCAATATGATAAACTGTTTCGACAGTGCAGGGCTTTCGTCTCTCGAAGGAAATCCCGGCATGTTTTAAGCTCCGGCCCGCTGGAAGCTCTGATTTGATGGAAGGGAAGGTGCTGTCCGGGTGTACGAAGAGATTCGGGAGCTTGCGCACAAGTACGGCGGACGTGTCGTGGAATGGCGCCGCAGGATTCATCGGCAGCCGGAGCTGAGCCGGCAGGAGGAGAGGACGTCGGCCCTTGCTGCGGAGGTGTTGTCGGGCCTGGGGCTGGAGGTGCGCTCCCGGGTCGGCGGACATGGCGTCGTCGGACTGCTGCGGGGCGGAGGGGGAGACGGGCGGACCGTCGCCCTGAGGGCGGATATGGACGCCCTGCCGATGCGCGAGGAGACGGGGCTGCCCTACGCCTCCGAGGTGGACGGCGTGATGCACGCCTGCGGGCACGACACCCACACGGCGATGCTTCTGGGCGCGGCCTGCGTCCTGTCCGAGCTGAGGGATGGGCTGCGGGGGAACGTGAAGTTCATCTTCCAGCCCGCGGAGGAGCTCAATCCCACGGGCGGGGCGCCGGGGATGATCGCGGACGGGGCCCTGGAGGACCCTCATGTGGACGCCCTCTTCGCCCTGCACGTCTGGCCGGGCTACGAGACGGGCCGCATCGTGGCGAGGGCGGGGCCCCAGATGGGGGCCTCGGACCGCATCTACCTGACGGTGGAAGGCAAGACGGCGCACGGTTCGGCCCCCCACCAGGGGGTCGACGCCATCGTGATCGCGGCTCAGGTCGTCTCGGGGCTTCAGACCCTGGTCTCTCGGACCGTTGCCCCGCTGGACTCCGCGGTGGTGACGATCGGGACGATCCGGGGCGGGTACCGCTACAACGTGATCGCCGACCGCGTGGAGCTGGAGGGCACGGTGCGCACCCTGGCCCCCGATACCCAGGGCGCCCTGCCGGGGCTCATCGAACGCACGGCGCAGGGAATCGCCAGGGCCCTCGGCGGGGACTGCAAGGTGACCTACGTCAAGGGGTATCCGCCCACGGTCAACGACCCGGAGCTCTTCCGCCTGGCTGCGCGGACCGTCCGGGCCTCGCTGGGCGAGGACACCATGGTGGAGCTGGAGAAGCCCGACCTGGGCGGCGAGGACTTTTCCTTCTTCGCGCGGGAGCGCCCCGCCCTGATGGCCTGGCTGGGCTGCCGGCCCTCCGGGACGCCGCCCGAGGCGATGGCGGTGCTGCACAATACCCGATTCGCCCCCGACGAGGGGTGCTTCCCCTGCGGCGTGCGCTTTTTCGCCTCCTGCGCCTGGGATTTTCTGATGGGGTGATTCGCCCTGCATTTTTTCATGATCTCGCATGACACATTTTTCACACTCGGATTGCGCTATGCGTCTTTGATTCAATCGGTGCCGGTATTTACGATGAGAGTATGGAGGTAAGATCGTGAGCGAGTCCGTAACGAAAGTTGTTCCGAAGCGCAGCGGTTTCGAGAAGTTCATCCGCGGCGTGGAGGTCGTCGGCAACAAATTTCCGCATCCCTTCTGGCTGTTCGTCCTCCTGTCCCTGCTGGTGATGGGCCTCTCGGCCTGGTTCGCGCAGAAGGGGACGTCCGTGACCTACCTGGTGGCCAAGGCGGGCGAAGCGCCCAAGGAGACCACCGTCGCGGTCGTCAACCTTCTGTCCTACGAGTCCATGAGGGAATTCCTGGCCGACTTCGTCAAGACCTACATGAACTTCGCGCCGCTGGGGCTGATCCTGACGATGATGCTGGGCATAGGGCTCGTGGAGCAGACCGGCATGATCTCGGCCCTGATGCGCAAGACGATCCTGGGGGCGCCCCGGGCCCTGGTGACGGCGGTCATCGCGATCGTGGGCATCAACGCGAACCTGGCCTCGGACGCGGGCATCATCTTCACGCCCGTCATCGCGGCGGCCGTGTTCAAGGCGCTGGGGCGCAACCCATGGGTGGGCATCGCCGCGGGCTACGCGGCGGCCTCGGGCGGCTTCACCGCGAACCTCTTCGTGGCGGGTACGGACGCGTTGCTGGCCGGAATCACCAGGTCCGCCGTCGAGGGGGTCCCCGGCATCCCCGCGAACGTCCCGGTCCACCCCCTGATCAACTGGTACTTCATGATCGCGGCGACCTTCATCCTGACCTTTCTCACGGTCTACGTGACGGAGAGGTACACCGTCAGGATGCTCGGGGACGACGAGGGCGGACGTGACGAGGAGGCGCTGAGGGCCCATGCCGTGACGCCCGCGGAGAACCGGGGGCTGTTCTGCGCCCTTCTGGCGCTTGTGGCCTACGTCGCCCTGATCGTGTGGCTGACCTATCCTCAGGGATCCCTGTTCCGTGCGCCCGACGGCTCCCTGCTCCCCCGGTCGCCCCTGCTCAGCAGCGTCATGCCGCTCCTCTTCTTCCTGTTCTTCTTCGTCGGCGTGGCCTACGGGCTGGGGGCGGGCGTGATCAGGAAGGGCGAGGACATCCCCAAGCTGATGCAGAAGGGGATCGTCGGCAGCACCGGGTTCATGGTGGTGGTCCTGCCCGCGTCGTTCTTCGTGGCCCTGTTCCGCATGAGCCGCTTCGACACCATCCTGTCGGTGAGCGGCGCGGAGTGGCTGAAGAGCATGAACCTGGGCGGCGTCCCGCTGCTGCTGCTCTTTATCCTCCTGGTGACCTTCCTGAACCTGTTCATGATGAGCGGCTCGGCCAAGTGGCTGATCCTGGCGCCGATCTTCGTCCCCATGTTCGCGCAGGTGGGGTTCGCCCCGGCCCTGACTCAGGTGGCCTACCGCATCGGGGACTCCACGACCAACATCATCACGCCCCTCTCCTACTACCTTCCCGTCATCATCGGGCTGCTGGAACAGTACAGGAAGGAGAGCGACCCGGACGTCGGCATCGGCACCGTGATCTCGATGGCCATGCCCTACACCATCTTCTACATCATGGGCTTCACGGCCCTGCTGATCGTGTGGTACCTGCTGGGGCTGCCTTTGGGGCCCGGAACGCCGGTCTCCATCTGATTTCGATTCGGGACCGGAGCAGGCCCCGAGCGGTATAGTATAATCAGAGGAATAGGCAGGAAGCGGCTTTTTGGGTGAACTTCGCGGCTTTTGACCGAGAAAAGAAGGAGTGATGAAAGGTGCGCAGGTTTTCGTTGATTCTGTTGTTCGTTTTTGCGCTTGCGGGTGCGGCGTTTGCCGCGGATGACGTCATCAAGATCGGCGTCTTCAACTGTCTGACGGGACAGAACGCCTTCGGCGGCCAGCTGGAGCTGGAGGGCACGCAGCTGGCGCACAAGGAGATCCCCGAGGTCCTGGGGAAGAAGGTCGAGCTCGTCGTCGTGGACAACAAGTCCGACAAGGTCGAGGCGGCGAACGCGGTCACGCGGCTGATCGAGCACGACAAGGTCAACGCGGTCATCGGGACCTACGGTTCCTCGCTGGCCATGGCCGGCGGCGAGGTGGCCGAGAAGGCGGGGATCCCCGTCATCGGGACGTCCTGTACCAACCCGCTGGTGACGCTGGGCAAGAAGTTCTACTTCCGCGCCTGCTTCATCGACCCCTTCCAGGGCGCCGGCGCGGCGACCTATGCCTTCAGGCAGCTGGGATTCAAGAGGGCGGCCACCCTCACCGACGTCGCCAACGACTACAGCGTCGGCCTGAGCAGCTTCTTCAAGCGCGCGTTCGAGACGCTGGGGGGCGAGGTCGTCGCCGAGCTGAAGTACCAGTCGGGCGACCAGGACTTCACGGCGCAGCTCACCGAGCTGATCTCCAAGAAGCCGGACATCGTCTTCCTGCCCGCCTACTTCGCCGAGGGGGCGATCGTCCTGAAGCAGGCCAAGGAGCTGGGCGCGGAGTTCCGCTTCATCGGCGCGGACGCCATGGACAACCCCGAGATCGTGACGCTGGGCGGCGACGCCGTGGAGGGCTTCCTGCACACCACGTTCGCCTACGATCCCTCCATGAAGGAGATGAACCCGGTCGCGGCGAAGTTCACCGAGAACTGGAACAAGGTGCACCCCGACAAGGCCCCGAACGTCAACGCGGCTCTGGGCTACGACTGCTACATCATGCTGATCGACGCTATCCAGAGGGCCGGAAGCGCCGAGCCCGCCAAGATCCGCGACGCGCTGGAGCAGACGAAGGACCTGCCCACCGTCACGGGGACGACGACCATGAACGAGACCCACGACGCCGAGAAGGAGATGGGCATCGTCGAGATTCAGGGCGGCAAGAAGGTGTTCCTGGGCACCATCAAGCCGGAGATGTAGTAGGGGAGTTTTTTAAGAGGCGAACGAGGGGGCTGCTTTGCGGCAGCTCCCTCGTCTTCTGTTTTCAGGCGACGGTGTAGAACCGTAGGTCCGGGTCGCCCGCCCAGGTCGGCTTCAGTCCGGCGACGACGTCGTCCTGGAACATCTTGGTCTCCAGGTAGGCCTTCGCGTGCTCCATGCTGTCGAACCCATGAAGGACCTGCACGTCCTCGTCGCGGACGGGCGCGCGAGGCCTGCCGACAGGGGCGTGGAGCTCATGGGCGGATCGCCGTGATCAGAGCGCTCGAGGAGAGCCCTTCCAGAGCCCGCAGGTCCTCGCCGCTCAGGTCGCCGACGTCCTGCCTCACGATCTCCGCGTTGACCTCATGGGGCTTCGTGAGGACCACATTCACGTCGGAAAACCCCGCCCTCTCCAACTTTGCCTTGTACTCCTCCGCCGGAAGAGCGCCGGCCAGTCACCCGCTCCAGGCCGAGGGACTCAGCTTGAGCTTCTCCGGGACCGGCTTCAGCAGCACGACATCCGACACGCAGAACCGCCCGCCCGGGGCCAGGACCCGCGCGGCTTCCGCGAAAACCGCATCCTTGTCCGGGGAGAGGTTGATGACGCAGTTGGAGAGCAGAACATCCGCCCCGCCGTCGTAGAGCGGCAGGTCCTCGATGCAGCCCTTCAGAAGCACCACGTGCCGCAGCCCCAGCCGTTCGAGGTTCTTCCGCGCCCGGGCCAGCATCCTGGGCGTCATATCCAGTCCATAGACCAGGCCGCGATCGCCGACGGCACGCGCCGCGAGGATGAGGTCCAGTCCCGCCCCGCACCCCAAATCCAAGACGCGTTCTCCGGGTTGCAGCCGCGCCGCCTCCACGGGATTCCCGCAGCCAAAGGACTGGCGGGCCGCGTCCCCCGTTCCCGCAAGCGCGGCATCGTCGTAATTGCCCCTCGTCATATCCGTCACGGCATCTATTGCGGAACCCTGGCCGGCCACACGCCTGTCTATGGCCTCGCCATAGGACTCACGCACGTTCCTGCGGATGTCCTTTTCCCTCATCGCATCCCAGCCTCCCCGTTCCCTCCGGGGCGACACCCCGTCCCGGATATTCCATGGCGGTCATCACCGCTGGTCGGGCACTTCAAAACGCACGGCTTATTATCCGCCATTCTGACATATCCGTTCCCTTTCGGCAATGCCGCGATCGGACGCTCCCATGGTTTTCCCTTCCCTTTCGCGGAATGAGAAGAGGAAGTTCAGGATCCGATGAATAGGTCATTTCTGTGTTTTCAGAGAAAATATCGCATAAAGGAGAAGGCGGCCCGGATGAGGACCGCCTTCTTTCATTATTTATGCTGCTTATTGTGCAGCTTGCTACATCAGTCCCATTATATGGGGCAAGAAGGTTGTCAGTACAGGGAATACCGTCAGCAATGCCAGAGCGGCGATGGCCGCAATGATCAGGCCGATGGCGGGCCGTGCGATCTGCTCCATGGTCAGTCCGCTGATGCGTGCTCCGACGAACAGGTTCACCGCGACGGGCGGCGTCACCTGGCCGATCGCCAGGTTGATGGTCATCATGACCCCGAACCAGATGGGGTCCCAGCCGAGCGTCCGGATGATCGGGATCAGGATCGGCAGGAAGATGTACATGATGGAGTTTGCGTCCAGCAGCATCCCCGCGAAGAGCAGAATGATGTTGATCATCAACAGGATGACAGAGGGGTTGTTGGAGACGCCCAGCAGCAGGCCGGCAATCTTGTCGATGATTCCAACGGTCGCTCCCAGCCAGGAGTAAAGCCCGGCACAAGCTACGACGAGCATGACAACGGCGGTGCTCACCACGGTTTCGCTGAGAATTTCATAGAGCACACGCAGGGTGAGAGTGCGGTAGATGACCAGGCCGACGAAAAGTCCATAGAACACGGCGACGGCTGCGGCCTCGGTAGGAGTGAAGATGCCTCCGTAAATGCCTCCCAGGATGATGACAGGAGTCATGAGCCCCCAAAAGGCGTCCGCCAAGGCCCGGAGGAGCGTTTTCGCATCACCGCGCGGCTCGCCGCGAAACCCGTTGCGTCGGCTGTAGAAATAGACGGCCAGACAGAGAAACCCGGCAACGATGATACCTGGAACAATTCCCGCCGCGAAGAGGGTGCCCACGGACTGCTCCATGATGTCCCCGTAGACGATGAAGGAGATGCTGGGGGGAATGATGATGGCCAGACCCGAGGCGACCGAGACGACTGCCGTGGCAAAGGCCTTGTCATATCCCGCCTGGGCCATGCTGGGAATCAAAATCAGACCGAGCGCCGCAACGGTGGCTGGCCCGGATCCGCTGACTGCCCCCCAGAAAGCGGCTACAATGACTGTCGCTATGGCCAAGCCGCCTGTGACGTCGCCGACCATCTCCTTAATTAACTTTACAATACGTGAAGCAATCCCGACTTTTTCCATGATAATGCCTGCAAGGATGAAGAAAGGGATGGCCAGCAACGGAACTTTAGCGATGCCCGCATAGAAACTGTAGGAGAGCATCTGGTAACCCATATCCCAAAACCAGACAACCGTGATGGTTGCCATGCCCAAAGCGACTGCGATAGGAATGCGCACGATGAGAGGGATAAGAAAAAGCGCCAGGGTCCAGAACACCGGATCTTTGAAGAGTGTGTTGGTCATGTGGTGTTCCTCCCTAATAGGATTTTTCCCGCAGGGTAATACGCGCGGCCTGAAGGATTCGGATAATGATGATAGCCGAAAACACGGGTATCGCCGAGGAGTAGATACAGGTAGGGATAGCCAGGGCGTCCGACGTCACGCCCAGCTCCCATTCGTCGAGGACCTGAAGGGCCCCGAGCCAACCCAGAAGGGCGAAGAAGGTCAGGGATACGGCTGTGGAAATGATGAAGCAAAACTTTTTCAGGCTACGCGGCATCAGGTCGTAGAAAAAGGTCATGGCCAGGTGTGCGTTTCGTCGAAAAGCGATGGAGGTTCCGAGAAGCACGATCCAGACGAACATGCTGATGGTGATCTCCTCCGTAAATGCCAGAGGATAGGTGATGAGGTAACGAGTGACGACATTGGCAAAGGTCACGACGAGCATGATCGACAGGATCAACGCTCCAAGGACCTCCTCGAAATAGTCGCAAAATCTTTTCAGCACAAAAAAAGCCTCCTCGAAAAAGACGGAGGACAAGCCTCCGGGAAGTTTGAAAGGAATCATTAAGGGGAGGATCGGCGAACTCCTCCCCTTCCTTCATGCTCAAAAAACGCGTGTCGCTATTTCACCGTCGCCATGTCCTCTTCGGCAGCCTTCACGAGGTCCTCGCCGATCTTGGAACGCCACGCATCGCGGACGGGCTGCGTCTTATCCATAAGCACCTTCATTTGTTCAGGGGTCAGGTCCGTGACGGTCATTCCGACCTCTGTCAGGTGTTTATTCCAGTCGGAGACCTCGGGTGTTTTTCCAATTCCCTTCAGGAACTCCAGATTTTTGCCTCCGTCGTTCTCATCCAGCCCCACGCGGGCCAAAGCGATTTGATAGGCTGCAGCCTCCTTGGCGGCCTGAGTCAAAAGTGCCTGGTCCTCCGTAGAGAAGGAATCCCACACCTTGGGATTGACAACGAACAGGGTGGGGTCGGCAACGTAGTGCCAGTTGGTCACGAACTTATGATACTCGTAAATTTTCACGGGATAGAAGGTGTTGATGGGATTCTCCTGTCCGTCGACAACGCCCTGCTGAATCGCGGACATGGTATCGCTCCAGACCATGGTCACAGGGTTGGCGCCAAGAGCCTTGAAGGTATCCAAAAACAGGGGGCTGCCGACAACACGGATCTTCAGGCCGTTCAAATCCTCGGGGGATGCGATGGAGCGCTTGCTGTTGGTCAGCTCGCGGAATCCGTTTTCACCGAAGCAGATGAACTTTCCTCCTTTGGCCTCGACGGCTTTGGCTATCATCTCGCCCGCCTTTCCGTTTGTGACGGCGTCCAGTGCCTTGTAACGATCATGCTGCGCCGCAAAGAAAAAAGGCAGTGCAAAGAGGTTGAGCTCGGGAATCTGCGGGGAATAATTGATGGTGGACTGGCAGGCGAAGTCGATGGTCCCATTGCGAAGCAACATGAAGGCATTGGTTTGTTTTCCGGTCGTCAGTTGCGCGTTGGGATAAACCTTGATGTTGATTTTCCCCTCGCTGCGTTCTCTGACCAGATCGGTGAAGTATTGAGCCCCCATGCCCCAGCCTGTGGTGATGCTGGGGACAATGTCCAACTTATATTCGGCCTTGTAGGCTGCGGAGGCTGGAGCGGAAAGGAGGGAACAGAAAAAAACGAACGCTGTTAGAACACCGAACTTTCTCATAATTGAAATCCTCCTTGTTTTTTGATCCCGGACGCGAAAGAGCGTCAGGGAAAAATACTCCCCCTAAAGTTCTCAGGATGGCAAAGGGACGTTCCCATGATTGGCAAGGTCCTCCGTAAAAACGGAGATCCGTTTTTACCGGAAGCATCTTGTCTTGTATACAAGAAGCTGTATAATCTCCTTAACATTATAGCAAATTTTAATTTTTATGGAGGGCCTTTTTGTGAAACCGGGGACAAAAAAGGAATTGGCCTATAGAAAGATCAAGGAGATGTTTCTGGACCAGCGCTTTTTGCCCGGGACGATGCTTTCGGAAAACGAGATAGCCAATGTGCTCGTCATGAGCCGAACACCAGTTCGGGAAGCCCTTCAGCTTCTTCAAAACGAGGGATTCGTAACCGTTTATCCCAGGCAGGGCGTCCGCTTTCAGGGGATGACCACGTCCACGTTAAGAGAGATCCTTGAGCTGCGTGCGGCGGTGGAGGGGTATGTCATAGCGGCATGTCTGCCATTGAACCCGCAGCGCATGGCGGAGGTGGAGGCGATTATCGAACTTCAGAGGCCGTGTTGTGTTTCTGGGGATGTGGAGGAATATCTGGTGCACGATGCCGCTTTTCATAACTATTTCGTCGAGCTGTACGACAACTCCTTGATCTCCGCGGTGGTCCGCTCCATCGCCGAGCGTTTTCGGAGCGTGGGCCTCAAAATTCTGCGGGACGCCGAAAGCGTTCGGCTCTCCTTTCAGGGGCATCTGGCCATTATGGCTGCTGTGCGTGCGGCGGATGTTCCCGCAGCGTTGACAGCCGTACATGCGCATATCAACTTTGGAAAGTCGCGAGTGATCAGCACCATCGATCCTCTGACCGCAGGAGAGTTCATGCAAGAGGATGCTGAAAATTCTCTGTAAGAAAAGAAGGAAATGGCTGGGCGCGCAGAGACGGGCGCCGCAGACAAGGGGAAAAGGGGTGATGCTTGTGAAAGGGCTTCGTTTCGATGCAGGGGAGGCCCAGGTACGCACGTTTATTCTTCGGCTCCGGCCCGGGACAGACCTTATGGAGGGAATCCGAGCATTTTGCGAGGAGCGGGGCATCCGATCCGGTGCGATAACGACGCTTTTAGGCAGTCTGCGACAGGTGCGTTACGTCTATCCTGTTGTCGCTCCGGGTACAAGGGCGGGTTTGAAGTATTGCGACCCCATTGTTGTGGAGGGGCCCATCGAGATGCTCTGCGGCGCCGGGACGATTGGAGTCATGAAGTCGGACGGGACGACGGTCGTTCACCTTCATGTGGCCTTTACCGACCCCAAGGGGCGGGTGCTCGGAGGGCATCTCTTGGAGGGCGGAGGGGCCGTTGCCGTGACGGCCGAGGTCGTGATTGATGCCCTGGACGGGGTGTCCCTGACGCGCGCTGTGGACGGGGAGATGGATATGCCCCTCTTTTCGTTGGGCGATTAGATTCCGGGATTCTTGGGGACGGGAGTCTCCGGTAGAGGACTTTTAAGGGAGGTTGTTCAAGAATGGATGCACCGAATATCACCAAAATGTCTGCACAGGTGCCCCTGAAGGATTACGACAGGGGACGGCTCGAGTTCTTCTACGAGACGATGCTCAAGATCCGAAAGTTCGAGTGTTCCGTGGAGGAAAATTTCCTGGCGGGAAACATCCCGGGGTTCGTTCACCTCTACATCGGGGAGGAGGCCATCGCCACAGGCGTTATGGCGAACCTGACCGACAAGGACTATATCGAGAGCACACACCGTGGACACGGCCACACGGTGGCCAAGGGTGCGGACCTGAATCGCATGATGGCCGAGATATATGGCAAGAAAACGGGGTGTTGTAAGGGAAAGGGCGGGTCCATGCACATCGCCGATTTCAGCGTGGGGATGCTGGGAGCCAACGGCGTTGTCGGCGGTGGGTATAACCTGGCGGCCGGGGCGGCTCTGGCACAGAAGATGCAAAAACGCAAGGACATATCCGTCGTCTTCTTTGGCGACGGCGCGAGCAACCGCGGAACGTTCCATGAGGCGGCCAACTTCGCCTCCGTCTGGAAACTGCCGCTCCTTTTTGTCTGTGAGATGAACGAGTACGCTTCCACTACGCCCTATTTGACGGCGACCTCCGTGGCGGACATATCCCGCAGGGCCTACGGCTACGACATGCCGGCGCTCATCGTCGATGGCAATGACGTTTTCTCCGTCTATGAAGCGGCAGGGAAACTTGTCGAGCACATCCGTGCCGGGAATGGACCTGCTTTCCTGGAATGCAAAACCTACCGCGTCAAGGGGCACTACGTGGGGGACCCCGAGAGGTATCGGACGCGCGAGGAGGTCCAGAAAAATATCGAAGAGCGTGATCCCATCGAGGCCTTCAAGAAACGGGTGCTGGCGGAGAAGGTCTACACTGCCGATGACCTGAAGTCCATGGAGGAGAAGGTGGATGGCCTGATCGCCGCCGCGCTCAAGTTCGCTAAGGAGTCCCCGGAACCGGATGCTTCCGAACTGATGACCGGGATATATGCTTGATTCGAGGTGTGAGAGATCATGACTGTGAAGAACATCACGTTTTCCCAGGCGACGCTGGAGGCCATGGATGAGGAGATGAGCCGCGACGAGCGCGTGTTCGTCATGGGGGAGGACATTGCCCGGCAGGGCGGTATTTTCGGGCAGTTCCGAGGCCTTCCCGACAAGTTCGGGCTGGAGCGCGTTCGGGATACGCCCATCTCCGAGACGGCCATCATAGGTTCTGCGGTAGGCGCTGCCCTGGCCGGGATGCGCCCCGTAGCGGACATGCATTTCGCGGACTTTATCGGAGTGTGTATGGACGAGGTCTTTAACCAGATGGCCAAGGTGTATTACATGTTCGGTGCACAGAAATCCGTGCCGCTGGTGCTCCGGGCGCCCGATGGAATCATCAATCAAGCCGCAGCCCAGCACTCACAGACCGTTGAGGCGTGGTTTGCCCATATCCCGGGGCTCAAGGTGGTCATCCCCTCCAACCCCGCCGACGCCAAGGGGTTGCTGAAGGCCGCTATCCGTGACGAGAACCCCGTCATTTATTTTGAGCACAAAGGACTGTTCCCCATGAAAGGCGATGTGCCGGAGGGGGAACACCTTGTAGAGATAGGCAAGGCCCGTATCGATCGGGAGGGGACGGATCTGACGATCGTCTCCTACTCCATGATGATGCACCATGCGGCCAAAGCCGCGGATCGGCTGGCTGCCGAGGGCGTCAGTGTGGAGTTGATAGACCTGCGCTCGATCTCCCCGTGGGACAAGGAGACGGTCCTGAAGTCCGTAGCCAAGACAGGACGGCTTTGTGTCGCCCAGGAGGCCGTCAAACAGGGCGGCTTTGCAGCGGAGGTCGTGGCGACGATCTGCGAGGAGGGCCTGGAGTACTTGGACGCGCCGATCGCTCGCGTAGGGGCGCCCTTCTCCCCCGTGCCGTTCGCCCGTCCCCTGGAGCAGGCCTATAAAGTGAGTGCGGACACGATCTACGACGCTGTCCGGAAGATTCTATAGGAGCGTATCATGGCTACTGCAATCACGATGCCGAAGCTGGGACTCACCATGACCAGCGGCTCGGTCAAGGAATGGAAGAAGAAGGTCGGCGACACGGTAAAGAAGGGGGAGATCCTCTTTGTCGTTGCCACGGACAAGTTGACGGTGGACTCGGAGAGTCCGGCGGACGGCGTCCTGCTTGCGATTACCGTCAAGGAGGGAGTCGATGTCCCTGTCGGGGGAACGATCGGATACCTGGGGGCCGCAGGGGAGGCGGTCCCCGCGGAGGCTACGGGATCTCCTGCTGCCCCTGAATCTCCAAAGGCAGCGTCTGCCGCAGCGACTCCCCGTCCTGTCGGGGCGCCGACTCCTGCTGCGCAGGCCCCCGCATCCGGTCCCGTCGCCGCGTCGCCGAAGGCCAAGAGGATGGCGCGGGAAAAGGGGATGGATCTCTCCGCCATACAGGGAACGGGCCCGCGTGGCTGGGTGGTTTCGCGGGATGTCCTGGATGCTGAGGAAAGGGGTACCGCCAAGGCTTCACCCGTCGCTTCGCGGATGGCGCGGGAAGCGGGATTGGATCTCGCTTCGCTTGGAGCCGCCGGACGCCTGATGAAGGCCGACGTGGCGGCGTCTATCGCCTCGATGGGCTTGGGCGAGAACGACCGTGTCATTCCCGCCACGCAGATGCGCCGGATCATCGGGGAGCGGATGCTTGAGAGCGTTAACACCATCCCTGCGGTCAACTACTTCGTCGATGTCGATATGAGCGAGCTGGAGGCTCTGCGTAAGCGTTTGAATGATCGGATGAAGGGCGGCGTCAGAATCTCGGTCAACGACATCCTGATGAAGCTCTGTGCCAAGCTCCTGGCGGAAACTCCGATGGCCAACGCCTCGGTGCAGGTCGAGGAAGGGCGGATCACTGGATTTGTGCTGCACGGCTCGGTGAATATCGGACTGGCCATCGCGTTGCCGGGCGGACTGATTGTCCCCAACATCAAGGAGGTTCAGAACAAGGGGCTCAAAGAGATTGCAGAGACTCGCGTGGACTTGGTGGAACGGGCGCGCTGCGGCGCTCTGACCCCGGACGACACCATGGGCGGGACCTTCACCCTCTCCAATCTGGGAATGTCAGGGATCGACAACTTCACTCCAATTATCAACCCGCCGGAGGCCGCAATTCTCGGGGTCGGTTCGACCCGGAAGAAACCGGTGGTCGTGGAGGGGGAGGTCGTTGTCCGTCCCATTGCCTCCTTCTGCCTGAGCGCGGATCATCGTTTGCTCGACGGTGCCGATGCCGCGGCGCTGCTGGCGAAGCTGAAAGAACTCATCGAGAATCCCGAGTTGTTTCTGTTGTAGATGAAGGACGTCGGCTTCGAGATTCCATGGGACAGCGGCTCTGATGCTGAAAGCTTGAAGCGATGAAATATTGGAGGCCCGTACAGGGTCGACACGATTCGTAACCTGCCGATTATTTGATTGTGACGGGATTGAGGGGCGAAGCCATCGTCCTTGAGATGGCTTCCCTTTGAAACGAAGGAGTGTTTTTCGTGAAGAAAAGAGTCCTCGTCGTCGGGGGTGGCCCCGGCGGATATGTTGCCGCAATACGCGCGGCGCAGCTGGGTGCCTCGGTGACGGTTATCGAACGTGCACGGCCGGGCGGTACTTGCCTGAATGTGGGGTGTATACCCACAAAGGTTCTCCTTCACGCCGCCGAGCTCTATACCGCGATCCGGGAGGAGGGGCCGACGATCGGCATTTACGCCGATACTCCCCGCTTTGACTGGGGCGTGATCCTGAAGCGCAAGCAGGATGTCGTGGACTACATGGTTGAAGGTGTAGCCGGCCTCCTGAAGGCCAACGGAGTGACGTTGATCTCAGGGACCGCCCGTCTGGCAGGGCCTCGTGCCCTGGAGGTGGAGGGTCGTCGTCTCGAGGCGGACGCCATTATCGTTGCGTCGGGATCCGAGCCATCGATGCCGCCCGTTCCGGGTTTGGATTTGCCCGGAATCCTTACGAGCGACGGGGCTCTGTCTCTGGAGTCCCTGCCTCGCAGTATCGCCATTGCGGGCGGAGGCGTCATCGGAGTTGAGTTCGCCTCCGTCTTCGCAGCGTTTGGCGTGGAGGTTACGATTGTGGAGATGTTGCCCCAGATCCTTCCGAACGTTGATGCGGAGATAGCTGGGATCCTGCGTAAGTCTCTCGAGGGGCGCGGAGTGTCCATTTATACGGGGGCACGCCTGGGGCGTGTCTCGCGTGATGGGAACGGTTATGTGTTGGAGGTCGATGCGGGCGGGGAGATGAAGCGCCTCTCAGCCGAGCGGGTGTTGGTCGCTACGGGCCGGCGTCCCGTGACGCGGGGCCTGGGCCTGGAGGAGATCGGCGTGGAGGTTCAGCGCGGACGTGTGGTCACGAATGCACGGATGGAGACTTGCGTGCCGGGCGTCTATGCGGTGGGGGACTGCACCAGCCCAATCATGCTGGCGCATGTGGCCGAGCGCGAAGGCGAGGTTGCGGCGGAAAATATCCTGCTGGAGGACGGGCATAAGGTCCATATGGATTACAAGACTGTGCCCAGTGCTATCTACACGTCGCCGGCCGTAGCCTCGGTCGGATTGAGCGAGGAGGAAGCCAGGAAACGCGGCCACAAGGTTCAGGTTGGGCGTTTTCCCCTGGCGGGAAATGGCAAGAGCATCATTACGAACGATGCGGCTGGGATGGTCAAGATCGTCTCGGACGAGCAGTATGACGAGGTGTTGGGTGTCCACATGGTTGGTGGCCCCGCAACGGACATGATTGCGGAGGGGGGCTTGGCGCTTCGCTTGGAGGCGACGCTTGAAGAGCTGATCTCCACCATTCATCCGCACCCAACTGTCTCGGAAGCCTTTCCCGAAGCGGCGATGGCTACATGGGGGCAGGCCATTCATTTCCCGCCGGAGTAGAGGGGATGCCAATATAGACTATCCTGTTTCATGTGAAGTGCCTCCTATTGCATCATGGTAATTCCCTTTGCTGGATCCTTTATCAGCTCTTGCCGTTTAAGTCGTGCAATTTATGGGTGAATCCACGTCGTTGCAATCGCGGGGCACTTCATGTTATCCTGCACCTTAAGACAATGATATACGCGGCGATTCCTGACTTTATGGAAGTGGTTGCTCCTGCGACGAGGATGAATGCCCCCTTCATGTCAGCGAAGAGAGAAGAAAAATTCGCGGTACCGATCCTTCGTTTGGAGGCGCTTCATGCATTCGGTGAGGTTTACGGATGCCTGCTTCATCTCTTGCTACCCCCTTTCCCATCGTTCCTTCTTTATAGTATTTTATTTCCATCCTCTTGAGGCGACTTGATAGCCATAAATCGGAATGAGAAGTCCCGGGGGAACCCCTGGACAAAAAGACAAAGAGGAGTGAATCGCAGGATGGAAAAGGACGCCAAGACCTACTGGGACGAGTCGGCCGAGGATTTTCAGCACCGGGTTGCGGGGCACGGCTGGAATTTGGAGAAGGATCCCGCTCTGGCTGTCCTGAAGCGGATCGGAGCGCTTCAGCCGGAGGGCAGGGTTCTGGACGTCGGATGCGGCGTGGGGCGCCATCTCGGGACGTTCGCCCCGCAGGTCGGTGAGGCGGTGGGCGTGGATGTCTCCAGCCGAATGCTGGAGTTCGCGGCCGAGAACCTGAAACGGTACGGCAACGTCGTCCTCCGGGCCGGCGACTTCAAGAGCCCCGATGCCGCCATGGAGGCGCTGCTCTCCTCGGGGTTCGACCTTGTCTTTGCCGCGATGTCCCCCGCCGTCGAGGACTTGGAGAGCCTGCGCCGGATGTGCGCGTGCTCCAGGGGCTGGTGCATGATCGACCGTTTTTTGGAGGAGCGGGACGACGTGAAGGCGGAGGTCTTCGGGGCGGTGGGCTGGGATGTCCGAAACGACCCGCACAATGGGGCGGACCGGATGAAGCTGTTGTGGGACCTCCTCTGGGAGGAGGGCTATTGTCCGCAGATGGAGGTCCACGCGCGCAGGGAGACCTTCGAGCTGGATGCGGAAGCCCTCCTGAAACGCTACGAGCGCTTCTTCCAGGACTGCGGGGGCGAGGAAAGGGCGCGGGTCCGCGAGGTTCTGCAGAAGCGCTCCGAGAACGGCCTGATCCGCAGCGACGTCCGCATCCTCAAGGGGACCCTCTACTGGGACGTCCGGGTGAAGCGCCATTATCGATAGGGCGCTCCGTCCCGGACGTCAAACGCCTTTTTCGGCGTGGTCTACTCGAAAAGCTTTTTGAAAGCCCCGTAGCCCTCCCGTTCCAGGTCCGCGACGGGGATGAAGCGCAGGGCGGCCCCGTTGATGCAGTAGCGCATGCCGCCCTTGTCCTTGGGCCCGTCCTCGAACACGTGTCCCAGGTGGCTGTCGCCTGCGCGGCTGCGGACCTCCGAGCGCACCATGCCGTGGCTCGTGTCCATCAGCTCGCGCACCGCCTCGGGATCGATCGGCTTGGAGAACGCGGGCCAGCCGCAGCCCGAGTCGAACTTGTCCGTGGAGGAGAAAAGCGGCTCGCCCGTCACGATGTCCACATAGATACCCGGCTCCGTATGCTTGTCCAGGGGGCTGGAGAAGGGCTGCTCCGTCGCGGCCTGCTGCGTCACCCGGTACTGAAGGTCCGTCAGCCTGGCCTTGATCTCCTCGTCCGACGGACGGACGTAGCCCGAGCGCTCCTTGGGACGGTCCGTCCCCTCCGGGATGTCCCCGAGGCGGTCGAAGTTGACGTGGCAATAGCCGCCGGGGTTCTTCTCCAGGTACTTCTGATGGTACTCCTCGGCCGGGTAGAAGCTCTTCAGGGGCTCCAGTTCCACCGACAGGGGCTTTGCGTGTTTTTTGGCCTCCACGGCAAAGACGCGTTCGGCGGCCGCCCGATCCTCCGCGGCCGAAGGCCCCGTCAGGTAGACCCCCGTCCGGTACTGCGCTCCGAAATCGGCTCCCTGACGGTTTTTGCTGGTGGGGTCGATGATGGAGAAAAAGGCCGTCAGCAATTTGTCGAGCGGCAGGCGCGAGGCGTCATAGCGGACGCGCACGGCCTCGGCATGGCCGGTGTCCCCCTGGCAGACCTGCTCGTAGGTCGGGCTTTTTGTCGAGCCGTTGGCGTATCCCACCTCGGTCCCCGCCACACCGGGTACCCGGTCCAGAAAGGCCTGGACCCCCCAGAAACATCCGCCTGCCAGCACGACCTCCCGGATATTTGCGGCGTCGAACGTCTGCCCCTCGTTCGGGTTTCGGGGTAGCCCCTTTCTCGAACCACTGGCGCCCGCCATCCGGATACCGCCTAGGGCGAGAAAGAATACCGCCATCAGAAGCACACCCAACTGTAAATAACGCAAAAAAACCATCTCCTTCCCGTGCCGAAGTCCCTTCTCCGACACGCTTCATATACGACTGAAACAATCGTATTGCTCCCATTATGGCAGGGGCCCTCCGCAGGGCCTTCCGTCGTTTTAGGGATATGTTCCAGGGTCATATGGGGGAGATTGAATCCGTATGAGGGGATTATGGGGAATGAAGGAGAGATGAAGGAGGGGAGGAGGCTTGAAGACAAGAGAAGGAGAGAGCATGGCGGTAGCAAAAACATGCCCGGGATGGATTACAAAACCCGGCATAGGGTGATAAAATAAAAATTGGGGGGCGATACACCCTCTTTTCGACTCCCTCCCCGGATCATGCAGGTCGCTTTTGGTTTGATTGTGGGGCTGTAGTGGTTTTGGGATGGATACAAAACCTGAAGAAGGAGCGAAGCGTACAGAGCCCGATGGAACCAGCGGTCGGGATTCTGAAACTCGTGGAACGATCATGAGAAAAAGAACTTCCGATAAGGATAAAAAGGAAGATAAGAATAAAAAGGAAAACGGGGCCGAACAGAACCCCAAGAGTTCTCATGCGGAGCGGGAACAGGAGTCCGCTGCGCCTTCGTCCCCGCCCGACGGCGGCAGGGCCTCGACGCGGCGTCCCCACAGGCGAAGGAGCTCCTCGGAAAAAGCGGCCCCAGTGGCAGCGGGGCCGACACCCCCCGCCGCCGGGCAGAAAGCATCCTCCGGGGGATATGAGGCAGCCTCGCACGCCAAGGCTCCGGAGGAGGTCGGCGAAAAGCACGGAAACCCTGCCTCCGAAAAAAAGAAACCCCAAAATAGGACCAGAAAAAATACCGGTAATAAAAACGCTCCTCCCAAGAAGGGCGTCGGTACGGATGCTCCTGTAACCAAGCCGATTGAAAACAATACCGATAATAAAAATAATACCCCTAAAGCAGTCACTGCAGCGAAAAATTCGACTGAAAAACGACCCGGTAATAAAAAGAATCCCAGCGTGTCGAATGTAAAAAATAATACCGGGGCCGAAAAAAGCACTGGTATTGAAAAAGATGTTTCTGGTGATGGGGGGCATGTCAAAAAGGATGATAAAAACAAAACCGGTGATAAAAATATATCTTCGAAATCCAAAAGGAATGCAGGAAAAAAAGATAAAAACATTACCGATAATAAAAAGAATGCTGACACAGAGGACAAAAAACGGACGCGGAACGTTGGGGATGCTTCCGGGGAGGGAAGGGCTCCGAAGAGGAATGATAAGTTCGGTTCTGTTTCTGGTCCCGATACGGAAAACATGGCCGATAGCGCCAGGTCGGCATCCCAAAAACGTCCGCGTCGGAGGGGCAGGAGTGCCGCGGGACATAAGATCGGTAATGAAAAAGTTCCCAAGTTGGACGAAAAAGATCTGAAGGTTAAGAGTGATATCGATACCGGTATTGATATCCATGACGAAGTTGTGGGGGTAGAACCACCCGGGAGGGCGGATGAGGCGGGGCCTGACGCACCGAATGGAGATGAGCTGCCCGCCGCCCAGAAAACGGGGCGGGGGAAGCGCAGAAAAAATCCCTACTCGTCCCTCGAGTACGGTTCCGTGCAGATGATGTCCTCGCTTCGGGGCTTCGCTCCGCTGGGGATGCTCTTCGTGCTCATGGACGTCCTCCGGGGACAGGAGGAGGGGCTGATTCACATCAATCAGCTAGCGCAGTCCCTGTCCATAGGCAAGCCCTCCCTGCTGGCCCAGCTCGAGAACCTCGAGGCTGCGGGCCTGATCCGCACGCTCTCCAGCTCCCGAATGGGGCGTCACGTCGAGCTGCTCTCCCCGAACCTAGTGCGGAACACGGGCAGCGGGGATGGTGGGGCGGAGAGTTCCCCCTTTACCGGCCTGCTGCCCGTTCCTCCCTCTGTCGTCGGAGAGGAGGCGGGGGGGCAGTTTTCCGCCTCGAAGCTGGAGGGGCTGGCGCGATATCTCCAGAGGCGCGGCGTCGAGATCGTTTACATTCCCGACGAGTCCGACCTGGACCCCCGCGTCTCTCAGATCGCGGGTTTTCTGGGAAAATATCTCTCCTATGTCCTTCCCTTTTACGAGACCCTGAAGGCCACGCTGAACGAGGGGGAGGAGTTCACCTATTCCCTGGCCGGGCTGAACGGCCGCGACGTCACCCATACCCTGAACCTGTGCCGGATGCTTCGGGAGGTGGATTTCCTGGCCTCGTACGCCTACCGGCGCGCCCCCCACTACAAGATCGTGGCACGGGTGAACCGCACGCCGATGGCCATCAACTTCCTCACCGGCGGGTGGCTGGAGCACTTCATCCGCGACAAGGTGGTCTCCATCCTCACGACCCACCCCGCCACTCTGGACCTGCCCTATGCCTTCATGAAGAACCCGCGCATCGTCCTCCCGGGCGGGGAGGACTTCGAGCTCGACCTGCTGCTGAGCGTCGGGGAAAGGATATTCTGGATCGAGGCCAAGACCGGCGAGTACATGGACTTTCTGCCCAAGTACTCCCGGGTCTCCAAGGTGCTGGGGCTGAACCGCAACACGTCCATGCTGGTCAGCGTCGGGGCCTTGGCGCCGGCGGACAACCTCTCCGCCCGCTACGAGTTGAGCTGCTGCAACCTGGACGAGTTTGCGGACGTGTTCAGGATCAACCTGGTGCGAGAGCTCCAGCAGGGCTCCATCCGGCGCCGAAGGGGCTGAGGATGGCAACGCGCAAGGACCCCGCCTTGGATGGTGGGGTCCTTCCGCCCTGCGTCAGGCTTGGCCATGCCGCCGTTTCCCTTGGGGGCCCCGTTTTGGAGCGGGGCGCTCTTCATTCGGCGCCGGGCTCCGCTCGAGAGGCGGCCTTTTCGACCAGCCGCTTCCCCAGCTCGCGGGCGTTTTGAAGGTCCTTCGGAAACTGCTCCTCGCGCTGCCTGGCCTTGTCCTTTTCGTTGAACAGGGTGACCTCGTAGCGGGAGTAGTCGCTGAACTGGTACGTGTCGTAGGCGCAGAGCGTCTCGCTGTAGCCGAAGGTGCGCTCGAGGGCATCGGTGTTGGCCCCCAGCAGGGTGGGGTAATGAAATCGCTCCGCCAGTCCCTCCGGGCAGTTCATGGTGTAGATCATCGCCGTGGGGACGGTCTTCTTCAGGACCCTCCTCTCCTCGATCCCGTAGACGAGCAGGGGGAACACCAGCCGCTCCAGAAAGGCGCGCGTCGAGGCGGTGGGACAGCTGAGATAGACCGGGCTGCCGATGACGATGACGTCCGCTATGCGCGCCTTCTCCAGGGTCGGCGTCAGCGGGTCGCGAAAGGCGCAGAGGCCGTTCGTCCTGCTGTTCTTCACCTTGCAGGCGAAGCAGCTGACGCAGCCCTTGAAGGCAGCATCGTACAGGTGCGCCAGCTCGGTCTCCGCCCCGGCCTCCCTGGCCCCCTCCATCGCGCTCTCCAGCATCTTGTGGGTGTTCCAGTTTTTGCGCGGACTTCCGTTGACAAACAATGCTTTCATGTCTTTCCCCCCCTCGATTTCCCGCCCCTCAAGGGCGGGGTATTGCCGTATCCCGCCCCCGGCATTTCCATGTGAAATCCATCGCCGCCCCGGCGTGATGCACGGGAAAAGGCGCTGTTTGCCTATGACCTCGCCGATATACGGGCGGAACGCTTCAGCCTTGAGGGATCGCCTTGCTCCAGGTGCATTTGCATTACCCTTTGACGTTTTCTTGACGTTCTTCCTGGGGTCAGTGTATTCTTGGAAGCAGAAAAGAACAAGTACGCAGTTTTTTCTTTCTTGAAGTCTGGGGAGGGATTCGGAGAGCTCATGAAGGCGTCAAAAGGACCTCGGGCCGGGGACTACGTGGAGCGCTGCCCGCTGCTCTGAGCTTGAAAATTATCGCCAGTTATTTTACATTTACATTACAAGAAAATACACATGAAAAAATGGAGGTGGGGTCATGGCAAACGGATTACTTCAGCTTCGAGTAGATGACAATTTGAAGCGGGAGGCAACGGAGATTTACTCTCAGCTTGGTCTCGATCTTCCCACGGCCATCCGCATGTTTCTGACCCGTTCGGTGCAGGTCAGGGGCATTCCCTTCAGTATGCAGCTTCCTGAGGGGGATTATAAAGCGATTGCGGCGATGAGGCGCATGAGCCGGATGGCGGAGGAGTGCGGCGTCGCCGACATGACTCTGGACGAGATCAATGCGGAAATAGCCGCAGCGAGGAACGGAAAGCCCTAAATGAAACTTTGTGCCGTGATTGACACCAATGTACTGGTCTCGGCTCTGCTCAAATGGGATTCCGTCCCAGGGGCGGTCCTGGAACAGTCTCTCGTCAGAAGCCTTATTCCTGTCCTGAGCGGCCCTATCCTGTCTGAATACACCGAAGTGCTTCACAGAAAAAAGTTCCCTTTCCAGGAGGAGGATATCCGGATAATGCTTGA